>JAEHJW020000345.1_pt1 | contig 44204 bp, 58 predicted proteins | sample 9271431 | NCBI WGS metagenome assembly JAEHJW02
AGACTCCGCAACCAATGTCGTATCAACAACGGTCACTGTGGGGACGAACCCTAACGATGTTGCTTACTGCCCAACGAATAACAGTATCTATGTTACGAATTACGGATCTGGCACTGTCTCAGTTATAAACTCCGCAACCAATGTCGTATCAACAACGGTCACTGTGGGGACGAACCCTAACGATGTTGCTTACTGTCCCAGTGTTGACCGGACATACGTAACAAATCAAGGCAGCAATAATGTTTCTGTTCTGACGTGAGTAAAATACCATGCTTATCTATTTTATTGTTACCCACGTGTTTTATAACTGCACCGCTTGGGTAGCGGGTTAAAACTAAATAATGGGAGAACCAGATAATGGGAATCGTATTCACGAACACAGCGGCATCCGTATTGACCGCACCAATGGCACCCACGACAACGGCGTTATCAGTCACCATCGGTACGGGTGTCCTGTTCGTGGTTACAGCGCCACCGGATACGCTCAGGTTGACTATTACTGACGCACTGACAGGCACGCTTCATGAGGTCGTAGAAGTGACCGCAACGTCTGGGGATACTTTCACGGTAACACGTGGGATGGAAGGGACTACACCGCTTAACTGGAATGTCGGTGATAAGGTGGCGGCGCTTATTACCGCTGGTGGCCTGAACGCCAAGGCACCAAAAGCCAACCCGGTATTTTCTGGTACTGTTACCACAGGATTTAACACTTTGGATGACGGATCAGGAAATGCGGTTATCGCAGGTACTGTAAAAGGTGCAGCAGGAACAGCCCCCACTAATCTTGTAACGCTCGCTCAGGCTCAAGGGTTGTTTGTTCCTCTGGCCTACGCACTGTTCGGGTCGCCTATATCTGTAAACACCACATTAACAAGTGGGCAGTCAGGGAATTCTTTCATAGCCTCAGCGGGCATTATCACACTGCCAGCGCCTACCCTTGGCGACTACTTTAGATTCATCGGGGAAGGAGCAGGAACAGCGGTTCTGCAAGCCCCCGCACCAGCTGTTCTGGTCATGCCAGATAACTCAAATATCAGCGGTAACTCCATCGCAATTCAGCCAGGCGCAACGTGGGATATCATCGCTGACGGTACGAACTGGATTGTTATCAGCATGACGGGGACCATTGTAGGCAATGTCGCTACCGCAACAAACGAAATGGTAACGCTTGGCCAGCTTGAGTCCGGGACGGGCATTGCTTCGCTCAAGAGTGCCCATAACGCCCTTGACGACGGGTTAGGCAATGCGAGCATATCGGCAGGTCTTACCGTAACAGGTGCCTCACATTCAGGTGGGCCACTGACAGGCCCACACAATACGCTTGATGACGGGGCTGGCAATGTAACGATTGCCGGATCTGTCCACACCGCACACAATACGCTTGATGACGGTCTAGGGAACACGACCATATCAGGGGCCTTTAGTGCATCCAACGTAGGAGCAGTTCTTACCAATACCCGATTAGGGGGGAGCGCACAAACCGCAGTTACTCTTGGAACTGGCAATACCGCAGTGGGCGACCTTGCCAATACCGCAATCACGACTGGTTCTAGCAATACCGCATTGGGCGCAAACGCTTTGCAATCGGTCATATCGGCAAGCTCCAATACCGCATTGGGAGCTTCTGCCTTATCGCTCAACACATCGCCTAACAATACCGCTGTAGGGGCCAATGCAGCGCCTGTAGCAACGACCGCCACTGGTCTAGCGATCATAGGCGCAGGGGCTGCTGTTGCGCTTACTACGGGCAATAATGCGACTGTTTTGGGTGCGGGGGCTCTAGCAGCCAATACCACAGGCTCAGACAACATTGCCATTGGCTTTGACAGCCAGTTGCACAGTACTGGGTCAAACAACATCGCCATTGGGAGCAATGCACTCGGCAATACCTCGGGTTCAAACAATGTCGCTGTCGGGCTGAATGCACTGAACATGGGCCTTGGAGCAACAACGATTGCCGACACAATCGCCATTGGCACCGATGCGCTCTACACGCTTCAATCAGGCACAGCCAACCTTGCGATTGGGAGCAATGCGCTTCAGGCATCGCTAACCGGAAGCAACAACTTCGCAATGGGCTACGATTCGCAAAAGCTGTCAACGTCTGGCTATTCAAACCTGACACTTGGCAATAATTCAGGCGCTAATCTCACCACAGGATATGAAAATATCTGCATCGGCCTGAACGCTGGAGTTGCGCTGACGGTAGCTAATGACAATATCTTGATTGGTGTTAATAGTTGCAATGCGTTGAATACGGGATCAAATAATGTGTTCATCGGCAATAACATGATGAACGGGTATTTAACAAACGTATCGGATGCTATATGTATAGGATATGGCGCTATAAATGCGAGCGGAACCGTGGCCCTTGGGTACAATGCGGTTACTGGTGTGGGATCCACTGTCATAGGATACTATGCTGGAGCAAATGGTGGTTCGTACCAGACACTGTTAGGGTACCAAGCTTTAGGCTCTGCGCGATCATGTTATAATATGGTAGCCGTAGGATACCAAGCGCTACAAAACTTTGGTATATTTGATGACCATGATGTAGTCGCCGTGGGGTATCAAGCGGGTCAGAATAGCGCAGGCGGATATTCGATATTTATAGGGTCCTATGCGGGCCAGAACTGCACATCCGCTTATAACGTAGCATGTGGGACTTCTGCGCTGCAAAACGCATCCAGTCAATACAATACCGCTATTGGCAATCTTGCTATGAATACCACAGTAGCCGCCACGGGGGTAGGCAATACCGCCGTTGGTGCACAAACGCTGCGGGCGATCACATCGGGGGCAATTAACACATCCGTGGGCATGAGTGCAGGACAGGGTATTACTACAGGGTCTGGTAATGTCAGCATAGGTGATGCCACAGCAGCTAACGTAGTTGCACCTGCTTTCAACATCACCACCCAGAACAACTATATCAGTTTAGGCAGCACAGCCACCACAAACGCATATATCAACGTGGCTTGGACGGTTGTTTCAGATCAGCGGGATAAAACAAACATTGCACCCCTTGCATCAGGTCTCGATCTGGTCGCCAATCTAAAGCCTATATCCTACCAGCGTAGGGAATCCAGAGATTCAGACGAAGCGGTCGGGCCTGTACGTTATGGGTTTCTCGCTCAGGACGTACTTGCAGCGGAAGGTGAAAACAACGTACTGGTGGATGCGGGTAATCCTGATCAGCTTTACTTCCATGAAACATCATTGCTTGCTGTACTGGTAAAAGCCATTCAGGACCAGCAGTTATTAATTGATAAGTTAAATGCCAAGGTGTTCAAATGACCGATCCAGATAACACGCCAGAGATTGTGCGTCAGTTTATTGACGCATTGAAAGAACATAACTTGGGTGTTGATACTGAAGAACACAAAGCGCATCATGAATTCTTAAAAATACTGCTGGAACGTGAACACCGCAGGCAGAACCGATGGGACAGAATCAGGGAACAAGTCGTAGGATGGGCACTGATTGCTTTCCTTGGTGGCATCGGAACCGCTGTATATTCTTGGCTCGTAAGCCTAAAGGACCATGCAAAATGACCGCTCAATTCTTTATAGACTCAATAGCCGCCGCAGCCTCCGCATCGATGAGGCAGTCAAAAATTCCGGCGTCATTCACTATCGCCGAGGGCGCTTTAGAATCAGGTTGGGGTTCGTCGGTTCTGTATGAGAAGGCTAAGAACATTTTTGGTGTTAAGGTGTACCCGGGTTGGAAAGGTGAAATCCTGACTTTACCCACCAGAGAATACATTAACGAACGGTGGGAGATGGTTGAAGCTAAATGGTGCATCTACCATACTTACCTTGAGTGCATTCTTGATCATGCAAGGTTCATCCTAACGGAACCCAGATATTCAGGATGCTTTGCGCATCCATACTCCGGAGCAGAATTCGCCATCGAGATTCAACGTGCCGGGTATGCCACCGATCCGGACTATGCCGAAAAGATAGGGTCAATCATCCGACAGCACGGGTTGATAAAATATGACGTTGCGTGATGTAAACAACACCCAAAAATCTAATTTCGACATTGTTACCCTTGGTGACAGCGCTCAACTGGATGCCTTCGGTCGCCTTAGATCAAGCTCGCCTAACTTTGTATTCGATGCGCAATTGACCTACGGTCTGCAACCGCTGCTGTATGAGCAAGTCACCACGGGTACAGGTGGAGCGGTTACTTATGATGGCGTTAATGGCTACGCAGCTTTGTCTCTAACCGCTTCCAGTGCATTCGCTTCGGCATTCTTGCAGAGCTTTGAGTATTTTAGATACCAGCCCGGCCGAAGTCAGAACATTCTCATGACCGGCGTGTTTGGTGGCAACACTGCTGCACCTGGTGTTACAAAGTTTCAAGGATATTCAGACGGAACTAATGGCGTTGAGTTTCAGGTAACATCCTCAGGGCCTCAGTTTGCGCTCTTATCATCCACAGCGTTAGGCAATCAGATCGTAGGTCAAGCGTCATGGAATCTGGACAAGCTGGACGGTACAGGATCAGGCATGATTTTAGACTTGACAAAGACGCATATCTTGGTGATAGATTTTCAAGCTCTGTACGCTGGCCGTGTGCGTGTTGGGTTTGACATCAACGGCCAGATATTCTATGCCCACGAATTCAACAACGCCAACAACTCATTATACCCTTACATCCGAACAGCTAACCTACCAGTGCGTGCCGGGTTGTCGTGCACATCATCTGCTACGGATACCATGTACCACCTTTGTGCTTCGGTCATCAGTGAAGGCGGTCAGAGTGATTTATTAGGGTATGAGTTCAGCGCATCAGGATCCGTTATCGCTGCCTCTGGAGCCATGACGCATATTCTGAGTGTACAGCCTTCGCTCTTGCATAATAGCTTTGTCAACCGGACTAAGTTTGTACTGGATGACTTCGAGATTCTTAACACAGGCACCGTACCTGTCCAGTGGTACTTGTGCTTAGGCGCTACCCTAACAGGCACTACCGCATTTACCCCGGCTAACACTACGTACTCAGCATTCGCATATAACACCGCAGGGGCATTGTCAGGATCACCTTTAATCGTTTTAGCGTCATCGTTCACGCCATCAGCGGGTAGCGGCTCGCATTACTCGTCATCCACCACAGGCGCACCAACCATCAGGGAACCCATAACGCTAGACCATGCTGGCAATGTCAGAGCATTAGGCACCATATCGCTGCTGGTGTCAGGCATAGGCGGTACGGCTCAATGCAACGCCACGATGAACTGGCATGAGATAAGGTGATGTTATGTTAGATGACTACGACGAAAAATTAACGCTAAAGGTAGAAGCTATAATCCCTAAGCGAGATGACAGAACCACGACACCCTTGTTTAAGCATACAAGAGTAAAGCTGCTGGCTATCCAGCCCAGATGCTACGTATGCGGTACAAAAGAACATCTGGAAGCGCATCATTACCCTATCGAACGAAGCATGGCTAATATGACGGACTGGAAGAAAGTCCAAGCTGATGCACTGGACGGGAATCTAGGCGCTACACATGAACAGCGATCAAATGCTAACGCATTTGACTTTAACGGTCTGGATAGTGATCCATACAGGTTTGTGGATGATATGACCGTTAATGGGTTGATACTCTGCAAAGCGCACCATACGGGTAAAGATGAAGGAATCCATGACATGCCCCACTCACTATGGATTGCTCAGAAGTACGGCAAGGAAGGTTATAAATTCAGCAACGTTGAAGTGCTGCATTTTGAGCAATAAAAAACCCGCCAAGTGAGGGTGCGCAGGGGGTGGACTGCACATAGCCTAGGCGGGTAAGGTCCCTAGTATAACATAAAATGAGGGAAAGCAAGTGAAAATGAACGTAAAAATTATTTGTACAGCGGCAATCTACGCAGTTTGGGCGATTCTTGTTATAATGCATATTACACCCGCTGACGGTTTCATCGAGGTTCTTACTTCAGGACTGACTGCGTTAGGTGTACTCCACGTGCAAGGTCAAGGTCAACCATGAAAAAACTGGCATTTATATTTACATTGCTCGCAGGATGCACAGCGCAGCAATCAAGCTCACCTGTACCACTGGTGCAAGCGTGTGATGGCTACCGTGTGGCTTTCGCTGCTGCGTTGCAGGCACGTAATGAGGGCAAGCTGAACCAGACGCAGATCAACACCATCACCTTAGCGGATGAAAACGTCTATCCGTTATGCACTGGAAATCTTGTATCCATAGGTGATGCTGAACTGACTCTTATCCATACAACCACTGACAAACTCTTAGGGGCGGTAAAATGAGTGATACCATTGATACAGTAGCAACAGTAATTGAAGAGGCAGCGCCTATTGCGGCTGATGCAACCAGCAATCCAGAAGTAGCTATGGCGCTTAAACTGGCTCCTGTAGCCATTCAGATGCTGCAAGCAGCGCATGAGATTACGCAAGCTGGCGCAATGACACCTGAGCAGCTTGCAGTTCTCTGGAACATCATCGGCCAAGGCATCCAGAACACCCACGCCGCATGGCAGGCATTGAATGCCACTAAGGCCTTCTAGGAGGCTCAAATGGGCGTACCCGTTAAAGTAGCACTATCAGGTTCAGGGTTCAGACTACCAGCTCACGTAGGCGCTTTAGCGGCGCTTATAGACCATGGGTATGATATAACCGAAATAGCGGGGACATCCGGCGGCGCTATCGTGGCTGCACTCTTTGCCTCTGGTATGCACGTCTCCGAAATGCGACACCTTGCGCTTACCTACGATTGGCGGAAGGTGTTAATGTTCAATCCCGTTCATGGTGTGTTCAAAGGTGCCTACTGCTCTGGTAATGCCCTGATGGGGTTCCTACAGGTACAAACGAAAGGTAAACGTTTTGGTGATCTCAGCATACCGCTGAAAATAATCGCATCGGATCTGCGTACTGCGTCTGAAATATGCTTCGATGCTCGGCGGCACCCCATGATGGAGATTGCCCTTGCAGCACGTGCCAGCGCATCAATCCCTCTGGTGTACGCACCCGTTGACTACATGTCGTTTACTCTGGTGGATGGTGGATGCTGCAACAACCTGCCGCTGGATCACTTAAGCCCAGGCGGACTACGCATCGGCGTGTATCTCACATCCGCCAATAAGCCATCAATCGGCTCAATGGGTATAAAAGACGTTGCTGAGCGGTCACTTGACTTGATGCTTGGTAGCAATGAAGATACTCATGCTGATCTGGATACGCTGGAAGGTGGTATAGTGGTTCATGTCCCCACGGGGTACGCAGGATCACTAGACCGTGAGATGGCAACTGAAACAAGGCTCCGCTTGGTGACCGAAGCGTATCAGGCCGTTACCCGGCGTGTGATCCGCCGGGTGTAGGTTTACAGGTGTAATCATGTATTATGGTAAAAATCGGGACATTGACGATTTAAGTACAGATGCTAAATCCATGACGTTAACCCCTACGTATCACAACATCTCACCCGGAACCATGAACGTAGGGTGTGCTTTTTTAAAAAACTCCATATCCGTAACTCTTTTATCTAAATCTGTAATAGCCGCTTGTAACTTCTCAATATAATCTAATAAACTGCTTTTGGGTGTCGTTTCTACAATAGTAAAATCTTCTAACTTCTCGGGGTACTTTGCCCAAAAGATAATGTCGTTGCTTGTCCTCTTGCTTAATAGTTGGTTGTGTTCAGACATTTCAAACTGGTATTTTTGAAAGTCCTTAAACCCTCCCGATTCGTATTTTGAATATTCTGTAATTTCACAACGGTCATCTTTGTAGCTCCTCCTGCACACCATCACGGTATGAACTGATGTGTGTCTTTTCAAGAATCCCTCTTCCAACCCCACCAAATCACAAAGCATTACTAGAATCTTCTCATTAAATGGTGGAGGTGTTTCCCGCACATCAAACCAAGCAGTAGTAGTCATAATCAATCCTTTTTAGGTTCTACAGCATAAATAAAACGTAAGTCTCCGAAGTTTTTAGCACCCTTAACGTATTCTGTCAAAGTGCTAGGTTCTGCTTTCAGATCCCCTATCACAACTTCTAGGTATAACTTTGTTCTTTCCGTGTCCTCAGGCGAACCACGTTTTTTAACATCTTTGGGAATTGCTTCTAAGTCCATTTTAATCAATCCATGTTGCTAAAAATACGCCAATCACAAGAACAGCAACCACTAACAACGACACAGTTGTCAGGTGCACATATATCGCATCTGCTGCGTTTTCACCATACCTGTGCTTTAGATAAATCCACATAAGCATACCCACATCAATACCCTACGTCATAAACCCAGAACTTGACCGGGTAAAATGATGGCTTACCATCTTCCGCAGCACGGCTGCCGTTCTCAAAGACACCGACTTTTAACCCCTGCCGCATCGCTCTTACTGCTGCCGCTGGATGCACCACGACCACACCCTCATCACTTCCGCAGTAATCACATGTGCTCTTGCGCCTATCCATTCGACACCTACTATTCAAAACTATACAGGTTATGTTTCAGCAGGTATTGCGCACGCTCTTGTGCACGCAATACCCAGTAGTCATGCACTGCGTTTTTTATCCGTAAACGCAGATATGGCTCGCCGGTCATGATGAATTTATAAACTAGGCGAGCTATCTCTTGCTCACCTGAGGCCTCGTTAAAGTTTTCCTCCAGCTCAGGGTTCATCTCACCCGCTAGCAGATCATTCTCAATAATACCCAAATTATTGTCGTCCATTTCACACCCCCTAATCAAAAATCTTGGCTAACTCCTTCATCCTTAGGTTGTTCTTCTGATGATTCCAAGCCAGTTCCCCGGCATTTGCTACATTACGAACCTCCGACAACACCTTTTGCAGCCTAGGCACATACCGGGCTGCCACATTGTGCCCGTTGATCCACTTATACCACGTGGTTCCGGACACCCCAACCATCCGATGGATTGTGCCGGGGGATAACCCATACTCAAGCACCAGTGCATTTAATTGTGACACATCTGAGTGTACTGTCATACCCACCTCTTAGTTATTCTATATAAACAATTCTACACTAACTTTATGCAACCGTCAACAACGTCTATCAACCTCGCTTTAGCCAGTTTATCCAAGGCCACCAGCAAGGCGGATGACTTTTTATCACCTATAAGCACCTCCCCTAAGTCTCTGAGTAGTTCCCCAGAAGTGGCCTCAGAAAACACTCCCAGATAATCCATTATCAACATTTCATTAACCCCAACATTGGCGTTATGATCTCTGCCTTTGCTCTCGCTGAACTGAACCACGCAGGATGTTACATCCAGATCCAGCTCCACAGGCTCAAGCTGGAAGTCTTTTTTGAATCCGTCTTCTCCGTCTTTCATTTTCACTACCTTTAATTTTCGTTCAGTATCTTTGCGGGTTACTTCAATAATCGCATCACATGCAGCAGGTAGACTGCTATGCCCTCGACTGCCCCTGGCCTCGTCTTTCCCTGAATGGTGTATCACCACCACAGATGCACCAGTTATCGCCGCAATCTGTTTACAACTGGTGAGAAACACACCTAAATCTTTACCTGAGTTTTCATCCGCACCCGGCAACGATTGTGCCAAGGTGTCTATGCAAACCATCTGAAAATTACCAGCCTTAATATCGTTAATCAGATCAGAAATATGAACAGGATTATTAAAACTTGGAGTGAGACCCGCCAGCACCTGCAATTCATTCTCAAGCAATACCGCATTATGCCTCTGGTAGGCTTTGATACGATGTTTAAAGCCCGTTGCGCCTTCTGCGCATACATACAGCACCCTACCTTGCGTAACAGCCTTGTCCTGCCACATAGCGCCTCTGGATATGGAAGCCGCTATGTCCAGGGCTAAAAAACTTTTACCCGATCCGGAGGCACCATAAATCATGATCAATGGCGCTTTAGGGAAAACGTCTTTTATCCACCATCCAGCATCTTCGCCGGATTCAGCAAACTCACACGCAGGCATTATGGTGAACAAGCTCTTGCGATTTCCCTCAGGGATTATCGGGAATTCACTGGTGGACACCTCACACCAGCCGCCGTCAGCGGCGCATTTACGCAGAAACCCGTCTGTTATCCCTGCCCGCCTGCCGAACGTATCCCACTTAGCCGCCAGTGAGTCATAACTTGGGTACTTGGCACCTTTAGATGACCATTCATCCCACAGATCCAACCCTTCATCGCCTAAGCAGGCCTGTAACGACATACCAATATGTACCCAATCGTTGTAGTTAATGTCTGGGTCTATATAACTCAGCAGCAGGCGTGCATCCTCTGGTGACATAGACGATACTTGGACTACTGCATCCTCTGACCGCTGACTGACAGTGCGTATGCGTGCGATAAGCTCAGGGCTGCCTTCCGTAATCGTGGTAACGTCCAGCATTTTGTTAATGTCGAGAACATCACCAGTAACAGTAACAAAGCCCTTCTTGGTGAACAGTTCCAGGGAAGACGTTTTGAAGTCACCATATGCCCCTTTAACAAAAGCCCTAACACCTTTACCTGATGGGCTTATCTCTGCATATGTGCTGCACACCAGCGAGGCTATTTCAGGATCCACAACCCCATCAACTATGCAGTTATCAAAATCTAGGGCAGTAATATCATGACACAGCATGGCTAGTCCTATACCGCTATGCCAATGTCTACGCATAGCCAATATAGCTTCATCGAATGATCCTAATTGACTAACATCCTCCGCAGACCCCTGTGTGCCGGATCTAGCCTGTCCGGACACATAATAGGGAATCTTTTTTGGCTTTTCGCCTTCGGAAAATACTACAAAATTCCACGTCAGCCATGACTTGAGTTTCTTCAAATCATCTGGCACATATTTATAGTTGCTCACACCCCACCCCCTGAGGTTGCATCTAGCAGCAGTTCCTGTATGCCACGCTTTGTTGTTATCCGTTCACGCACCAGAAGATCAATAGTGTCTTCGGCGAATATGCGGTATATAAAACAGTTGCGCTTGTACCCGGACTGCATCTGACGTGCCGGGCCTAAACGCTCATTGATCTGTTCGTAGTGCTCAAAATTCCAACCGCAGTTTAGATGAACTATGACACTTCCGCCATGCTGTAAATTCAGGCCGTGCCCGGCGCTGGCTGGATGCGTGAACAGAATAGGTATCTTCCCCTCGTTCCACCGCTTTTCCGCATCATCGTGCTCAGCCAAGGCTACACCTGTAGGAAACCGCTTTTTAAGCCTCTCCAGATCCGACCGATATTGATAACTTACAAGGATATTCTCCCCGCAGCTTTCCTCGATTATCTCTTCCAGAATGTCCAGCTTGGAGTCATGCACCAGTTCCCATTCTTTCTTTTTGCTACCGTCGGCATTGTCTAAATACATTGCACCAGCGGCAATCTGGAGGCACTTTAGCGACATTGTTGCTGCATTAACGGCAGTTACAACACCCGATGAAAGTGATAAAAACAGGTTATTTTGCATCTTGTCGTAAAGCGCTTGTGCAGGATCAGGCAGCTTGAACGTCCGGTCAACAACTACCGCCTCGTCCAGCTTGAAAAAATCCTGCGCACGCACTGTCAGGCATATATCAGACACACGGGACGAAATCTCAGCTTCTGCACGTCCCTTCGTGGTGACCTTCCAGGTATAGCTGTCAACAAGGAACCAGCGGTCTTTGTAGTCACCATAATTAGCGCCCAACCTGACACCCCTGTCTAAGAACCATAGTTGAGCCCACAGGTCCAGCAATCCGTTAGGTGCAGGTATGCCTGATAACTCAATGATCCGCACATCAACAGGTAACATCTGAGCCAGATCCTGTGCACGTGATTTCCTGTTTAGTCTAAAACCCTTTAGCTTTGTAGCCTCATCGATGACCACTGTCTTGAAGGGGAAGTTTTTTTTAGACGTAATCAAATGCCTCTTGAGCCAGGGCAGACCTTCAAAATTTATTGTCTTGATGTCGGTATTCAATTGCATGGCATCTTTACGCTGATTCGCTGTTCCACATAACGCAACAGCAGTCAGATGTTTAAGATGACCCCAATGCGCTATCTCGTCAACCCACGTACTGGTGGCCACACGCAAAGGCGCAATCACCAGTACAGGGTAAACATCTTCGACATATTTAAGCTCTTCCAGTGCTGTCAAGGTTGTAACCGTCTTGCCTGCGCCCATGAAGGCCCACAGAGCGCATTTACGATGCTTCCAGACGTGATCCATCATCAACGTCTGGTACTTGTAGGGGGTGAATTTCATATCCCGTTGGCCAGCAGGACATAAATTGCACTGAACGTGGCAATGAATGTCGAGATTACTACCGCCAATTCAAACCACCACCAATGGCGATCCTGCCTTGAGATTTCATCTTCCCAGATCAGATGCTTCATGTCCGAGGGTTGAGTGCGGAAAAACTTAACCTGTACCAATTCTCCGGTTTTAGGGCATGTAATTTTCATTTTTTCGCATCCTTTTTCTTTGATACGCTACGTAACGTAACATTAGATAGTCCCACAATATTATCGAGATTAGCACCTTCAAAATTAGCGCCTTTAACCACGGCACCCTTAAAAGTAGCCCCCTTCAAATCTGCGAGGCTAAAATCAACATCTGTCAAATCAGCTTGCCGGAAATCGGCGTGTTTTAGATTCGACGATATGAATTTAGACCCTTTGAAATTGGCTCTGCGAGCTTGCAGCCATTCACATTCAGCATTGTCAAAGCAAGCGTTGGGCATATCAACACCCGTAAAAAATGCCCCATGCAACCATGCAAATTTAAAATAAATCCCTACCCCGTGCGCACCTCGAAAATTGGCTTCCTTCAAAATAGTACCTTGGAAACCGGTATTATCTAATGTCATGTGTGCAAAATGGCCTTTGCTAAAATTCCTGAAGTCAAAAATAAGATTAGACAGATTAGTAAATTTTGAATTTTCTTTCCCAACTTCTAAAAGCCAGGGTTCCGATTCTGATCCCATCATTTCAACACCCCTTTTTCTTCAAGACCCGATTCTCGTAAATCCACACGGATGCACTTGCAGACGCACCGTTTTTGTACCCCACCAGCTCGGCAACATTGGTCCATGACACACCTTGACACCTAAGCTCCATAGCCTTCTTAGGCCAGTCACTTCGTTTAACCGGGCGATGGCAGACCACATCATTCTTTTTCATTAAACGCTTGACTGTCTGCTCACAGTATCCAGACCGCATAACCACGGTATCAAAAGGCAAACCTTCTTTAATTAACCCTAGAATCACGTCCTTATCTGCTTGTTTCATCATTCCATCTCCCTTGCTTCGGCTATTCGTTTTTCATATTTGCGGGCGCATTGCTGCGCAACATCCCCGTTTTTATAACCTAACGCTTTCGCAACATCCCTCCATTTAGCCCCATTCTGCCGCATCTCATACGCGTGCATGTGGTTCTCCAGTTGCTTGTTCAATCTCTTCCCTGTAAGACCTTTTTCCCGTATTAGCTTCTTTATTGTGTCTAATGAATACCCCGACTTTTTGACGACGTCAGAGACCTTCATTCCCGATTCCCATAACGCCAATATATCCCTCTCATCCGCTTCATTCATCCCCCACGCTCCAGACCCGTTATCGGGTTACATGCTGGATTGCACCAAATCCGTTCCAGGGTGTGATTATCCTTCACCCCCTCTTTACGCTGGCCAGCGTACCCATTAACGCCAGTCCATCGGTATTTAGTCCAGCCTAATGCCTCCAGATTGTTATGTTCTCCTTCATATCCGGCCAGCACTACTCTAGTCTTGCCTGTTACCCCTACACACCAATGATTAACACGTGCGGCTACATCGTCGGCATCGTTGTTGTATATGCCCGCACCACGCATACCCTTTGAATACGGGGGGTCTAGGAACACCCCCGCTACGCCACTGGCGTTTAAAACCGATGGCCCCAGAACACGCTCAAAATCACCGCAAAGTATCCTGACATTTCTCAGCCTCGCTACGTACAAAGGCAGCAGGTCATGGATGATAGTGTTAGTGCGGTTAATACCCATACCAGCATCGCTTAAATGTGGCATCGGTCTAGAGATACCCGGCCCGGCAGTCCGTTTAGTCAGAACTCCGTTGTCATCAGGCCACCACGGGCCTTTACCTGAACAAAACCCCCCACCGATCCACGCACACATACCATACAGCCAATACCCCGCCGCCCTTGCATCGTAGTAGTCAACATTACCCATCAGCTTAACGCCTAACTGCTCTTTGTTCTGTAACAACCAGACATGCCTTGCGCGCAGCTCGCACTCATCCACTGGGTAATCCGCCCACTTGGCAACTGTATCAACATCTTTTTGCAGCGACCGCCACGTATTAGACAAAAATGCGTCTATGTCGTTCACGGTCGCCAGATTCTTTATGTGGGATTCTGGACGTGCTAAAAGCACGGCCGCTGATCCCAGAAACGGCTCGATGTAATGGCAGTCGTCAAGGGCTTGCCATACATGCGAAGCTATCTTAGACTTACCACCAAAATACGGAAATAACGGTTTCATAACTCTTTCCCTTCCAGTTTTGATATCCACGCATCCACAGCTTCTTTGCTGTTCAGCACATATACTGTTACCCCCCGTAATAGCCTCATTTGATGATCCCTGAGCTGACGGTTTGTAAGAGTACCCGTTGGTGACTTCAACTCAACCAAAAACATTTTGCCTTGATATGTCACCAGTCTGTCGGGTACTCCCCACGTACCCGGTGATACGTGTTTTTCACACAACCCCCCTGCACGCATAACCTGTTGTCGCAGGTAGTCCTCTACCTCACGTTCTCTCATTTCCTGTACCTCTGCATAGTCTCCCCCTTGGTGGCCAAGGGCAACCCTGTCAACCATCCGGAGTTATCGCACATGATTGCGTTTAATCTGTCTAGCACAGCCTCAGCCTCAGACTCAGCAGCTTCGATCATTATTTCATCATGTACGTGCAGCACTACGTTTAAGCCATTTTTTCGGAGCTTTCCAACAGCATTGAATAAAATATCCGCAGCCACTGCCTGCGTGATGTTTTCGACCAGTTTCCCCCCATGGGTATAAATGTCACCCCACTTATGCGTTGTCTGGTTCATGCCTTCAAAGACAATGTTTTTGCCTTCCATCCGGCAATGTGGATACATCAGGTATCTGCCCGATGGTAACTTGATTCTGACCCACTGACCTTTACGGTCTATCATCACTGAGGGGGCGGTAAAAGTATTACCTTCTGCGCTCTCCACAGCGTTTTGAAAGGCCTCTCCTACCTGCTTCCAGTATGCGGTAGTATTTGGCCTCGCATTGCGCCACAGCGTCGTCAGCGCTTTGCAGGTCATGTATGTTTTATCCAGCATATCGGTGAGGAACGTTTCTTTAGCTTTAACCCAGGCTAGAAAATCCAATGTTTCGGACTGGATTGCATCAGGTATCGTCGGCCAGGTAACATCAGCCATCGCATCCAGATCAACCCCGTACACCCGGGCAAATGCTGCGAAAGCCATTGCACCCCCACCGTAGCCGCAAGCAAGCTCCAGGCACTTGCCAATCTGACGTTGATCTTTGGTAACGCTATGCAAGGGTACAGAAAACGCTCTTGAATACGCTACCCGGTAGGAATCTTCCCCAATACCTTGATCCAGCAGTTGAAACTCATCCAGTACCCATTTTTCACCGCAGAGCCAAGCCAAAACTCGGCCCTCTATGTTAGACCAATCGCTGACCACCAGCATTTTACCCTCTGGAGCACAGATGATAGGACGCACCAGTTTTACCGCTGTAGCAAAAGGGTCTTCGTATAAATCCAACATGTCGATGCCTGATGTTATGATTGCGTTGTGCATATCATCAAGTGACTCAAATCCCTCCCGGGGTAGGTTGTGCGGCTGGAAAATCTTGCCACTGGATCTGCCTGTCCGACCAGCACCCCTAAATTGTAGTGTGTATCTGATCCTGTTGTCGGAATTAACACCCTCTATCAATCGCTTGAATTTAGCCACTGGTGCCCGGCTTGTCGCTTGTCGGGCGACCAAAACTTTGCGCACGGTGTCCGGGATAGCCGTCGACAGACAATCATTAACTGACGCTGCTCGCAGATCACGCAAAAAAACACCGTTGTTTGCGCAGTATCGTATAATTGCGGCCACCTCCTGAGTAGTCCTAACGGCTCCGTGGGTCTCGTCGTAAATCCCTGCATTGATGCGTTTTTTAACCGCCTCGCATGTGTCCAGCACTGTTCGTGCAGTATCAACATCAATCGGTATACCTGTGGAATTGATAGCGTAGTCATCCAGCCACTGGTTGTAGCCAGCGCCTAGATTGTAGTTATATTTTGGCAACCGCTTAAAACACTCCCGCATCGCAACCACGTCCTGGGCTGCGTACAGCCTGAATTCAGTCCACTTGGCGGGGTACTTGGAGGGCAGCACCCTCACACCGTCATGAGGCACGCAGAACAGCTTTATGAGGCGTTTACCTGCCATATCTTTAGATTTATCCGTTGGTAGGCCAAGAACCGAACAAAGATCCGCCAAGGCTCCGGGCATTGCACATGAGTACGCCAGAACCCGGGTGTCATAACACCGATGAACAGGTACGTTATACCCCCGATAGTGCAGAAAGGGTATGTCGAATCCGCCGCCATTATGCCATAGCATAAGAGCGTCTTGATTGTTCAGTATTTCAGATAGCGAGTCGGGCATGACTGGTGACTGAGATACATCCCACGTCTGTACATCGCCATCCTCAACTGCATACACCCAGATAAGAAGCTCCGCCTCAGGATGCTCAGCATAAGCGCCTATACCTGCGGTTATCGAAACCGGCGAGTATGTTTCAATATCATGATACGTTATTATCACCACCCACCCCCAGAATGCGGCATCCCTGCCGCTTTGTATTTTATAGCCTACGTTCTAGGCTCCGCAGACGAATTTTAATCCCTTCCAGGTCATCCCTTATTTCACGCATCCGCCATAAGGCAAACTCATGCCCCATGGTGACGCCCACCACCAGAATCATGATTATTGACAACACCGGGTGATCAATCATCAGAAAAAGACCTCCTCATCGTCGTCATCCGGAACTACAGGAAATTCGTCAGCGCTAGCGACAGCAGAGGACGTAAACGCCTCGCCATGGCCGACGAATTGCACCGCCAGTAGATCACAATTGATCTGCTTACTACCGGCATACTCATGTGCCCATGGTCTGACCATTGCGTTTACATAACAGCCCCCGTAGATCAGGGACTCAATTTCGCCATCCTGAATCTGCACCTTAGGGTGACGCCCCATGATCAGCGGTCGCCTGGGTTGCCTTGGCGGGGTTTCTTTTTTTGTTCCTGATCTCAGGATATACTGACCTTCGAAATCGCCAACACCGTCTTTTATGCATATCCTGTTGTTTGTCTTGGCATTCCTCAGGTTTTCATTGGCTTTATTACCCCAGGCTTCATCGGCCACGGATTTAATAGCATCATGAATCAGATTGTAATTCTCATCACCTTTCGCCAGTAGGAAAGATGCCGAATAACAAAACATCTTGTTACCGTCAAAATCCCGTGGATAGGCCAGGTTAGGGTACATGATTCTGATATTTTTCAATAACGTTTTCATACTCAACTCTCCAGATTCTCAAAATATTCAATCAGATTTTTAACGTCAATTTTCTTACCTTTACCCTTCACTTCAATTTTTGGCTTTCCTTCATCCCTCACAATGAATCGTTCAAAATTTTGCATAAGCTCTTGGCCACGCATTCTGGCCAATGCCGTTGGGGACATCACTGACTGTTCGTATATCAATCCTGAGCACCCTAACGCCTCAGCATGGCAAACCACTGCGTCAACATCGGACCATTTACGGTTGCCCTGCCGACCTTCGGCCAGCTCGTAGTCGGGCATATCCACCCCGTTGTTGAGCCGGTAGGCCATTTCCTGCCGAATCTGCTTGACGTACCAATCCACCAGGTCGAGGCATTTGTAGCGCTCGTTTATTTCCGTGTCTGTCGCTACCTTAAAATCCTTTTCGGATATCTTAGCCAACACGGCATATTCAAGCTCTTTGCAACTGGACGCAGCCCTACAGTACCTGCACTGCTCCGCCCCGGGCGTGGCTTTCAGGTTTTCGCCCTTGATGATTCTACGCCCCGTCTTTTTTACTCTTTTCGAAAAATTCCGTACCTCAGGCACTGTATAATTGGCGCACTCCACACCACTAGATGAGGTTATAGCCAGTTTGACTGCATCTACAAACCCTGCGGGGTCGTAGGCTGCCAATGCTGCCGCCGCATAGATTAGTAGCTGGAAATTGCCCACTGGCGACACAGGCACAAAACCAGTTTTAAGGTCTTCAATCACCAGTGTGGTGCCTCTAACCATAACCAGATCAGGTGTCCCCTTTGCGCCCTTCTCACCAGTGACCTTTGAAATGTCTAGAGGCCGTTCAACTGCCCAAAAATCGGACAGTAGCATTTCGGTTTTCAGGGGTTCAGAGAACTGCAAAAATCCCTCTTTGAGTAGAAAATCCGTGTCCGCTTCGTTTGCTGTCCCGACCAGGTACTTAGCACGGGCCTCATGCAGCGCTGACCCACGTTCAGCATGCACAGACGTGGTGTCCGGGAAAAGCGCTGCACGCAGCACGCTGGCTTCACAAGCCATCCACCTGTGAGCGGCGCTAGGCGATAGCAGGGCATGACTTGTCATTTTGACAGCTCCCTAATGAAAAGCTCTAGATCTGTAGGACCCAGATCCGTGACTTTCGAGGCTTTGAATGTGCCAAGGGTTTTCTTGATTTTATCCCCCTGATTAGACCGTACCAATCCCTGACAGATAGCACGTGCCTGCACCATCAGTGCGTCGGGATCAGCCGATGCTGTGGATGCTGCCTCAGCCGATGCTGGCGCTGCCTCAGCCGATGCCGGCGCTGCCTCAGCCGATGCCGGCGCTGCCTCAGCCGATGCCGGCGCTGCCTCAGCAGATGCTGGCGCTGCCTCAGCAGATGCTGGCGCTGCCTCAGCCGATGCCGGCGCTGCCTCAGCCGATGCTGGCGCTCCCTCAGCCGATGCTGTGGATGCTGGCGCAGCAGATGCTGGTGCCGTACCTGTAGGCACCTCACGTGCTACTTGATATACCGTGTATATCATACTGCTTATAGTCCGCAGCTCTGACAGCATTGACTCAATATTTTTCTCAATACTCATATACTAACCCCTTTGCGCAGTGTGATGTCCCCGTATCCAGCATTGCGCAATGCTGGATACGGGTGTGAAATTCTATATTTTTAAGGGTTAAGCAGTTTTTCAAACTGCCTACCCAAGAGTCTGCTTACAGGGATCCTATGATCCCCCAAAAACAGCCCCCAACCCTTGTCATCCAGACATAGAGAACCATCGTCTGGGTCTTGGATCGCATAGCATTGTAGCATATGACCACTATGCTCCCACGTGACCAAAACGCAACCCGGATCATGCGTGTCTACGACTACGGGTTTTACCCCGGTGAAATCGTAGGTGAACGGCCGGAACACCCGGCCGTCGTCGGATAGTTTTTGGATCGCTAAATCCAGAAGTTGTTTGTTATCTGTTATACGGTACTCCCAGTCCGTAGCACCATCGGAGTCATCCACCAGTGCCAGCCCGGCCAGCTCTTCAAAAGAGCTTCCCATACGGGCAAGCTCCTCCTCCGCCAAGTTAATGACTTGGCGATCCGTGAACTCCCCGTAGCGGAGATCAATCAGATCTCCACTGAAACCAAAACTCGAAAACTCGTAAGTCTTCATACCTCCACCCCTTCATATTTCCTTAGGCGGTCTGCCTTCTGATATAGTAAGTATATCAAGGTTAAAAAACCTTGTCAAAAGTTTTTTTATAAAATAATAGTTATAAGTACTGTACAAAATGTCTGTAGTTATATTTTAGGCGAGATTACCCTAAAAGGCAGCATTCATACCATCTGAATGCTGATTCAGCATTCCGAACCCTGAGATAATCAGATGATTTCAACTTAGCGAACGGAACGAAGTCCCAAAACGAAGTGAAGTGAGCGCTATTTGATTGCATCGGCATTTAGCCAGATTGCTGTTATGCAACACTGCTTAGGGCATTATACAAATGTGAAAAAAGCTGTCAAGTGTTTTCGTGTTAAGAATTGTTAAGATACTGATTTTCAACATGTATATTTTACTACCCGTGGTGACTGGGCATAGGAACATAGGCTGTTTATCGTTGGGAAAAATCAAGTCATACAGCGCTCACTTCACTTCGTTTGGGACTTCGTTTCGTTCGCTTTGATGATTTATTACGCAAAACTAAAAACACTAATACTCTGGATGTTAGAGTTTTTAGTGTTTGAAAAAAATGTTTATTCAGTCATATAGCGCTCACTTCACTTCGTTTTGGGACTTCGTTCCGTTCGCTTTGATGAAAAAATCATTATTGATACAAACATTAAAAAGTGCTAAAACACTGCTAATCTACTCAGAGATTATTATCATGACGCTGCTGGATGGATGGGAAGCAGTCAAAACGGATAAAAAGATAACCACCGCATACCAGCCAGGCAGCCCTTGGCGAGTATATATTTTTAGTCGTGGCGCTACGAAATTCGTGCTCAGCTACCATGTCACCAAGGCGACATTCAGCAAAAATGAGTATTATCGAAATCTGTCGGCGCTCAATCCGGAGCTGCTGAGTTTATTCACCAGACACATCCAGAAGGATTTACAAGATGAGTTACAGCATTGATCAAACCCGAACCGATGGCGCACTGCCTGCATGTACAGCAGCGCCCCTATACCAGAGAATCACCGCTGCTGGAACATACGTACTGAAAACCAGCCTAGGACAATTGTACTCGATTATTGGTAGTGTGGCAGGAATGACAGTAGTTGTGTACGACGGGACAAGCGCTGCCGGTACTGAGATTTGCACGCTTGTTCCAGCAGCGGGATCCGTAACACCCATCAACGTCCAGCTCCTATCAGGGATATGTGTTGTGGTCACTGGCACCGGCGACATACTTTTGACGTACAGGTAATATCCATGGCTAAAAAATATAATTACAATGCAAAAATGGCGGATTTAATTCTGTCTGAGCTCATGCAGGGTAAAACTCTGTCGGCAATCATTCGTGAGCATAAACACCTACCGCCAATTGACAAAGTCTTCGGCTGGTTCGCTGACGCAGAGTTTAGATCTAGGTACGATAGGGCCCGGGAGATAGGATATGAAGTGATGGCCGACCATATTTTAGACATTACTGATAATTTCCAGATTCAGGAAATTCACTCTGAAAACTCCGATGGCACGTCTGCGACAATCACCCGGGACCACATCGATCATCGCAGATTGCAGGTTGACGCAAGGAAATGGCTGCTAGCAAAATCGCTGCCAAAATTTGCCAACAAACAAAACGACACTGAATTACGTATCAGTGTCGTTAATGATCTGGAGTGATGATGCGTCAGCGGCGGTTTGGAAATTGTCAGTCCTATTCGTATGTCCCCACGAAGCCCCGCCATCTACCTTCCGGCGCCCGGCCAGTAAATGTTAATGCGCTTAAAGGTATCGCAATATACATTCTGCCTGCGATACTAGTCTTTACGGCGTAATCCCTCGACGGGATCGTGTACGTATTCCATTCTACCCGGATCGTCTCCCCCGGGCGAGGGAATCTGCCGTCATCGCTTTCAAAGATTATAACCTTAATGCTACTCTTCATGACTTTTTACCCCCTAATGTTTTCATTAAAGGGCTCAAAATTACTTATAGCGGACAACTAATCCTGAGAAGCCATTACCCATCGGTTTGACTCCTAAGCCCCCTAAATTTCGGATATAGCTGCAACTGCCGCATATGCAGTCGTCGTTATACTCAATAGCTCGCTTAACTCTTTTTACTTGGCTCTTTGTCAGCGGGAACCCTTCTGCCGCACCTATAAGGCTCAGCTGAAACTCTCCGTGGAAATTTTCGCCAATTACCGTATGCTTCATGATTTTTCTCCTTTCATTAGCTACTCAAAATTAATCCTACTGAACAACTAACCCCGAAAAGCCGCTCCCATTTCTCGAAGGCTTGACCACCAAATCGCCTAATTCTCTACAATTCCGGACAATGCTACAGCTTCCGCATATACAGTCGTCGTTATACCCCATAGCTTTTTTAACTCTTTTTAATTGGCTCTTTGACAGTGCGAACCCTTCTGCCGCACCTATGAGGCTCAGTTGAAACTCCCCGTGGAAAGTTTCACCGATTACCGTATGTTTCATGATTTTTTACCCCTTTCATATTTTCATTAGGCGATCTGCCTTCTGATGTAATCATCATATCGAAAAATTAAGTCAGTGTCAACATTTTTTAACTATTATTTTTTATCATTCTGCATCTGAGTGCTGAGTCAAAAATATGTCCTTGAAAGCGTCAAAAAAAATACGCGCGCGGCACTCAAATTTACTACTCCTTCCCCCCGATCTCTCAGCCCTCCCCCACCTAGCATATCAGTCCTAATATTCCACGTGGAACATTCTTGGTTAACGTGCTACCCTTGATGCCATGGACCTAAAAATAGAACTCCCAAAATTGCATTCCGATCAAGCCCGAGTGTGGCAGAATCGCTCACGATTTAATGTCGTGAGGTGCGGGCGTCGGTGGGGTAAAACAATGATGGTGTCTGCCCTGGCATGCTCGACGGCACTCAAAGGGCAGCAGGCAGGTATTTTCGTTCCTGAATACAGTCAGTGGGCGGAGATATACTCTCGAATCCTTAAAATTCTCGCAGCCGTGATCAGCGAGAGCTCCCGGACCAGCAAGCACGTGATCCTAAAAACAGGCGGCAAAATTGACTTCTGGCAGTTAAACGATAATATTCTGGCCGGCAGGGGCCGAGCGTATAATCGGGTGCTGATCGACGAAGCTGCATTTACTAAATCGCCGCAGATGCTTGATGAAATATGGCCTAAAAGTCTAAAACCGACGCTCTGGACTACTCAAGGGAGCGTCTGGGTGTTCTCCACACCCCTAGGGCGGAATGTCGAAAACTTTTTTTATTCCCTCTGCCACAATCCGGATTTTAAGGAACATTACGCCCCGACAAGCGGCAATCCGCATATCTCTGCTGAAGAAATGGCTGCGGAAAAGCTGATTACCGATCCCTTGGTCTGGCAACAAGAATTCGAGGGCAAGTTTGTTGACTGGTCGGGATTTGCATTTTTCAACCTTGATAAATGCCTCATCGATGGCCAGCCAATCCCCTACCCGAAGCATTGCGAGTATGTCTTTGCTACTATAGATACCGCTGTAAAAACAGGCAGTACAAATGATGGTACAGCCCTTTGCATCTGGGCGTGGGATTCGCTCGAAAACAAGCGACTCACCCTGCTGGACTGGGACGTTTTGCAGATCGAGGGCGCTTTGCTTGAAGAATGGTTGCCGACCGTATTCCAACGCCTTGAATTTTTATCCCGACAGTGCGGCGCTAGACGTGGGTCGGCCGGATGCTGGATAGAGGATAAATCGTCGGGTATGGTCTTGCTTCAGCAAGCAGCACGCAGAGGGTGGCCAGCTCATGCTATTGACTCAAAATTGACGGCAATGGGGAAAGACGAAAGAGCTATCTCTGTGTCCGGGTACGTGTATCAAGGGTTGATGAAAATATCTGAGCCCGCATTCAATAAAACTTCTGTCTACAAAGGCAAAAGTCAAAATCATTTCATAAGTCAATTTTTTGGATACAGAGTGGGTGTTAAAAATCAGACCAATGATGCCCTCGATGCAGGGTGTTATGGCTTGATCATAGCCTGTGGTAATAATGAGGGATTTTAAAAATGGCTGAAATATCAACAATATCGTCAAGCGATGCACGAAATGCTCTGCAATCAGCATTTTTGCTGAGCGAAATTGTCCCCGGCGATGACCCCAGTTATGAGGCTTGTAAGGCGGTAATGCTTTATCACCCCCTGGGGTACAAGATCACGGAAACGCCAATCCGCCTAGCGCAATCAATGCCAAGAGTTATCACGATCCCTAACGGGCCCGAAGAACGATTAAGGGAAGAGTTTGAAAGGGTCTGGGTGAGGCTGGATGCGACACGCTTAATCCGCAATCTAGCACGCTTGTCTAGGTGCTACGGAATTGCTTCCCTGGTGGTCGGGGCTGAAGGTGTCGATACGCAGAAGCCGATGGACTGGGTGAATCTCCACAAGCAGGACCTGTATTTCAATATTCTGGACCCCCTCAACACCTCGGGTAGTCTAGTGCTAAATCAAGACCCCAACGCACCTGACTTCTTAAAAAAGCGTGCCGGAGTGCAAGCCAACGGGGTGCTGTACCATAGTTCAAGGTCTTGCATTCTGATGAATGAGGATCCGGTTTTCATCAGCTACACAAGCTCATCGTTTGGATTCGTAGGTCGGTCAGTGTTTCAGCGTGCCTGGTATCCGCTCAAATCGTTCATCCAGACAATGATAACGGATGATATGATTAGCCGTAAAGCGGGCGTGCTGGTCGCTAAAATGAAAGCGCCGGGCAGTATAATCAGTAGGTCGATGGTCGATATGGCCGCCTATAAGCGCCAGATGTTACAGAATGCGGAAACAGACAACGTGTTGGGTATCTCGCCTGAGGAAGCGATTGAAAGCCTTAACATGCAGAACCTGGACGGTGCGGGCAAGTTTGCGAGGGACAACATTCTGAAGAACATAGCGGCCGCATGTGATGAGCCTGCTGTGTTGCTGGATCAGGAAACATTTGCAGCGGGTATGGCCGAAGGGTCAGAAGACATGAAAGCGGTGGCGCAGTACATAGACACCATTCGGGAAGACCTGAACCCGACATATTTATTTCTGGATAACATCGTTCAGCATGTTGCCTGGAATCCTGAGTTCTATCTAGCCATCCAGTCTGAATTTCCGGAGTACCGAAAGGTAACGTATGAGCGGGCATTTCAGGATTGGCAAAGAAACTTTCAGGCGACATGGCCTAGCTTTCTGAGAGAAGAACCAAGTAAGCAGGTCGAGACAGAGAACACGAAGCAAAAAGCGATTATGGCGTTTTTGCAGATTGCGCTGCCGGTTGTCGGGCCTAAGAATAGAGCCAACCTGCTGAGGTGGGCGCAAGATAATCTAAACGCCAACAAGAACTTGTTTTCGACAGAGTTGCAGCTCGATGAGGAAGAAATCATTGAGTACTCACAATGTGATTCAGTCGCACCTCACGAAGCGCCAACACTTCCCAACAAGCCTAGACCGATGTCGGAGCTATCATGAGAAAAACTACGTTCTACACAACTTTGATTGCAGCGATTGAGGACATTGAAGAACATGGGTACGATCATGAGCGCATCGAGTACTGGTTGGTGTTGTTGATAATGATGGCTGAGCAGACGTTCAAAGACCGAAGCAAGCGGAGTGCAAGGGATTTTCTCACTGATCAGGCACGCAAGTACTTGTCTACACGTAATATTGCAATTACGCACAAAGGGCTACCTATCAGATACTTCTCGGAATTCACAAATCATGCGCAGAATGAGCTTAACGCTCGAATAGCGATGACCGACATGCTAATAGCAGCAGTCAGGGACGAAGCGCTGGACAAGATGACTCGCGGTTTCATCGGATGGGCTTCATCCGTCAGCCACCTCACACCATCGGCTACGGATCACGTGAAGCTACGTAAGCGGCTCAACATATCCGATCTGTCGGTTATGGAGCGCAGGATACTGTTCGACCAGTGCGACAAGATGAAAGCGACATTAGGTGCGATAATTGCGGAGCGCTACGGCGCATTGGCCGCCGTGTGGCATTCCAGATGGCGTGAGCCGGAGTACAACTACCGGGAAGACCACAAGTCGATTGATGAAGTCATTATGTTCATGCCTGATACTCATGAGATGCGACTAGGCTTGTTTGTCCCCGGGCTACCCCTGGTGACTGACCAGTCATTACCCGGCATGGAGCCTAATTGTAAATGCTATTTTACATATCTGTACGGACTCCACAGCATACCGGACATATATCTGACCGAAAAAGGAAAGGTCGCCAAGGTCTTGAGTGGGTACTAAGATCAAAAGGTTAGGTATTGCACAAGTAGTAATCCAGTGCTACAGTGAAAAAATCTATATCGGGTGTCTATTATGCCAGCAGTATCCGAAGCCCAACGTAAAGCCATGTATGCAGCCGCAGAAGGGCGCTCTACGCTTGGCATTCCCGCATCTGTAGGCAAAGAGTTTGTGAAGGCTGACAGCGACAAGATCAAGTCGGCTGGCATTGCATACCTGACTCCTGAAGGCAAGCTGCTGCTGATCAAGCGAGGGCATGAGCAAGATCACCCAGATGAATGGGCCTTCCCGGGGGGCCATCTGGACAAAGACGAAAAGCCAGAAGAAGCCGCTATCCGGGAGTTTTCCGAAGAAGTCGGCATCGATGTCGCTAACCCTATTTTCATAGGCCAGTTTGATCATTTTGCAGTGTACAAGGCTGTTGGCGACGTGCTGGACGTGAAGCTGTCCAGTGAGAGTCAGGACTATGGTTTCTTCTCGATGGATGACCTGCCTCAGCCGATGCATCCTAGAGCATTGGCCGTGCTGCATAGCGAAGAGTTTATTCGGGCCGGTATGAATGAATTGCAGATCGCTCATGCGATGTCATCGGGTGCGCTGAGTAGTCCACAGCAGTATGCAAATACGGCGCTGTTCAAGATCAGGATCACGGGAACCGGTGTAGCGTACAGGTCAGCAAGAGAGCGGTTTACTTGGCGCTCGCCTTCGGACTACCTGAACCCTGAGTTTTTGCAGAGGTGTAACGGGCTGCCCGTCATCCTGGAGCACCCTGATTCTGGATCAGGTTTGATGGATGGTGAAGAATTCCAGAAGCGTATCATCGGTACGGTGTTATACCCCTACATTGAAGGCGATGATGTAAACGGCATAGCCAAGATATGGGATGAGGCCAGCGCTGAGATGATGCAGACACAACAGTTGTCCACGTCACCATCGGTGGTGACTTCAAAAGATGCAACTCTGGTACTGGACAACGGTGATAAGTGTACGGTAGAGGGCGCTCCGGTAGTGCTGGATCATGTAGCGGTATGCGCTCATGGTGTATGGGATAAAGGCGGTGAGCCTTCTGGTGTAAAAAACGACAGTGAGGATTCAAAAATGAGTGATGACCCAAAAGTGGATACCCACGAACCGCTGAAAGCTATTGCGGATTCGCTGGAAAAGCTGCATAGCAGAATGGATAGCTTCGAGAAAAAGATCAAGAAGTTGAAAAAAGGCAAGAAGGACGATGACATGCCAACGCCTGAGCTTGACGAAGCCAAGAAAGACGCAGAGGCCGAGGAAGAAGTTGAGGAAGAAAAGGAAGAGCCAAAAGTCAAGGCGGATTCTGATCTGCGTGCTGAGATTGACCGTATGCGTGCCATGCTGCCTAAAGCCTTGTCGGATGCTGAGCTTAACCAGTTGTCGGATACGCAGGCTAAAGCGGATGCCGTGTATAACCACTTCGGTGACAGCGCACCACGTTACATGCAGGGTGAATCGCCGTTGCAGTATCGCCGGCGGCTGGTGGCGAAGCTGCAAAGCAACTCAACCAAATGGAAAGACATTGATTTAGGCGGCGTGGATGAGGCCTTGTTAGGTATTGCGGAAGCTGAGATTTATGCGGATTCCGTAACCGCCGCATCACGTCCTACTGAAACGGTTAAGGGCAGTTTGCGACCAATCGTCCGTAAGAGCGCATCGGGCCACACCATCACTGAATGGGTGGGGGATCAGGAAATGGGTGCTGGTGGGTTCTGGGCAAAGTCTCAGACTGTACGGTTTAACAAGTGAGGATCAGTAGATGGCTACTCCAAATATTCAAATAAACCCCATGGGCACCACTAACGCCGGGGGCCTGTTTCTTACAGAGTCTGGCGGTATTATTCAAGGCTGGCAGTACACCAACGCTGCTAAACGATTCTCGCTGGATCAGGGTTATCTCGCCAGTACAGAAACCGTGAACATGATTCCGGGGTGTGCGTTAGGCATTGCTACCAACCCGAGTATTGGAACAGCTCAGTTCCAGAGTCAGGGATCGTTGGGCAACATCATCACCCGGGCAAGCACAGTAGCGGCAATTCGTGGATTTTCTGTTTTCAACCAGTCCTACGGTGCAATTGTAACGCAGAACGCTACCGTCCCGACGATTGGTTCTAACATGTCGGTCAACTTCCTGCAATTAGGTACAGGGGCACAGATCGGTGTTGGCGTTAATGCCGCGTTGGCAGCTACATTGTCCGGCGGTGTTGATATCGCTACTCAGGTATCGTGGGACTTCGGGGGTCAGATGCTGGCGCCGTACGTTGCAGCGTATACAGCTCAGACGTTGACTGCTGCAAGCTGGTCTGCGGGTGTTGTTACCATTACGATGGCTGCTGTACCACCTGGAATCATCGTAGGCGACCAAATCACGGTTACAGGTATGACACCTACGGGGTACAACGGATCGTTCGCTGTAACGGCCGTTACGGGCACTACAATCAGCTATGCCCTGGTGACCAACCCCGGCGCTGAGACTGTCCTAGGACAGTTGGCTGCCGGTGGAGGCGCATTGCCCGTTAAGATCAATAAGTTGCAGATCGGCAACAGCCCGCAGGTGTATATGGATTCTAACGGCCTGTTCCAGTGGAATATGAGCGGCAGTTGTGCATTAATCACTATCTGAGGATAAGAACATGTTTGAAGCACTTAGTATTGTAAATCCAAGTTTCATCGAGCCTCAGACGGTGTTGCAGGTGAACCAGCGGTCCGCCGCTTTCAAGCTGCTGCCCAAAGAAGGTTTGAAAATCCGTCTGTCCACTAAAGACCTTTTTGTTTACATCAAGTCTTTGGAAATGCGCTCGACGTTGAACAGCGGACAGGCGGCGGGCGACCGGTTGCAAGGGCCATCTTTCATCTCCAAGCTGCATAGCACTCCTACGTACCTGGTACGTTCCGAAGTTGAGTTCAATCACCATGACGTGGCAGCCGCAGGTATGTGGGACGTTGACCTGATGAACGCATACCGCAGGGCAGTGCATCAGAGTTTTGCCCAGAACGCACGTGATGCGCTGCTGTATGGGTTCAACCCTGCCAGCGGGGAAGGCTTGCTGAATACCTCAGGTTTGACTTCCGTCAATCTGCCGCCGGATATGAGCAACAATACGACGTTCCGCACGTATGACAATGGCCAGTTTGGCTTGTTCCTGCTGCAACAGATTGTCGCTACCCAGATCCGCTTGTTCCAGAGCGCAGAAGCCGGTAACAAGGTGGTTGTGTTAGGGCCTCAGCGAATCCTGGCTACAGCCATTAAGGCCAACATCGTCCAGTTGGTGCAGTACCAGCGTGCAGGTGCCGGAACACGCACCACAGGCGGTATGGTGACCGAAGTCATGCAGGATGCTGGCGACCTTATTTCGTGGGGCTATGACGATACCTTGATTGGCAAAGGGTCCGGTGGAACGGATGCTATTATTATCCTGATCCCTGAGCTGGAGGATCAAGGCATGTTGCCGGGGCCTGATACTAATGAGTTCGGGCGGCTGCAACCGGCTTTCACGGATTGCACGGCGCAGTATGCCGATATGGTGGCACCACGTGAGATCACTACTCCCGTAGCAGGTGGTGTTACCGACATCCTGTATGAACGGCGCATCTCTCCGGGTTGGGGTGTTCGTCCAGAAGCAATTACAGTATTGAACGTTTCTTACTGAGGGTGAAATCATGTCCGTTATGTATATTGCGAACTGCACTAAGTATTATCAGGAGTTTCATTACCGAGTACCTGGCTCCAGCAATACCCAGTTGCATGAGCTTAAAATTGATCCGATGCGGCAGGAACGATTGCCTCACGAAATGTCCGAGTTAGAGCTTCGGACTATCGCTGAGGCGCATCAGAGGTACGGCTTAGTTGAAGATCGGTATGTCCATAATGTTAAGGGCTATAACGGTATGATTTTCCGTATAGGCAAGCCCATTGACATGGAGCGGGCTACATACGTACATGACGTTACCATGGAACACCTGGAGGCACAGGTATCTGAGAGGTTCAAGGTTGGGCTGGCGGCATCGGACAATCTGGTTAAGAACGTCGCAGGTGAACAGGCAGCTACCGTAGGCCAGATTGAGGTACTTGAGGTAACGGATTCTACCCGTACAGGCTCACGTAAAGGTGCAGTGATGGCGGGCAGAGCTGAAAAGCGTAGGGCAGGATAATGGCCACACCATCGGCAGCGCAGCTTGCAGACTTCCAGAGCTTCATTACTAACGTGATGGGGATCAGCACGCTGTATCTGCCGAGTGCGTCGCCAATAATTACCACCAGTCTGAGTATTGCGCTGGACTTTGTTAATACCGCACTAACTCTGGTGGCCGATGGTTCAGGTGATCTGTACGCTCTGGCGCTCAACAACTTGGCCGCTGATTTTCTCATTCAGTGGGCATTGGATCAGCCTGGCCAGACGTTTTTCCAGAGTTCGAGAACCAACTGGGGGATAACGTCCTTCACGGCGGGCGTGATAAAGGCGGCAAAGGACGAATCCACGTCCAGCCACTACGAAATGCCGCAGTTCTACCGCAACCTGACGCTCATGGACACACAGAACCTGAAAACGCCCTATGGTAGGCAGTACCTGGCTATAGCGCAGCAGTTCGGCACTTTGTGGGGTCTGACATGATCACCATAAATTTAGGTGTGATGGATGAGGACTACTCCATAATAAATAAGCCTGATGTGACTACGGGTGAAGTTGCGGTAAAGTTAGAAGAACAGTACGGTGTTATGGGCGGGTTTGCAGATATGATGAATGCCAACATCGCATCAACAGTAGCTGATCATCTCTTTAACGGCACGTGGGACAACAAAGCACAGGAGACTCTACTGCAATTATTGCGGATAGAATTTCAGGTATATATCTATCATGAGGAAGCGGTAACATGGGGCAAGCAAGGCTCCGGGATACCCACAGAAGCTGCGCTCATGGGTTGGAGTAGCTTGCTTGGTGAAGCTACAGGAGTTCGCAGGCCTTCATTTGAGGACACACGAACCTACGAAGACGCATTCACTGCGTGGATTGAATAATGGCGACGATGGCCGAGGCTCTAACGTCAGGATCACCCCTGAATGCGGCATTGACTGCGGCCACAGAGACGCTATCAGTCCAGCAGACAGTAACCTTTGTACAGTACATTAAGTACGTTAGCCCTATCGACGGTCTGACCTACTGGGTGGAGTCAGGTACAATCAGCACGCTGCTGGCGGCATTTCCTAATGCCGTCGAAGGCAATCAGGCCATGCCGAATACAGCGCCTGGCTATGCAGCGGTAACGCTGACAGTCAAAGGCTCGCTGCATTTCATGACCGAGTTCAAGCAGGAAGAAGATGCACAGTATGGTAAAAACCGTGTGGTGTTCACGTCAGAGGAGCAGATAAGCGACTTTAACGTGGTCGGGCCTACGACAATATATATTGCATCTCTGGACGGGTTCCTGTACGCTTTTTCCGCCAAAAAGAATTTTTACGCACAGTCGGGGCTATATCATTACTTCGGTGATGCGGTGTACCCATTCATGCTGAGCCAGATCGTTACTTCCCTTGCACTGGTGAACAACTTAGTGGTTAGCAACAGCCTGCCGTTCTGGTTAGCTAATCGAACAGTGTTAGGCGCTACCATATACCCATCATTTCAGGCATTGCCTAACGCCGCACTACCCTATATAACAGTGCACATAGGGGAAACGGATACAACGGCATTGCAGCCTGTTCCGGTGATAATGAACACCTTTTCCACTGATGCCGCCGGAAACCTGTTATATCCGCTGCAACCGTCTGGATCAGGCCATTGGCAGCTATATCAGGATAAGGTAAGGCTAACGCTATGGGGGTTCAGTAATAACGCCGCTATGACGTTCCTGGACGCTTTAATTGGTGTGTTCTCAGGTGGTGGTTCACCAGTGGGACTTTCGGGGTTCCCATCGCTGAGTGATGCAAAGAAAACCCAGAATGAATTGCAGATACTTGGGCAGAAAAAGGTGGTAACACTCAGCGTATCGTACTACCAGCAGAACGCCTACCTTCAGGCTATTAAACTTATCACACAAGGTTTATTCAACGTATATATGGGAGCTTGACATGCCACAGAATCCAATCGGTGTAAGTATCAATGCCGAAACCTATGCAAACGTATCTACAACACTGAACATCACTGCGGCGACAGTGATCAAAGCGTCTATTGGTGTCATCAACAGGGTATCCGTTATCGTGGCAGGTTCTACAGCCGGATCCGTTAATGACACCACGACCACAGGTGCAGCGGCAACGGCGAATGAGGTTTTTAGTATTCCGAATACTACGGGTGTTTATCCTGTGAATTTTCCGTGCAAGAAAGGTATTGTGGTCGTACCTGGTACAGGCCAGACTATCGCTGTAGCATTTGACTGAGGATCAGAATCATGGGATTTAATATTGTTTCAGAATCCGTAACCCCCGTGGTGCCAGCTGCACCATCGATGCTTCAGCGTACTGGGGCAATCATTAGTCAGGGAGGTACAACTATTACTCCCGGCACTTTGCAATTGATTACTCAAGCGTCGGACTTGACGCCTCTCATGCCTACACCATTAGCGGTAATGTCTGCAGCATGGGCGGCATCGGTGGTAACGCTGACGCTAACATCTGCTACCACATGGCCGGTCGGAACAACGCTGGAGATCACAGTAGCCGGGTTCACGCCAACCGGATACAACGGCACATTCTTAGGCACTGTGGCTACAACAACAACCATCACCTACCCTCTAGCAGTATCACCGGGCACTGAGACTGTTGCTGGCACGGTAACACCTGCGGAAGTGGCTAACATTGCCAATCTGGTGAGCCAGTTCTACGCACAGGGCGCTGGATTATCATTTTACATTTACGAAACAGGCGTAACCGCAATTGCAACGGCGATAACTGCCTTGCAGACTTGGCTAACCAACAATCCAAGTGCTGTCTATTTGTGGTTGGTTCCGTCAACATGGGATGTACAAACTGAATACCTGTCTCTGGTCGCTCTGTACACTTCGCCAACCGCAAAGACGTATTTCATCACGACCACAACCGCAAGCACGTACACGCAATATCCTGTTACGGATAAGTCAGTTATCGCAATGGTGAATGCGCCAACAGCGCCAGCAACAGAAACACGATCAGCGGTGTCAATTTTTTGGCAGATTCTTAACAACGATCCGGGTGCTGGTGGGCAAGTGCCACCGCTTAACAACCGCTTTGCCTACGCATTAACCCCTTGGACAGGACTAGGTATTCAGACTACCTTAACGGCTATCTTGGCGGCTAATGTCAACGTGTTGCTGACGGGTGCAGAAGGTGGGTTGTCGAACATCATCATTCGTGGCGGTAGAACCATGGACGGTAAACAGTTCGGGTATTGGTACGCTGTGGACTGGGTGGAGATTAACGGGGGTAGAGCAATTGCCGCTGAGGTAATCAACGGTTCCAATACATCACTCAATCCGTTAGGGTATAACCCGTTGGGTATTAACCAGCTTCAATCGACACTGGTTGGTGTGATGCAACAAGCCATTTCCGCAGGTCTGGCGCTTGGCAACATTGTTACTACGCAGTTAAGCCAGATTGACTTCGTGAACAATTTTAACAATGGTTTGTACGCAGATCAGGTGGTTATCAATGCTGTTCCGTTTGCTGCATATCAGCTATTGAACCCAACCAGTTACAGTATCGGGCAATACGGCGGCCTGTCGGTGGTATTTGCGCCTCAGCTTGGTTTTGACAGTATCTTGGTGAACATCACACCAACGGAGATCGCATAATATGGCTACTAATCCAATCATCATTCCGGGCAATCTAAACCGTGTCCGTGTGAGCGCCACATTCCCGAATAACAGCGCCTTGAATATTGGCATGGGGTACTTTGCCAAGACTCAGGTGCATACAAGTATGTCGGATGTTGCCAAGAGCTTGCCTACACAGTTAGGGCATGTTATCTCTGAGGAACCATACTCAATTGCTGAGTTTGATTTTCATGTAGTACGTACACTACCCCTGGCGAGTGCATGGAAAGCGCAATGGGAGACCAGTGCTATTCTAGGCAGTATGATTGTCCGACCGGATACTTCGGTAATGTCTGACTTTCAGATAACTGCGGCTATGCTTAAGAGCGTAAGCGGTCTGGATTTTTCGGGGGAGTCTGCTGAGATCGTTCTTAAAATCCTTGGTATTTACTACATTAATTCGGACTTGTTCGCATTATGAAAATAAGCAATGACTTAAGCCTGATCATACCGCTGGAGAGAACCAGCGGTAAACTCTATGTGTACTCGAAGCCTGTGAGTTGGGAAGTTTTTGAGATGTATCACAGGGTGTTGGGTGCAACCTATGAGGCGTTAACCAGTGATGGCTTAAACCTCGTGGTGTGCCTGGCTACCGCACGCATGGCCTTGAAAGATGCCGCTGTGGCTCTGAATCGTTGGGAAGGCGCTGATGGGGTTCAAAACGGGTTCTTAAATGAGCTTCGGCGCACCACAATGATCAACTACCCTACGGATGCCGGGTGGGAAGAGATGATGCTCTCTGACGCTGTACGCAGAGGCATCGTGGATGATGACGACCAGAGGGATATAGAAAACGCTTTGGTTTTTTTTACCTTATGCTATCGGATGTTTACGAAGGATCGGCGGTTGAAAATGCTGAATGCGATGGCTTTAGTTGGGGGGTTTCAGCTTTCATCGTGGAGCGGTATGGACTTTCGAGATTCTTTGACGACATCGACAGCGGAAGGCGATATGAAGGCCTGGGCATTATCCATTCCGTCCTAAGATACTCGGCGGGTGTTGGGTTCGCCCGCCTATGTCATGAGTATGATTTGCCATACCGATGCGCGGCGGAGTTTCGTAACAGGTACTCGATACTGAGGAATGAGGCATATGAGTGACGGCGGCAATGTCAAGATTATCACTATTCAGGTCAATACCGAATCTTTTGACGCATTCATTACGTCATTCAATGCCTTCGAAGCACGTCTAAAAAATACTGTAGCGGAATGGGGTAAACTCAATGCCGCCATAGCAACATCCGCAGCCTCACTTCAGACCGCCGCTATCAAAAGTGCCACCATTGTTGCCGATGCGCAGAAGCAAGCCGAGAAAGATGCCGACAAAGCCGCTCAGAAGGCGGCAAAGTCTCAACAGAAGGCTGAGAAGGAAGCCTTAGACGCAGCTAAAGCGGTGGCCAATGCCAAGAAGCTGGCAGATAAGGAAACGGCAAAGTCTCAACAGAAGGCTGAGAAGGAAGCCTTAGACGCAGCTAAAGCGGTGGCGGCGGCGCAGAAGAAAGCCACACTGCAAGCTAAAGCTGATGCACTGGAACTGCAAAGAGCGTCAGATATGGCCTTCATGGAGTCTATGCGCACACGCAGTGCAGTAGGCTACATAGATTCGGTAACAGATGCTGTAAACGCCAAGGAAGCTGCTAATCGTGATAAGGGCATAATCACTAGAGTAAAAGAAAACCCGATGGTGCAGGACATTATGAAGTTTGTTAAGACGATGAAGAAAGCGGCAAAGATGGTAGGCACCTTCACACACGCATTGTTCTCCGTTGTCTCCACCATAGGCGGCGTGCTCAGTGAGATAGTAACAAAGATCGCTAAAATAGGGTTGGGGTTCGCCGTAGGTAGTCTGGTAGGGATCAGCAAGCTGGTCAACTCACTGGTGTCTGAACATAGGGAATCCGTAAGCGCAGGATTGACCCTTGGTGAACGCAGAGCATTAGGTGTTGACTTCAAAGAGTTTATCAGCGACCCTGAATCGTTTGCCCAGTCTATGGTGGATCTGCGCACATCACCCAGTAAGGCTGCTACCTTGGCGGCATTAGGGATTGAACATGACGCAGCGCTTAAAATGGGGCAAGCCGATTTTGATATTCTGGTTATCCGCAAGCTGCATGACCTGTACCAGAAAAACCTCAAGGCCTTTCCTAAACTGGTGGACAGCAGCGACCTATGGAATGCACTGCGCATAACCGATGTTATCGGCATAGACACTATAAGGAATGTAGGCAAAGTTCCTGATAAAGAGCTGGCGGATCGTGTTAAACGCTTCCAGACCGACCGTCAGACAATGGATATACCCGACGTACAGTTCCATAAGAATGCTGAGCTTGCACGTCAAATGAATGACGCAGAAAGATCATTTAGTGTAGGGTTCATGAATGCGTTAGCGGATAGCGCTGGCGGGATAAACAAAGTTGTTATAGCGCTCACCGGGTTAGGAACCGCAGCGGGTAAACTAGCCAAAGCGCTGATCCCTAGTATCAATACAGGTTTGGATGCGATGGCTAGGGGTATAACAACACTAAGTAAAGCGCTTGACGGGAAAGCCACCAGTGGGGCAATGCAGAGCTTTTTTGACGTGATTAAACAGTCGGGTAATCTTATCGCCGCCGTGTTCGGGGTAATTAAGGATGCCTTGACTAATTTAATGCCCTCAGTTATGAAATACTCATCCATGGCGATAGGCACCGCAGGATGGGGTTATGAGAAGATAGACGCATGGATTAAGCATTTAACGCTGCCTAGTGCAGATGCAAACAATGCCGAACTCACCAAAACGGCGGCTAAGCGTGCAGAACATATAACCCAACATCATCACGTACGGACAACAGACACTAGACACTCCAGCACATCGAGGCCGGTAACAGACGTCCGCATCGTCGTATCCAACCTTACAGGCAGTAATGTGAATGCGGTATTTAATTCCCTTGCATCGGCGGGGTACGCATAATGGCTATATTACCCGGCGCAGTCAGCATTTTACGGAACGCCTACCAGCTTGCGTATGAGATCAGCCCTATCATCCTGGTGAACGGGATAGCGCAGCTTATTCCGGGTGGCATTATGCCTATAGTGGTGCTGACAGAGGCTGAGAGCGCAACAATAAACGCACTTAACGGCAACCTGAGCATATTTGATCTGAACAGCTACTTTGCACACTTTGAGCCGGCGCCTGGTAGTGTCATGTTCAGCAATGACCTGAGCGAGTACCCTTATTTGAACCAGTCCGTTGCCGCTAATTCCATCGTCGTGCAACCGCTGACGTTCAGCATTATCATGAAATGCCCCGTAAAGGGTGTAGGAGGCTACGCAGCACGCCTTGCTACGATGACGGTACTCAAACTAGCTCTTGATAAACACCATCAGCTAGGGGGCTATTATGACGTTTTAACGCCCGCGGTCTTTTATAGCGGTTGCATACTCACCCGCATGACTGATACCACGCCTCCCGACGGTGCTCAGAAACAGATCGAATGGAAGCTGGATTTTAGGCAACCGCTTATCACTGAATCTCAGACAACTGCCAAGTACAACAGCCTCATGCAGTCCATCAGTAACGGGGTGAAGGCACTATGACTGATTATGTATTCACACCATCATCTGTAGCGGCTTTCCAGTTTCAACCGCTGCTGGATGGTATTACATTTTCTGCTAATGTAACGTATAACATGTTTAGTGGGCGCTACTACCTGAATCTGTACTATCAAAATACTTTGGTGTACTCCACGCCTTTAATCGGATCTCTGCCTGGTATGTTTCAGATTCAGCTTTTGCCGCCTTACAACCCGGTAACAGCCGCATTGTGGTCATCAACCATGACCTTTGATAGCTCTACGTCCACCATAACGGTGCTGCCATGAGGCGCTATGATGTCCAGTTTCTGGACGCCATCACCAACATACCAATACTCAGTATTAACAGTGTGAACCGGGACACCACGGTTAATACGGGGGCCTTGCAGATCGAATTCGACATACCGACAGCTACCTACGCATCGCCGCTTACAGCGGGCTACCTACGCATACATGGTCTGCCATTGCCGACCGTTGCAGCGGCAAGTAAGCTCAACGGTTCCAAGGTGCTGGTTTATGCAGGAATGCACAAAGGGCTACCCTTGGCGAACCCTAGCACATACGGGCTTATTGCACAGGGCACGGTACTGCAAGCCTTCGGCAACTGGTTAGGAACTGAGCAAACTCTCGAAATACAGATGATGCCCTTCACGGGGTCAAGTTCAAGGCAGATTAACACCTCGGCGCTACCTTTCGTAGTCGGGTCATCAAATACCATCAGCATAGCATTGAACAAAGGAGTGCCGCTTACTGATGTTACATCAGCGGTTCTGACCGCTTACTTTGGTTCAAAATTCACTATAGACATGTCTGGAATCCATGCCCCACCGTTAATGCTTACTGAAAATGTCAGTATGTACAATAAGTCACTGCAAGAGTTCGCTATCTGGATCAGGCGATATACTCAGAAAATGCACCTGGTGACAGATGACGGGCGGGTGTACTCAGGATATGAGATTGACGCAAGCCGGGGGGTGATACGGGTTATAGATAATGAACTGCCACCACTGGCGAACGTAGGCAATACCATAATCCTGAAACCAGAAGAATTTATAGGTCAGCCAACATGGGTTAATGTCATAGCCGTGCAAGCAACCATTGTACTTAGAAGTGATATTAAACTGGGTGACGTGATCCAGTTCCCTAAAATGCCAACCCTAACCAACGCATCAGTAATGAACCAGTACCGGCAATCATCCGTGTTCAGCACGATGTTTCAGGTATTAGGTGCGGATGCGTCTGTAAGGCATGTAGGCGATTTTAGGTCACCAAGTGCCCAATCATGGGTTACTGTTATAAATGCCGTGGAATTGACACAGGTCAATCAAAGGTTTAATTATAACAACTTGAACGTGGGGAATATAGCATGACGAACATGCACCTTAAAAAGCCGCTCTATCACTCGCTGACCAAATTCGCAGACAACCAGATTGCCACTAGTGATAATCTTAGGGGTAAGATTCTGCCCGCTCAAGTAGTGGCCGTGGCGGGGTCGCTCGTTACGGTATCCTTTCCGGTGCAGACAGAAACACCATACCCCGTTGTTGAAATGCCTGTAGCGGGTTGGGAGTACATCCGAGCGCCAGTTCAGATAGGCGACATGGGTATAGCAGTACCTGCTGACTTTAGCATTAGCGGTATCTCAGGGCTTGGCACCGGCACTGGTGGTGATCCACCCGGTAATGTCGGGGCAATGATCTTTGTACCTATCGGACGTATGACTTTCAGCCCTACAGTACCAAATGTCACCACTATATACGGGCCTCAAGGTGTAACATTAAAAGACACCCTGGGGGATACGGTTCTTAACCTGACCCCAACAGGTCTAAGTGTTACCAATACAACGGGCGCTATGGAATTAACCACAGGCACATCAGCCATAACCATAACCCCATCAAGTATAACGTTGACCGTAGGCACGATGTCATTAGCGGTAAACGCATCAGGGGTAACTATCGGCGGTGTCCCGTTTGCAACCCACGTCCATCTTGGCGTAACGCCGGGTAGCGGTATGACAGGAGTTGTGGCTTAATGCGTACCTATGGCCGAGTAAACGGCGTGTGGCAGGTGGTCACCACAGCTGCGGATGGGGATAACAGCATGGTATGGCTAACAACGCTGGCGCAAGTTATAAAATTGCAGCTAGGTGAGTCGCCCTTCTTTGGCAACTACGGCATAGATGTCTACGGATCGCTGAGTAACCAGATTCCCCCGGACTACTACATCCAGAAAACCGTTAATCAGTTCTCACAGTATTTTTTATCCCTGACTGTCAGCAGGACATTCTCAGGTAACAACCCTTCATACACCATAAAGGCGTTAGTGCCTTCTGGTGCACTAACCGTCATTCAGGTGCCAGCATGACAATACCCATCACCATGACAGCATCAGGGCCGCTGGTGCAAGATCCCGGAACGATAAACGCAGCTATAATCGCCGCAGCGCAAGCTCTGGTTCCGGACATAACGACAAATTTACCTGCTTCTCTCATCGAGGACTTATCCAGCACGGGTACGGCTATCGCTGTAGTGTGCGATCAGGCGGTGGTGGACTCAATAAACAACCTGACACCTTTAGCGGCCAACCTGTACACACTTAACCAGTTGGCTGCAATATATGGCGTTACGCAGGGCAGCATTACCAATGCTAACGTGTATGTTACCTTCACTGGAACGGTAGGATTTCCAATCCCTGTAGGCTTCATGGTGTCCGATGGCACGTATCAATACACAGTACAAGACGGGGGTATCGTAGGCGCTACGGGATCATCTCTGCCGCTGTATTGCGTAGCCACCATATCAGGCACATGGGCTATACCCGCCTTGACCGTTACTGGCATAGCGACATCACTGCCAGCGGGCGTAACTCTGACTTGTACCAACGCCTCAGCGGGTGTACCTGGACAGCCTGTGGAATCGGCGGACTCTTTCAGGGCACGTGTGCTGGCATCGGGTCAATCAATCGTACAAGGCGCTCCAACGTCGATTAAGAACGCTATAAACGCTATCCCTGGTGTACAGTCCCGTTTGGTCAGTGTCGCCATTGGTGGAGGCTTTAAAGTGATTGTAGGTGGTGGAGACCCGTATCAGGTGGCGGGTGCAATATTCCGATCAGCAGGCGACATAAGCGCACTGGTCGGGTCTGTCCTGTCTGTATCAGCTATGTCTTACACAGGAGCAGGGCCTTGGACGTGGACAGTTACCACAACGCAATCTCATGGCTTAGTGGTGGGCAATATCATTACCATGACCGGAATAAACGGTCTGACCGGGGTAAACGGGGTGCCTGTAACTGTAGTTACTGTACCAACAGCGTTTACGTTCACCTTCACAGTGACGGGGGTAAACTTAGGGGGCAGTTATACCAGCGGCGGCATTATCACACCAAACCCCCGTAATGTTATAGTTGCTGTACCTGACTATCCTGACACCTATACGATTACCTTCGTTAATCCGCCGATGCAGGCTGTAACAGTCGGCATTGTGTGGAACACTAACTCATTGAATTTTGTGTCCCCAGTAGCCATATCCGCAGCAGCGATACCCGCTATCGTTAGCTATGTGAATAGTATCCCTGTAGGACAGCCAATAAATCTTCTGGCAATGCAGACAGCCTTTCAGGTTGCAGTAGCGTCCTTGGTGACCGCAGCGCAACTAACGCATCTGGTCATTAGTGTATCAATTAACGGTACGCCAACATCACCCCTGGCAGGAACCAGTATCATACCCGGCGATACGGAAAGTTATTTCAACACGTCCAGCGCTGCAATAACGCTGACGCAGGGGTAATCTATGACACTTCCTAATACTCTTATCCCACCAGTTGCGCCTAACTACCAGATAGCAGCGCCTATGGCTGCATACCCATACTCGCAGTATCAGGATGACGATAACATAACCGCTCTATTCATGGCGGTTAATAGTTACTGCCAGAGCAACTATGTTGATTTTTTCAACAACTACGTGCCTGCCGCATACACCAATGTAAATATCAACGGCATGTTTCTGGACTGGATAGGTCAGGGGCTATATGGCGTTGTAAGGCCTTATGTAAGCTCAGGATCAATAACCGCCTTAGGTGCCTATAATACTTCGATATATAATCTGCTCCAGTACGATTATTTATCTTATTCAGGCACAGTAACCACGTTACAGGTTAATGATGACGTGTATAAACGCTGCATAACATGGAACTTCTATAGAGGTGACGGGGCACTGTTCACAATCACATGGCTGAAAAAACGTATTGTTCGCTGGCTGTTAGGTGTTAATGGTGTGCCCCTAAATGTTCAGAGTACATACGGGGTAAGCGTGCAAATATCTAACCTTGTGGTGACTATCACTATTCAGAACAGCGCTATTATCCCTAGTAGTGCCATCCCTAACACCTTTTACCCAGATCAGGTTACACCCGATGCGTCCGCTGGCTCATCATCATCATCAAGTGCTTTCAGTCTTTCCATGGTGCAGGTATTACAAATTCTCATATCTTCAGGTATGTTGATGTTACCTGCTCAATATAGTTACGTTGTAGTGGTGGGATAAATTATGGCCTTTCTGTACTCTAATGACGCACTCACTACCCTAGCGGTAGGTCTTAGCACTACGCAAACTCTGCTGTATCTTGCGGTGGGTGCAGGAGCTTTGTTCCCCACACCTTCTAACGGTGACATATTCTCAGTAACGCTTAAAAACGCCGCGGGAACAAAGACAGAAGTATGCTGGTGCAACTACAGATCCGGCGACACCCTGACAGTGTTGCGAGCTCAGGAAGGTACTGCCGCTAATACTTGGTCATCTGGTGATCTGGTTAGCTGTGGTCCTACAGCAGGCACCATGCAATCTCTCCAGCCCAACATTGCTTCGGGGTCAACGACACTATCCCTTAGCAACAACGGGTTGCAGCAGTGGGGCCAGTCCACCACGTATAACCTTGTGATTGATTATAGTCGCATACAGGCAAGATTTAACGGTGTACCAGCAACGCTAACGCTAAACCCTCTAGGCGGTGCGTCAGAGACATTGCACAACACCCTGGACGATGGGGCAGGTAACACCAGTGTAGCCGCAGCCTTAACCGTAGCGGGTACGTCAACGCTGACTGGACCATTAACTGCCAGTGGTGGTACGACGACTACGGCATTAACCGTCAACGGGTCATCAAATCTTAACGGGCCTACCACGGCGCAGAACATAACCGCTACGGGTTTAACCGTATCGGGTAGTGCTAGTGTAACAGGATCAGTATCCGTAAGTAGTACAGTATCTTGCGCACCTGCGGTTTCCAGCTCACAAGCGGTTGTGAAATCACAGACCTTGCTTAGCAGCAGTGTTAATACTGTTACCGCCAGCCGGGCTATTGGAGTAGTGTACACAAACACCACGGGTAAGATGATGTTTGTACAGGCATACATAATCTGCGACCCCTATGGTCAGGGGTACGTAAATGGTGTTTTGGTTAGTGAATACATATCCGGGGGTACTGGGGTTGGTTTCGGGATGGTGCTTTGTGTACCCCCGGGGAATACTTATGAAATATCCGGGGCGTGTACTCTAAGCGCATGGGTAGAGGTATATTAAATGATCTTATTTGCAAATGACGACACCACAACCCTTGCGGGGCCAGTTACAGCGATAGCGACCACAATCAGTGTGGTATCTTCTGCCAAATTCCCGGTACTGTCTGGTACGAACACCTTTAACGCAACTCTACAAGACGCAGCGACAGGGTTGTTCAAAGAAATAATCTCAGTCACCAATGTAACGGGCACAACCTGGACGGTGGTCAGGGCGCAGGAAGGAACCACAGCATTAAGCTGGAACCTTGGCGACTTAGTGCAAGGTTATGTTACCGCTGGTGCGCTCACGGTCATGCTGCAATCGTCACAACTTGGTGTTGCTAATGGTGTGGCTACTCTGGACGGGACGGGTCATATCCCGATTACGCAGCTACCTCCTTCAATACAAGGGGCCATGTCGTATCAGGGGGCATGGAATGCGTCAACAAATACGCCAACTCTTGTAAGTAGTACAGGTACGAAAGGATATTATTATCAAGTATCGGTGGCAGGCAGTACAACGCTAGACGGGATCAATGTCTGGAATGTAGGTGATGTTGTAACATTCAATGGGACTGTTTGGGAAAAGATTGATGGTGTTACTAGTGAAGTCTTGAGCGTAGCTGGCCGAACAGGTGTTGTCGTATTGAGCGTGTCGGATGTGGCGGGTGCAGCGCCACTAGCAAGCCCTTCGTTCACAGGTACGGTAACAGCACCTACGTTCTCAGGTATCCTTACCGGAACGGCAACATCTGCAAATAACATTACATTAGGCGCAGCAGGTCAGCTTCCATTCCAGACAGCGCCTGGTGCAACGGGCTTTACAGCCGCAGGCACGTCTGGGCAGGTATTAACCTCCACAGGTACGACAGCGCCCGCATGGGTAGCGCAATCAACGCTATCCGTAGGATCTGCAACCACAGCGACATCAGCAACTAATTTAACATTAGGCGCAGCAGGTCAGCTTCCATTCCAGACAGCGCCTGGTGCAACGGGCTTTACAGCCGCAGGCACATCTGGGCAGGTATTAACCTCCACAGGTACGACAGCGCCCGCATGGGTAGCGCAATCAACGCTATCCGTAGGATCTGCAACCACAGCGACATCAGCAACTAATTTAACATTAGGCGCAGCAGGTCAGCTTCCATTCCAGACAGCGCCTGGTGCAACGGGCTTTACAGCCGCAGGCACATCTGGGCAGGTATTAACCTCCACAGGTACGACAGCGCCCGCATGGGTAGCGCAATCAACGCTATCCGT
>JAEHJW020007196.1_pt1 | contig 44181 bp, 63 predicted proteins | sample 9271431 | NCBI WGS metagenome assembly JAEHJW02
AGCGCTGAGGCGGCCGGTGCGAGTGCCTGCAGACCTCTTACCGTCAGCGCTACGTGTCTGGTTCCACGAGGTGTAGATGTAGCCGTTGGACTTCGTGGCCATGATGAGCCACGATGACATGTAGGTGTTGAGACAGGTCTTGAGCTGAGAGCGATACTGCAGCGCTCCAGCCAACGTCTTGTCCGTGACCGCCTCGGTAAGGGACTCCATCTCAGATGACCACTTACCTTTGTCGGTCTTCTCCAGCTTGGAGACATCCACTTTCTTGACATTGATCAGAGCCTCGACGATCACCTCACCGTTGTTCAGCTTGGCTTCGGCGTCAAGGTGCAGCTGCTTGCGGATCCACGCATCAAGCTTCTCCATCACCGTGGTATAGAGCTTCACATCAGCACGGAGTCGCTTGAGGTCCACGCGCAGCCCCTGCTGCTCCATCTTGAGGATGATGGGCATCAGCTCACGCTCTCGGTCATAAGCCTGAAGCATCCCGCGCCGCTTGAGATCAATGTAGAGCTTCTTCGCGAGCTTCTCAGTGCGGATGACATCACCGTCAGCATACTTCCCGACGAGATCACCCGGGGCTAGACTGATCCATGCAGCCCAGTAGCGAGGCTCACCGCTCTCAGATGGCTTGGCTTGAGGTGACTCAGAGAGCTTCACATCAGCGGGGAGCCACCCGGTGTCTCGCAGGTGTTGTTGGTTCTCCATGAGCCAGTCCTTCACGGCGTCACGCTCCTCGGGTGGCATGTTGAGGATGCGCTCGGCTGCGGGCTTTAACTGGAAGTTGGTGGCGTGTGGGTGGTCCAGGAACAGCATGAACATCGTGTCGTGCAGGCGGTCCCACGGCAGCTCGGGCAGGCCGAGGTGGACCATGGCGTCTTCATAGTCAAACTTCGCGTTGTGGAATACGATCGGAAGCTTGCTGTCCCAGACCTTCTTCAACGCAGCCTTACCGTCCTTGAAAGTGCAGTTGTTCTTGGTGGGATGACCCCACGCGTAATAGTGTTGACCGCGCTCGGTAGATCGCTTGATGCTCACGCCCACCGGCTCAGGTGGGTAGTCAGGTCGCAGTCTGATCGGCTTGGATTCGAAGTCTACGGTCCAGAAGTCTTTCATCGGGTGAACCTCATGCGAGAGGGCCGGGGTTGGTTAGACCCCGGCCCACGAGTTGGCAGATCAGTAGCGGTTGCGGCCGGCAGGCTTCTTCGCGGGAGCCTTCGCGGGAGCCTTCGTGGGAGCCTTCGCGGGAGCCTTCGCGCCCTTGTCGCCCTTGTCGCCCTTACCGCGGGCGACCTTCTTGCCGTCGTCCACCAGTTGAGTGTAAGGGAAGAGGATGGCGACCTCAGCCTCACTACGACGCTCGAGGAGGATCTTGCCGAGAGCCGCTGGCGCGTTGTCGATGCACTCGTAGTTCACGGCAAACTGGTTGTCTCCGCCAGGGGTAACGAACACTCGGCTGAACACGGCGTAGAGCGGCCGCTTGACGGTGGCGCCCACTTGCTTCTGATAGTCCCCAAAGATCTTTGAGGAGGTCACGGGTGTCTTGAGGTAGGCGATGCTAGCTGTCTGGTAGTGGTCGGTGTCACCGGTGTTGACAACAAACCTTCCCTTCTTGGTGGAGCCGGCGACGGGGATCAGGGCGAGACGACGACGGTTGCTGCAGGCCTTCCCGCGGCCGCTCTTCGAGGTGCCAAACTGATTCATCGGGCAGGAAGCGCAGTCAGTGTGCACCGGTCTGAGCACGCTCTTGTGAGGAGCCATGCCGCCGTCAGCGGTGTTCTCCTCCATGCAGTCAACTCCCAAGACCTTCTTGGTAGCAGGATCGAAGCGGCCGTAGGCAAAACAGCGAGGCGCGCCCGGGTTGTCGGAGTCGTAGTCATCCTCGTAGTAGACGTTCTCGAAGATGTTGTCGAGGATGACGCAGTGGAGCTCATTGTTTGGCATGACCTCACCGTTGAAGGTCATGATGCCGCTCCTGAGACCGATGAACTGACCGCCTCCCGTGAGGGACTCCTGCGCAACCGCGACCGCGGCATCGGCCTCGAGCTGCTTTTCCCAGGACGCCATCGCAGTGGTGCCGCGGGTCTTGACGCCGGTTTCTTCAGATGCCTTGCGAACCATGTGGTTCTCCTTAGGAAAGGTCACTTGACCTTGTTGAGATGGACCTTGATGTTGTTGAACACACCCACGCCGGGAATGGTCTTCTTGGCATCCCAACGCAGACGCACAGCAGCGACCGAGAGCTTCGGCTTCTGCAGCAGGTCATCGTCGCCAGTCTTTTGAATGTAAGCCTTGAGCTTCTTCTCATCGATGATGATGGGCACAGAGTCGACCTCGATGGTCGCCCTAGCCACGGACCCAGCTACACCGGTGGCATCATCCTTGGGCAGCTTGGCAACAAGCAGATCTTCGAGAATCCGCTCACGCTTCTTGAGCTCAGCGATCTTCGGCTCGAACTCGCGTTGCATGGCGAGTCGCTCCTGACGGATCTCATACAGCTGGTCTGCTACGGTGGCAAGCTTCTTGGGTGGTGTGAACTTCGATTCCTTCTTGGATGGGGCAGAGGTGGTCTTGGTGGTCGCCATCGTCATCCCTACTGCAGCGTGATGAAGCCGAGCTGTTCGGCCTCGCGCACGTAGGCGAGTGGGACGTTGATCAGCTCACCATCAGAGGCGCGCTTCACCGTCTTCTTGAGGGCATCGGCTACGGTGGCGCTGCTCATGACGAGCTGGAAGAGCTTATGACGAACGGAGCCTTCTCGGATGCCACTGAGATCAGCCTTCGCGTTGGCCTTGATCTTCTTGTCGGCAATGTCTCCACCACGCTTACGATCAGTGCTCTTCGCGGGAGCCTTCGCAGGAGCCTTCGCGGGAGCCTTCGCGGGAGCCTTCGCAGGAGCCTTCGCAGGAGCCTTCGCAGGAGCCTTCGCGGGAGCCTTCGCGGGAGCCTTCGCGGGGGTGGTGGACTTCTTGCTGGTGGAGGTCTGGGTCTGGGCCACGGTGGTTTCTCCTTCATGAGAGTTGGTGGCGGTGGGAAGGTGTGACGGTTCAGAGCCGGTGAGTGAGCGACCTACTTTGAGATCGCTGCCATGAGGGGTGGCTCGAACCTCAGCGGTTGCAAAAGGGAGATCGTTGGGATCTGTGGTATCAGGTTTGGAGTTCTTGGTGTTGCGTGTCAGCTGAACGGTCTTCTTTTCTCCCTTGGCGGGGTCAGGTTGGGGCGGTTCCTGGACCTTCCTTAGCCTAGAAGCTGCCTTAGGGGTATCCCGCTGATCAGCCTGGGTAGGTTCAGGGCCGGGCTTGCTGGGTGCCTTCTTACCTGGTTTGGGCGATGGTGTGGGCTTCTCCTCCCTGGGCTTGGTGGCTGTCTTGGTGGCAGGTGGTTGGCTGACCTGAGCGGGTTCAGGATCAGGCTCCTTCGATGCCTTCTTGCCTGGTTTGGGTGATGGTGTGGACTTGGTGAGGTTCTCGGTGGCGGCCTCCTTGTCAGCTGGGTTGAGGATGTCGTTGAACACATGCTTGGCGGCAGGGGTGATGGTCACGCCAAGGCTGGTGAGCCCCATCCACTTCTCGATGAGATCTTTCACCGACGTGGACGTGACCTCAGGCTCGTAGATGGAGTTGAACTTTGCGATGGGCAACTGGTCCACATCGACCTTTCGCTTCTTGCCGTCCTTCTGCAGCGAGACGAAGATGGTGTGCTTGGTAGTCTCCGTGACTCGGAGCACCACATGTTTGCTTCTGTCAAAGCAGATGTCAGCCACGGATGGCCTCCTGTTGAATGAAGTGGTTGAGGGTGGTAGTCATTGCGATCGTGGTCTTTACTTGATGCCTCCTGCGAGGACTAGTGCGTAGTCGAGGGCGCGGGTCTTCTCCCTGCTGGCACTGCCAAAGATGATCGCGTTGGTTCGGTCATCCGTGCCACGCACTGTGCTGTGCCAGTCGGCCCACTCGGTGTAGGCTTGGACCAGTCCATAGAGGCTGCCCACGCGGCCTTTAATGTCCGTGCCCTTGCCGGTGACCATCAGCTCCTCGAACTTCGCTCGCTTGTTCAGCATGATGGAGCGGCTGCGTCCCTCCTCGTGCTTGCTTGGGTCACCGAACATCTCGATCTCAAAGGCCTTCACCAGCTCATCGGTGATCGGGAACTTCGTGAGGTAGGTCATCGCCTCCCTGAAGGACTGCTGTTGCTTCTCGTAGCCGCGCATGATCTCGGCTGCCATCGCGAGACGCTGTTGCACGTTGCGAGTGTGACGGATCTTGATGAAGGCCGCGGACCCACGCGTGGCCGCGTGCAGGGTATTCTGACAGACGACCGTGATGCTGGTTGCTCGCGCCTCGTTCGAGGAGCTGCCATCGTAGCTGGTGCTGAAAAGGACGTACTGCTCGATGGGGTCGCCCTTGACGGCCTCGAAGATGTGGTCAGGCGTGTGCGCCAGCAGCCAGATCTTCTCGCCATCACCGAGAGCGCCCACCGTCTTGTAAAGCAGCTTGCCCCTCTCACTGACGCTGTCCATGAAGGTGAAGGCGTCAGCTGGCTGCACGATCTCGTAGCCATCGCCAACCACGCCCACCGCCTTGTTGGTGTCGCTGATGATCACGGCTTGCTTGCCGTCGATCTTCGCTCCGCTCTTCAGGAAGATGTCTTCCTTGCGGTAGGTGAACGGGAAGGCCTTCATCGCCTCGTGAGCGTGGAAGCTGTCGGGGCATGCGGTGCCGAGACCGTGCCACGGCGTCGCGCCGGAGTAGAGCAGCGCGTGTTGCCCATCCTGGTTCTTCTTGAGGTTGTGAGCCATGATGATTCTCCTTGTGATGGTGGAGGTTAATAAGAGATCTCGTCAATGGAGATGACGTCTCCAGTGCGAGGTGAGCGTGAGAGGATGGTGAAGGTGACGCGGCCTGGACGACCGAGGATCGAGTACTCGTCATCCTGATGCTCACGGCGGAACTTGCGGATGACGCGCCCGATGAAGCGATGCTGCTTCTTACTTTGCCGACAACATCGGCGACAGTCGCACCATCTACTATGGTTGTTGCTCACGGCTGCCTCCCGGAGTAGACTCGCGTGGTGAACACGGGGCAGTCCAGGTCAAACACCTGCACGTCGGGGTGGCGACACAGCCAAAGCAGCAGCTGCATCGCGGCGGACCAGTTTCTGAACTCGCGTCGCATCACAAGTCCTCCCTGAAGCCCTTGAACACCGGGAACCGCGGCCTGTCTTTCGAGCCGGTGGGGAAGAACTTGTAGGTGATCAGCCGTCCCTTCAAGCGGTTGCGCAGCTGCCAGAACTCCACACGCTGCTCACGAGTGAAGCCGGTGCCGATCTCGAACTCCGCCTTCGTCTTCAGGTCACGCGCGACGAGGGCGCCGAGCACCCCGCCGAGTACCTTACCGGCGGCATGGGATGTGCGTTTGCCGTCGGCTCCCTTCTCGTTGTGGTTGTGCCTGAGCTCCACGGAGTCGAGAATGATGGCCTCACTCTCCTCGAACCGCTTCAGCTTGAGCAGCCAGCCCTCCTTCTCGGTGGACCGCCCGTGCTTGTAAGGCCCGATAGGATCACGGAGCATCACACCCTCGTAGCCCTTCGTGAGGCAGACCTCCTCATAGCGGAGGAGCTCCTCGAGTGTCTTGATGGTGAGGTGTGGGACCACCTTGATGTTCGCGAAGTCGCGGTCGGTGATCATCTCCCTGGCTTCACGGAGCCGCTCGTTGAACGGGAGGGTGGTGTCGTGGGCCCAGCAGTCGAATACGTGGTAGGTCACGTCGGGCTTCCCATCTTCGCTCATCACCCCACTGCTCGTGTCCCGGTAGCAGCTCGGTGAGGTGGGGTCACCCACGATCAGCTCACCGTCGAGGCCAGCGAGGCCGGGCCGGCCGAAGAGCTTCTGAACGTGCTGGTTGCGGATGGGCTTCCCATTGCGCGAGAGAAGGGTGCCAGCGTTGTCTACGGTGGCGCGGATGCCGTCGAGCTTGGGTGAGGCGAGCAGCGGGAAGCGCAGCTGCTCGAGGTTGGTTGCCTTGCCGGCGAGCATGAGGTCGATCATCACATCTCCTGTTGAGAGTAGGAAGCGAGACAGCCGTCTTTGCGGAGCAGCTCAACGAGTCGGATGGCAGCACCTTCGGTCTCGACTCGCACGGAGTCTTTCATCTTCTCCATCTCGTCAAAGGTGAGTGGGGCGCCACCACGAAGCTGCATGGCGAGGTCGAGGTGAGCTTGCTTGACATAGCGCACGGTGAACATGGTTACCTCATGCTCTGGTAGGAGACGTAGCTCTTGGTGATCTTGAAGGTGACGCGGTAACCACGGATGGTGGTGTGGAACATGAAGGGCTTACGGCAGGTGCCGATCACCGTGAAGGCGGGGTCAACGAGCCTGAGCCTCCCTTGCACGACGGTCACGTAGTCCTCGATGGGCTCATAACCGGCCTCGTCCAACCAGCGCTGGTAGAGGGAAGCGAAGTCGTCGCCGAAGCGCTCGAGGACTCGCTCGCACGTGAGCCTGAGATCCTCGGTCGTGAACTCAGGAGCCTGCCCGTTGAGCAGGTTGATCTCCTTGCGCACCTGGAAGGTAGGTAGCATCTCGCTCATCACTTCACCTCGTAGAGCTTCAGGAAGGTGATCGCGGAGTCAGCTGAGATCTTGTAGCGTTTGCCGTCGGTGCAGCTGACGAGAATGGGGTAGGTGCGATTGAGTGGCTTGCAGCCAATGATGGTGTAGACCTGACCAGCACGAAGATACTTGCGGCCGAGGTCCTTGGGTTTGAGACCGTAGAGTGTTGCGTAGCATTTGAAGTCCTCGGCTTCCTTGTGGATGACCTCACCGCCCTCAGTGAGGGTGGAAACGTGAAGCTTGAACTCCGCGGTGTGCGACTCATACTTCACGTTGCCAGCGTGAAACACGAGACCGTACTTGTTGCTGACGATTTTCAGAGCCGCATCGATCTCGGCTCGCAGCTGTGAGAACTGATCCTTTTCAAAGCGCGTGATGTGTGACATGCTGCCTCCTTGTGGTGTTGGTGGCGCCCTGGTGATCCACGGCGGGGCGGGCGGTGCCGCCGTGGTTGAGCTGATCAGCTCAGTGGAGGAGAGCGTGTAGCGTCCTGTCAGGAGCCGCTCCCCTCGTCTCAGCTGATTGAGTAGCTAGGCCGCTTTGTAGTGCGTCGGCCGCATGGGTCATCACCTCCTCTCGTGAGCCGCCTTACTGGGGCGGCTCGGTCTCGCGCGACACGTGGTCAACCCTGATGCCCTGTGAGGAACTTCAGCCGCGTGTTGCGCAAGGGCTTCTGTTAGATGCTTAGTCCTCCGCATCAAAGAAGAGGTTGATGCCAAGCTTCTTGGCGTAGTGCTTCACGAAGGAGAGATCGAACCTGAGCACTTGACTGATCGCCTTGGCTCGGTAGTGCGCCATCCCATTGGCCACCGGGTCGGTGCCGCAGCCGCGGATGTCCTCGCCGTAGTAAGAGCTCTGATCGACCAGTCGTCTCTGCAGGTCTCGGTAGATGTAGACCGCCGCTTCCCACGGTGTGCGCTGTTTATCGGCGTCAGGGCTGATCATCGTGGTGAACCATTTGACCGCCTCGGCACGAACCTCCGACAAGAGGATGTCGTCCGCGACCCAGCTGATCGTGTTACTGAGGTAGCGGGCAGGGTCAGTGAGTCGCTCCCTGATCTCGTCGAGCTTGACGGTGGCTTGCTTCTCGATGTGATTGAAGTTCCAACTGACTTCCTCGTTGACCTTCGCGAGCAGCTCCTCGTGGGTGGGCTCGGGCTTCGGAATGATGGTAACGGGTGCGGACTGCTTGGCCATGGTAGGCTCCTTGTGATGGTGGAGGTTGGATGGACTACTTGATGATGGAGGAGAGAAGCACGTGACGGTTGGCCAGCTCGCGGATGAGCTGGGCACGAGAGATCTTCAGCTTGCACTCAGGAACGGTGCGGTGACCGTCTTCCTTGTTGCAGAGAAGGTCGATGAGACGATCGGTAGAGGCTTGCTTGACGAAGGCGTCGGTGGTCATGTTCATCCCTTCATCTTCTTTATCGAGCGGTTGATCGCGAACTTCACCAGGTTAAGATCACTTGCTTCCCACGTCTCTTTGATCGGGTGGGAGAACTCGCTGTTGAGAACCACTACCGCATCGTGCTTGGTCTTTGCGGCGATGTAGACGAGATGATCGTCTCCGACGCTGGCTTCGAACACCGGCCAGTTAACCAGTGCTGCGATGTAGCTCACTCGCATGAGGCGGGTGAAGTCAAAGGCATCTACATCATCAGTGAGATCGACGATGTAGAGGTCGTGAAGGATCGTGGTTACCATGTTGCTCTCCTTGTGGTGGTGGAGGTTGAAGCGCGCCTGGCTCATCGGCACCGCGGTGCGCGCTTGATGGTGCGGTGGACCGCCGAGCTTCACAGCTGAGCGGTTTCGCCTGGTCGTGGTAGCTCCGTCATCACGACGGGCCATTGTCTTGACTGGTCTCGGGTGCGTGTCTGCTCCACGCTGTCTTCTTCGGTGGGCCGCGCTAGGTCATCCACCTGAGATCTGCAACGCGGCCGGCACCGTGGTTCAACCAGCCACCCCTGTCACCGTGTTGCATCTGATCACTTGTCAAGCTTCTCAGGTTCCCTTCGCTTGGTCTCGCCCGTCCGGTGCTTCATCACCGAGGCCCTCAAGCGTTATCGGTTTCTCTGAGATCGGTGGGTTGCCCTCGAGCGCCCCGTGAACCCCCGGCTCACCAACCGGTCTACCAATATTGTATACCCTTCCAGACAAAAGTGCATCTTTTCTTTAACATCTAAGTGCTGATAGGTGTAACACTTAATTATTCTTCTTTAACAGAACAATGGGCTTAGAGCGAAGCCCAGGCCCATAGATTCTACTCGAAGTAACAATGAGCATCACGCGTTGGGATACCCGGTGCCACCGCAGTCGGGGCACGTCACCATCGCGACGACCCAGCCCCGCTGCTCCTTCACCTTTCCCTTGCCACCGCAGTTGGGGCAGGGACGATCAGCGGCCTCCTCGAGCGCGGTGTCGCACGCCTCCTTCAACTCGCGGAACTTCTCGGGATCACCACCTGAGTCGGGGTGATGGAGCAGCGCGAGCTTGCGGAAGGCCTCTTTGATCTCAGCTGGTGATGGCGCATCATTGAGACCGAGGAGTGCGGTTGCCTTGCTCATGGGATCATCCTCGTGAAGACGACTTCTCTCAACCACTTCGTCAGCTCACTCCAGTCGCGGCCGCGGATGTCGTCATGGGTGATGGTGATGCTTTGAATGCGAGTGCCGCCGAGCTGCTGAAGTGGTCGAACGTCTTTGATGTCAGTGGTAGGTCCGCTGAGAACAACGAGTCTCATCCCTTCCTCTCCTTCTCATCTCGTGAGAGCTGCGTCTTGTCGACGCCGTGGCGGTTGTCAAAGCTCTTCATCGGCTCGACCTGAACCCGGGTGAACGTGGCCTCGCCATAGCGGTTGCGTCCCGTGGTGGTCTCTCCCTTCTTCACCGCGAAGCCCGCGGCGCGCCACTCGTCATACGTCAGTGCCTTCATCGCGATCTCCTCAGAGGCAGGTGACCGCGAGCCAGGTCATGAGCGTCAACCATGCGATGATCACCGCGAGGCCGACACGCGGGTCACGGTCCCGAGTCAGGAACTCCATCAGGCGATCCATCTCAGTCCTCCGTCAAGTCGCGGTCAAGCTCGCGTTCGACCTTATTAATGCCAGCGGTGGTGTGGGGTAACAGGTCGTCTCCCTCAGCGAGATGCTTTGGTAGCAGCACCGCGTCCACCGTCATGCGAAGAGGCAGCAAGGCTAGGGCGGGGAAGATGCGAGCGAAACTCATTGCTTCACCTCCTTCAAGGGTCTGCCGCAGCGCGGGCAGAAAGCCATTTGGTTGTGCTCAGGGCCACTCTCGGTGAGGCACCACTTGATCCCGCAGGTGCCATTCCAGGAGCGGTCATCTGAATTGAACGTCCAGGCACACTCGGTAAACCTCTTGGTGATCTCAAGGTTGATGTCATCAGCGATCTGTCCAACGTGGTAGGTCATGCGGCTCAGATCCTCGCCCGTGGTTTCACGTAACAGCACTTCCGGGTTAAACACGCTCTCCCACACGCGCATGAAGATCATGGTGTACGCACCGCGGTCGGGAGTCATGACGTTGCCTCTCTCATTCGGATGTGGTGAGCCACCGCCTCACAGAGCTCACGCTCGGCCTGGGTGGTGATCTTCGTCGTGGGGCGCAGCAGGTGCTGCTCCTCGGTGAAGTTGAGCGGTCGCTTGGTGTGCCACCACCTGAGCGCCGCGTTGATGACCTCCTGCTCGTCAGCTCGCACGTGAGCCTCCTGAAAGAGCGGCGGCAGCCCGAAGACCACCGCCGCGTTGATCACTACTTGACGTCAAAGATACCCGGGGCGACTCGCACCAGCTCGCGCTGAATGAGGTTCGCGACCCTTCGCATGTCAGGGTGGGCTGCCGCTGAGGTGCGTAGCTCGATGAAGTGAGCCCACTCGCGGAAGTTCGCGGTCATCGCGATCTCGGTGAAGAGACAGGTGGGCAGCACGCTGCGAGCGGTCTGCGGTGAGGCACCCTGAGCCAGTAGCTGCAGGTAAGATCGCTCAGCCTCTTCACAACACCCGAGCCAGATGTCATCAGCCCGGGTATCAACCATGATGTCGACTGGTCGCACCACCGAGATCTCACCGTCAAACTTGTCCTTCGAGTAGTTGCAGTAGCGGGTGCTGGTCTGCGAGTAGGAAGCTAGGCGGTGACGTACCAGCTCATGCGTGACGCCGCGGTCGGTGCCGATGATAAAGCTCGCTACCGCGTGCTCCAGAACCGACAGATGACCGCGGCGCTTCAGCATGGCGATGAAGCTCACCGCCGAGCCCTCCGTGATCGCGTCTTCACTCTTGTAGCACAGGCGCCCACAGAGCTCGATGAGCTCGGCCGCGTTGGGTGTGACCTGTACCAGCTTCACGTAGGGCCCGACGATCTTCATCATACCTCCTTCGGAGTGAGGCTGCTCACCAGCTTGTTCGCATACCACTGCAGCTTACGGGCGTCCTCGAGCGCGTCGCCCTTCTTGCCGCAACGGAAGGCGTAGCCGGTGATGGTAGCGATCAGGTGAGCCTGGAAGCCGGTGAGCGGGCTATCACCCACCGCGGCTTCCTGACAGTCGACGCACTCCAGGCCGTTGGCGCCCTTGTAGTGGGAGGGGTGGTTCACTGCGTCGTGGCTCGCACCGCGAATGACCGTGGTGCCCACCACGGCGTCGTCAGGAGCGAGATCACTGATGTGAACATCCATCCCTGACCTAAGCTGACGATGCGTCTCCTCCAGCAGCTCGGGAGCCTTGCTGCGGAGCAGCTCCACCGCCTCGAGGATGGCGCGCTTGCCACCGCCACGAGACCGTTGATGAACCACCTTGACTTGCTTGCGAGGTGCCATCGCTCACCTCTTCTTCGCGGGCTTCTTGGCCGGAGCCTTCTTGGCGGGGGCCTTCGCCGCGGCGCGGTCCTTGTCGGCCTGGTGCTTGGGGTCACGCTGACGGGGCGCGTCCTTCGCTGGCGTCTGCTTGGCCGCCTTCTTGGCCTCGCGCTCCTGCTTCTTGGCCGCCTTGTCGATCTCCTGCAGCTCCTCAGGCATCTCGAACTCGAGGTTGTCATCCACGGCCTCGAGGATACCGTTCAGAAACGCGAGCAACGTGGGCTTGCCACCGGCGAGCTCCACGGGTGTGATCTCCACATCCTTCTTCTTGACGTCCTCGCGCTCGTCAACCATGGCCTGGCGGAAGGCCCTCGCTTCCCCGCCCGTGCCTGCGAGACGCACGCAGCCGGCGGTCTTCACCATGTAGCACTTCATGTGGCTACTCCTTCTGATGTGGTTAATGGGTTACTCAGCAGCCTCGGCCTTGGGCTGGAGCTTGGCAAGCTTCTCCCCAGCCTTCGTCACGGCAGCCTCGGCCTTTTCAGCAGCCTTGCGGGCAACGGCCTCGGCCTTCTCGGCGGCCTTGTGAGCGGTGGTGGCTTCCTTGAGCTTCGCCTTGTCACCCTTGGCTTCAGCCTTCGTCACGGCGGAGGCGGTCTTCTCAGCGACCTTGCTGGCCTTCTCCGCCTCCTTGGTGGCAGCCTTGTGAGTCTTCTCCGCCTCCTTCAGGGCGAGCTTGGCGGCCTTGAGCTTCTCGGTGTTCTGAGCCATGTGAGGCTCCTTCATAGATGGCGCAGGCACACGGGCCCGCGCGGTTGAGCCAGCAGGTCACTGCCTGCTGGAGGGCATGAGACTGAGTGGGTGCTTCTCGGCGATGGCGAGAAGGTGATGTGTCTGGGCGAGGGCGTCGCTCACCGCGATGTGCTTCGCGCCCTCCTCACGTGGTGCCATCGGCACGTCCTGGAACAAGTTCTTCACGGTGCGGTAGCAGCGGTTGTTGTAGAACTTCCACGGTCGCTGCAGGTGGACCCGGTCATACGCGCCACCGAGGATCACGTTGTCGAAGTCGGAGCCGTTACCCCACACCCTCACCTTCTCGTGGCCCACCGTACACAGCTCGATGAAGTCATTGAGGAGGGTTAGCACCGCCGGCAGCTGCATCGCGCCCTGGGTAAGCAGCTCGGCGCGAGCCTCCTCCCGTTGCTGCAGCCACCAGTAGATCGTGCTCGCCTCCACGTGACCACCGAGCCGCATGCTTGAGGCCAGGTCTACCACCTTGTAGAAGGTGTCACCGATGAGCCGCCCCTGTAGGTCAAAGGCCACCGCACCGATCGCCACGATGGCTGCCTTTGGGCTGCTGCCCATCGTCTCGAGGTCAAGCATCACGTCACGCATGAGGTTCTCCTTCTTCTTTCTCCTCCTCAGGGAGGTAGGTAACGGTGTAAGGGAGCTTGGTGAAGACGACTCGCCGATCGCGGTCAACGAACCGCAGCCCATTGTCTACCTCAAACACGTTGGTGGCACCCTTCACGATGTCAACGTCACCGTTCGGGAGGTAAAGGTAGATGAGGGAGGGACTAGGCTCGAGGCGGGGCCAGCCGGTCTCCTCGTCGGTCACGGTGGTGGGTCCGATGAGCTTCTTCACAGGCCGTCCTCCCAGGGAGTAAGCTTCTCCACCATCGCGCTGAACCTGGAGAGCTTGGCGAGCAGCTCGTGGATCAGCAGCCGTCGGTTCGCGATCTCCCAGTCGGCGGTTCCCAGCCAGCCACGGGTGAACGGGATGCGCTCCTGCCACTCTGGCAGACGGCCTCGCCCGAATGTGAGCTTCACGTAAATGGGCAGGTCTCGGCGCATGAGCGAAGCCACGCGAGCCTCAAGGATGGTAGCGAGGTCTCGCAGCTGGGTGGTCTCGCCGTGAGTCGGCAGCACGACGCCGAGGTGCTCGAGGTCACTGACTGACTGACCGCGTGCGTTGAAGGACAGCAGGTAGTGCAGGCGCATGCTCGTCTCCTACTTGAGGGAGTTGATGTGCTTGGCCGCCGCGGCCGGTGTCGCCTTGAGCCACTTCTGAACGTTCCGCACGATGAAGTAGCGGTGCAGCCCCTTGTCGGTGCGGACTGGTGCCCCATCGCGGTAGAGGGGCACACCCGCGCGACGCAGCTCCCGGGCCAGCCCGTTCGCGGTGATCGTGCGCCCACTCACCGGGTCGTAGATCCGAAGCAACTCCGGCGAGGTGAAGAGGTCACCAACGATCTTCACCTTCCCGAGCTTCAGCACCGCCTCAGGGTCAGCCACGAGCTGGGAGACCCAGCTGCCGAGGTCGCTCTTCACGTCGCTGATCATGTTCTGCTTCGCCTGTGTGCTCATCGCCGGTGCGTTCGGATTGAAGTCACCGAGGTCGAGGTTCAGCAGGTGGTAGAACACCGCTGACGCGAGCTTCTTCTCCGGGTCGTGCAATGCCTTGTCCAGCTCCTTGTAGAACGCCTCCGGCAGTGGCCCGACCTGCACCTCCCAGATGAAGGAGCGTCGGTCATCGTTCTCCAAGAAGAACGCGTCCGGCTGGTTGGAGGTGAAGTAGTAGTTCACGCAGTCGGGGATCTTGAACTCAGGGATGTACTTGATGTTGATCTTCATCTCAAGCTGCGTGGTGAGCGTCTTCAGGATGTCCGCGTGCTTGCGGCTGTCGCTCCCGGTGATGTCGTCAGCGAGGATGAACTGCTTGTTCTCAGCCCACGCGGTGAAGCTGTTCTCCAGGTCCGTCTGCTTGATCTCCGTGAAGTTCTTGCCGTAGATCTGACCCATCACGTAACCCACCGCGCTCTTGCCGGTGCCCTGACGGATGCCATGCACGAGCACGTTCGTGAACAGCTTCTTGCCTGGGTGCTGCAGTGGGTAAGCGAGCCACCGCAGGAACCACAGCTTCTCCGCCGGCGCCGCGCCCGTGAACAGGTGGTCAAGCAGCTTCGTGAACAGGCTCACGTCGCCCTTCACCGGCTCACAACCCCACCCCGTCCACATGTTGAACGCCTGGCTGGTGGTGAGCTGAGGCTGGCCGGGCTCATAAGTTAGTCGCGAGGCCTCCGTGCGGAAGGGCCACCTCAACCACTCCGGCGCCGCCGGCACCAGCTTCAGCGACACGCTGCCGTCCGGTCGCATCTCCCGCTCCGCGGTGGTCACGTTCGAGAACGCGTGCTGCGTAAAGCTGGCTGGGCTGATCTTCTGGAAGGCGTCCCGCACCAGCACGAGGCCGGGGTCGCGGACATACAGCACCTTCTCGTTCAGACCCCACAGTGCGCGGGACAGCGTGAGCGGCTGAGCGTTGTCGTTGATCAGGTCTCGCAACGCCTCCTTCTTCTTGGTGAGCACGAAGAAGTCATCGAGACCGGTCTTCCCCTCCTCAGGCATGAGGTCAGGCAGCGGCACGAAGTGAGGCTCCGCACCTCGCTGGTAGAGGCGCTCTGCCAGCGCGTTCATCGCGGAGCACACGTGCTCATTTGTCCTGAAGTCGGAGTCGTAGATGATGAACACGGCTCGCTTGACCCAGTCCACCTCATCAAGCTCGGGGAGAAAGAGCGCGTTGAGCTTCGTGCTCATGTAGTTTCGCACCCCACCGAGACCGATGGTGGGGTAGCCTTCTTTGCAAGCCTTCGCGGCCTTGAGCTCGCCCTCGGTGATGATCAGTGGCTGTGTCACGTCCTTGACGATCTTCTTCCAGTCCACGTTGGTGGGGAAGTACGCGCACACGCCGGAGTCGGGAGGCTGCACGTAGCGGATGGGTCGCTTCGCCTGGGCCGAGAAGTCGCTCACCGCCTTCAGGTAGCGGAGCCGGTAGAACGCCGGCCACCTCGGGCGGGGCGTGAGCGGCTTCCCGGTGAGGGGGTGAAGGTAGTTGATGCGCAGGGATGGGACCGGCTTGAAGCACGTGTCGAGCTTGGCGGTCTGAGCCGCCTCCAGCACGTCAAGGTGCAGCAGCTTCAGGTCGGTCTCGGCCAGGCCAGATGACGTGAGCTTCTTGAGAGCGAGCTGCCTCGCCTCAGAGGTGGGTGAGCTGGCGGCCACGGATCACTCCGCTGACCGCAGTCTCGTGATCGTTACTAGCTCAGGCTCACCGCCGCTCTCCCGCTCGAAGCTCGTCACCCCGCGACCGGTGGCTAGACGCGACCGCAGTGTGGAGACCTTCCAGCCCAGCTCCGCTGCCATGCGGTCGACGCCCTGAATGGTGTAGGCGCCCTTCCCGCGGATCGCGATCTCGAAGGTCTGCTCGTCACGGTAGCGCTTCCAGTGTCCACCGCGGCCATCCCGCTTGAAGCGCTCCGCCTCCGCGTTGAGCGAATCGGCACGTGAGCACAGCTCAGCGCTCCGCGTCTTCGGCAGCTGAGCTAGCAGATCACCAACCAGCTTCTGGTAGCTGGTGAGCAGCTCGATAGGTTTGGACCTCAAGGTTCTCACGATCACCTCACTAGACAAGGGAACACGGCGGCGGTGCCTCAGGTGCCTGGTGCGAGGTGCGAGGTGCGAGGTGCGAGGTGCGAGCTACTTCGAGACCTTCAGTCTATACCCGTGAAAAATTGAAGTACAATTTTATTTTCAGCTGGAACCAGAGGCACCTCGCGGCGGGGTAAAACAGGAACTCGTTTCTAGGATATATTCCTGGTGAGTAGGGTAAAGCGGGCAATGAGAAGGCGAACTGTGAAACAGCGAGCTCCGAGCACCGAACTCTGAAGTGAATGGCGGCACTAGGTTTGATGCCCGTGGAGCTCCGAGCGTGTTTCTTTGTTTTCTGTTACACATCACTCCAAACACTTATCCTCTACTACTGTTAACAAGTATACATCTATCTATTTTCCTTTCTTCTTCTAACTTATTATTAAGAAAATAATATATAACAAAGAAACAGCTACTGCCCAAAGCTAGCACCAGCCCCAGTTTCAGAGGTTTCACATACCTGTTTCAGAAAGAAAATTGTGAAACATTCCACCTCCCTAGAGACGCGTGGAGGCCCGTGGATGCTAGGTCTACACCTGTTTCACATTCAAAACAATTGTTGGAGGAGAAGGCGTTGGCTGGCTGCCTACCCAATACGGGCATATATTTGTCCCACGTGGTTCCCTTTACACGCGAGTTCGCCGATGAAGACTTCTGCAGCGAAGACCCCGAAGCGCGGTGCGAAGACCGCCGCGAAGAGTGCTGCGCCCAAGGCGACGAAGCCCACCACGAAGAACGGGAGGCCACGCGGTCACCGCAAGAAGTTCGATGGCGATGACGCGAAGAAGGTGCTCGATGCGAACATGCAGCTGCGGCGCCTCCGCGACAACTCTGACGCGGCACGCTTCCGCAACGGCACCCACTCGACGCCTAAGACACTGCCTGAGCAGTATGAGGTCTTCTTCGCCCGTCTCGCTGAGTTCGCTAACGTCTCGAAGGCCTGTGTGGCAGCGAACCTCTCACGTGATCACGTGTACGACGTGCGCCGCGCCAACAAGGAGTTCGCCCGACGGTGGGACGAGGCCTTCGACATCGGCTACGATGCGATGGAGGAGGAGGCCCAGCGCCGCGCCTACGAGGGAGTTGACAAGCCGATCTACAAGAATGGGTTCCTCGTGGACGTCGTGAAGGAGACCAGCGACTCGCTGATGATGTTCCTGCTGAAGGGTCGCCGGCGGCGCGTGTTCGGTGACAAGCAGGAGATCAACGTCAACCGCAGCGATGCACCGTATGCGAAGATGACGGATGAAGAGATCGATGAGCTGATCAACACGCAGCTGCGGGGTGACGAGTGATCAGCGTCGCGCAGCTCCCACGCAATGAGAAGCTCGAGCTGCTCGCAAAGCTGGAGGAGAAGGCCAGGCGCAGCCTCATCGCCTTCACGAAGTACACGAAGCCATCATACAAGGTCGGCTGGTTCAATCGCCTGCTCGCCCGAGAGCTCGACCGCTTCCTCGCCGATGTGGTTGCCCTGAAGTGTCCGCGTCTGATCATCGAGGCACCGCCTCGTCACGGAAAGAGTGAACTGGCTTCGCGTCGCTTCCCTGCGTATGCCCTCGGCCGCTACCCTGACATGTCGATCATCGCGACGTCGTACTCGAGTGACCTAGCCTCGGCGATGAACCGCGATGTGCAACGCGTGATCGACTCCTTTGAGTATCACACGCTGTTCCCTGACACGACACTGTGGGGCAGCAACATCCGCACCATCGCTGACGGCTCCTACCTGCGCAACAGCGATGAGTTCGAGATCGTAGGCAAGCAAGGCCGCTACAAGAGCGCGGGTGTTGGTGCAGGCGTCACGGGTCGCGGTGGCCACGTGCTCATCATCGATGACCCGATCAAGGACGCGGCAGACGCTGCCTCTGACACGGTGCGCAAAGGCATCTGGGACTGGTTCACGTCCACGCTGTACTCACGTCAGGAACCTGGTGCAGGCATTCTGCTGATCATGACACGCTGGCATCTGGATGACCTCGCCGGCCGGCTCATCGCGAACATGGAGCATGGCGGTGAGCAGTGGAAGATCATTCGCTTCCCAGCCATTGCTGAGGAGGAAGAGTACGACGAGGACGGCACGCTGCTGCGGCACATTGGTGAGGCACTGCACCGTGCTCGCTATGACGAGGCCGCCCTAGAGCGCATCAAGGTCGGCACCGCGGATGAGGTGGGTGTGGGCTCGCGGGTGTGGACTGCGCTCTACCAGCAGCGCCCCGTGGCTGCCGAGGGCAACATCTTCCGTCGCGAGAACTGGCGCTTCCTGCGTCCACCGCAGCCGCTCGACGCGATGCCGTACAGTGCCCGCATGACTTACCTGCGCAGCCTCGGCATCAACGTCATCCAGCAGAGCTGGGACACGGCGCTCGGTGGCAAGAAGAAACACGACTACACCGCCTGCACCACGCTCGGCATCGCGCCGAACCGCTACTACGTGCTCGACGTGTGGCGTGGGCAGCTTGCGTTCCCTGACGCGCTGAAGCAGGTGGAGCTGCTCTATGACCAGTGGAAGCCAAACAAGGTCGTCGTGGAGGGTGGTGGGTCAGCGAGCGGCAAGGCCACGGTGCAGATGCTCAGTCGCAGCACTCGCATCCCATTCAAGGAGGTGCCTACCACGACGGACAAGGTGTTCCGCGCTGACACCATCAGCCCCACGCACGAGGCTGGTCTGATCACGATCATCGAGGGTGGTGCGTGGCAGGCCACGTTCATTGACCAGTGCGCGAACTTTCCGAGCATCAAGCACGATGACGATGTGGACTCCTTCATCATCGGGATGGAGGCCGCGACCAAGACTTCTCGCATGCAGATCTCCGACGAGCTTCTCGCCAGGTTAGGGTGACCACGTGTTCAACTTCTCGCGCCTCCTCCATCGCAAGTCGATCCCGGTGCTGCCACCAACACCCGAGGAGCTGTTGCAGGCAAAGCGTGACAAGTTCAAGGAGGGTGTGCGCCGCGCCTGTGAGATCTACAGCACTGAGCTCGGCAGTGGTGGCCTCATCTACCCACGCTTCCCGCTTGAGCCTTACCTGCCGCCGAAGGGCGTATGCCCGCCCGAGAGCGTGCTCGCGATGGACTCGTCCTGGCACAACATGGCGCAGGACTCCAACATCGGGTCCGTGCTCACCACGATGACCGGCATCACCGCGTCGGTGCTTGATGGGATGGGCTTCCCTGGCTTCCCCTACCTGATCGAGCTGACGCAGCTCACTGAGTATCGTGACATGTCTGAGCGCACCGCAGCGGAGATGGTCCGCAAGTGGGTGAAGTTCCGCAGCGTGAGCAGGCAGGACAAGACGAAGGTGATCGCCGTCATCGAGAAGGAGCTGCGTCGCCACAACGTGCGTGAGCTCTTCCGGCAGTGCGCGACGATAGAAGGCTTCATGGGACGCGCGATGCTGTTCCCAAACTTCGGCGACGTGGCTGGCCCAGAGCTTGAGACGCCACTCCTGCGGAACCAGTTCAAGGTGCGACGAGACACGCTGCGTGGGTTCAAGCTGGTGGAACCGATCACAACATACCCCGCATCTTACAACGCGAGCAACGCCCTCGCCGCTGACTACTACGTGCCGAGCGCGTGGTTCGTGTACGGCCAGAAGGTCCACGCAAGTCGCCTGCTGACATTCATCTCGCGCCCATTGCCGGACCTGCTCAAGCCAGTGTACAACTTCTCGGGCATCAGCCTCAGTCAGCTCGCGCAGCCCTACGTGGACTACTGGTTCGGCACCCGTGACAGCGTGGGCAAGCTGCTGCGGAACTTCTCCATCAATGCTCTCGGCACCGACCTCGACGTGCTGCTCTCGCCTTCTGGCGACGAGCTCCTTCGCCGCTCGCAGCTCTTCACGAAGATCCGCGACAACCAGGGCCTCGTGCTCTACAACAAGAACACCGAGGAGATCGTTCAGCACAACGTGCCGCTCAGCGGCCTCGACAAGCTGCAGGCCCAGGCGCAGGAGCACATGGCTGCGGTGGCCAAGACGCCCCTGGTCATCCTGCTCGGCATCACGCCCACCGGTCTCAACGCGACGGCTGAGGGCGATCTGCGCGTCTACTATGACTACGTCTCCGACCAGCAGGAGGTGATGTTCCGCCACAACCTGCAGGTGGTCATCGAGCTGATCATGCTCGACCAGCTTGGCTATGTGGACGAGGACATCACGTTCGACTTCGTGTCGCTCTTCCAGCCAACCGGCAAGGAACTCGCCATGATGCGCAAGAGCGACGGCGACCTCGCCGCTGAACTCATCCAGGTCGGAGTCCTCAGTCCTGAGGAGGTTCGCACGAAGCTGGCAAGCGACCCGGACTCGGGCTACGACAATCTCGATGCAGCCGACGTGCCCACTGCCCCACCACTCTCGCTGGGCAAGCCCAAGGTTGGCGGCTCAGGGGAGCAGGACAGCATCACCGCCACTGAGAACGCGCCTGACGCGAAGGATGGGTTCGCTGCCTCTGCTCTCGACGCGATGCGTGGCGCTCGCCGGGTGGCGCTCGATAGCGGAGGCTTCCGCGGCAACCAGTTCCTCGGTGGCTTCGCTGAGGGCGACGACCCGATGACGGTTGCCATGCGTCACAGCATGAATGCCACGAAAGCATCTCAGAAGGCCAGACAGCTAGGGACAGCAGCTTCGCACAAGGCGGCCACCACCGCTCACCGCCGTGCCGGGGAGGCACATCAGCGCGCTCTGTCCCTGGCCCCTAACTCACCGCAGAAGCATGTGCATGAGACCTATGTGGACGCGCACAACGCAGCAGCTGCTAATCACGTCGCTGCCACCATGGGAGGTTTCAAGTGATTCGCTATCGCTTCACATTCCTCACTCTCCGGCTAGTCGCTGGAGACGGCATCTACGGAGTGCGCCGATGAAGCTCCGAGCTCAGGGCCGCAAGCCTGTGGTGGTCGCGCCCGTCAGGGCGAGCGCTGCTGTGGCTGCTGCCTACCGAGCTCAGCTGCAGAGACTGATCGAGGCCATGCACCTGGCCACAGTCCATGCCCTGAAGACTGCGTGGAGCAGCGCAAAGCTGCCGCTGACCGACGTGATCAGCGACGCCGGCCCTGAGGCGATCCTGACGAAGGCGATGAAGAAGCTCGCCCGCCAGTGGCAGCGGAACTTTAGCGACGCCTCAAAGCAGGCTGCCAAGACCTTCGCTGACAAGAGCCTTCGCCACCAGGATGTCGCCTTCAGGAAGGCGCTCAGCGACAAGGGCTGGGCGGTGAAGTTCCAGACCACGCCAAGCGTCGAGGATGCGCTCGACGACATCGTGGCTGAGAACGTTGACCTCATCCGCAGCATCCCAGAGAAGTACTTCGAGGACATCCGTGAGCAGGTGCTGGAAAGCGTGCGGGCTGGCCGCTCGATGAGCAAGCTGACCGAGCACCTCGAGCACGTGTACGGCGTCACCCATCGTCGTGCTGCGCTCATCGCTCGCGACCAGAACAACAAGGCCACCGCGCTGATCCACCGCATCCGTCAGAAGGACGTGGGCATCACGAAGGCGAAGTGGATCCACACCGCCGCGTCTGTGCATCCTCGTGAGGAGCACATTGCGTGGGACGGTGAGCTCTACGACATCAGCACCGGGATGTATTCGGAGGAGGATGGTGAATACGTCTGGCCGGGTACACCCATAAACTGCGGTTGCACGAGCATGAGCGTCATCCCTGGTCTTGAGGACGATGACGAAACTTCAACCACTGATGACGAGGAGGGAGCAGCGTGAAGCCCCATCTCCACACTACCGCGTTCGACAAGCAGTCAGCTCGCACCGTAGACGAGCAGGGCTTCCTGCACGTGGCCGACTGCAACATCAGCAAGGCCACCGTGAACCCCTACTGGGGCGCAGAGATCCCCGACTACCAGCAGCTCGGCCTCGACCCGCAGAAGACCTACTACCTCTTCCGCGATCCCAAGGAGCTGGCGAAGGCGGCCGACACGTTCAACAATCTGCCTCTGATGGACAACCACGTGGAGGTCTCCGCGTTTGACCTGGAGAACCCTGACATCGCGAGCCGCGTGGTGGGCTCCACGGGCACAGACGCGAAGTTCCAGGATCCCTACCTGGTGAACGACCTCGTCGTGTGGAAGGCTAGTGCCATCCAGGGCGTGATGACGAAGGAGCAGACACAGCTCTCCTGTGCCTACCGCTACGACCTGGACATGACGCCCGGCACCTACCAGGGGCAGCACTACGACGGCCGGATGATGAACATCCGTGGAAACCACGTCGCGCTGGTTGACGAGGGCAGGGCGGGCCCGGACGTCACCGTGAAGGACCGGAAGTCACAGAGCCTGGCCGAGCGCGTGCGTGCTGCGATGGCGAAGGACGACGGCATTGGCAAGATCAAGCAGGTGCTCTCGAAGGGCGGAGCGAAGGACGCCGACCCCGATCTCATTGACGGACTGATCGATCAGCTCACCCAGCTGAAGGCCACGATCACCGAGAAGCTGAAGCCCAGCGCGAGCGACGCCGACGGAAAGGTGCTCGACGACTGCACCTCTGCTATTGACCTCGCCGTGCATCACCTTCTGGACTTCAAGGAGGACGCTGACGAGGCAAGCAAGGATGTGATGTCGAAGGATGCGAACCCCGATGGCGTCAACCAGTACACGGGCGGTCTCAGTGCGAAAGCTGCAGAGCATACTGCGAAGGCAGCGGGCCACGAGAAACGGGTCTCTGAGCTGACGCAGAAAGCTCGCACCGGGGGCATCTCAAAGGAGGAGTTGGGGAAGCTCAACGCTCACCGCGCTGCCGCCTCCGCTCACCGTGAGGCTGCTGGGAACTACAGGTATGCGGCGAATAATCCGAAGGAAGGCAAAGGACAATCTGAACAGCAGCACTATCTGAAGGGCTGGAGCGAGGCTGCTAACCGTGCTAGCAAGATGGCCGGGGACTCCTCCATCGCCACCGACAAGATCGCTCACGTGCCAGGCCACAAGGACTCCAGTGGCAAAGCTGCTCCGTGGGTCATCAAGAGCGAGACCACCGGCAAGGTGCTCTGGAGCGGTGCCAGCAAGGCCGATGCGGTGAAGAACCTCGCTCGCATCGAGGGCCACAAGCAGCACGCCAATGACCGAAAGGAGAGAAACATGAGCGGCATCAACACCGACGTGAGCCCATACGCGAAGGTTCGCGGAGCATTCGCGAAGGACATCGCCGAGCGCAAGGATGTCAGCAAGCAGGCTGGCATAACCCAGCATGGCAACGTTGAGTTCGCTGACCCGAAGAACAAGAAGTACCCGATCGACACCCCGGAGCACGTGAGGGCAGCCCTCAGCTACTGGGGACGCGCCAAGAACCGCAACGAGTACTCAAAGGAGGATCAGGACACGATCACGAAGCGCATCACCGCCGCTGCGAAGCGGATGAAGATCGGCGAGTACGCCGAGAGCAAGTAACACCAACCACCCACCAAGGAGGCCCACCATGGCCCGAAAGATCACCAAGCTGGGGCACACCGTTAAGGGTGCTCTCGCTGCGCACCTCGCTCCGCGCCTCGCAGCTGATGCTGCGTTCAAGCCCGGCGAGCTCGACGCTCTGCTCCGCAGCGTCAAGCCCGGACCCTTCAAGGAGCAGATCCCTCTCATCTCCGACGCGGTCGCGAAGCAGTTCAAGGATCGCCTCGCCAAGGACGCTGACATCAGCGATCTCGCCGAGCTGCTCGAGGCCCTGGGTGGGTCTGAGGAGCCTGATGACGATGACGAAGAGGGCGAGGACAAGTTCCCCGCCAAGGCCAAGGACGACGATGATGACGCTGACATGGGCGTCGGCACGGATGACGACGACGACCTGGGCGCTGAGAACCCTGGCGTGAAGCTCATGAAGATGCTCGGCGGGTACAACATCCCGTCGGCCGACCTCGAGACCATCAACGGCCTCGTCACCGCGCTTGGCAAGGGCAGCGCGAAGGCAGAAGGCCAGGACGCTGACAAGAAGGCCAAGGACACTGACAAGAAGGCCAAGGACACTGACAAGAAGGCCAAGGACAACGACAAGGATCAGAATGGTGCGCCGATGAAGGATGTTCCTGTGACCAAGCCTGCGATGGATGCGGCCCTCGCTGAGCACGGCAGCGCAGTGCGCAAGCAGATCGCTGCCCTCTACGACGCCGCGAATGAGGTCCGCCCCTACATCGGCGAGGTCAACGTGCTGAGCTTCGACTCTGCCGAGAACCTCTACAAGCTGGCCCTGGACTCCCACCAGATCAACACCAAGGGCGTTCACCCCAGTGCCTACCGCAGCCTCCTGCCGCTCATTGACGCGCAGCGCACCATCGCCACCGGTCGCCCGGCTGAGATGGCCGCTGATGCCGCGTCGCTCAAGAGCTTCGAGGAAACCTACACCCACATCCCTGGCCGAGCCTAAGGAGGCAACGTGTTTCAGAACCAGGTCAACATCCAGCCCGCAATCGGAGTCGTCGGCGGCATCGCCTCGATGAATCCCCTCGCCACGGTGGACGCCGGCATCGGTGGTCTCACCGCTGGCTCCAACGGAGTCGCCGTCGGGCGCTTCGCGTGGAACACCTACGCCACCGCCGGTGGCCCCGGCGTCGCGTCCAACAACGCTGGTGGCGTGCCCCGCGTTCCCGATGGCTTCATCGCGAACATGCAGCAGGGCCTCATCACCACGTGGCTGACCAACAGCTCGCTGGTGATCCCCTCCGGCAAGGAGGTCACGGAGCACTGGCTCGGCGACTTCTTCGCCTACAGCACGCTCTCCGAAGCCGTCATCGGCCAGAAGGTCTTCGCCAACCTGTTCAGCGGCCAGGTCATCGCCGCCGCCGCTGGCTCCTTCCCCACGAACTCGGTGGGCGTCGCTGGCACCGTCACCGCCAGCACCGTGGATCTCAGCTACACGCTGACCCTCAGTGCCCAGGGTGCGGGAGTCATCGTCGAGCCTGGCCAGTACATCACTGGTCCTGGCATCGCGCCCGACACCTACATCGAGTCCCTCGGGACGTACAACTCCGGAACTGGCGTGGGCACCGTGTTCCTCTCTCGCGCTGCCATCGCCACGTACACCGGTCAGACCTACACGCTCAGTCTCCCCGAGGCTTACGGTGGCTGGGTCGGCACCGCCAGCTTCGCCACCAACGTGATGACTGTCGTGAGCACGACCTCTGGTGCTCTCGCCGTCGGCCAGCTCGTCGAGTCCGCTGGTGTTGCTGCTGGGACGTACATCCTCGCCCAGCTGACCTCCACCACCTACCAGCTGTCCACGTCGCCCGGCACCATCGCGACGCAGGCCGCTTCCACCTCTGGTTGGATCGAGACGACCTGGCACGTGCTGAGCGCCGGGAACGTCATGGACCTCATCAAGATCGGCGCTCGGATCTAAGGAGATCAGCCACATGCGACAGAACCCTCACATCCCTCTCCTGGCTGACCGCTTCGGGATCGTCTTCCCCGGCGCCATGGACTACCGCAACTCGGCCGCCGGTCGCCTGGCAGCCGATCGCCTGCTCATGGACGCCGCGCCGACGAACCTGCTGCAGAGCCCTCTCGTCACCACGGCCAACTCCGGTGTCCCCTTCTACCTCACGAACTTCCTCGACCCCGAGCTGACGCGGGTGATCACTGCTCCGATGAAGGCCGCCGAGATCTTCGGTGAGGCGAAGAAGGGCGACTGGACCACGGACACCGCCACCTTCCCGGTGGTCGAGTCCACTGGCGAGGTCAGCACCTATGGTGACAGCAACAACAACGGCCTGTCCGGCGCGAACGCGAACTTCGAGACGCGCCAGTCCTACCACTTCCAGACGTTCACCCGCTGGGGCGACCGCGAGCTCGACAAGATGGGCAAGGCCAAGATCGACTGGGCCGCTGAGCAGAACGTGGCCAGTGCCCTCGTGCTGAACAAGGCTGGCAACAAGTTCTACTTCCTCGGTGTCCAGGGCCTGGACAACTTCGGCCTCCTCAATGACCCGGCGATCCCCGCCGCGATCGCTCCGCTCAACGGTGCGTGGTCGGCTGCGACTGGCCTGCAGATCTGGGGTGACATCCAGAACCTGTTCAAGCAGCTGTCTCGTCAGAACCAGGGCAACGTCGAGATGACGGACCCGCTCGTCCTCGTCATGGATCCCTTCACTGTGGCCTACCTGCTCACGCCGATGCAGAACGTGTACGGCAATGCCACCGTGCAGCAGATGATCAAGGAGAGCTTCCCGAACATGGTGGTCAAGACGGCACCCGAGTACGCCACTACCGCTGGGAACCTCGTCCAGATGATCGCCCCCAATGTCCAGGGCCAGAAGGCTGGCTACTGCGCCTTCACCGAGAAGATGCGCGCCCACGCCATCGTGCGCGACACCTCCGTCACCTACCAGAAGAAATCTGCTGGCACGTGGGGCTCGGTGGTCAAGTATCCCGCCGCGATTGCTCAGCTCCTCGGTGCGTAGCATTTAACTACGGAGAGCTGAGTCAACGTGGCTCAGCTCTCCACTCCTTCAAACCATGACACCACGGTGAAAAACATGGCTGACACCAAGCCCACCCCTGACTCCGAAACCGTCCTCGTCGGCTGCAAGCTGCCGCACGGGATCTACCTTGACCTCTACGACGGAATGAATCTTCGCGCTCGCGTGAAGCTCCCCGGCATCATGACCTTCAAGATCCCCACTGACCCGCCTCGTAAGTTCCAGAACCCTGAGGTGGTTCTCGGTCACACGATGACCGCTGTCCCACGCAAGCACTGGGAAGAGTGGCTCGAGAAGAACAAGCGCCACCCGTCTGTCGTGAACGGCTTCGTGTATGCCGCGAAGAATGAAACCGAGGCGAAGGCGGTGGCACGAGAGCACGAGAGGGAGACCACCGGATTCGAGCAGGTGGACCCGAGGGCACTCGGCGTCGAGAAGCTGTCCGACGATCCTCGTCCCAAAGAGCTGCGCTAGCAGCGTGAAGGAGCAGGCACATGACTGTCGTCGCGTTCAACACCACAACATTCCAGCAGAGGTATCCTGAGTTCGTCGCTACCATCACAGCGAACCCTGGGTGTGACCAGCAGTGCTTCAACGAGGCCTGTGTCTACCTCGACAACCGCGACCAGAGCCGTGTGCCTGTTCCTCCTCGTGACACCTTTCTGAACATGCTGACGGCTCACATCATGGCTCTCTACTTCGGCATCAACGGCCAGCCTCCCTCCAGGGCGGTGGGTCGCGTCGCTTCCGCAGGGCAGGGCTCTGTGAACGTGAGCCTTCAGATGGGGCCTGCTACCGACCAGAAGGCATGGTACGAGCAGACGATGTACGGAGCCTCCTACTGGCGAGCCTCCATGGGCTACCGCTCCATGATGCCAGTTCCTGCTCCGTCTGATCCCACGCAGTACTTCCTGAGGGAGGGCTGAGATGGCTATGCAGGGTGGCGAGAAGATGAAGGCGTTCCTCACCAAGCTCTCCAATGACCTCACCTCTGGCAAGCCAGCCGTTCAGGTTGGCTTCCTGGAGGGCAGCACCTGCGGCATCAACAACGACCAGCCGTCTCCAACGATCGCCTTCATCCTGGAGAACGGCGCTCCTGCAGCCCACATCCCTCCCCGACCGTTCTTCCGCAACATGATCACCAGACGATCTGGGAAGTGGGGCAGGCAGCTCGCTGCTCTTCTGAAGGCGAACAACTACAACGTGAAGACCGCTCTTGATGGGATGGGCCTGGTGATGGGTGAGCAGCTTCAGCTCTCGATCACCGAGTTTACCGACCCAGGCAACGCGGAGTCCACCATCAGGCGGAAGGGTTTTGACAAGCCTCTTGAGGACTCCAAGAACATGAAGCGTTCCGTTGACCATCAGGTCATTCTCAGCGGAGGCGAGTGATGGACGTCTTTCTCGCAGCCTCTCCGGTTGTTACCGCTGTGAACCCAATCACCTCTGCCCAGCTTCACAAGAGCACCGGCTACACCACCGGAGCCACCGGGAAGCAGGTGCCCACCTACGCGGCTGCCGTCACAGGCAACATCCAGGTCCAGGGCATGAGCGCCCAGCTGCTCCAGCACATGAACAACCTCAACATCAACGGTGTGCTGCGCAAGGTCTACATGCTCGGTGACTGGGAGAGCATCGTCAGGTCCACCATGCGCGGTGGTGATGTCTTCGTGTTCTCCCACGGTGACATCACCAGCGGCACGTGGCTCGTCGTCCACGTCCTTGAGACGTGGGAGACGTGGTGCTCTGTGATCGTTCAACTCCAGACCAAGCCTCTCGTCTAGGCGACCACCATGACCTACACCATCTCCATCACCGAGGATCAGGTCTTCACCGCCCTGCGCAACTGGCTTCTCTATGCCATTCCTGGTGAGGTCATTGAGGGTGTGGTCAATCGCGTGTCCACCCCATCGGGTGGCTTCGTGACGATGACGGGCATCAGCAAGGTTCGCCTCTCCACCAACGCAACCAGCTACCCCGATGCGAACACAGAGGTCAACGAGCAGTCCCTCGACTTCCACGTCCAGCTCGATGTCTACGGAGACAGCGCTGGTGACTGGGCGACCATCATCAGCACTGCGTTCCGCAGCGACCAGGCATGCATTTTCCTCGACGCTCAGCTGTCAGGCCTCGCCCCACTCTACGCCGAGGACATCCGTCAGGTCCCAATGATCACCGGTGAGGAGCAGTACGAGTCACGCTGGACCACGACGATCCACCTTCAGTTCAATCCGTCCGTCTCTGACGCACAGCAGTCCGCTAACCAACTCAACGTTGGCATCATCAGTGTTGATGCCACCTACCCCGCGTAAAGGAGAGTGGGCATGTCCATTCCCGCTTCTAACATCGTCTCGGTTGTACCGAGTGTCTTGAGCGCCGGTGGAAGCCCGCTCTCGCTCAATGGCCTCATCCTCAGTGAGTCCTCCGAGCTTCCCTTCGGAGTTCCGTTCAGCTTCCCGTCTGCGACCGCCGTGGCCAACTACTTCGGCAGCACCACGCAGGAGGCGGCGATGGCTGCCGTCTACTTCGGTGGCTTCGACGGCAGCAACATCAAGCCTGGGGCGCTGTTCTTCTCGCGCTACTCGGCCTCGGCTCTCGCTGCGTTCACGCGTGGTGCTGCGGTCACCTCCCTCGCTGCCGTCCAGGCGATCACCCCTGCGGTCAGCGCCGCGACGTCCACGATCTCTGGCACCACGCTGACGGTCGTCACCATGGCCTCGGGAGCCTACGTCCCTGGGATGGTGCTCACCGGTACCGGAGTCACCTCCGGCACCCGCATCGTGAGTCAGCTCACTGGCACCACCGGAGGTGCTGGCACCTACACCGTGGACACCTCGCAGACGGTGGCCGCCACAACCATCACCGGCAACTACGATCTGGAGATCACGGTTGACGGTGTGCTCAAGACCGTTGCCTCTCTTGACCTGCACGCGGCAACGAGCTTCTCCAACGCAGCCGCGACCATCACCACCGACCTTGGCGCTGGCCAGACCGTCACCTACGACTCCCTTCAGGGAGCCTTCGTGGTCACCAGCGCGACGACTGGCGCGAGCTCCTCGGTGAGCTTTGGCAGCGGTGCAGGTGCCACCGCCCTGGCCCTCACCTCCGCGACCGGAGCGGTGCAGAGCCTCGGGACAGCCGGCCAGACCCCCGCGACCGCGATGGCTGCCATCATCGCCCAGACGCAGAACTGGATCAGCTTCTCCACCGCCTTCGAGCCGATCACCGCCGACAAGGAGGCCTTCGCGACGTGGACGAATGGGACCGCTGGTCGCTACATGTACGTCCCGTACGACACGGATGCCACCGCCACCGGCAACCCCACGACCTTCACCGGCCTCGGTTCCTGGCTGAAGACGAACTCCATGAGCGGGACGTGCCCGGTGTGGAGCTCCTACCTCGATGCAGCTTTCGCGATGGGTGCCTTCGCCAGCGTGGACTACACGCAGCTGAACGGCCGCATCACCCTCGCGTTCAAGATGCAGTCTGGGCTGGCAGCCACCGTCACGGACGAGACCACCGCTACGAACCTCCTCGCCAACGGCTACAACTTCATCGGCTCCTACGCCACCGCCAACCAGCTCTTCGTGGGCATGCAGAATGGCCAGGTGAGCGGCTCCTACCTCTGGGCCGACAGCTACGTGGACGCGATCTGGCTGAACAACGCGTTCCAGCTCGCCCTCATGGAGCTGCTGCAGAACACGAAGGCGGTGCCCTACAACTCGCAGGGCTATGGCCTGATCCGCGCCGCACTGCAGGATCCGATCAACCAGGCTCTGAACGCTGGTGTCATTCGCGCAGGCGTCACTCTCTCTGCTGCCCAGGCTGCTGAGGTGAACGCTGCTGCCGGGGCCACGATCGACACCGTGCTGTCCACACGTGGCTGGTATCTGCAGATCAATCCCGCGAGCGCTCAGCAGCGGTCTCTGCGCCAGTCGCCTCCCTGCACCTTCTGGTACACTGACGGTCAGAGCGTCCAGAAGATCAACCTCGCTTCCGTCAACATCCAGTAGGAGATCACCATGGCGAAGACCATCACCTCTGCAAACAGCGTCTTCACGCTGGCCATCCCCGGGCTGTTCAACGTCCCGGTCCAGCTTCAGAAGTACGCGGCCGACGACGCGTTCTCAACCGATCCCATCGCCTCGGCCGAGGCCGTCATCGGCGTGGACGGTTACAAGAGCGCAGGCTTCGTGTTCAATCTGATCAAGATGAAGATCTCGATCCAGCCCGACAGCCCCAGCCTCGACATCTTCTACGAGTGGATCAAGGCGATGCAGTCCCAGCGAGAGGACATGCCGTGCTCGGCCGCGATCGACCTGCCCAGCATCGGCAAGAGCTTCAACTGCATCAATGGGTCGCTCACCCAGTATCCTCCCATCCCTAACGTGAAGAAGGTTCTGCAGGCCATGCAGTTCGAGATCACCTGGGAGCGCATCGAACCGGCGGAGGTGTAGGGTGCGCAGGACTAAGCTCTACACGGTCTCATCTGACGACCGCGACAACGGCAAGACATTCCTCATCACAGAGATGGATGCGGACAAGGCGGAGAAGTGGGCGGCTCGCGCCTTCAACGCCCTGGCTGCCTCGGGCATCTCGGTTCCTGATGGGGCTGGCCTAGCCGACCTAGCCGGTCTCGGCCTAGAGTCCTTCCGCGGCCTGCCCTGGGCTCAGGTCGAGCCGCTGCTCGATGAGATGTTCGAGTGCATCCAGTTCGTCCCTGATCCCGAGAAGCGAACGACTCAGTTCCCGCTCGGCTACCCTCGACCGCTGCACAAGTCTGACATTGACGAGGTGCTGACTCGGCTTAAGCTGAGGGCCCAGGTGTTGGAACTTCAACTCGGTTTTTCCATCGCCGACAAGCTCTCGTTCTTGAGCGGGAAGAAGGTCGGCGAGTCCCCAACGAGTACGTCAACGTCTCAAGAGTCATAGGCATCATCATCTCGCGCAAGCTCGCCACCCTCCATGAGCTGCAAACCATCTACGGTTCGGAAGACGCTTACAACATGCTTGAGGTGATTCTCGTGGACAACGCAAACATCTCAGCCAGCGAGAAGGGGAAGTAGATGGCCTCGATCATTGACGCATTCCTCGTCACCCTCGGCCTCGATACCACCAACTTCAAAAAGGGAGTTGACGAGGCCGAGGAGGGACAGAAGCAGACGCGCGAGAGCGCAGACAAGACGGCAGAGCATCTGAAGGAGAAGGGCAAGAGCGCTGGTGAGTTCTTCACTGAGTTGATCGCCAAGGCGGGAGAGTTCCTTGGCATCATGGTGTCTGTCGAGGGTCTGAAGTCATTCGCTGAGAAGGAGCTCGAAGCCGAGGACGCTGGCGTCAAGCTTGCCCGCATGATGGACATCAACGTCCAGGAGCTTCAGGGCTGGCAGCGTGCTGTGAAGCTCGAAGGCGGATCTGCTGAGGACTTCAACTCCAGCCTTCGTCGAACCACCAGCAACCTCGCGCTCATCGCGATCCACGGCCCGCGAGCTCAGATGGCCCTGCGCCTGTTCGCAGGCTTGGGTCTCCACGAGGCAGACCTCAAGGGCAAGAACGCCATCCAGGTGTTCGAGATGCTCTCGGAGAAGATGAAGGGGATGAGCGGTGGGATGGCCCTCGGTCTCGGAATGCGCTTGGGACTGAGCGAGGGCACCATCCGGCTGCTCATGAAGGGCAAGGAAGGTGTCGCTGAGCTGGTGGAGGAGGAGAAGAAGCTAGGCACCTACACCGAGGCAGAGGGAGCGAAGGCAGAAGAGTTCAACGACACCATGGAGAACGTCAAGACCCAGTTCGCCATGGTCGGCAAGACTGTTCTGCAGAGCCTCATGCCTGCCCTGCAAGGCTTCGCGAACATCCTCATCTCGATCGGCGACTGGGCCAAGAAGCATCCAGCCATCATCAAGTCGGCCATCGTGGGCATTACCGCCGCAGTCCTTGCACTAGCAGCCGCGTTGGTCCCTGTGGTCATTGAGCTGCTTCCGATCGAGCTCATCACACTGGCCATTGCCGCAGCAGTCGGGCTCGTTGCAGCTGGTGTCACCTACCTTTACCTTCAGTGGCGGAAGTGGATGGATGGGGGCAAGTCCTCGCTCGGAGGCTTCTTCCAGTTCTTCGCGAACATCTGGAACAACATCAAGGGTGCGGTGATGAGCACGCTTGAGTTCCTGAAGGAGATCTTCTCGCAGGCCTTCCAGGTGCTCAAAGACCAGTTCATGTTCTTCTACTACATCTTCACCGGACAGTGGGGAAAGGCAGTTGACAAGTTCAAGGAGCTGTTCAAAGACTTCAAGACGTTCTTCACGACACTGTTCAAGATGCTCTACTATGAGTTTTACCTTCAGGTCTATTCCATGCAGAACATGTGGAGCGAGGCCTGGAAGGCGATGCAGGACGGAGCTGTGCAGGCATTGCTGCATGTGATGGAGACAGTCAAGAAGCTTGGTCCACTTGGCGACTATTTGCTTCCTGGCGTATCCTCACCCGCTCTCCAAGCTGCCCTCTCGACCTACGGCAGCCCCAGCTCGGGTGAGGCAGCCCCAGGCGGTTATCACGCAATGCCGTCACACAGCAGCACCACGACTAAGTCGGTGTCCATCGGCACCATCCACGTGAATACGCAGGCCACCGATGCAGATGGAGTTGCAGCTGCCCTCGGTCCGGCGATCAAGTCTCACGACCTCGTTGACCAGGCTGACGGAGGTATCTGATGGCCCAGGCATTTCAGCTCTTCAACAACGTCTGGGGCGTGTTCGACCAGTCTGGCAAGTCTGTGATGGACATTGACACCATCGCCGCGATGCGCTACACAAACAAGTCTCGCGTGAGCGACTTCCCAGTTGAGCAAGGCGCGTTCACCACATACAACAAGGTGGCGACCCCATTCAAGATGCAGGTGAAGATGGCAGTTGGTGGGAGCAGACAGCGCATCGCAAACTTCATCACGAAGCTTGAGGTGTTGAAGAATGACACACTCAACCTCTACCACTTCGTCACCCCGGAGATGACCTACCTGAACTGCACGGTGGAGGAGTTCTCCTACGCTCGTGACAACAGTAAGGGCCAGGACATGATCGTCGCGCTGGTAGATCTGCTCGAGGTGCGTGTTGTCACCCCAAGCTACACCACCACAAAGATAGCTCTTCCAGCATCCAAGTTGAAGAAGATAGACATGGCGACGATGAGCTGTCACGGTAAGCAACAGTCTCAACCACCACCAACTCCAAACTACAGCACGATGACTCTCGCTCAGCTCCGCGCCCTCGCCCGTCAGAACGCGATCAAGTAACGGTGACCAATGCTCTACTGCGATCTGGTTCTCAATGGAGTCCAAGCCTGGTCAGGAGTGCCCTGTCTGCTCGGGACGCCGATCAACTCGCGAGCCTATCTGGGGTTCATCGGTGACCTGCTGTTCATTGATACCCAGGGCACGTCGGACCCGGACTACACCGGTCTCGGCACTCGCTACTTCCTTGTCTATGTTCCTGTTGATGGTAGTTCCAACACTGTCGTGCCACTTACCATGGAGCCTGCTCAGCAGGTATCAATCACGCTCGGACTGCAGGACTGTCTGCTCTCGTTTTATGATCGCGACACACTGACCTCGCCGACCGACCGCGCTGCGTTTGTCCAGTCCATTTCTTCACGCGGGTATCAATCCCCTACGGTTGTGATCGGACCTCCTGGTAATCAGGGGAGGCCTGGCATCCCCGGCGCCCCCGGCGCCCCTGGTCACATAACCACCTGGAGTAGTTCCGGAGTTGTGCCACCAGGCGGCACGTTGTCTGTCACGCATGATGCGGACGCCGTCGGGAACCGGCTGGTTGCTGCGGGAAAGACTTTGTATCCCGTTTCTTCTATAGGCGGGACTCCATTTGCGAACGTGTCTTACGTTACCAGGCCACCAACCCTGGCTTTTGACGGCCATGCACCTGGAATCAATGACGATGGGTGGGTCAATAATGGTGGTGGAACGGGGCAACTAGGGTATCAATTGGTTGCAAGTGTGATCGTCATTTCTTATTCGATAAACGCCTATCTACTGAATGGCTCTACTGGAAGAACGCCCAAAACATGGACGTTCGAGGGGTCAAATGATGGAATTACGTACACCGTACTCGACACTAGATTGAGCGAAACAGCGTGGGGAACCAGCGAGGTAAGGACTTATTCTATAGCTACACCGGGTTCCTATCTTTATTACAGAATCAACATAACGGCAAATAACGGGGAGAGTTATACAGGTGTTGGGCAGATGGCCCTGCTAGGTGCCTCAACGATAGGCATCCTTCCCCTCATATGTGAAGGAGAAGCAGGAGTAGGAGTATCCGCGTATTTCGGAGACGCAGCAGGCAACAACCAATCCACAATGACAACTTTCCGCAATAAATACACATCTCCCCAAAATCTAATTGTAAAAGTCTCCCTAGGATAAGAGGTTAGTTATGTCCACCTACCTCGCCACTCACCTCGACTACATTCCATTCAGGATGGGGTGGTGAAGCATGTCTTCCTCATTCTCTTCCAAGGTCATTCAGGTCAGCTTCACGCTCGCCAGTGGGACATTTGATGGTGCGAACAATACGACCATCATCTCTGACCTGCGCACCTCAGTCGAGGTCGAGAAGGGCGGGCACCCGAGCAAGAACGCGGCGACTCTGAAGGTATATGGCATGAGGGAGTCAGACATGAAGCTGTTGACGACTCTCTCATTCCGACCGCTCGCAGTAAAGAAGAACATGGTCGAGGTGTTGGCTGGTGATGCATCAGGGATGTCTCTCGTCTTCAAGGGCGAGATCAGCGAGGCGTGGTCCAACTATCAGTCGGCACCGAACCTGTATTTCCACGTCAAGGGAGTATCTGGCTATTACCCGGCGGTCGCTCCCGTCGCCCCGACCAGCTACAGGGGAGCGGTGCCAGTGTCAACGATCATGGCCAAGCTCGCGGCCCAGATGGGCTACACGTTCCAGGACAATGGCGTGACCGGAGTTCTCGTCAATCCTTATCTCCCAGGAACAGCCATGCAGCAGGCTGCTGCCGTTGCTGATGCTGCCAACATCGAGTTCGGTGTAGATGATGGTCAACTGTTCATCGCACCACGTGGTGCGGCTCGCAAGGGAACAGCTCCGCTCATCAGCGCTGATACTGGGATGAAGGGCTACCCAACCTTTGACAAGCAGGGCATCTCGCTCTCATGTCTGTTTAACCCAGCGATTCAGCTCGGTGGCCTTATCGTCGTCCAGTCAGCTATCACCATGGCATGCGGCACGTGGCGAGTGCATGGCCTGCGACATAACCTTGAGGCAGAACGCCCCGGTGGCAGGTGGCTTACCGAGATCAAAGCCTCGTTTGTGGGGGCCTGACCATGAACCAGAATGACGGCTACCTCCCCAAGCGAAAGCTCAGCAGTGGCAACACGCTGTTCAACCAGCTCTCCTTCATCATGAACCAGCTCCTCGGTGGGGTGAGCGTGGCCACCCTCGTCTCGGTGGAAGCTGTCTACGGCGGTGGCACCAGTCCGGTCGGCTACGTGGACATCTCCCCACTCGTGAACCAGCTTGATGGCTCAGGCTCCTCCGTCCCTCACACCACGATCTACGGAGTGCCCTTCTTCCGGCTGCAGGGCGGGGTCAACGCGGTGATCTGTGACCCGCAGGTTGGGGACGTGGGCTTCTGCATCTTTGCTGACCGTGACATCAGCGCGGTGAAGGCGTCGGGTGGCCGAGCCAACCCAGGCAGTGACCGCCGATTTGACATGGCTGATGCCCTCTACGTTGGTGGCTGGTTGAGCACCGTCTCTCCAACTCGCTACCTGATCATCAGCGACACCGGTATCAAGATCGTCGCCCCTGAGACCGTCGAGGTGGATGCTCCGCTGAAGGTCACTGGCAATGTCGAGATCGATGGCACGCTGCACGTGAAGGGTGCCGTCACCGGAGACCAGACCGCAGCATTCACCGGAGACGTCACGGGAGAAGGCACGAGTCTCCATCTTCACGTTCATCCCGGTGTGCAGCCTGGCACCGGCACCACAGGATCGCCGCTATGAACAGTCTCGCTCTATCATCCGAATCAGCCAACTGGGATCTCACCGTGGATGCCAGCGGGAACATCGCGGTGGTCACAGGACCGACCGCTGTGGCCCAGAACGTGGCCAGTGCGCTCAAGACCTTTCTCGGGGAGGTGTTCTTCGACACGACGCTCGGCGTACCTTATTTCCAGCAGATTCTCGGCCAGGAGTACTCACTCTCGCTGCTTCAGGCTCAGTTCAACGCGCAGGCCTTATCGGTCTCGGACGTGGTGGATGCCGAGACTACGATCACCTCGCTCACCGACCGAACGGTCTCCGGTATCGTCAAGTTCATTGACACTACTGGTCAGCAGAACAACGCTCACTTCTAGGAGCCACCATGACGACCGTTCCCCAGCCAACCTTCGGCTCGACAGGGTTCACCTCGCCCGACGCGGCCACGATCCTTGCGGCGGTGCAGGCTGACATCAACACTGCGTTCGGCGGTGGTCTCGACCAGTCGCTGACGACGCCCCAGGGCCAGCTCGCCAGCAGCCTCGCAGCCATCATCGCAGACAAGGACTCGCAGTTCCTCTACTACTGCTCGCAGGTGGATCCGCTCTACGCGCAGGGCCGCATGCAGGATGCGATCGGCTACATCTACTTCATGACGCGGAATCCGGCGACGAGCACCACCGTCAGCTGCACCTGCATCGGCGTGGCAGGGACGGTGATCCCGATGGGTGCCCAGGCAAAGGACACAAACGGGAACATCTACTACGCTCAGACTGGTGGCACGATCCCTGTCGGTGGCAGCCTGACGCTGACGTTCTACAATGCCCAGACCGGCCCGATCGCATGCGCCATCGGTGCCCTCAACCAGATCTACGTGGCCATCCCTGGCTGGGACTCGATCAGCAACGCAGCTGCGGGAGTGCTCGGCACGAACGTGGAGACGCCTCAGCAGTTCGAGTACCGCCGCCAGAACAGCGTGGCGCTGAACTCGCGTGGCAGCCTACCCTCCATCTACGCTGCGGTGTTCGCGAGCGGAGCTACTCTCGTCCCTCCGGTCTTGCCCACAGACGTCTACGTCACCGAGAACACCACCTCCTCGCCGATCACCGTTGGTGGCGTGACCCTCGCACCCCACTCGCTGTATGTCGCGGTCGTGGGTGGGGATGACGCATCGATCGCTGAGGCAATCTGGTCTAAGAAGGATGTGGGGTGCGACTACAACGGGAACACGACCGTAGCGGTGCAGGACACCAGCGGCTACAGCATCCCCTACCCGACCTACAACGTCACCTTCGAGCGGCCAACGGCCACTCCGATCTACTTCGCGGTGCAGATCGCCAACGATCCTAACCTGCCAGGAAGCCTGACGACCCTCGTGCAGAACGCGATAATCAGCGCGGCAGCGGGTGGTGACGGTGGCCCAGTCCAACGCATCGGTGGAACGATCTACGCCAGCCGCTACTACGCTCCGATTCTGAACATCGATCCTCACATCCACATCCTTGAGCTATACGTTGGGCTCACTTCCTCGCCAACTGCCGTCAGCCAGACGCTGAACATCAACCAGTATCCGTCCATCCTGGCTGCCAACATCTCGGTGACCGTCGTATGAACTCCACTGACCTGACCTCCACGATCATCTCGCAGTATGCGAACAGCCCCATCATCATGGCGCTGATCCAGAACATGAACGATGACATCGATCCCGGAGTCAACTTGGATGCCTTCTACCAGAGCATCTGGGACATCAACACCGCCACTGGCTACGGTCTTGACGTCTGGGGCAGGATCATCGGCGTCACCCGGAACTTCACCATCAATGGCGTGGCCACTGCGCTCTCCGACGCCGACTTCAAGACGCTGCTGCTGGTGAAGGCCTTGGCGAACATTACTGACTGCTCCGCCCCGAGCCTCAATCAGCTGATGTCCAACCTCTTTGCCACGCAGGGACGCTGCTACGTGGCAGACGTTGGCGGCATGCAGATGATCTTCACATTCGAGTTCAACCTCACCGCGATCGACCTGGCCATCCTCACCCAGTCCAAGGTGCTGCCGCACCCTGCCGGGGTAGGGGTTGGGATCGTCAGCGTCGACCCCGCCTCAACCTTCGGCTTCAATGGAAGCGGCCTCCAGCCGTTCAACCAGGGAGTCTTCACCAGTGGAGTGACCAGTGTCGCTTAGCCAACCACCTCTCCTTCAGCACTGGTTCGCCCAGCTGAACCCAACGCTGACGAACTCCATTCCTGACTCTCCAGCGACTACCTACAACGCAAGTTGGCAGACCGGGTTCCAGCTCGCAAACAAGACTCCGCTCGCATCTGGTGGCGTGGCTCCTGAGATGGAGGACGTGAACGGAATCCTCGCGGTGCTGAGCCAGTACGCGCAGTATCACGGCGAGGGCATCGGGTTCACCTTCAACAGCACCTACGCCACCGCTATGGGCGGCTACCAGCAGGGCGCCAAGCTGATGGACACGGCGCTCACCGAACACCTGTTCGTTGCTCTCGGCACAACGACCAATGATCCTGATACGGCGACCAACGTGACCGGGGAGCAGACGCCAGGCGGGTGGGACTTCTTTGCCACGCGAGGCCCCGGGACCGCGTTCGGCTTCGTCATGGCGCTCTCAGACCACAGCACAGCGGCCAACGCGATCATCCTGCATGACGATACCTATACCGCTTACGTTGGTGGTGGAAACAAGCCTGGGGCGGTAGTCATCTGGAAGCAGGCAATCTCGAATACCGGTGCCTGCACCCTGACGGTCAATGGCACCGCAGGCACTCTCACCCGAGCAGACGGCACCGCTGTCGCGAACGGAGATCTTGTTGCTGGGACGTCTTACATCGCTGAGTTGGTCGATCTCACCCTGCAGTGGCGGCTGCTCTCCTACCTCCCGTCCTATCTGCCCGTTGTTGTACGGGCATTCGGCACGGACACCACCGCTTCAGTTGCCACAACATCCACTACCGGTCAGATGTGTGGTCTCGCATACGCGATCACACCACGGAGCTCAGGCGACGTGATGATCAACATGTCTTTCCGTCTGCAGAACAGTGGTGCGATGAACCCATCTTCTGCGACGATGGAGCTGCACCACGGAACTGGTACGCCACCTGTCAATGGTGCGGCCCCAGTAGGAACTTTGGTTGGTGCGAGCATGGCTGACAGCATCGCGACTGGGGCCTCGGTGCATCGCTCGGTTACCGCCGTTCTGGTTGGTTTGTCTAAGGGGACTACCTACTGGTTTGACCTTGACATCGCCATCGCGAGTGCCAACGGCACGCTCGTTGAGGTGATGTTCTCTGCGATGGAGGTATGATGATCATGCAACTTGAACCTCGTCCTTGGTGGCTCTTCTGGCTCGGGAAGGACCGGTGGCTCACTCTCTCGCCGACGATCTACCACCCAGCTAACATCAACCCCCAGGGCCTGCCCGCACTGGTGGCTCACGAGGAGACGCACCTGCGCCAGCAGAGCCAGCGGAAGGCAGTCTGGCTGCTTCGCTACCTCCTTCAGCCCTCCTTTCGTCTCTCCCAGGAGGCTGAGGCCATTGCGGTCGAGGTCTCGCACTACACTCAGGAGCAAGCTGCGTGGGTGATCAGCTGGTACGCCCAGGCGCTGTCCAGCCACCTCTATCTGTGGGCCTGCCTGAAGACGTCCACGGCGGTCTCCGCCATCAATCGCGCCATCACCTCCCTAGGAGACAGCCATGCTTAAGAGCCACGACCACTGTGACCAGGAGCACACCACCCCTCGTGAGAACCGAGGGCGGCGACACCAAGACCACCTCGTGCCGCTTGAGATCCATCCCATCGCGATCAGCGTTGGCGTGGGCGTGCTGTCGGTCATCCTGGCCGTCCTCGGCTACTTCTTCAAGAGCTGGGGCGACAACGTCACCTACGAGATACACCAGCTCCGCATCGTGGTCCAGGACCAGGCGCAGGAGTCGGCGGCGAACAGCGAGTGGAAGACCGACATGGGGAGGTGGCGCGATGGCGTTGACGCGCACTTTCAGGTCATCGATGACAAGCTTTTCAAAGGGCAGCTCTACTACCCGAAGATGTCGCCGATAGATCATCCCAAGAACTCAGACCAGCAGACCAAGAAGTGAGGTGACTGATGGCCAACTTCAAGTTCGCGTTCAACTACGCCGCGCCACATGAGTGGAACCTGCGGCACAACTACACGAACCTGCCCAATGACCCTGGAGGCCCAACGAAGTATGGCGTCACGCTGAGGGCCTGGCGCGACAAGATGGGCAGCCTCGGTGACGTGAACCACGATGGGGTGGTGGACGCCAAGGACATCATGCTGCTCACCGAGGAGATGATCGAGCCATTCTACCAGGAGAACTACTGGAATGGCTACTGGCAGGACTTCAAGAGCGACGTGGTTGCGGCGAAGTGCTATGACATCGGAGTCAATCTCGGCCCAAGCACAGCGGTCGCGTATCTCCAGACGATCCTTGGTGGCCTGGAAGTTGATGGCCACGTTGGTCCATTGACCATCGCCCAGGTTAACTCAGCAGATCCCGACACCGTCCTTGCTGGGCTGTGCGAGATGCAGCGGTCTCATTATGAGCACTGGCTGGCAGAAGACCCGAGGCGCGAGAACATGCGGGCTGGGCTGCTCGCTCGCGCTGATGACGTTCCCAAGGAGGTAGCATGAAGATCCCAGACCTGTTCAAGCCTATCAAGCCCATGGCCGAGCTCATGCAGAAGTTCATTGACTCGACCGACCCCACCCGCGACGTCAAGCTCGCTGCCTTCGGCTCCGTCGTCATCGCTGGGATCACCTGGCTCAGCCTCGACTGGAAGGCCCACGGCATCACCGATGGCTGGGTGGGAGCGTTCAAGTGGCTGTGCGCACTGGTCGGAGGAGGCGGCCCGCTGTGGGCATGGGTTGAGTCAAAGCGCAACCCGTCCGGCCCTGACAGCCAGGATCCGCCGAGCCCAGGAGGTGAGGTATGAATACTGCGACGAAGGGAGCCATCACACTGGGCGTGACCCTGCTCATCGGCTGGCTGCTCGGCCTCGGCACCGGCTGGCACCTGTGGATGACGCGCCAGGCACCTGTGACGCCGATCATCCAGCCTGCGATTCACCAGGCTGATGGCAGCGTGGTGCTGGAGACGAAGCCAACCGAGCACCCCAAGCCTGCGCAGCTGGTGCCCACCGGTGCCCACGTGAACCAGACCATCGAGGCCACCATCCACACCTCACCAGTGGTCGTGCCCCTGCCCCACCTGCCACCAGGTGTTCAGCTGCCTGCGTTCATCACAGTTCCAGGCAAGGATGTCACCGTGGATCTTTCGATCGTGACCATGCCGAACGGCCAGCGCCGAGCTGTGGTGTCGAGTCCCGACGGGACCGTGATCAAGGGTGTGGACATCCAGGAGATCGGGCCGCCCGCACCGAAGCTGCTCAAGAGCGCAGCTGGCCTAGTGTTTGGAACGACTGCGTGGGGCGACAAGGCTGAGGGTGTGTTCTATGATCGTGATCTGGCCTTCGCCCGAGTGGGCATCGAGGTAACGAAGAACACCTACGCTCTCGCCAACCGCGTCGGGTGGGAGGTTCGCGGCAAGGTTGGCATCAGGTTCTGACAAGGAGGATGTCATGGTCATGCCGAAGGGGAGTTACGTCAACCTAGGTTACGGTGCGCCAATCACATTTGATGACAGCATGCACCTCAGTGCATTTGGTCGGGTGGCTGTCAGCCAGTCTATCGAGCTGTTCTCGTCTCAGCAGCAGTATGGTGATGATCCAACCGAATGGGAGACCGCCTTGGCGGGGACGGGTGCCGTAACCTTCCTCCCGAATGAGTCTACCGTGCAGCTGTCTACTGGTGGCACCGCTGCTGGTGCGTCAGCAATTCGTCAGACACGCCTCTATCACCGCTACGTGCCTGGTCACGGCCAGCAGATCCTTCAGACATTCTGCTTTGACGGTGGTGTTCAGGTCACCGGGAACACTCGACGCATCGGCTACTTTGACGCCAGCAACGGGATCTTCCTTGAGGCCTCGGGTGAAACGGTGTATGTGGTGCGTAGGTCGAACGTCACCGGAACTCCTGTGGACTTCAGGGTCGCTCAGGAAGACTGGAACGTGGATCGCCTCGATGGCAGTGGCCCATCTGGTATCACAGCGGACTGGAGCAAGACACAGATCCTGATGACAGACCTACAGTGGCTCGGCGTTGGTCGTGTGCGTGTGGGGTTCAACATCGATGGGATGCTCGTCCCCGTTCACTTCTTCAATCACGCGAACATTCAGCCCACCGTCTACATGACCACCGCAAATCTCCCGTGTCGGGTGGAGAACTTTAACTCGGCCACCGCGAACGGAGTCGTGACGATGCGACACATCTGTACCTCGGTGGTCACCGGTGGTGGTGCGGAGCCGAGCTACGGTAAGCTCTATGCCTACAACAATGGTGGAGCCGGGACGGCAGTGAACTCGTCCACCCCGATCCCGATCATCTCGGTTCGCGCTGCCACCACTGGGCCAAATGGGGTGCGCAACACCGGGCAGCTGAGCTTGGAGCAGTATGACGTCGCTGCGGTGGGGCGAACCCGATCTACTGGGCGATGATCCTCAACGGGACGCTGACTGGAGCAGCCTTCTCAGCATTCAACTCCGCCTCGATCGCACTGGTTGATAAAGCAGCGACCGCGATCTCAGGTGGCACCATCATTGATTCTGGCTATCTGTCAGCCAGTGCCCAGGCCAAGGGAATATCCACGCAGTTCGCTGACATCAAGAGCTTGATCCTCGCCTACTCAGGCTTGCTCAACCACCAGGACACGCTGACCCTTGCCTGCTCGTCTCCTGGTGGGAGCACGACTGTCTTCTGCAACATGCAGTGGCTTGAGGTGTGGTGATTGTTGATTAAAAGATAAAGAAAAAGGCCCAGTATGATGCTGGGCCTTTGTATTTGCTCATGGCTGCTTCTATGACTCATCCTTGTGCTCTCGCACGTGTGGGAACAGCTCGTTGACGACCTTGGCATGAGTATCGAGGAAGGCTCGTGCCTCGGCCTCGTGAGTTGAGCACACCATCTTCTTCGAGCCCTCAATGCCGAGCAGAGCGTAGGTTGCCCAGTAGGCGTAGTCGCGAAGCACCTTGAGCTGAGCCTCCTGGACAAGCAGGTGATCTACCCAACCACGCGGGTCGGTAATCATGCGCAGTGAGTAGGCTGCGGAGTCGCGTGTGCCAAGCGGTGCGTAGGAGATAGCTGCCTGGATGTCTTGGATGGCGAGCTGCAGGGGCTCGGTGTGATCGGTCGTGATTGTGCGAACACCCGAACAGGTGCAGTATGGCGGATCAAGCGGGCCACGTGACAGGCTCGGGTGCCATAGGGTGCCACCGCATTTCGGACAGCGGTTCATGGCATCACCTCCTGGGGTGGCGCTACAGAGAACGCAGGCATTGGTGGAGGGATCGGTGCGCCCTCAGTCTTCATCGTCTCGGACATGAGCTTGGACATCTCGTCACGAAGCTTGCGGTAGCGTTCCTCGTGCGCCTTGATGATGGCGTCGCGGAAGGACTCCTCGATCTGAAGGATGTTGCTCTGAACTGCGTACTTGCGATCAAACTCCATGGCCATGTGGCCTCCCTTCAGTGGATGATGAGAATGATGAAGATGATGAGAACGAGAAGCATGATGAGAATTAGCCTCTCAGGGTGGTGATGACTGTACGGCCTCCACGGCCTAACTCGCTTCACCGGTGGAGGTGTGGGGAGATTGAGACGGCCTCGTTTCATGAAAGCTCCTTGTGGTCGATGATCCTGATGGAGAGAAACTGAGCGAGCACCACCTCCTCCCGAGAGCCGCGGCTCTCCTCCCAGTG
>JAEHJW020002246.1_pt1 | contig 44123 bp, 62 predicted proteins | sample 9271431 | NCBI WGS metagenome assembly JAEHJW02
CCCCCAGCCGCCGCCATCAATGCGCGTGCCAGAAACATCACGCCATCCCCTTCCCGGCGAAGAAGCCATACCAATTCGTGCCACCGTTTATGGTGGTGAGCACGATCACGTCCACCGCGCTTGCCGCCGTGCTCAGTACTGGGCCCGAGCGGCCGGGCCATTTTGTGCCTGTCGGCCAAGTGATGGTGAACGGTCCTCCCGTCGCGCCCTGGGTGATGATGAGAGTCATGGAAGCGGACCCTGTGGCCGGCACATTCGAGAACGTCAAGGCGCTACTGGCGTTGAGGGTGATTTCCTGGACGGCCCCCGCCGAAAAATTCAGCGTCTGGCTCTGGATGGTCGGGATGGCCGCGCCAGGAGTGGTGCCACCGGTATCCGTGTAAGAGGTGCCCCCAGATGCCACATTGGCCAGGAGCCCAACGGAGCCCGCGATGTTGCCGTACACGTTTACCGAAGTGGCCCCGCTTGGGACCGTCCAGGTGATCGTGTTGGAGTTCGTGGTGCCCGTTCCCGTGGTGACCGAAACGGCAACCGTAGGCCCGCTGTGCCCATTCGCATAAACGGCCTCCAGCTCGTAGGTGTAGGTCGTGCTGGCGGCGAGCGTGCCGCCTGTCGCTGATGTGGTGACCGCAGGCGACCCGGGGAGGGCAAACGCATCTACCGCCGTCGATGCCGCCTGCTCGGCGTAGTCCTCGATCAGATTGCCCCCGAAATTCAGCGGGCCAGCGAGCGTCGCGCCATTGAGCACGCTCGTCACGTCCCCGGCCGTCAAGGTCACGGCCCCGGTGCGCCCGTTAAACGAGATCACCCCGTTGATGCTGAGCCACGAACGGCTATCCGTGTCGCTGGTGATGGCCGAAGCGCTGGTCACGAGTTCCCGCAGCGGGATGGCCCCGGCAGTCCACCCCGTCGTGTTGGCGCTCACCGTTCCGGATGGCGAGCACTCCACATAGTTGGTGGCGGAGGCGGTCAGCGTAATGGTCCCGGCGGTGACGATAACTGGCGTGCCATTGTTGCTCACCGTTCCGCCCATGTAGCCCCAGGTCAGACCCGTGGTGGTCGCGGGATTCTCGGCAAAATCCGAGGGAGCCACGCCGGTAACGACATTGCTGCCTGTGAATCCCAAGGCCGTCCCAAGGGTCGCATTCGTGGCCGTGAAGATGTAATACCAGCCGGGCGGCACCGTCAGCACGAAGGCCCGGACCGTACCAGCTACCGCCGTGGCGGGGATGCTTTCAGTGTCGATGGTGGGAGGCGTGGACGTGTTGCCGAGCGCGACCGCAAGGGTTGCCGCTGCCGTCGATGTCGGACTATAGGTCACCGGCTGCACAATGGTCAGGGACAAGTTGCCAGTGTTCTGGTAGACGGTCCCGCTCACCAGCGGCGACGCGGGGAGAGTGGCCGTCGCTCCTGCGGTATTGGTGGCGGACGTGATCCGGCCCTTGGCGTCCACGGTGATCTGTGGTGCCGTGTAGGTCGCCGCCGTGACGCCCGTGGTGATAAGCGCCGGATCGGGATAGGTGCCCGTAAGATCGCCTCCGGCTGCCGGAGCATTGGCCGCCACCGTCACGCGCCCCTTGGCGTCCACCGTGATGTCCGCCATGGTGTAGCTGCCTGCCGTCACCCCGGTAGCGGTCAAGGATGGGCTCGGGTAATTGCCCGTGAGGTCGCCGCCCGCAGCGCCCGCCGCCGTCACCACATGCAGATTGGTCCCATCGCTCCAGACGGTCGTAGTCACGCCCTGCGGCAACGTGATCGCCGTCGCCGCGGACCCGCTCACGATGGCCGTCAGGGTGTAGGCGCCAGTCGTTTCGTTGGAAACTTCCCAGACCTGGATAAGACCGGACGGGAACTGGAGCTCGGCATTCGCCGTCAAGGCCCCCTGCACCCGGATGATGGCGTCCGCCGCTTGGGTGGGCGTCAGGGTGATGCCCGTGCCAATCTGGACCGTGGTGGCGCCGGATGATCCGCCGCCACCACCCGAGCTGCTGGCCGCGATGATATTGGTGCCATTACAATACAGGACCTCGGCGCTTCCCTGGGCCACTGAAACCCCCGTCCCGCTCGCCGTCTGGCAGGTCGTGACGTAGGAGCCAGTCGTTTCGTTGCTGACCACCCACTGTTGCGGGCGTGTCGGGAAGTCTACCGTGGTGCTGCCGGTAAGAGCGCCTTGTAAGCTGAGGATGGCCGCATTGGTCTGCGCCTCGGTCAGCGTCAGGGTGCCGGTCGGGAGAGCCCCCGAAGACGTCACGCTGCCGGTGTCGGTGTAGCTACTGGTTCCCGCGTTGACCGTGGCGATATACAGCTCGCCCCCCACTGTGCGCCCGTAGACTTTCGCCGCCGTGGCCCCACTCGGCAGCGTCCAAGAGATCGTGTTCTCCGATGTGGTGCCCGTGGTCGTGACCTGGACCTCGGCGGATGCCACCGATTCGCCCCATGGATAGACCGCGCTCACCCGGTAGCCATAAGTGGCAGCCGCCAGAGTTCCCCCGGTCGTCGCCGTCACTACCGCTACGCCCGTGGGCGCCCCGATCCCCATCACCAGACGTCCGCCTCGGGCGTAATAGGCCGGCCGCGTATCAGTGACGGTCGTGATGGCGGCGCTTCCCGCGACCACGGTAGCCATGGGGATGTAGCCCGGCGTGTAGCCGGTCGTGTTGACGCTGACGATGCCGCCCGGGGTGCGCTGGACGTAGTTGGTGGCACTTGCAGTCAGAGCCACCGTTCCAGCCGCGATGGCAACCGGGGCGCCATTCTCCAGCACCACGCCACCAAAATAACCGAACGTCATCCCGCTGCTGGTGTTGAGGTCGTATCCAAAGGCGCTTCCTGCGGTTCCGATGGTGGCGTCCAAGGTCAGCAATGCGTTATTCACGGTCACTTCGGGCTGCAACTGACCTGAGACGAGTTCCTGCATCCCAAGATTTGGCGTAGTCGTCATGGTGTGGTAATGCTCCTTACGGTCCCGCGCCCGACTTGCGAGCTGAGCTGGTAGATATTAAAAATGATGCCCGACTGTCCCGCCGTGAATCCGTCCGCCGCTTGCATGGCCGCCGTGTAGACCGTCTGCCACGGCCCTGTCTGCTGTAATGGCACTTGAATCGTGCGCTTGACCGTGGTGCCATTGAGCACGTCGATGGACCATCCCGCCGTGTCGCTATCGAGCGTCGGGATGTACCCGCTCGCCCAATCCCCGTTGTATCTCGCTCTAGGCACCCATGAGACCGTCCAGTCATTGGAGCTATCCCGTGTGACAGCCGGGTGACATACCGCCCATTGACGCAAGCTATTGCCGTTCGGCTCGTAGCTCGTGGCCGGAGCGTTGCCCAGATCGCCACCCATCATGACGATTTTATATAGATAGGGATTATTGAGCATCGGCGGCGTGTAGGGTTCTTTGCTGAGTGCCGAAGGGATGGCATAGAACGGCTCGCCAATCTGATGTGTGCCCATCGCCCATTCGGTGCCTCTGCGCCCTCTCAGTAGCCGGGACAGGCGATAGAACGGGTTGCCCAAGCTATCGGTCATCAAGGTGGCCTGCGCGTACTGGATCAGTTCTTGTCCCAACATCGCGCCGTTGCCGCCGTTCATGACTTGCAGGTCGGTCAGTGGCGAGAGCGTGGCGCCCCCGAGCATGTACACGTCCACGGTATTCAGGGTGTCCCAGGTGTAGAAGCCCTGCTCGGGGATGGGCGCGGCAAGCACCGTGTTGGCGTAGCCAGCAACGGTCGCGCTGATCTCGGTGGTGAGCTGGCTGTAGGTGTTGCCGCCATCCGTACTCTGGAAGATGCCCACACCGGGGAAGCTGTTGCCGGTCGAATAAGCCCCGACCATGAACCGCATGCCGGTGTCGCTCTGTTTCAACGGCGGCGGTTCCGTCAGCACCATCTTGGGCACCCCGGCATTAGGCACCGTCTGCACGATCTGCGGAGCCGTTGCTATCGGGTGCGGGGTCTGGCTGGATGGCGTGTGCACCGTTGCAAGATTCGCCGGTGCGGCCAGCAACGCAGTCACACCTCCCGTGTTCGGCTGATAGTTCGGCAGCCCCGGCGTCGCATATCCAGCACCCGCCAGCGCGTTCATTCCGTCGATGCAGGCCGTGAAGTCGATCACCGGGATGCCATTCTTCTGGCCCAGGCGCACGGTCAGGATGCGGCAAGTCCCGAAGGGCAGCGTTACCACATCCCCCGGCTCCAGCGCCAGCCATTTGTAAGAGGTCGTGAAGGCGTACTGTTCGCGCTCGGCGTGCGGCAGCGTACAGGCGAGTGCCGCGATGTTGTAGGCCGTCTGGTCGTCCAGTATCAGCGGCAGATCGAGCGTGATTTCTTTGCCAGAATCATAGGACTCCAGCGCAAAGATTTGCTCGTACTTCTCCCAGTTCAAGGCCGCACTCGTATACCTGATCTTGACCGAGCGCGGCAGGTCCACGCCGGATATGCGCGAGGAGGTGAAGGGCGTCACCGCATTGGCGCTGATCTTGTCGAAGCCCAGGTCTTCCAGCGGAATCACGGCCTGCGATGGCTGGCCCTGCGGCACGAAGCGGAGAACGCCGCCGCTGTCCACCATGCTGAAGAAGTACGCTTGACTGAGTCGGGACAGCATCGACCGCGCCGTGACCGTATCGCCCCGGACGAAGTTCACTGGGATGGATGGCAATAGAGACACGTCGAATTGCGTGATGCCCGCCCGTTCGCAGAGGATGGTGACGGCTGCGGGGAGGTCCATCGTGCCGGCGATGATGGTGTTGCCGCCGGGGTTGATTTTGGTTAGGTAGTTGTTTTGGCTCGCGTAAATAAAAACGCCGTCATTGCTTAAGCTGCCACCAGCGCTATAATTTGGAGTGGTTAGTGTACCGGTTACTTGGCCTGTCGCACTATATATGGTCCAGATTGTACCGTTAATGGCAAATATCTTTCCAAACGCCGCATATAGCTGCCCATAAGTGGATGACCCGGTAGAGAAGGAAGATCCGCTAACAAGCGTGCCATCAAGATTCATTACACCGATGTAGTTATTGCTATTTTGCGTGTATGCTACAATAAATTGATCAGCATCTTCTGCAAGGCAAAAAGTATAAGGAAGGGAACTGAGTAAGGAACCTGCACCAGTAGCTAAGTTCAAAGAAACTAATCCTGGTCCAAATAAAGGATAGTAGATAGTACCAGTTCCACCACCTGGTTCAGGAACTACATAATTTCCATATAACAAATTTCCTGTATATAACACTCCATCTATTATAAATAACGGCCCACCCACCATGTAAGGGCCTGGCCAATTCTGGTTGTATATCAGCGGTCCCCATACTGGAGAACCATTTAGCGAAGATGCGCATAATGCAATTGGTCCATTGCCCCCATAGCTTTCAACCCAGGCAACGTAATTGCCATCACTCGCACCACCATAACCTGGCTCCGTTGCTATAATCCATTCATTCGTCGTTATCGCAACTGAATCAGGATCAAATATCCCTATATATCCAAACCATGGCCCACCACTATAAACATTTAACCCCGCGCCCTCATCATAAAGAGGATAGCCGGGGGTCATCTCTCCTGCGCCGGTGACTGTTCCTATCGTTTTCCCACCGACCCCTCCAATTTGAACGAGAAATGATCCTGGAGCGTAAGCGGTTTGGATACCTTGTTTATCAGGAGCATAAGGGGCGCGGATTAGGTTCCCCGTACTGGAAGACCAGGCGGAATAGGAAAAACTTCCATTACCAGCCCCGGTGACTGGAAGAACTGGATTGGCATTTGAATCAAAAGCAATTCCCAGTCCGGTAGAAGATTTCTGCCCGTTTGGTTGCAATAGTGCGGTTGATACGCTCCATAACACTGAAGGCGGATTCAGCGCCCCCTCCGTCACCACCTCGAACGTCAACGGTGGGATCGTCGCTCCCGGTCCAAGATTTAGCGCCGGGAATACGATATACGCCACACCCCGATAGGCGACACCTTCGCCAATCGTGGGATCTGCGGGCTGCGTCTCTGTACCGAGGTAGCAGGTCCATGACCCAAGGGCCGAGCCGCCCGATTGCACATCATTCTGAGTGCTGCTGGCCATTTGTTGATATGTGGTAGAAACCGTAGGCCCCGACTGCTTGCCCCCCCCCTGATAGGTGTTCACCGCGACAGGCTGGGAGTCCGAAAAGATCAGATTCCCACCGGCCCATATCTGCTTGATGCCGATGATGGGGCCTTCGCAGATCGCAAACGTGACCGGTGCATAATAGAACGCAACGGTCTGATTGGAACCGCCCTTACCGCCGCTCATTTCTTGCTTATCTGTTCCATCTGGGCCTGCGCGGTGCCGGTCCAGATGATGTTGCCGGATACGCGGGCCGTGCCGAAGACTTGCGCTATCCCTGTGCCATATTTAGAGGTCGGGATGTTGAGGTCGGTCACGTAGACGGGCGCCGGAGTCCCCCCGAAGAACGCACCCGCGATAGCGCCAGCCGCCGCGCCGACCACTGCGCCGATGGCCGTTCCCACGCCGGGCACGATGGAGCCGATCATGGCCCCCGCGCCCATCCCGGTCATGGCACCCGATTCAGCACCCCCTGCGCCACCAGCCATCTAATCCTCCCAAAGTGTGTAATGACTGCGCCGATCAGGGACGCGCTTGCCGAACCATCCCCGGCAATCAATCCCGTGCATGTGCCACCAGAACCAGAGCAGGTTAATCATCGAGCAATCCTGGCACTAGCCACGCCTTGCGAAACTTGGGCATCAAGGTCTCCAGTTGGTCGATGCAGACCACCATCTTGTAGGCATAGCTGTGGATGATCTTGCCGTTGGGCAGCAGGAAGGCCATGTGGCTCTGCGCCCGCCCATACTGAAAGGTCAGCACGTCCCCCGGCTTGGCGTCGGCAAGGGGAATCTCTACCGCGCCATGCGATTGCAGGCCGCGCACGATCACTTCATCTGTGCGGTGGAGATACCATTGGGCCGACATACGCCCCGGGATGGCGTCGGCAGGCAATAGGCCGACATTGCGCCAGACCCCATAGCAGTAACCTCCACAGTCAGCGCCAGCGCCTTTGCAGCTTTGGTGTGTCTGGTAGGGCGTGCCGACCCATGAAAGGGCCTCTGCGATGAGTTCTGAGCGCTTGCAGGTCATTTTTTCACCGATGTGCCTGTGCCGGTTTGCGGTGTCGTATAAAGAGCTTGCGGCTTGATGCCGGGGAAGCCGCCGAAGTTAAGCAGATTATTGAACTTGTACTGGCAAGCGGGGGCTGTCTTCACGCATCCCACCTGCACGGTGAAGGTATCCCCAACGGCCACTGGACGTTCCAAGGGGAGCCACAATTGCAGCTTGCCGCTATGGCAGAATTTGACCTCTCGGCTCAGGCCCTGCGCTTGGCCGCTGGTCATCGTCAGGAAGCCCTGGCTAAAGAAGTCGCCATAAGGCGGGTTGATCGTGCCGCCCGAGGCAGAGCCGTTATCGGTCCATGTGGTTGTCGGGGCCGCAACAGTCGCCAACAGCGTTTGATTGAAGCGCCCATAGATGTTATATGCCGTAGCACCAGCTACCGCGTTCCAGTTCAGCGTGATGGTGGACCCGACCGCATTGCCCGGCAGCACGGCCTGAAAGAGCGACTGGAAGAACGTCGGGAGGCCCTGAATGAACAGCGTCGTATAGATCACGCTGATAGGGCTCGTGGGCGACTCCACACCGTCCACGATGGCCGACACGCTGTAGGCGTAGGGTGCGCCTTCCGTGGGGGCCAGATATTGTGTGCCACCGGATGTGCTGGGGAGCACAGGCGTCGCGCTCAGCGTCGGCGCGTTCGGGCTATTTGGCGTCCCGGGAGTGGCGCTGTTCATCCCCACGTAGAACTCCACCGCGTTGATAATGGTGCCGACTATCGCGCCGTCATATATCTGGTTGCTGGCGTTGTAGAAGCAGCCGCCGACGCCCTGCGGGTCCTGCGTCGCCCCGAACTTGTGCCGACAGTTGGCTGTGAACTCGATGCCGATGTTCTGGCTCAAGCTCCACATATTGCTGAACACCTGCGCGGTAAAGCCCTTGTCGATGTAGGTCACTTTGCCGATGCGTCCGCCGAAGATGGCCACTGAGCCGTCGGACGGGTTGGCCCACGAGCATAGCGAGAACTCCACTTGCGCGAAGTCGTACTGGCCCTCCAGCAACGCCTGCTCCGATACCACTGGGGTCCACCCGGCAACCACGTCCTGCGTACTGACCGTGGCGTCGCTGGTCAGGTGCATCTTCAGGACGGATTGCCCGGCTACCGGTATGTATTCGACGCCATCCAAGAGCAGGGGCGCGTCATGATCGGTGTAGCCGTAGACGGTCCCATCGGTCAGAGTTACCTTGATGATCGTGGCGACTTGGCCAGCTTCCAGCGCGGCGAGCAATGCGGATGGGATGGATTTCACTCGAAAACCTCCATCATCGTCAGCGCCCCCATCTCCACCGGGCTCAACGCCTGCATCTCGCCGGACGCCAGCATCGTGTAGCTGAGGGGCATGTTGAAGCGGGCCGCGAAGGCGTAGGACCCGGAGGCTACCACGGCCACGCCATACGCCGGGCAATTCCCTGCGGGATACTGCACGACCGGCTGTTGGTTCAGGATGGTGAAACTCCAGCCGGTCGATACGCCATTGACCGTCATGCCGGACGGGTGCCAGATTGGGTGCAAAGCGCCACCCACCGGCACGAGCAATGGGTAATTCTGAGTACCAGTTTCATTGACGGTGGGAGCCGCAACCCCCTGCGGATAGCCCGTATCCATAAAGGACAGTGAGGACGTGGAACCGATCAGCTTGCCGCCCTGATAGACGTTGTAGCTGGTCGCCCCCGTCACCGCTGTCCAGGCGATGGTGTTGCTGTTCGTCGCGGTCGTGCTGCCGGTCGTGATGGCTGTGGTGGCGCTCTCGATCGTCTCGCCCTGGGCGTTCAGCGCGGTGACGCCGTAGGTCAGCGCCGTGGACGCCGCGATGGTGCCCCCCGTGGTGCTCGTGGTGACCGCGGGTGCCGCAGGGGCCACGATCTGGGTGCCGGTGCCGAGATTCACGTTGCTGAATGCGTTATGGTTCGGGTCGGTCCAGAGGAAGGACTGCAACTGGCCGCCCACGGCATTCCAGAAGTCCAGGAGGGCCTGACGGTCCGCCTGCACGAAGTCCCAGGCCGGAATCGTCCACTGATACCGGGTATAAGCCGAGCGGTTGACGCGATATTCGAAGGTGCCATTGCCGGTGATGGCCACGGGCATCATGGCGATGACTTTGGTATTGCGTATCCCGTTGCCGTATTTGAGCGCCGGAAAGGATAGCCCGGAAAACGCCATCCTATCCCCCGTTCAGGTTAAGATGAGACGCGGTATTGATGAACATCTGTGCGGCTTCGTGGCGGACGCTGTGCAGGGCGCTGATGACGCTCTGGCTGTCCATGGCGTGGATGGTCAGGTGAACGTGATTGCCCCCCGGCATGCCGCCGATGCTGGCCTGGCCGGAGCGGATCAGTGATGCTCCCGCAGCCGGGATGATCATCTCGCCCTTGTGGATGTTCGCCACCATGTCGTTCGGGATGCTGTTCGCGCCAGAGGCGAATCCGAAGAGGCTGGCGATGCTCGTGATGTCCTTGATCCAGCCGCCCACGCTCGACATAGAGGACTGACCGCCATGCTGAACGGCCCCCACTCCTGCGGCTGACGAGCCAGATCCTCCGAACAGCGCGCCGGCCATGTGCGCGAGACCGCCGATGATCGACCCGATGCCCTGGTTGGCTTTCTTGCCGAAAAGCGATTGCGTGATGCTCTGGCTGATGCTCTTGGCCAGGATATTCTCGATGCCATTCCCGATGCTGGCGAAGAACGAGTAGAACATCTGGCCCCACGTTTTCTGCCCGTGCATGATGTTCTGGAACAGGCCCGTGAACGCGCCCTGCATGGTGTTCTTCACGCTGGCCGAGTAGTAGCCGAGCTGCTTCCCCATCGCCTGCAAGTGCGCCCGCTGTTCCTGTAATGCCTGCACGAGCTTGGGATCGCCCAGGGCCTTGGCATACTTCAACGCCGCGTCCGCCGCCTGGATCATGGCCGGCGCGGCCTGCTTCTGCATCTGGATGGTCTGCTGCGCCGCCTCCATCTTGGTGAGGCTGCCCGCGGTGACCAGGGCCGCCGTGTTGGTCAGATTCTGATGCAGGTTGCCCTTGAGCGCGGACAGGTGCTGCATGGCGCCCTGGTATTGATAGGCCAGCACCTGATGATGGCCGACTTGCAGTGCTTCCTTTGCCGCGTTTGCGTGGCCTCCGGCAAGCAATTCTCCGGAAAGGCCGGAATATTTGGAACGAGCGGCCACGATTTTCGCATTCAGCGGATTGGTGATGGCCAACCATGCGATATGGATCTTGTCGGCGATTTCATTCAGCTTCGCCGCATACCTCTCTCCTTCCGCGATCTTGTGGGCAAACGCGGCAGAGAGTTTATTCTCTCCCATGGTGCGCACATGCTCCAGGGCGCCCGTGTGCTTTGCCGCAATGGCCTTGGCTTTGGCCACTCCTTGCGCGGTAACTGGGCCAGAATAGCCCAGGGTAGCCGGATTGATAGCGGCAACACGCGCATTCATCAGGGCGCGCTCATGTGCCAGCGCGGTATTCTGGATAGAAACCCCATGAGCGCCCGCAGCGGTTCGGGCCGCAATCAGTATGCTCTCGGGCGAGTACGGGACGATCCCGTTCTCGTGATGGATCATCGCCGTCATCAATTGCGCCAGCGTGTTCGCGTTATGCAGATCCAGAGGCTGCCCAGGCTTGAATCCGGTGCGATGGGCCACGTCGCGGATATAGCTCGCGGTGTCGTTGATGATCTTTCCTGCCGCGTTCCTGTGCGGCGCGTAGGTGCTGATGATCCCGGAGAGCGTATTCGACTTGTACCCGAGGAGTGTGTGCGCCATGGCGAACATCCCGGCCTCCGGATTGGCGAAATATGCCTCCTTGCCGCCAGGTTGCAAGTTGCCGGGGTTGTTCATGCGGATTCCGAGCGGCATCTCTGGGCTGGCCCGCAGTTGCGCATTGTGGCCTATGCCCGGATGGGTGGCGTAATAGAGCCATTGCCCGAAACTGGCGCCTTTGCCATGGGTCAGTTTGCTGGTGGTATAGTTCAGCAGCTTGTTGAGCAGCATGCCGATCCCATACCCTGCAGCGAGCGCAGCGCCCCCCATGAGCCCCAGCTTAGTCGCCACCATGGCCACGCTGCCGGATACTCCCATCATCGAGCCAGCAAGCGAAATCATGGTTGTACCCAACCGCACGGCCTTGATGGCGCTGAATCCTTCCTTGATGCCCATCAACCATTCGACGCCCTTGATGCCGAGCAGGAGGGCCGCGAGCGCCCCGGCCCATGCTTCTATCTTCTTAAAAACCGGGAAATTGACATTTAGATCGCGGATCGCTTGGGTTGCATCGGTAGCCAGATGCGCTAAAAGAGTCAAAGACGGGAGCAGCACGCTTCCGATTTGCTGCCCAACCGTCTGCATGGCCGCATGCAACTGGCGCATCTGGAGCGCCATGGACCCGGATGCCTTGGTAAGCGCCGTTTCGACCGAGGACGCTTTCTCCATTTGCTGGATGCGGAACTTGATCGCCCGCCACTGTTCGTTGTCCATCGTGGAAATGATGCCCGTTCCCACATTGACGCCGCCAGCGGTCTTTGCGAAGGTTGCCGCCCATTCCATGATCGCGTTATTAAGGGCACTACCGGTCAGATTGCCGTGCTCCTTATTCATCAGCGCCCGCACGCGCGGATCAAACTGATGGCGCAGCCATTCGATGGGATTGCGCAGGCCGGCAGCGCTCCCCGGCATCGCGCCAGGAGTCACGAAAACTTGGCTGCTGCCCCGGATTTTTTGCACATCGGCAGGTGTGATGAGCCCGAGCTGTTCCAGCATAATGGCTTCGGCTTTCTGCATCTTGCCGCCCAAGAGCATACTGGCCACCATCGTTGAAATGGTGCTGGCCTTCGTGTTGCCGCCAGCGCCACCTGCTTTGCCGGACGCCTTGAATTGCTCATGCAGCGCCTCTACACCGAAGAACCCTCGTGTGCTGTACCGCAGCGCCTCACCGTAGCCCGTATTCCGCAGGGCCGTTTCCATGTCGCCTATCCGGATCTTGCCTTCCGTCCCAGCGACCACCCGGAAGGCAGATTGTACCGCCTTGAGGCCTTGCGCGATGTTCTGGATTTTCCCGCGTGTCTCCACGATCCCCAACAGATTGCGCACAATGTCGTGGATGCTGCTGGTGTCGCCATAGGTTGTTTTGAGAACAACCGCCGCCTTGAGGATGGATGGCATCAGACGTTGGCGCACCAGTTCTTGATACGGATTTGCACCCGGGGCGCCTGCCATAGCGGCATTCGCCGCTTCCAGCGCATCAAGTTTCGATACACCCGGGATGGTTGACCATTGACGCGCATCTCCGCGCATCTGGCGCTGCTCTCCCCGGGTCGTCCCCATGTTCTGCATCTGGATCAGGCGCTGCTGATAGTCCGATGCGATCTCGACGGATTTCTTGAGGCCTTCGCCGATTTTGAAGGCGCCGTAAAGCTCGATGAGCCCTTTCAAGGTGCCGTGCATACCGGCCATCTTGGCGTCCGCGGCGCCGGCCGCGTCGCCCATGGCGGCAAGCCCCGCTGCGGCACTCTTGCTCGCGGCACTCATGTCCGCTGTGCTGGTGGCAAGAGCCGCTGTGCTATCGGCGATCTCGCTGATCTTGGCCGCCATGCCGGTCAGCGCGTCCTGCATGAGCTGGAGAGCTTCACCAAGATTCCCGGTGGTGCGCGTAGCTCCAGAGGATGCACGCGAGAGCGCGGCAATCCCACCAGCCGCGTCTGCTGTCGCCTTCCCCAGGTCCGCGGCCCCGCCAATCGCTACCTTGAACGAATCGCCCAGCCCCTTGAGATATGTTTCAAGCTGGGCCAGATTGGCCTTGAATTTCTGAATCTCGGGCGATGCCAGATCGGCCATCGTGAGCGTCATCGCAATCTTCATATCAGCCATGACTTACTCCTCCAGTTGATCCAGCACCTTTTTCACATCTTCCGACTCGCCGTTGACGCCGACCCGGGTCATCGTCATACCCCGCACCGCACGGATTTGCTCTATGCGGCTTCCTTCGCGGAGGAAGAGCGAGATTTGGTCGATGGTGTAGTCTTGGATGTCGGGCCAGCGGTGTCCGTAGGCGATGAGCTGGGCGAATCCCCGGCCCCATCCTCCGCCTTCACGGGCTGCAGACCGAATCGCGCCAGCAGGTCCGGGAGCATCGGCGCGATCCGCTCGACGAAAAAAGTCTGGTTGATCTCCAGCACCAGGGAGAACAGCTTGATGGCGTCATCCATCGGCACTTCGTCGAACCATTCCAGCGGTTTGTGCGCGGCGATGCCCAGGGCGGCATAGAGATCGTCAGCACCTGCGGCAAAGATGGCGAGCACGTCCAGCGTCTGGCCGTCACCAGCGGTAAGCATGGGCTGCAGCTTTTGAAAAATCCCAAGCACCTTGGGCCATTGCCGTGCTGTATAGGGCTTGATGGTGAGGGCTTCACCTCCCACCACGATCTCCCGATCAGGAAACAACACCTGCAGATCGTCTGCCATCTCTTATCCCTTGATGATGTCGAGGTAGTTGCTGCCAGAGACGGGATTCGGGTCGAATAGCAGCTCGCCCTGCAGGTCAAACGGCGTTTCCTTGCGCCCGATCAGGTCCATGTTTTTCGGGAGCTGCAGCTTTGCCCGCTTCATGTAGATCCGCCACGGCTGGAACGATCCGGCGTTGGTGTTGGCGACGTTCAGGCCCTGGAACATGATGGCGATTTCCGGCTGCGCCTGGGTGAGCATGGAAATGCTGCCGTTGTTCGCCGCGTAGGTGTAAGCGGCGGTGACCTGAAAGGGGGCCCCCTCGCTCATCTGCGCCATGAAGGTGGAGCTGGCCAAGGTGGTGATGTCGCCGAACTGGCCGCTCCCGATGCTGAAATCGGTGCCTGCGACCAAGGCCGTAGCGGTGCTGAGGGTCGCCGTTGCCGTGGCAGCCGTTGCGAAGCCGCCACCCGTCAAGGTCACGGTGGGGGCTGTGGTATAGCCGCTGCCTGGGTTGTCGATGGTGATGGTGATGTCGGTTGCGCTAACGAAGGTAGCGTGGCCGGTCGCCGTCACGCCACCCGCCGGAGCGGCGCTGAATGTAACAGTCGGGGCGCTGGTGTAGCCGGTTCCCTGCGTTACCGCGACGCTCTGGACCTGGCCGGCCACCGCCGTCAACGCGACATTGGATGGCTGGATGTTCTGGGTGTAACTGATGCCGCCCCCCGCGAAGAGCGTGAGGGCTTCGCCGGTGACATTGCCGCCCGCATTTGCGCCAGATGCGGTGCCATACAACGCCAAGGCCAGATTCTTCGCGCTCCACTGCATCATGGCGCAACTAAAACTCAGCGGGATGGCGACGGATACGAATTCAGCGGTGCCGCCGTAGCCAGAGGTATTTTCCTCGATGGTCACCATCTTTTGCTTGGCGAAATCGAAGGTAAGGTTGGACACGTCGCCCAGGAAGAAATAGCCACCGATGATCTGGCCCTGGCCGTTGCGGTACGCGGCCTGCACCTTGCCCTGGCCGATGAAATAGGAAAGGTCTGCATACGGACTCGTAGCCATCGTGTCACCTCATTAATTGAGTGGTGTGAAGAGTTCAAAAATCACCCGGTAGATCAGACGATCCGGGTTCAATGCCGCCAATTTGGCGCTGTGAAAATTCCATCGTTGGGAGGCCACCCCGGACGTGCCGATGGTGGTGCCCTGGATCTCGTTGATGACCGCCTCCAGCAGCGGGAGCTGCACGGTGATCAAATCGGACTGCGACTTATACGGCAGGTGCAGCATGATGGTCTGTTGCAGAAGCACGTTAGAGAGCCGCGGCGGCAGGTTTTCGAGTTGCCCCGTGTTCTGGTTGGTCGCGTCGGAAAACAATACCCAGGCGGCCGGCAGCGGGATCTTTGTCAGGCCCGGGTCAGGTTCTTGGCCGCCGACCGTGAGCCCGGTGGACGCACTCAGAGCAGGAATCGCGCTGACCTTGGTAAAAATGTCCTGCGCAGAGTTGGCGATGGCAGCCATTATTCAGGAGATTCCTCGTCCTGCACTGGTGTTTCCTCTGCCTCGGCTTCGACAGGTTCTGCATCAATCTCGACAACAGGCTGAGGCAACTCTGCCAACAGCTTTTCGCGCGTGGTGCGCTCGGCCTGCATCAGCCATGCGATATCCGCTTCCGGCAGATCAACGATCATCCCGGCTTGGTAGTCCACTCCTGCATGCGTATGAGCACGCGGTACGGCGATCTTCATAGGGGCTCTCCCGCGAAATAACGCATGGCCATGGGTTCGTAAATCTCCGGCGCATCCGGTTCCCAGCCCAGAAACGGGCGTGGGTTGACATGGAACCCATAGGGGCCGACGCCGACGCCATAGGTGCCCTCTTGCTGATAGAGGCCGATGATGTCGTCGGTCCCGATGGCGACGCCATCCCCGGTCACGCTGAAATATATGCTGTTCTTGAGATCGCCGGTGTCATAAAGCTGGCCCAAGTCCGCGTTGCCCTTGCGTTCACGGATGCGGGCCGTGCCGGGACGCCACGGAAGCCAGCCGTCGCCCAGCGGGTCGGTCTTGGTGCTCTGAATACGCGCCTTGGCTTTGACGGCTTCCTCGCCGCCAATACGAGCCAGCAACGCATAAGGTGCGGACGTGCGCTTGATGAGCAAATCCATCTCGACCATTGCTTGTTCGAGATCGATGGTGATCATGCGGTAGCCACGTATGGGCCGCAGTAGAGGTTGTAACCCATCGGAAGCCACAGAGCGGCATCTACGCGGTATTGCATGCCCGTCTGGTCGGTGAGCATGTCGCCGTTCTGGATCGATCCCATTGGCAGCATCTGCCCGATCACGATGTCGTACATGGGCATGGGCGTCGGTGTTTCCGATGCCGCTGGATAGCCGGGCGGCTTGTTGAACCCCTTGTCCCGCTTGACCGCGATATTGGCTGGCAAAGAGGTATAAATCACGGCGAGTGATTGCGCCGCGCCCTCCGTTGCCGAGAATGTCTGCTGCACCCGCTGCACCGATACGGTGTAAGGCCACAGAAAAGCGGCGACCACGATTACACCAGCCGTGCGGTATAGGGCCGCAGCAGCTCGCGGGTGTCGGCATCGATCACGGTATCCTGGAACCGCTTGAGATTGATCGCGCCGGCCGCCTGGGATGCAATGGCGCTGGATGGGCCATAGGTGGCCAGAACCTGGATGACGTTGGCGCACGCCTGCTTGACTGGCGTGGGCAGATTTTCATAGCTGTAGCCCGCGATATACCAGGCCCGTACCCGGCTGTAATAGGCCAGAAACACGCCAGACGGTACCCAGAAGGTTCCGCGTTCCGGGTCCAGATTGTTGATGTTCACCTGAAAGTTGATCCACAAAGGCGGCCCGGTGAACCCTTGCAGCATGTTGAGTAGATTGAACTGCTGGATCGCATAAAATTGCGTGTTGCCCCGGCGACCGTAGCCGTAGCGGCCTTGCCCGGAGAGCATCGCCACGGCAGGCACGCGGTTGAGCTGGCAGATAGGACGGTCGGAGGGCAGAGGGTGCTCCTCCTTGATCGTCAGACCGCCCATCAAAGTCGCCCCAGCCGCGTGGGCAAAGTTGCAATACGCCACCGTGATCGTGTTGGTCGCGGTTGTCTGGTTGCCGTTGCTACCCCAGATCGACCCGTCGATGGTGTTGACCCCGTTGCCGTTGGGCGAGTTGCTGAACGGTACGGGCGACACCTGTACGGTAAGCGCCTCTTCGGTGGGCAATCCACGATCCACGATCAACACTTCGCCCTCGACGATCTGGTTGATGGGGCCCGTCACCTGAAAAGTCAGCGTGGTGCCTGGGCCAAACGCGGCCACGGCAGTCAGCGTGAAGGTAGGCTCCTTGGCCGCCATGGCGCACGGATTGCCGTAGCCGTCCACCTCGTAGATCAGGCCCTCCCGCCGCTTGAGGTAGCCGTCGATCAGCGTGGACGCCTGTTGCACCTGCTGCGCCGTGGTATTGGGCACGCCATAGGCCGCATAGTCGGCGCTCTGGAGGTATTCGCTGGGCATCTATTATGCCTGCAGCAATACGCCGGTATTGGTGAGCGTGGCCGCAGTGGTGCCGGTGTTGCTCACGTTGACCGTGAACGATCCGAAGGGCACGCCATCGGTGGCGTTGACCACGGCGGCGGTCGCGGCGGTCAACGTGGCCGTCAGCGCGGCTCCCTGTGGAATCGTGGCGCCCTGGTCCAAATATCGCTGCACGGTCAGAGTTCCGGCCTGTGAGCTCGTGACTCCGACCGCGAACGCCGAATATCCGTTGCTCAGGATTGGAGCGCTCGTATTGTTGCCGGACGCCGCGACGGAAGTGGCCAATCCGATATTGGCTGCGGTCAGCAACTTTTGGAGCTTCGGCCCGCAATCGACATACTCATGGGTATCCTGGTGGCTGATGGCTTCGGGCATGGCGTGCTCCTCAGAAGATGCTTGCAATAGCCCCCGACGAATCAGGGGCTACGACCAGCAGCCTTAGATGCTGTTGGTTGCGCGGGTCACGCCGACGATGGCGTGGGCGTAGCTGGCGGCCTTGGCCAGAATGGCGTCGTACTGAACCGCCACGAACTGGCCCTGCAGGTTGCCGGTAAGACCGAGTTGGAAGATCTGCGGCCACGGAGATTCATAACCAACGGGCATGTAGGGCCGCTGGATCAGATCTTCAGTGACGATGACGGCGGGATAGATACTGAGGCCAGCAGCCGGGTTGGCGAACCCATAAAGATCGGCGGCACCATTGGCGATGCTCGGGATGTAGGGGTCGGGAATCAGTGGCAGATTTCCCGCCTGGGTGGCGATGGCGCGGCAAGTCACGCCGGGGACCACTTCCACCTCATTGACCCAGATCTGCATCGCCTTGGCTTCCCGCTCGATGAGGTCGCCCAGCACCGGGTTGACATAGATCGCGGTAGGTTTGACGGCGTAGGTCTCATTGGCCATCAGCTGCGCGACCTGGGCCTTGAGCGCATCCACGATGGATTGTCCGGTCCCCAATGTGGCTTTGGTGGTGATCTGGTTCAAGAGGCCCATGTATTGCGTGGTCGTCGGAGCGCTCAGGCTCGTATCCGTACCGTTCCAAACGGCCTGCGCCATGGTGACGATGCAGGCGCTGGCCACGTCATGGATATCCTGCGCCTCGATGTCGCCAAAGATGCCCTGCGCCTTGGTAACGGCCACATCAAACTGCGTCAGGTTGGACTGCGCGACGATGGCCTTGAGTGTCGCGTACCGCTCGACACGGGTAGGGCCCGAGGCGGTCGGCGCAATGTTGCGCGGATCGGTGAAGCCGCCCGTGGCGATCGCGGTCTGCTCCATATACCGGTGCGGCTGGCCTGACGCTTTTTCAGCCCGGACCCGAGCCAGCATGATGCTGTTACGGCGGACGAGATCGACGATCTCGCGCTCGAACAGCCCGATTTCAACGGCGCCGGGACCCTGGAAGTCCAGGGCCGCGGCTTGCAGCCGCTGGGTGGCTGCAGCGCGCAATTCCATCGGGGCCTTGGGGTCTCGGAGGATGGTGGCGATGGACTGATGCGTGCGCATCTTCATCGCGTTTTCGTTGCTGATGCCGAGATTGGCGAGGTTGCCACGGTTGGCGAACCCCACGGATTGAACAGAGAAGCTCATGGGATCACCTCTTTAGCGAGCGTTGCGGAGAGCGGCCAGCTTGGCCTTGATGGAGTCCTGACCAGTGATGCCACTGGCGGACAGTTGCGCGTCGAGAGCGGCGATGGCGGCCGCAGTATCGTTGCCGATGCGCTGGAGGCCAATGCCGTCGAAGCGCGGGTTTGTCATTGGGGCGCCGGCAGCGATGCTGCGACGCTGCGGGCGATGGCTGCCGCTGGCATGGATATCAGGCAGGTCGTCATAGGGCGGCTCCATGCCGCGCGGCTTGGCGACGGGATCGTCGTAGTAGAACTCGCGCTCGCCCCGGTATTCCGCGTCGTCGGGAGTGTCTTCGCCAAAATGGCCGCGCTCAATCTTATCAGCCAGATCGTGCAACTCCTTGGCTTCTTCAGGCAGCCCCTTGCTGGCGATGTCCATTGCCCGGTGGCGCAGCTCGCGGACGTGCCCACGCATGGAACGGGACCGGCTACCGGCAGCCTTGACCTTGCGGCGGCGCGCCCGGACGTACTCACCCTCGTAGTCCTCATCATCGCCATCTTCGGCGGCACGCTTGCGGCGCTTAGCGTCGATTTCTTCGCCGTCGCCATCGTCATCCGCCTCGTCTTCGGCGGCACGCTTGCGACGGCGACCGCCCTCATCATCATCCTCAGCAGCTTCATGGCGCTTGGCCTTGCGCATCCGCGCCCGATCCTCGCGCATATCTTCTTCCTGGGACTTTTCCAGTTCCTCGATACGCTTCTTGAGGGCTTTCACCTCATCCATCACTTTTTCATCAGCCTTGTGGTCGTACTCTGCCATGTCAGAATCCTCCGTAGCGGCAGCCAGTGTCGTGGTGCTATAGGCCGCCGCGTCCTTGCGGAGTACGGCTGCACCGGTGAAAACAAACTCAGTCACAATCAACAAATCCTCGGCGTGTTGTGCGCCCCACTGGGGCACCGACACTTCGTAGCTCCATCCGAGAGCACGCTTGTTCTGCACGATTTCCTGCACCACCTCGGGGAAATCGGCGGCATAAAAAAAGCCCTCGATGTGGAGGGCGTTGCCTTTTTCCTTAGCGCCGGTAATGACGCCGATTTTTCGTTGAGGGTCGTGGCCTCGGAAATCGTGGGAATAATCGACGCCCATCCCGAGGATGGACGGAATGGCGTGCTTGACGGCTTCCGGGGTGAGGATGACGCGCTTGCCTGCAGACCCTCCCGGCGCTTTATCGCTCGGCACTCCGATGCGGGTCACGATCCCAGAAAACGGGTGCCGGTTCGGGTGGCCTTTGATATCAGGCACCATCAGGCTCATGGCCTCGATCTGCAGCTCAACGCTGGCGGCATGGACATTCCACCCATCGGTGCTGATGCCCAACTGATGCGCCCGGCGCAATATCCGGCGACGCGCTTCAGCTCGCTCTTCGCTGGTGAGGCCTTGCGTGCGTGTCACCATATCCCACGCCAGCCGGGTGTGCTTTTCATCGGTGATGAGCAGCTTGCGCTTGCCGGGCACCGCAAATGCGCTGGAGGGCAAGCGGTCGCGCACCGATGTCGGCAAGACCGCCGCATCAATGGCCTCTTCCGGCATCCCCTGATCCGCTAATTCCTCAAGATGATCCACGGTGATCTTGCCTCCCTGCCTGTCGCTTAGGCGCACGTGGCGGTCATAAAATGGTTGTGCGCGTGGGTTGAATTGCGCGTCGTTGAACTCGGGCAAATCGGGCAACTGGTACGGTTTCGCCGTGGTCCAGGTGGCTGCCTGGATCTGCGCGTGCTCAATCACCTGCCGCAGTTTCGGGTGCGTGTCGCTAGGCAGATCGTCGGCGCCGAACCAGCCGTAACGGTCATGTTCATGGTTGAGCGCGGGCGGTTGAAATTCCCGGCGCACTCGACACAGAAAGAGCGTGTAATCCACGTCCTTATGTTGGTTGCGGTCGATTTCAGTCAGCTTGCCAGTCGGTTGCCAGCCGATTTCTTCCCGGCATTCGCGCCGCGCGGCCTCTCCGGGGGTTTCGCCGGGCTCGATGTGGCCACCTGGGCCTTCCCACTCGTTTCGGTCGTTACGGCGCAGGAGCAGATAACGCGGGCCCGGCGCCTCGATCAAAATTCCGGCGCAGGCTATTGGCATCTGGACTCCAAGAAATAAAAAAGCCGGTCAAAGGCCGGCAAGGAGGAGGAGCACCGCAAAACTATTTGAGCGCGTCCAGCACGCCGCCGAGGGCGTTAGCTAGGCGCACATGCCTGGCATGAGATACCGGATCGCGCGACTTGAGGGCTGCCAGCGCATCTTGCTCGGCTCGGGTGTGCCTGGCACGGATCGAGGACGCGAAGATCGCGTCCGCATCCTCTATCGGCACACTCTCTGGTACTTTGCTGTCGCGGGCCATTACGCGGTCACCAGCACATCAATGGTGCCAGCCGCCAGCGTCACGGTGCTGGCTAGAGGCGTCAGCGTGATCGTTGCCGTGTTGCCGGACTTGGCGACCGATACCGCGCAGGGCTGCGAGGGCGTCACCTGCAGCCCATAGCTGGCAGGCAATTCGCCCGCGAGCGTGAGCGCGACCGTTACAGAATCGCCCGCAGCCGCAGCGGCAACGTTGGCCACGTTGTTGTAGATGCCGACCACCATGCTGGCGGAGTCGGCAGGAGCAGCGCCGTCGAGCGCCTTGATGCTGTGGCAGATAAGAGCCATTATTCGTCACCTCTCACGTCTTCGGGATTGTCTTTGATGGCGGGATCGCCGCCGTTTTTCGTGGTCTGCGGCATCGATGGCGCATGGCCGCTATCTGCGCCTGGCTGTACCCCTTTGTCCGGCAGCAGCATGGGGTCCAGGTCATCGCCCAGCATCATCGCGGCCTGCGTTGCGATGGCCACGTCTGCCGCCAGCATGTCGCCCCACTTGCTCTTGAGCGGCTCAATGCCCAGCTTTTCGCGCACTTCGTTGGGAGTCAGTACGTTGTTCTGCAGATAGATTTGGTTGATGTTGGCGATGGCCGTTTCATCTTCCCGATCCATGCCGATGAACTGGAACTCTAGATCTATCCAGCCCAGCCGCTTGTGCAGCGTCATGCGGTTAATGTAATCCGCGATGGCCTGGGCCACGGGCTTGATCGCCGTGTCCCAATCGCGGTTGACGCTGATCTCGGCAGTATTGCGGTTTACGTCCGCCTCAAGGCCCAGATTCTGGGGACTGATACCAAACGCGGTCGCAATCTCGCGCACGAGCCAGTCCATGTACTTGAGATAAAGACTGGCGTCGCCATTTTGAAATTTGAGCACCGTGGGAGCTTCGGCGCCCCCAAAAAACGGCATCTCACCGCGCCCCTCGATCTCGTTTTGCCAGTAGTCCCGGATTTCATCGCGCTGTTCTGGCGTCAAATCCTTGAGCCACAGGGCATTGTTGGGGTTGCTGTTGCTGGCGAGCTTGCCGGAGTACTCGTTGACGCCCAAATACTTGCCGATGGTGTCAAACGCGATCTGCACCGCTCCGACGCCGAACGGGTCGCCGGTCGACGGATTGGGCCGGATATAGACCAGTTCGTTGTCCAAAAACTGCACCCCGCCGATCACGTTGCCGACTGCAGCGCCCCAGCCGGGCACCTGCAGATAGTGCGGCGTGTTGGGGTCCTCGCCAGTCCAGAGCGGATAAATCTGCACCGTCATGCCATCCACGGGCCACATCCAGATCGGGCGTGACTTATCGCTGCTTAGTTGTTGCTCGTAGCTCGCGGCGCCGACCAGGTAATCCTCGACGAGTTGCTCGACAAATGTGCCCCACGAGTCGCTGTCGTTGGGATGGCGCAGGCAATGCGTGGCGATCTGAGCGCGGCGCTGCCAGCCCGGAGCGGGATCACGGTGCTTGACGGGCCTGATTTCCCAATCCAACTGGCGGATCGGATCCTTGATGCAATTGATCGCCCGACGGCAATACGTTGTGCGCGTAAACGCGCGCAGATTGATCGGTACTGGCTTGTAGACGGCCTGGTGATCCACCAGCGGAGCGCCAAGAGGCGTAAAGCGCGGGTAGATATAGCTGTCCCGCTCCGGGTGCGCCTTGCGCGCCGCTCGCGCAAACATCGCGCCGATGGCCTGGTTTACCGGATTACGCGGCGCCTGGGGCCGGGAACGTCCCAGCAGTCTATCGATCCATCCCATCAGATCGGCAACCCGCCGAATACCAGCGGAGCCGTCACCTGCCCAAGCATCAGCGCCGTCAGGGCATGCACGGCGGCATCCGCGGCGTCGGGCGAGCGGTCCCCCAGATAGCCGGCGCTGCTGAAGTTGGCCATCTGGTCCTCCAATTTATCAAAATGCCCGACATGATAGATGCGCCCGGACTCGTAGAGTCCGGCGATGGGTTCCGCCCGTAAAATCTTGCCGCGTGTGGCGGTTACCACCTCGACCGGTACATTACGGTCGTAACCCTGGATCACCGCCCGCACCATGTCGCCACCGAAGTTTTTCTCGGCGACGATCTTGTCGCCGCAAAACTCGCGCCAGGTCTCGACCGATAATCTGGCCCAGGTCTCGGGCGAGTAACGGCCTGTCCGGTCGGCGAGCACATATCCGCAGCCATCGATGCCGAGACCGCAGGCGGATATGCCGATCTCGTCCGAGCGGTAATTCTCAGGCCCGGAGCACCCGGACGGATCGACGGCCACCAACACGCGCTGCAGCATCGGCAACTGGTCCGGCGTGATACGCTGCCGCTCGATCAGATCCATCGTCCAGAGCGCGTTGTCGATTTCGGCGATGTATTTGCCATCCAAAAAGCGACGCCGCTGCTTTTCGGGGAGCGCCATCAACGCGGCGATGTAATCCGGGTCGATGTTGTCGGTGTTGTCCATCGGGTTGAGGTACATGCTCGCGTAATTGTCCGGCGCCGCTAGTGGCTGGCCGGTGCGTGGGTCTTTGCCCTCGATAAAAATTTTGTACGTCCAATGCCCGGTGCCGCTCGGGTTTAGGTCGTAATATGCCCGGTTGCGCAGGCCGTCAACGCGCTGCGCTAGTCGGCTCATGGCCGTCAGCACCGAGTCATATGGGATTTGAGAGCACTCGTTGAAATAGAGCGTGGCAAATTCCATGCCGAGAATCTTCTCGACGCGCTCTTTCTCGTCCAGGCCGGCGAACCATATCTCCGAGCCATTCGGCAGCGTTCCGTAACCATCGTTTCGGTTGAGCTTGATGACGACGCCCGGGAAGCAAAGCGCCATCACCTTGGGCAGCGTATCCATCACAATCGATGCTTTGAGCGCGTTGTACCGCAACCGGAAAATAGCGTGCCGCGATGGATGCTTCAGCGCCCGGATCAGGAGCGCCCGCACGAGCAAAAACGTCTTGCCGGACCTGGACCCGCCGACCAGCAGCGTGTGGCGCTGAGGCCCGGTTAAAAGCCGGTTTGCCTCTTTTTGCCGTGGAGTGAGCGCAAATCCATTAACAGCGGCGGCCATAGCGGCCTATAGCTCTGCGTCATCCTGGCTGATGTTGATCTGCATGACCGTGCTCGCCTTGACCTCGGATTTGTCGATCGGCTTGAAGCCTGCGCGGTCCAGCAGTGCAGTAGCAGCCAGCACCACGGCCTGATCGCCATGTTTTCCGCCATCCTTGACGATGCCGCCGAGCGCTTTGATTGCCGGAGATATGTGCGTCTTGAGCGCTGCGACTTGCTCTGAGTGCCAGTCAGCTTGCAACTCTTGTATGCGTGCGAGAATTTGAGGGTTTTTGAGTAACGCCCATCCCTGTTGTCCGGCACACCTGACTGAGTACCCGGCAACTCGTGCGGCTTCTGAAGCGTTGCCGATGCGCGCGTATTCAGTGGCAAACTTTTCCCACTGTGGGGGGAGCATGGCAGCGTCTACATCTGTCATCTCCCACCTCCACAAAAGCAAAAGCCCGGACCTCAACGAGATCAGGGCATGGAATTTCACAATGGGGTTTTTATAGTCCAGTCGTGGCACGGTGTCAAGTGCCTGTAATTCCCACATTGTTTTCAGTGATCTGAAAGCCACCCCCTCCCCTCGAAACTCACCCGCAGCATTTCCGTAGCCAGCCGATCCCATCCCCTTAGTACTCCTTGCCCATCGTGATATTGCCGCTCGGACTCGCGGCGCGGGAGCCCGCAATCACTCGCCAGCCGGGTGACAGATCGCGCCGTCTTGCCGATCCAATCCGCGATGATGGCGTCCGCGATCTGGCGTTCGCATTTGGCGCACTCGGTAAGCAGATCGATGAGCCGTACCCGGGCGGTGCAGTGATAGCCGTACAGCGCCATCACATGGCAGCGGATGTGCTCGGTCGGGAGTCGCTCGACGATGCCCATGATCCATCCTGCCTCGGTGAGGTAGTCGAAATGGGAGGCCTCCCGATTGCCAGTGCTGATCCGGGCCCCGAGCCGGAACATCGCGGCCGGTGGTGTGCTCCCGGCTCCTGCGTGGCACTCATACGCCCAGCGCACGATGCTGCCGATGGTGCGGTCGGAGCCAATGAGCAAATCATCGCTCATGCTGGGCCTCATCGTATTCGTGGCATTTTTTTTCGAGATCCCGGGCCGGATGTAAGCGGCATACCCGATGGAGAGATCCCAGCGCCCGGACCTGGACGATGTGCGTGCAGCCCTGGCAGGTGCGGCTCTCGCGCTGGATGGCGACGAGCAGGGGATCGGCGTACTCGTGGGCGTCGAGCGTCGTCATGAGAGCTCATCACCCAGTTTGATTTTGCGGGCCTGATTCCCAAGCGAGACGGCTACCAGATTGTCCACGGCATCCTGCAGGAGCGTCAGCCTCTTGCGCAGCCGGGCGTTTTCCGCTGTGAGCTCCCTGCACAGATCGGCGAGATCCGCGACGGCCTGAATTGCGGCGACCGCGCTAATCGGATCACCCCGGCAGTCGGTATGGGGAGATTTTGGGGCATCATCGCTAGGTGGCCAAATTTTCTTTCTGGCGCATTCTAATGGTGTAGTGGTAGGGTATGATACCCCAGGCTCTTTGCGTTCGTCCTTGGCGAGATTTGTGGCCTTAGTGAGCTTCACCAAGTCCCCAATCAAGATCACATCTCCGCGATTTGCGAGGGAAAAGACGATCTCCGCCACTTGATCCTGGGGGATATCGGTGGCCTGGGCGATCTCCAGGAGAGTCATGGGCCCGTTGACGCGCAGAACATTGCGGATCGCCATTGGGCCAGTCCAGCCGATGGTATAGCTTGCCGGTGTCTCGCTCATTTCACCACCTCGATTGTGATCGGATACATCGCCTCAACCATGCGTTTTTTCGCTCGGAAACTTTCCGTCTCAACCCCCTTGACGTCCACCATGCGCACCTCCCCACTCGCTTCGAAAACCATGAAATCCATCACGTATCGCACTTCTCCCGGCAGATGGATCGGCACCTGCCGCAGGAAAAACACCACTTCCCCGGCCCGCTGCCGCAGCTTGAGCTCCTGGTAATAGCGCGCCTCGGCTTTGCTGGCGAATTTGATCCCGTCGCATTCTGTGGGCTTGGCGTGGAATTTGTGGCGGATGGTCATTTTGCCCCCTGGCGCCGATAGCTCTGCCACGTGAAAGTTACTGCCTGTCCGCCGTTTTCCCGAAGCCGATCAAATGCGCGGGACCCCAGGTATTGCTCGACCTCCATGATCGTGAGATTGGAGAGCACGATCATGGGGCGCTCGCGCTCATATCGGGAGTTGATAAGGTCGAACAATGTGACCTTTTCCGCGTCGGTGCCGAGCTGGGAGCCCACTTCGTCGATGATCGTGAGATCGGCCTGGGCGAATCGTGCGATGGCCTGGCGCTCGGTTAGATCAGAGTTTTTGCGGTAGGTTTCCCGGACCGTGCGGATGGCATCCATCGCGGTGGTGAAGGTGGCGGACTTGCCAGAGGCGATCACGCGCTTGGCGATGCCGACTGCCAGGTGTGTCTTGCCGGTGCCGGCCGTGCCGCAGAAAATCAGGGAGCGTCCCAAGCGCAGGGCTTCGTCGAAGCGGTCGGCGTACTCCGTGGCGGTCTTGAGCGCGGCCTTCTGGCCCGGCAATTTGGCATCATAATTTTCCAGGGTACGGCTGGCAAACCGGGGTGGGATCTCCGCTGTTTTCATCACGGATTCGTTCAGCGCGATCCGCCGTTTGCGGTCCTGTTCCTCCGCGTTTTTCCGGCCCTCTGCCTCAAGACAGGCTGGGCATGGCGCCCATGCCATCTGGCGTCCGACGACCAGTTTGCGCGATTGGTAAGACCCATGCGCCGGGCACTCGCGTTGCTCGATCTCGGCAAGATTCGCCAGGACCGCCATACCTGCCACTGCGATGTTTTCCATGTCAAAAACTCCCGTCCGGGTTGATGCCTGCGGTGTAGTCGCGCTTGTCGAAGTCGTTGTGGGGAGAGAGGCGCGGCGGGGAGGTTCCCCTGATTTTCGCCGGGCTTTCGGAAGCGTGAGAGCGGTAATTTTTCCAGCTCGCCAGGAAGGATTTTTCCCACTGGGATTGGGTTCTGGATTCGCCGGGGTTGGTGAGCCAGTACGCGATGAAATCCGTCAGGGCGTCGGTGTAATCTGGGCTTTCCGCCGTATGGCCCGAGCGTTTGGCGAGTATCCAGAAATCTGGGCCCGGCTCCCAGCTTGGCGAGATCGGGAAGGATCCTTCGCGCGCTCGCGCGTTGTAGGACTGGAGGTTCTTTTCTTCTGTCTTATGACTTATGACTAAGGTTATGTCTAGGTTAGGGTCTGGGTTAGGGTCTAGGTTCGTTCTAGGTTCCGATTCCGAAACCTGACAGGTTTCTTCTTCAAAACCTGCTAGGTTATTTTCTGGTTCCTTATTGTTCTCCTTGCGGCTCCCTTTTGGTCGCCCTCCAGATGCTCCATTTTGTCGGCTAGCCGAACCTGCCAGGTTTAGTTGCGCGATTTCCTTGGAAATGCGTTTCTGTACATAACCATCGGAAGTTAAAACAAAAAACTGATCAATGACGGAACGGATAGCCGCTTGCTCTCCCTTTGACATGGCGCACGTGAGGCGATAAATGGCGCCCAGCGATGGGGGCAAAATCCCCTCTGCCTGAAAGCATCTGTCGATCAATAACCGGTAGGCCCCATGTTCCACAAATGAGAGATGTCCCGTGTCGCGCTGGTAGTCTTGGATATAGAACTTATACCAGAACATTTTTTCTGGTTTCATGACTCATCTACCTCAACCGATCCGAATGCTAGCTCGGAGAGTAGGGAAGGAATGAGGGCGCCGAGAGAGGAAAGCTGATCTTTTGTCAGGCGGACAAATTCATGCCCGCCCCGATCTTGGTCATCGTTGAATTGTTCGATTAGTAGGTATTCCCCATCAACAAAAATGTGGGTTTGGAAGGCGGCGGGAAAGACGTGCATTTATCGGTCTCCACGATCGAAGAAGATGGGTGCCAGATGGCAGCGCGACCGTAAACGCTGCCCGGATGCCTCCGTTCTGGCATAGAAAATCATCGCTTACCCTCTCGATAAGCCGCCGCGCTGAACTGCGCTTGCGGCTTCCCGCGCCCCATGAGCTCTTCCTGTTTCGCGGCGAGATACTCATCGAGATCCCAGTAGCCCTGCGAATACAAAAAGGTCTTGAGCGCGGCGCGGTCGTGCTCGCACTTGCGCCGATGGGCTTCCCGGGCGCCTGCCGTTGGATCGGGAGACCGCCGTGTCACTCGTCGTCCTCCCAGAGTCTGGCAGCCGTCTCGGAATGCGAGAGGGCCCGCGCGGTGGTGGCCCGCATGAACTCCAGGGCCTCCGGGTCGATGCAGACTTTGTCCACGGCGACGAGTTTGAAGCCGGCCGCATAGAGCAGGGCCAGGACATCCTCCAGGCGCTCGTTTTTCAGCCGTGAAATGGTGGAGTCGGACGTTCCCAGGACCGACGCGATGGCTCCTTGCTTTCCCGGCTGCCCCAGGGCCTGCAAAACGCGGGAATGCGCTTTGCGGGATTTTTCCAAGGGTGAGGCCGAAAATGAGGTCATCAGTCACCACCAAGCAGACGGGATGGGGAAATGCCCACAGGAGAATCAAATCGTCGCCCTGTTCGCCGGACGATCCGCACCAAGGTCCGTACCAGGCGCTCGGCGTCTTGCCGTTCTGCTGCCCGGTGGAGGGTGCGCAGGAAGGGGGTCATGCGGCGTCACCGTCGCGGCGGAAGATGTCGGGGCGGAGTTCTTCGCGTCGGATGGCGCCGTTGGTGGCCGCCTCGATTCGTATTGCCGCGGTGATTGAAGGAGCGCCTTCGCGCTTAATCCATTTGTGTACGGCAGGCTGAGAAACGCCTGCCATCTTGGCCAAAGCGGTCTGGCTTCCGGCTAAAAGGAGTGCTTTATGAATGGCATCGTGGTTTCTCATGCCCCTAAATATAACCCAAGTTATGTAGATGTCAATAACTTGGGTGTGTGTCCAGCCCATAACAGTGGTTATAACATCGCCCCTATGAGCACATTCGCAGAAAGAGTCAGGATCGCCCGTGATGCTGCCGGGCTTACGCAAGAGCAGTTGGCCGAACTGGTCGGCGTTTCTCAGCCTGGAATACGCAAACTAGAAAGAGGCGCCTTGTCCTCTCGTCATCTGGTTAAAATCGCCATCGCCTGCCGCGTGCGCCCCGAATGGCTACAGTCTGGCGAAGGGGAGATGGAAGCAGATAGGCACCCCCTCCGTTCTCCAGATGGCGCCCATCCCATCTCCCTATACCATCCCGAGGAGGCGCTGGCAGAGGGAGAGTTCGCGGTTCCAGCGGTCAACCTGCGAGTGGGTGCCGGCTCAAGAATAGTCGCTGACCCAGTGGAAATTGAAGGGATGAAGCGGTACAGCTCCGAGTGGGCGATAAAATACGGTTTGAAACCGGATCGCTTGATACGCTATCAGGTGCGCGGCGAGAGCATGGATCCGGTCATCAAAGACGGGGCGTGGATATTGGTGGAAATGGGAGACTTCCCGATTCAGGACGGGATGCCCTACTTGATCCGGGGTGGCGAAGACGTGCAGGTCAAGTTTCTGTTCAAGCGCCCCGATGGGGGCGTCATTATCCGGTCGCACAATCCGGCCAGCCCTGATGTGATTCTCACGGCGGCTGAGCGGGGGAGCATGGACGTGCTGGGTCGGGTCGTCGAATCAGTGCAGATGTGGATTAAGCCGAGTGGGAGAAAGGTGGGATGAACCGGTTGATCCTGGTGGTGATGTTGGCCGCATTCCCGGGCCTGGGGGCTACGGCAATCCTTTATGCACCCCCGGCCGAGGCCATGACCCCACAGCAGGCAATCAATGCGCTAAATCGAGCACTCAGCGACCCGGGCCCGGATTCTGGCCTTTTTTCTGTCTCCTCCGATCCCGGATCTGTTGGTCGGGTCACATCCTGCGATGGCTCGGTTTTTGGTGTGCATATGTCCGCGTACACCTGCCACTTCGAAGGTGATCCACCAGGAACACAAACTACATTCGTTTTATATACTTACAAGCACCAGGTGGACGAAATAAAGGCCAGCGTGCATAACACAATGCCGCACGGCCGGCTTGCCTGGGGATCAACCATGCAAGCTACCTTGGTTGAGGCGGCCATGATCAACGCCACCGACCCATTGGCCTCACAAAAAACCGTCACCGGCCAAACGCGAGAGGCGATGCTTATCCGAGCCATGATGGTGCATAACGGGAACTTCACACAGAAGGCCGCTGATGGCGGGTGGAGATATGAAACCGCATTCAGCGACGGGTATTTTTACTTCCGAGCCTCTACGGATTAAGAATGCCCATCCACGATCCTATCACGAGAGACCGCGCCATCCACAAGCTCTTTGTTGCCGTGGGACACATGCAGACGGCCCTCCTCCATCTCGCTGAGGAGAACCCGGGGATTTTCAACGTCCGGGGCCGATGACGCCCTGGAAGCAAGCGTCCACGCCTATCAGGAGGCCAGTTCCGCCCTGGCTGAATACAACGGCTGGACTCTACCAGATGATCAAGGGTAGCCATTTGAGCCTTGTCAGCGCCCTGGAAAACCCTCAGAGTAAGGGTAGAGATTCTGGCGCAGGAGAGCCCCCGATGGATACTTTGGAGCAACGCGTGACACGCATTGAAGATCGCATGGCGACCAAGGAAGATGTGGGCCGCGTCGAACTGGATATGGCCAGGATGGAAACCCGTTTGATTAAATGGAGCATCGGCTCTATGGCTTCCATGACCGCCATCCTTGCGGCGCTCATGACCCTCTTCAAGTTCCTGCATTAGCCTTTCCCGTCCTCCTCCCCACCGGCCCCGAGCCGGTTTTTTAATGTCCAGCCCCTACCTTTTAGGCCTATACACTACCTTTTAGGCCTTCAGGGTACATAGTTAAGGCCGTCGCGTTATGCGCGCACAGCCCCTATCTAGCTTACTGACTTGCACAAAATCGCAAACTAGAGCGCGTCCCAAAATCCGCTGAGGGCATCTATAGAAAAGTTTTGTGCTCACTATAATAACCTGGGTTATTGACAAGGCTATAACCTCAGTTATAATTACCCCATCAGCCCGCCACCCCGGCGGCTCGTCTGAAGGGAGAAATCACGATGAAGATTGAAGCTGGCAAGTACTACCACAGCCGCAATGGACACACGTTCGGCCCTATGGAGGCCATTGAGCCCACTTGGGCCAGCCCGTACACCTTCGTGTGCATGGACCTGGCGACAAAAACTCGCCACCTATTCATGGCAGATGTGCGCTTTGAGTATGACTCCACAACCCCCTATGACCTTGTGGAGGTGCTAAATGCGTAATTCAGCCCTAGCATTTGATATCGCGCAGGCCCGCTATGACCGGATGCTCCCATCCGATCCGATGGAGCAACCAGACATCCGGGAGATCCTGAGCGATTCCGTGCAGCTCCGGGAGCTCGATCAACTCGGGCGTCTCTCCGACCAGATCGAGGGCCTGATCCTGGCCTGGGACGAGCAGTGGCAACCTGGGCTCCCGGGTCATGATGAGATCACGCCGAGGATCGCCCAAGAGGGCGTCCGGATGGCTGAGGCTGGAGACGGAGGGAAACACGGCCTGGTTGCCTATTACGCATTGGCCGCGGCCATCGCGGAGGTTTGGGAGCGGACGCGGCCGCAAGTCTATATGGACCTCTACAACGCCGCCGAAATTCTAGTCGAGGGTGCTTAAATGAGTACGCCATCGTCCACGGCATTCGGCCATCACGACCTATCCACCCTATCCACCTACATAAAGTTGGGCGCCATTGTCGGGGCTGCCGCCCTGGCCGCGTTCGTTTTCGGTTATCACCAGTCCCCGGAATATGCCGCGGACCCCATGTGGGGCGCCAAGCCAAATGTCGTGGTTTTCGCCCGCACCGGGCAGCCGGTTGCTCTCTACCAACCCAACGATGTCTGTATCCCGTTCCCAGGCCGTGCGGTGCCAGGATTGCGTTATATCGCAGTCTGGGCGCCGTCCCCGGAATGGGTGCCGTGCAGCCCGATCAAGGAGGCCCATCATGGATAAACAAGAGCTCATCGATCTTCTCGCCGCAGCCCGTGAAAGCATGTGGAATCTCGCGCCCCGTATCCGCTCCGAACATGGGGGATGCTTCGGAAGAGCGGTTGGCGGTATGGATCGGCCATGCGTCTGCACCGCCTGCCGGATCACGCGGGCAATCGATGAGCTGCGCCAGGAGGACGAACTATGATCCTGCCATTTCTGCGCCTTGTCACCGTCGCGGATCGCGAGCGTGTAGCCCGCAATTATGCGGGAAACGCTCAGATCATCCAGATCCATTCAATGCGCCTGCGGTTGTTGGCTCTGCGCGATCAGAAAAGGAGTTATAAATGAACGCCGATGAAATTCTGCGCATGTTTTGCGCAACGGAACACGAAAAGCGCGAATGGATGCGCAATCCAATTCTAATCGATGAATTTTTGTATGCGACAAACGGCCATATCGCGGTTCGTGTGCCGGATGCTCCGGGAGTGGTGGCCCACTCTTTTTTAGAAATCACGGTGGAGTCCAGGACATTGCTTCGCACCATGTTTCTTGTGGATATCCCCGGCCCTGGTGTGCCAATCCCAGATCTTACCGCGCCGATCCCATGCTCCGAATGTGGTGGAACCGGTCACCAGGAACGCCGAGAGTGCCCGGAGTGTGGCGGCTCTGCGCCTTTGGGATGCCAGAAATGCCAGGGAGATGGTTTTATTGTCTCCCCCGCTCCCACCGGAGAAGCCTGCGAATATTGTGAAGGGTATGGGGAAAACCCTTTTATCCCCGTGGCCGTAGCGGAGAGTCACTTTGACGCCCACTATCTGCGGCTCTTGCAGAAACTCCCGAATGCCATGCTGCATCCAGATGGTATGAATGCGGCAGCATGCGTTTTCGACGGGGGCATGGCGTTGATCATGCCTATGGCAGTTTGATATTGAAGCGAGGAACGCACAATGACAATCGTAACCATAAGCAACTCTGAATGCCGTATATCAGCGGAGATTGTACCAACCTCCCCACGGCTAGATCGGCTATCTATTGTCTTTGGGCCTGCCTATCTGGCTATCTGGGAAAAAGGCGAGCGTAAGGCTTTCATCGCAGCACTCCAGGAGGCCGACTCGGAGCTAGACGCGGCGGAAGAGGCCCGTAATAACGAGCAGGTGGCGGAATGATCCGCGTAGACGCTGCAGCATTAATTGATATGCACACATCTGAGGGCCATATTGTCGCGGCGCTATCTGAAGCATTGGAACGGATAGAGGTGCTAGAGAAAAAAATCCTTCATGAGCGGACTCTATCTGATGAAATACTGCAGGATGCTATAGAGGCGAGAAATGCGATTAAAGGTTATTTGATCAGGGAGATAATGGATACCGCATTTTCTGCCATAGATAGACGTGTCCGCAACCGGGAATGGCTATGAACGCCATCCTTCAACCACAGCAGCCCGACCGCGCCACATATATCGGCGGATCGGATGCCGCCGCCATCCTTGGCGTATCCCCGTGGCAATCACGCTATCAACTATGGGCGCAGAAAACTGGCCTGGTGAGTATCCAGGCAGACCCCGCAAAGGAGAAGATATTCGCCCGTGGAAAGCGCCTTGAACCGGTAATCTTGCAGATGTTCGAGGATGAATCCGGCCTCAAGGTGGAGCACCGAAATCGACGTTTTCAGGATTCTGAATATCCATTCCTTGCCGCTGAGATCGATGGCGAGACCGATAACGAAAACATCGACGCAAAGACCGCGCAGCCTTTCGCTCGGCATCTCTGGGGTGAGCCTGGGAGCGACGAAATCCCGATTTATTACGCCGCGCAGTTCATGCACGGATTGATGGTGACTGGCCGGAACATCTGCCATGTCGCCGCGATGATCGGCCTGGATGACTTCCGCATTTTCAAGATCCAGCGCGACGATGAATTGATCGCGTTGATCCGCGAGAAAGAGCTTGAGTTCTGGGAGTTGGTCCAGTCTCAGACACCCCCACCGATTGAAACCGCCGAAGATGCGTTGAGCGTGTGGCCCATATCGCACCTTGAAACAAGGTCAGTTGGGGCAGCGGTGGCAGATGCTATTGCGGATCTCAAGATCGTCAAGGCACAAATCAAGGGGCTGGAAGCCAGAGAAGAGGCTCTCCGCAATACCATTTTGCCATCATTTGAGGATGCCGAGGCCATCGAGCACGAAGGACGCATTCTGGCGACATGGAAGACCCAGAACAGCACCTGGTTGGATCAGAAAGCCATTAGCGTCGCATATCCGGAAATTGTCGAGCAGTTCAAAGTCACATCCTCTACCCGCGTCTTGCGGATCAAATAAGGAGATTGCCATGAGTGTCGCAGCCCTGAAATCAGCGGTATCCCAACAGCCCAAGAAAGATCTTGCGGCCATGAAGCCAGCCGAGAAAGTGGCGTACTTGTTGGAGGCCAGAAAAGATTCCATTGCCGCCATGCTGCCGCGCCACCTGAATGCCGAGCGGCTGCTGAAAGTGGCCCAGATCGCCGCCACGACCACCCCGGCGCTGCTGGAGTGCGAGATACCATCTCTGATCTCCGCCATCGGCCAGTGCGCCCAGATGGGCCTGGAACCTAATACCGTGCTTGGGCATGCCTACCTGATCCCATTCAACGCCAAAAACAAGGCCGGCCAGTGGATCAAGAATGTGCAAGTCATCGTGGGCTACAAAGGCCTAATCGATCTTTCCCGGCGCTCTGGCCACATCGTCAGCATCGCCGCGCATGAGGTCCGCGAGAAGGATATTTTTGAACTGGAATATGGCTTGGTAGAAAAGCTCCGGCATGTACCCTATCTCGTCGGAGATCGTGGGCCAGTGCTTGGGTATTATGCGGTAGCCCACATGAAAGACGGAGGCCATGCTTTCGATTTCATGCCGAACAGAGAAGTCATGGAAATCCGCAATTCCAGCCAGGGCTATAAGCAGGCCCTGGCCAATGCCGAGAAATACAAGAAGGCCCCCACCCATCCATGGATTGATCACGAAGTCGAGATGGGGAAAAAGACCGCCGTGCGGCGCCTGGCGAAGATGCTGCCCTTGTCGATTGAGTTCAACACGGCTGTTGCCGTGGATGACCTGAGCGAACAGGGGAAACAAGCCCATATCGACATCATCGAGGGGGAATGCGTGGTACATGAAGAACAGGATGAAATAATCAACACCGAAACTGGCGAGATCCCCATGCAGGTTGAGACGGCACCGGCCGAGATGCCCATAGACGACTGGCCGGCCTATGCCGACCAGCTCATCGATGAGCTGAGGCTCGCCGCGGATCAGGAGGAGATCGACGAGATCATGGAACGGGCGCGGAAAATTCCGGAGGAGGCGCAAATGAAGCGGATTTCTGCGGAAAAAGAACGGGCTGACAAGCGGGTTAAGAAATGAGCTATTGGAAACTCAAGCGGGTAAGTATTGAGGTGGAACCCACCTCCACGGCCCATGCGACCCTGTGGTGGTTTTTATTCGGGGTGAATCCCTACCGCATTACGCCCGCCGTGTACGGCGAAGTGGTGTGGTGTCTGCCCAAACCTTTTCTTCCCTCTTTTTTTGGAGAGGCGAGATTTAGCCGCGAAGGATGGCTGCGGCTCCCGGTGGATCATCTTTCGGCGTTGCTGGATGCGCTTTCGCGTAGATCTTGCTGATAGGAGGTTGTTATGTATTTTGGAGATCTTCATGAAGGGAAGCATTTTTTTATCGTGAATTACATGCTGTTTTCACAGAAGATAGCCAGCATAATCGGCTATACCGTCACCAAGAAAAATAGCCGATACCTCTATGCCACGGACGATGCGGGGAGGGAAAGGAAATTCCTGCTGAGCGACCTCCGCTTTACTCGGGTGTACGAGGACGGAGACCAGGATTTGGTCAAGTTTCTCGATGAATTTCGGTGGTCGAACAATATCCGTAAGACGTGGGAGCTGCTGGAGGACGCCAGCAGGCGGTTGGAGGATTGTTTTGACGACGAACTGATGGCGGCGTTGATGGCATGGAAAAAACGGCATCCATTGGAGGTGAATATATGATCAACACATCCAAATCCAAAACTGAGCTCGCCTATGAACTCATCTCCCAGAACCCCATCACATCCGGCGCACTGGCCCAGGCGCTCGGCATCGGCACACGCGAGACCGGATGGATCGCTTCCCGTCTCTGCGCCGATGGCCGGGCCGTCCGGATGCGGCGGGGACATCGGGGCCACGAAGCGCTCTATGGTCCCCTGGGCAGTCTGGAGCATTCGGAGTCCATCCGCGTGAAGGTGCGCGATGCTCTCCTGTCATCAGATACCATGCTGTCCGCTCATGGTATTGCCAATATCATCCACGCCAAAGCCGACACAGTGCGATCCACCTGTCTGCGAATGGCCGAGGAAGGTCTGATTCATTCGGTACATCATGGGAAATTCACCTTTTTCTGCCGCGATCTGGATTGCACAGATCCGGTAGCCACGCGGCCCAATCCGAATCCCACAGGAAAAACCAGGATCGTCCCCAAGAAAAAGCCGCTTGTCCTGCGACCGGTGGTGAAGGAGCAGCAAAAAGTAGTCCCTGCGCCACCGCCAAAGCCGGTTGGGATCGGATCGACGCAGTATGGCGCTTATATCGGAGCAGCGAAAAATCCCAGGGCGCCGTGGCTGGACATGAGTGCGTGGGAGGAGATGAGCGCGGTGCGCACCAAGAAGGTGGGGTTTTCGGATAACGCGATGGCCCACATTTAAGGAGATCGAAATGAATGCCGATGAAATTGATCAGAAACTACAGGAACTACAGAGCAAGAAATGGAGGACGATAAAAACGAAAAATTCCTGTCGTCCAGTAGCAGTATTTTTGAATAAATATAATCAAACGCCAGAAATTTTGTGGCTCGTAATGGATGGATGCGGCCCTGGAGAGGGGCCAATGCTGACATCTATTCTTATTGAAACCATTGAAGAAATATCTCCTTATTCCGACTGGCCTATCGATGCCAAGGTTTATGTATGGAATATTGCGGAACTCAAGTTTAATCGGCACTTTGCTGGAGTCAGCAGCGAAGGGAAGCCTACGGTATGGATTAATGGTTTAACTTCCTTCACAAGCCTTCGAAAAGATACATGGGACCATATAGAATTGGCGGATGATGAGAAATGAGCAATGCACCAGAGAAGATTTATCTGCAATGGACCGGGAGCGAAAACGACACTTCTTGGAACAATGTGCCAGTTTGTGAGCACGGCATTCCTGATGTGGAATACATCCGCGCCGATCTATATGAAGCGCAAATGAAGATGATGGACAATATGTTGAAAGGACGTGGCGATGCGCTTATGCGGATGGAAGCAGAGATAGGACGAATACGAAGTGAAAATGCTTCAATAGCAGATAGCCAGTGGATAGTTGGCGCAAAATTTGGGTGGAATTGTGGAGTATATGGAGAGAAAGATAAATTTTTAGAACGCATAGAATCCTACAGAAAACAAATAAATCTTATCAAAATGCCGGAGGTGAAGCCATGAAAATAACGCTTGGCGCACTAGGTGACTCTTTGGAGGAGCAGTTCGAAAAAGAAGGGTTAGAATATTGCGCATCAATTCCGCTGGATTTTCTGCAACGATGCGTAGATGCCATATCATTGCTAAGAATTCAAGGGTATTTATCCGATTCCGAAGCGGTGAAGGCAAGAAAGCGTCTTATAAAAGATATTCGGGTAAGGAGGATGAATTAATGATTACCGATGAAGAACTCCAGTGCATAGTAGAGCAAGGGGTGTGGGCCGATCTGAATGTCATGGAAATGGCCGAGGAACTTCTCAAATTCCGCGCCCAGAAATTGAAAGTGAATTGGGAAGATGCTCCAGAATGGGCTGGATGGTTTGCCGTGGATGAGGATGGATCTGCGTTTTGGTACGAACGGAAACCGGAGACGGCCAAGAGCGGATATTGGACGACAGGGGGGATAGGCAAATTGTGTGAACATAGATCTGCCATGAGGGATATTTGGCTAGATAGTTTAGAGGAGCGTCCACGATGAACAATGGAATCCCCACCAAAATAAGCGGCCCACAATACGCTCATGTAGCGCGTGTATACCATCATGAACTACGCCAGAATATGCGTAACCCGGTATATGGAAGCTTCTGGTGGGATATGTTCGAGTGGGCGCAAAGATGCAGACGAATTTATGCGGAAAGTCTTTCCAAGGGGCAGTTAAATCTATTTTAAGGGTGAAGCATGAAAACCTACGACCTACATGCATCTGCTCGCATACCGCATCTACATCCAGAGCAAACTACAGAGAGGGGGCGTTAGATGATACTACGACGCCAAGACCTCTGCGCCGAGCTGCAGATCAGCGAAAGCACGGTGCGGCGAATGGAGCAAGAAGGCATGCCTTTCTTGCCGGTGGGGAAGCGTGGTAAAAGATATGACATAGATGCCGTGAAGGCGTGGATGCAGGAGCAAAGAAGATGTCCATCTGGACCGACAAAGACGGTCGTAGGCATGTCGGACTTATGGTCAATGGCAAACGTGTTCACCATATCTGCCCAGCAGGTACGACGGCGCGTGATGCCAAGCGAATTGAAGCCGATTTCCGGGGGAAGCTGACCACATCCGCCGCAGGTGCGGCCCCCGATGACCCTCCCCTCTCATCCGTTATGAATCTGTACCTCGCGCATTTGCATACCCTGCGAAGCCCGGAAACCGCCCGCTACCATGCCCTACGCATCGAGCCGTGGACCAATCGTTACACAGCCAGTAATGCCCGGCAGTGCGCCGCCATGATCGCGCAGGATATGGCCGGAGCGTATGCGGCCGCAACGATCAACCGCAGCCTGGGCACTCTCAAAAAGGCCATCACTCTTGCGTGGGAACGGGGCCTTGTCGCCGAGAACTATGGCGCCCGCATCAAGCGTCAGGCGGAAAATAACGAGCGCCACGTCTATTTGACCATTAATGATGTGAACCACCTGACAAGCTATGCGTCCGAGCCGGTGGCTGCGGCCATTTGGATCGCGCTCTTCACCGGGTGTCGCCGCGGCGAAATCATGAAGCTGGGATCCGAGGATGTGGGAGATGCAGCCATAACCATCCGAGCCGCAAACACCAAGACGCTCAAGACCAGGACTATCCCGATCATCGGCCCATTGCGCCGGTGGATCCATTTCATCCCTATGCCGATCAATTCCGAAGGGCTAAAATCAGGGTTTCGTCGAGCCAGAGAGAAGGCGCGGCTTCCTGATTTGCACTTTCACGACCTGCGCCACAGTTGCGCGTCGATCCTCCTTGCGTCCGGGGCCGACCTGTACACCATAAGCCGGATTCTCGGGCACTCATCTATCAAGATGACCGAGCGTTACACACACCTCCAGGTGGGGGCGCAGGAGGCGGCTTTAGAGCGTGCCTTTGGAGATATTACACAGGAAATTACACAGGGCAAAAAGAAAGACGCCAAGGATGCCTCCTAAATGCCTGTTTTATTTGGTGGGCGGTGCAGGGTTTGAACCTGCGACCCCTGCCGTGTGAAGGCACATGAACCCTTTTGAATGGGCCGATAATACTGGCCTGCACTGCATAGCCAATCTGCACCCGGCTAGAAATTACACAGGATTTACACAGGCCCACTTGTCCCGGCAGCCGGGCCCACACCATCGACGCCCATCCGCAACCGGCTCGCCGCACCATAGGCATTCACCAGTCGCCTGTGGCCCTTCTTGTTTTCGCACCGCGAGCGCAGCCTCCCGGTACTTTTCCTCTAGCTCGCATCCTCGATCGATGTCATCGGCCATAACGAAACTCACTGGTCGGATTTCGCTTAATGAGAAAGCGCCCGCAAAATATTTCGTATATCATCCGAGCGCCTTCTCCAACAACGCCAATTGCTCCGCGTCCGGGTAGTCCTCCAGCCATTCCGAGAAAATCACCATGTAGCTAATGGCATCCACACGGTCCGGCACTTGTCGATACCAGAGCGAGTCCCGAAACCCGCGCACCGCACCGATCCAGTCCTCGGCCTGCATTGCGGTCAGTGCCTCATGAAACGCCAGCAGCCCCGCAAGTCCCAGATTGTAAGCCGCATCCACTAGCGCCCCGAAGCGTGGGGCAGATAGGCCAGCAGACCACGGCAACGCATCTCGCAGACCGACAATCAGGCCGTCCTCTTTATCAATGAGCCATTGCGTAGCCTCCTGCCGAGTGACAACGGTCCCGGGTCCGATGCCATGGTCAGTCTGGCCATAACCTGCGGTCCAGACATGACCTATACGATCCCAGTAGGCGTGAGATCCGAAGCCCTCTTCATTTTCGATGGCCTCAGTTTCCTCTGGTGGTGGGGTTTCGGCGTTACCAGGATTGTTTGGCATACATCATCGCTCCATCCGGCTGCTCCAGTTCGCCGGTGTGGAAAACATGGTTCCATCGGGGCGCCGCGCTGATGGTGAGTTGCGCATCGTGGATCCCCGATAGCTTTGGATAGAACACTGGCATCAGATATAGATGCCAGTGCAGCAAAACCCAGATAGCGAGTTTTGTCACGGAACCGGAACAGGGGCGATGGGCTGCCCGTCAGCCTTGATGGCCGCAGCCGTATGCCCCGCCGCATTCCACGCCGCCACGGTCTGGGGAATTTCCCCGGCCAGTGTGGAGATGATCGTATCAAGCGCCGCCTGGGAGATCGCACCTTGGCTATAAAGCTGCTGCATCTGCATACCGCCCTGCATGATGGCCAATGCGGCCTCCGTTGCCGGTAGAATCATTGCTGCCATGGTCGTGCTCCTTATTTGAGTGCTGGCGTGGATGGGCTGACTACGGACTGGATGGCGTTGATGTTGTTGACCGCCTGCGCAATCGAGAGCATCGCCGCCGTGGGGTTGGCCGGTAGACTGTTCGGAGGGCAATACTGATCGAATACCGTCGCCGCGTCGTTGATCGTCTGGACCTGGGCTGGCGTCAGCTTGCCATTGGCCCGCGCAATGGACAGAACCGCCAGCGATGTGTTGTATCCAATGCAGGTGCCAGCATAGGTGATCTGACCCACCGCTGGTGCATTGACGCTGGCGGCTGGGCCTGTGACAGGGGGAGTGGCACACGCTGACAACGCCAGCGTCAGCGCCATCGCTAAAAACAGTTTCATCTTCATTTCTTAGCCCTCCTTGGGCTGAGTAGGGTTTACCGCATCTGAGCTTTTCCCATTACGGGCGGCATGAAAACCGCCCAGCGCCCCCAGGGCGCCAACGGCGAGAGTCTGGTAGTCACTGGCCTGGATCTTGCCAGCGAGTACCAAATAAAAAAGGGATGCCAGAAGCGCCCCGGATGCGAGATATTTCATGGCATCGCCAGCCATTGTTTGCCCTCCTGAGTGGTCATCCATTGATTTACGGCATCCTGTCCGCGGTGATACAGGCTGATCTTCTGCACCCGCGTCATCGATGTGTCGAGGAAGCCAAGGTTGCCAGCCGGAAGCCGGATGATCGGGATTCCGGTTGCTTTGGCCAGCAGCACCATGTCCTGCTCACTTGCCGAGAGCATCATGGATATGTCGCGCTGCGCCTGGTCGATGATGCCGCGCACCGGGCCGATGGTGGTGGACTCGGTGACCTTGAGACCTAGCCGCTTGTGTTTGCCGGGCAGGTAATTGATGCCCAAGTTGTCGCACATCCCGCCATCCTGATAACGCCCTTCCCATGCCGGATATACGCCGGGGATGCTCATCGAGCACAAGATGGCTTCCCAGACCGGCATATCAGGGAGAGCCCAGCTATCCCACGTCCGGGCTTTGCCCGTGTTGAGGTCGCTGCAAATCGCCGTAAAGGGGATCTCGCAATCGGCCATGGTCTGGTTGCTGGTAATTTCCCGGAGCCATGCCGTCACATCGCGGTTTCTGGCAAGATAGCCTCGGAACGGCGCAAGCCAGGGCCGCATGGGGATCAGCCGGGAATAATCTGCGCTGATGACGATGTCATACAGGCTAGATGGAGAGTGACCCAGCGCCAGCAACCCGGCAACGATGCTGCCCGCCGAAGTGCCGACGAGCGCGGACGGGCGTGTGTGTTGCCAGAGCTCCGAAGCTGCGCCGACTTCCAGACTGCCGAGCGTGCCAGCGCCGCTGAATGCCAACTCACTTTGCCGCAACATGCTGCCCCCTTTGCGCGGCAACGTGCTCCGCGATCAGTTCGGCCTGGAATCGGCTCACCGCGTCCGGGCATGTAAAGAAGCTCTGGGTATTGTTCTGCGCCTTGAATCCCACCCCGCCCGGCTGCCCATTGACGACGAACGTGCCCTCACCGGATGTGCTCCAGTTTGTGCTCCCTTCGGCACCCACAAGGCCGTCAGCGACGAAACCTTTGGTGTGACTGATTTGGTGGGTGGCAGACTGCCCGACGACAAAGTGGGTATTGAACGCCAGAGGGGCGCTTGCTGCGTCTGACGCCAGCAGCCGCTTTTCGTGGACGCCACCGGCCTGCGATTTATCCAGCGTGATGAGGCAAGCGATGTTCGGGTTGTGGACGATGCCCATAACGAGATCGTTCAGTTCCTCGTCGTCGTAGCCGAACATATTCAGATACAGACTCACGGTTACGCGGCTCAAGATATGTTTCAGCGCTTCGTGCACATTGTCTCGGCCCACGTAGAACAGTCGGAAGTCGGCAGAAGCGCGGGGAGAAGATTGCCCCTCCAGCAGGTAGGTATCAAGGTCGGTAAGCGCGAAAGATTGCAGGCTCACAGCAGCCGCACCCCGAAATGATAGAGCCCGATGCTGGCCCCGACGATCAAGGTAGTGCGCACGATTTCCAAGATGACCTTCGCTTTTCGATCCTCTTCCTTTTGCTCTTCCGCATGCGCGTTATCAATTTCCGTTTGCAGGCGCTGACGCTCCGCCGCCTCAATTCCCTCTTTCAACGCCATCACCGATTGCTCTATGGCCTCGATACGCTTGAACGCCCGCGCCAATGTCTCGGCATCCTGCTCCCGTTTCGCGCTGGCGATGGCGAGCTGGTGCATGTCATCGGCCAGGCGCTGCAGGCTCTGGTTTATGTTGCCCATCTGGGTTTCCAGAAAGGCCAGACGGGCATGTATGGCGGGGAGGGATTCATCGGGCATTGTTCGTCCTCTGGGCAATAAAAAAGGCCCCGAAGGGCCGATGGTTGGAATGTGATGAATTACAAGCTGATCACGCAATCCCCGCGTTGTAGTGTGCTAGGATGCGCGAGGCGCTTAAAACTGTATTGTAGATGGCGACATTTGACATCAGCCCGTTTACATAAAAAGCGCTACCCCAATTTTTACCTATGTAAATAGCTGCGCTATTGGCAGTGAAGGTGCGCGACGCGCCAGTGTAGATAGCAACCCCGTTGAGATACAAGATCGCCGTAGTACCGTTATTGGTATAAACAACATGCGCGGGAGAACCTGCGGCGAGAGTGGAACCATACCCGGCATAATCCCAACTGCCTTCATAATTCCCTCCGAAAAGGAGGGCGGTAGTTGGTGTGGCGTTGTTTTTGTTTCCCTGCCCGATGGCGAAGTTCACTGTGGTGGAATAGTCGTTGGCCAGGAGGGCTGCTCCTTTCACTACCGTTGACTGATTGGCCCATACCTCAAAGCTCCCCTCTACGATCTGGAGGGCAGCGGGAGGGGTCGCAAGTTCTACATACTGGGCGGACCCATTCAGCGATACAGACGCCCCGAGCCCGCCTGCGATAGGTGCTGCGCCTAAAGTTGGTGTGCCGATATAGGCCGCATTGTAGCCGTTCCCGCTCAGGTCGTAAGCGACTGCGCCTCTCGTTTCATTCAGGGGCCAGAAAGCTACTGGCTTATCCGCCAGTATCACATTCTGGTAGGCGTTACCCCCAGCCGCCGCCATCAATGCGCGTGCCAGAAACATCACGCCATCCCCTTCCCGGCGAAGAAGCCATACCAATTCGTGCCACCGTTTATGGTGGTGAGCACGATCACGTCCACCGCGCTTGCCGC
>JAEHJW020001801.1_pt1 | contig 44067 bp, 51 predicted proteins | sample 9271431 | NCBI WGS metagenome assembly JAEHJW02
TCTTCATCAAATCGAAGAATGCGGGCAGGATGCGCACCGGGGAAAAGGTCATGTTCGGTGCCATCATCACCGGCGTCGTGGTCGCAGTCGGCTTCGCCGCTACTCAAATGGTCTTCGATTACCTCTTCTGACCTTGACCGATGCCCTTCAATGAAGATAGAATTCGAAGTTCGGCCAAGTAGCTCAGTCGGTAGAGCAGAGGACTGAAAATCCTTGTGTCGGTGGTTCGATTCCGCCCTTGGCCACCACTTTTCAAGGCCGACTGTTCTCAGTCGGCTTTCCATTTTCTGCGGATTCCACACGCCACGCTGGGTTCCGGCCCATTATGCGTGTGCCTCGTGCTCGGCGGCACACCCGGAATTCTCGCCGTTTCTTGCCCGGTTCGACTCTTTTCTGCTCTCTGTTCTCAAAAAATAGTGCAGAACTGCGCGCAAATGGCACACACAGACCGCTTTTAATGCCAATAACTTATGCCTGCGCCATGGATAGCGGTTCGACGGGCAGTTTGCAGCAGCACGCACCTCACTTCTCGAACCCAAAAAGCGCCCGTTGTTCCTGCCAGTCCACAGGAACCTCAATCTGCCGCCCACGCAGGGTGTGGAGATTGAGATGCCGTGGCTGCCGTCCCTCCAGGATGGCCTGCACGATGTCCGGCGCCAGCCGGGTCAATCGCAGCACCTCGGCCACCCAACCGGTTTCCAGTCGCAGTTGTCTGGCCAGTTCGGTGACGGTGGCCACCTTGCCGGTATCCAGCAATTTCTGCCAGTAGCACGCTTTCCCCAAGGTACGGATCATGGGCAGATCGAATGATGATTTCACCTGTGCGTTGCTGTTGCCTGGAGGCGGGATCAGCACCTTGCTGTAGCGGCGGCGCTTGATGCTGAGCGGCACGAAGGTCACGGAACGTCCGCCTGCTTCAAACTGACGCGCATCGCCCGCCGGAGTGATCTCCACCTTCTTTTGCGCTGAACCTTCCTGACCAGATTTCCTGTCCATCACACACTCTCCATTTCATCAGACAATACTGCGGCTGCATCATGCTGCTCCTCGACGAAGGGATGGTGCTCGAGTTCCCGGCGGAATGCGTTCCAACCGCTTTCATTCCAAATGATGTCCAGCCCGTCATCGCGCAATTGCACCCGTTCGATCAGAAGGCGCATGATGCGATGCTGTTCTGTCGGGAACAAGTGATCCCATACGGTGCTGATCTGCCGCATCGCCACCAGGACGGTGGGCTCGTCAATGGCATTCCCGTTCTGCAATGCCTGGACGGATTGCCATACCGCGACAATCATCTCTGGTGCTTGCAGCGCCTGATGCACTTGAGTCAGAACCGCATTCTCGATCTCGGCGGCGGGCAGTGCGCCGATCCCGGTTTCACCGCTGCGAGCTGATGCGCCGGCATTCTGTCGCTTGTAGAGGTAAGGCACGTAATACCGATAACGTCGGCCATCCTTCTTGGTGGTGTGCGACGGAATCATGCGCTGCCCATCCGGCGCATAGAGCAAGGCCGACAGCAATGCGGGGTTGGGTGTGTGCTGGACCTTCGGGCCTCTTTTCCGCTTGTCGATCACCGCGTGGACCGCATCCCACAATTCGCGGTCGATGATCGCCTGGTGCTGGCCAGGATATGATTGGCCATGGTTGCTGATTTCGCCGAGGTAGAGTCGGTTGCGCATCATCGAGAAGAGGTACTGCTGATCGATGGTTCTGCCGGGCCGGTGACGACCGCCTTGGGTGACCCAGGACTTGGTGGTATGGCCCTCGATTTTCAGTTCTCGCACCAGTTGAGCCGCCGATCCGTGCTCGGCGTAGCGGGTGAAGATGTCCCTAACCAACGCCGCCTCGGGCTCATTGATGACCAGCTTGCGATCTCTAACGTCGTAACCCAAGGGCGGCACACCGCCCATCCACATGCCCTTTGCCTTGCTGGCCGCCAATTTGTCCCGGATGCGTTCGCCGGTGACCTCGCGCTCGAACTGAGCGAAGGACAGCAGGATGTTGAGCGTGAGCCGCCCCATGCTGGTCGTGGTATTGAACTGCTGGGTGACGGATACAAACGTCACGCCATGCGCGTCGAACAGGTCGACGATCTTGGCGAAATCCCCGAGCGATCGCGACAGCCGGTCGATCTTGTAGACCACTACGACATCGACGCGGCCATCCTCGATGTCGGCGAGCAGCCGCTTGAGCGCCGGACGGTTCATGTTTCCACCGGAGAATCCGCCGTCGTCATAACCGTTGTCGATGGCAATCCACCCCTCGTGCCGCTGGCTGGCGATGAAGGCGAGCGCGGCATCCCGTTGCGCTTCCAGGCTGTTGTACTCCTGATCCAGCCCCTCGTCCGTGGACTTGCGGGTATAGACCGCGCAGCGCCGCTTCGGCGTGGTAGCGGAAGATTTTGTCGATGTTTTCATGCTTGTCCTTTCTGGCGTTCACGATGGGAAGGTTTCAGCCCAAAAAACACCGGCCCCGAGTAGCTGGTGCCGGTAATGGCGCGTGCCACGGCCGTGAGGCTCTTGTAGGGACGTCCTTGGTACTCAAAACGCCCGTCGTCGAGCACAGTGACGCGGTGATCGATGCCGTTGAATTCGCGCACCATCACGGCCCCCGGCGCAAGCTGGCTTTCCGAGCGGCGCTTCTGATTGGGGATCTCGCCGGTCTCGCCGATCTTTTCCAGGCGGCGGCGCAGCGCGGCGGGCAAGCCACCGAAGGCGCGTTCCTGCAATTTGTAGGCGATGCGGCTCTCCAGATAGGTGCGATGGTGGTGCCCCGGGCGGCGATCGAAAAACTCGTCCCAAAGCGCCCACAGATTTTCCATGGGAAGATCGGGCAGCTGCGCGATCTGGGCTGCGATGCTGTTTGCGTGTGTCGTCATGGCTGAACTCCTTCTTGATAAGACGGGTTCCCATGAACGCTCTGGTCGGCAGTAATAGCAAGACAAACCGTACTCGATTCCGGGGATTCGGAAACAGGCGGAACAGCATGAACTCGCAATATCGCGGCGGCCAGCAGGTCGGCGATTTCGCGTTGCGGATGCCGGGGGCGGTTATCGCGCGTCAGCCGATTAGGGGATGAGAAACTTTCGGTGTTGAACATGGTTGGCGCTCCGGGTGGAAAACGCTATCCATGTTATGGGACGACCCTGTGCGGAGTAACTCGTTTGGTAGTGCTTATGCGTGTGAATGCATTCGAACGAGATGGGATTATGAAGATTCGGAAGTCAAATGGAAAATCTGCGCATGCGTGAAATGAAGGCACTTTGTGTAACTTTATTTGCCGGGTGCATGCCAGCCTTTTTACAAGTTGGTGCGCTGAGTAAAACTGTAATGATTGGGCATATTGGGGCGCGTTCGAGCATGCACTTCGGTGATCTGAAATGTATACCCGAAATCGGTCTTTTGATTCAGTGGGACTTCAACATACGAGGTCGGTCCCGTACCGACTGGTTGAGGGCCAACGCCTGGCCAGGTCTTGAACAGCGCCCTATACTCCTTCTCACGACTGTAGCTCTGACCACACAGGTAGAAGGCGCACAATCTGGAGATGCCTTGAAGCACGAACTCACGCATATGCTGCTGGCGAATGGTCGAAATCAGATCGGTCAGCAGCGGAATAGGCGTCCCCAGCCTCGGTTCGTACACGATCTTTCGGAAGTTGGGATTCTGCGCGGTAATGTCCAAGGTTAATCGAACACCATCTGACGCGGCGAAGTTTCTCCAGAAGTACTCCTCATCCGCTTGCGATAGACAAGCTTCGGTGAACGATGCATAGAATAGCTGAGGCATTAGCAGTGTTCGGTACGTCGGGACCCCATTCTTATCAGACTCAAGGTATCCATTCAATCCATGCGTCTGGCAAAAGGTAACGATCTCCCCATCATTGAGTCGCTTCTCGATATTCGTTAACCGAAATATTCCTGTAGAAAGAATGCTCTCGGCCGCCTCGCGCGATGTGTAGTGATATACGGACGCCGAGGGAACGCTTGGCCATAGGTGGCCCGTGATGGCATCCGATAGCCTTGGGCATTGCTTTGCCATGTCACTGACGGTCTTGTTCGTCACTGTGATGTCGTCAAGCTGCATGGTATCGTGAATCCCATGCCTTAAAAGTATGGCATTGATGTCATTGACGATCGCGGTTTTGCTCATAATCTGCATTTGGGTCAATTAGCGAATGGGGGGCTGGCCGTTTGAGATGAACTGATCAAAACTGTCGAAGCTGTCCGCTTCTTGCCATGATCGATCCCATGAGCGTGGCTCGGCTGCTTCCAGTAACAACAGCGTAAGCACGCGATTATGGGCGCCATAGGAATGTTTGAACTCACGCAGCTTCATATGCTGCGCTTCTTCGGCACACCACAACGACGCTGACAATTCGACGCCGTCCCACTCCTGCTCAACGTTGATGTTGGCAGCAAGCGAGCCGAGAAGGGGCTCCAGCGGGTCACTTGGGCGCCGGATTCGCGCCCGTGTCATTACCGCGCTCTTACTTCGCCATTCATATTTAAGGAAACCGTTATCCCAATAAAGCAGAATCGCGCGCTGCTCGCTGTATTTGACGATGCGGATGGACATGGATTCCAGCGACACACCGAATTCCTTGGCCAGTTCCCCGATCAGGTGGAAATCGATGCGTCTGCCGGCAATCCGGTCGCGCAACATGTCACCCGGCATCAGCAGGTTGCTCGCAAAATCATCGGCCTCGCGTTCGATCTGCTTCAGGTTGTCGATGCCGGAGTAGACGCTTTCCTTGTCGCACAGGAATTTGGGCTGGCTCGTGCGGTGCAGAATGAAATGCCCGAGTTCATGGGCGATGGTGAAACGCCGGCGTTCCGGCCGCGCCTTGGGATTCACGAAAATCCCCCACTCGTTTTCATTCTCGGGGTTGCGTACCAGCGCACCCTCACTGGCGTTCCAGGTCAGGTCGGCCGGCTCTTTGATGGTGGAACCTCGACCCAAAGGGGTATCCGGAAGCATTTGCCGGACCAGATCAAGATCGATGGGCAACGTCAGCCGGCCGGTCGCACCAAGCCAGGTCAGGATGCGAGCAGCGGCCTTGAAGGCGTTCAGGTCGTCAGCGACGGTCAAGACCCCTCCGTCCCTGAGGTTTTGCCAGAGCCAAACATGAGTCTCATGGCCTCCTGGTAGCGTTGTTTGTCCTCGTCAGTCATCTGCGAATACGCCCGGAAAAATGCGACGTCCTTAGGAGTGGCAGATTCCATCTGCGGATTTGGTTCTCCCAGCAGATCCTGAATGGTCACGCCGAGTGTCTTGGCAATGGCGTTCAAGCGGTCTGCCGTGGGCTTTTGGCCCTCTCGCATTTCCAATTCCCAAACATACGCTTTGGTGCAGCCAACCGCGTCGGCAACCTGCTGCAGCGTCAGGCCCTTTGCTTCCCGGAATTCACGTAGGCGTTTTCCGAAGGAGGTTTGCATGGGTAGCTCTCGTTAATTGATCAGAGCACCTAGTATAGCAAAGAGAGCCAAGTGGATGAATATGTCCTACTTTGATTGACAAACGGAAATGCGGGGGTAGAATAGCGATTGTATCGTTCTGCTTTACTTATGTGGCGGTACAGGCTTTTTCGTGAACCCCGTCGCCGCCGGCAGCGCGAACGTCCGCAGGACCCGAGCCCCTCGACGACAGCATATAAGGATCAACAAAAATGAAGACTTACGCTGACGTACTGCTCAACCTTCCTGTCGACGCCACGCTGCGCAGTTTCCTCGGTCACCATGGGCTGGCGCTGCCGGACAATTTCGACTGGACGGACGATACCGGCACCACTACCCGTCTGATCGAAGCGATCCAGGAATGCCCTGACCCAACGGTGCGCGACAAGATCGTGGCCGGTCTGCTCGTCAGTACCCAACTCGCCCATCCGCGCGGCAAGGAAGCCATGTTTCAGATCGGCACCTGGAATACCAGCGCCTTGATGGGATTGATCGTATGCCAAAGCGATCAGCACCGGGCGTTCTGGTTGTTCGTCCACCATCCTGATTTGTTCGAACAGGCTGCCGAGATTGAGTACGTCGACAGCCATGTGCAGCAGGCCCAGCAGCACGATCTGGGAACAAAGGTTTCAGTCCGGCGTGATGATGCATCCATGAAGGCATTTTGCGAAGCCATCAAGACGTTCTACAAAATGGAACTCGGCTGTGGCGAGGTATGCGTGGCACACATTCTCGACCGTGCGCAGGGCACGCAGTTGATCACAGTCCATGCCAAGGATCTCGCGATGCTGCGGCTGGAATTTGAAGGGGTGATCCTTACGCGACGCGTCGGCAGCCCGAATATTCACATGGTGTTGGAGTATTCGGAGGCCACTGGCGTGGCACGCACCATCATTCGCGGTGGCGCCAAGTACCACGAAATGCTGGCGAAGGCCTTCGCCGAACACCTGCTTGGCGTCAATGTCAGCGCCCATCGGATCAAACCTCCCACCCTCGACCTCTCGGCACTGAAACTCGGTTTTCAGGTGCCCACGGCCATCGATGATGGGTTCGTGGCATTGCAGGTCAAATCGCTCATCCTGATGAGTCCAGACACGGAACTCAAGGCAGAATTTACCGCCATGGCATCGAGTTCCCACCAATGCGTCACCGAATTGATTGCCGAGAAACTTCCCCACGACAATCCCCTTGCGCATCAATGGATGGTCAACGCCGCAAGCATCAATCTTTATTACGCGCCGCCACCCGGTAAGCAGCGCAGTCCGGTCGTAACGGTGGAGGTGACACGTCGCGGTCGCCTAAATTTGCATAAGTTCGACGAAAAGCTGCGAGCCCAACTGGAGGGCTATTTGGTACAAATCGGCATCCTGCAAGAAAAGCAGACACTGTCCACCCAGGCCGATAATGCCGGAGAACGCCCAGACCTCGTCGATGAGCGCAGCGAATGATCGGCAACCGCAACGCTTCGGCCTGGGGGTTGGCGTGCAGCCTCTTTGGCCGTGACGGGCCGACCATCGAGTCGGCACTGTCGGACGCGGAAAGAAATGCGCTGGCGCTGCTGGTTGAACTCAAGGCCGTCAAGCCGAGGACCATCGAAGCCAGTTACCTTCTTTGCCCATACTGCCAATTACACAGAGGGGCTATCGTTCAAGGCCGCGCAGGACTCGAGTGCAATTGCCCGGACTGCGGGCCGGTTCCAATCGACAAGCCTGACACGCGCGCCTGGATGCTGGATGCCGATTGGATGATCCGCAAACTTCGTGGCGCGCTCGATATCCCCGCGCAGCAGGCGCCTGTCTCTATCACCACCGACATCTGGCGCATCGGTATCCATCAGCGCCATCCTGTCATCGTCGGCCGCGACCTGGATCAGACGCTTCGGCACCCCGGACTTCAATCCAGGGCCAACGTACGCAGTGCCAATCCAACCTGGCTGATCACGCCCAAGCCGCTGAGGGATCTTCTCGACGATCCGGGCGGCGCGGTCTGGCTGCCGCTGGAGGAACGTTTCAGTCTCCATGGCGGAAATCTGCATTTCATTGAGCCTGGAAAAACATTTCTATCCGATGATGACAGCGAGACTGCGGTCAATGGGCCTTTCTCAGCCGACTTCCGTTGGGTGCATCTCGATGATTGGCCTCATGGCCTCATTTGTCTGTCGGAAGGGCAGGCGGCTGTGTTCGAGGCGCTGTGGCATTTCAGAGCCGTGCCACACGTGGCCGAGAGAATCATGAGCAGAGCTGGCCTCGACAGCGACAAACCCTCCGATATCTTCAAGATCAAGAAGCAGAACAAGGGCAATCCGAAGTACGAAGGCCCGCATCATGTCTACACAACACTCGTCATCACCGATCAGCGGGCCGGCACCTATGCCATGCCCTGTGCCGCTTCCGTGACCGCCTGATCCGGTATTCACTCCACCCCAAACGGCGAGCCACTACGGTTCGCCGTTTTCATTTCTGACTGCGGTCACTAGCGAACTGAAAGTTCCCTTCGAGTTCGCCAGCCCGTCCATCAACAGTTCGCCACCCGAATTCCAAACTTCGCAGCGTTGTTCCTCACCTGACTGAAAGGAGTATCAATGCTGCAAACAATGACCGCAAATCGCAGTGCATTGGGAACCGACCCGTTGCCTGCACCCGGGGCGCCATATGAACGGCGCGTACTTTCTGAAACCGAGTTGGCCCATCGCTGGGGCGTGAGTCCCAAGACGTTGCAACGCTGGCGGACCGAAGGCCGTGGCCCGAAGTATCTCAAGCTCTCCAAGCGGGTGACCTACCCTCTTGAGGCGATTACCGAGTACGAACGCTGCGCTCTGCATATCTCCACGTCCGAACGTGTCGCCAAGGGGAGGGATCGCGCATGAACGCCTCCGCCATCACCAGTGCCGCGTTCGATCACGTCATGCCATTGGCCGAAATGAGCGTTGCCCAGATTGCCGCGTTGCCACCCACGCAGTTGCAGGAAGCACACATCAATCTGCTCACGCTGCAATCGGCCATCAAGGGTGTGCTGGAACGTTTCGCCACCGCCCTCGACCAGCGCTATGCCGAGCAGGCTCTGGCAGCACGACAAGCCAATGGCCGTGATTTCGGCATCTGCCATCTCAACGATGGTCCGCTGCGAATCTCCGTCGATGTGCCGAAGCGGGTGGTATGGGATCAGTCCCAACTAGCCGAGATCGCCCAGCGCATCACCACTTCGGGCGACAAGGTCAGCGACTACATCGACATCGAGTACTCGATTTCCGAATCCCGATTCAACGCATGGCCCTCGACCCTCAAGGAGTCGTTCAGCAAGGCCCGCACCGTCAAACCCGGCAAGACCAGCTACCGCCTTGCCCTCGTACAGGAGAACCACGAATGAAAACCCCAACCATGCATCAAGCCCTGCAAAAGAAAATCGGCTCCGTCTACGGCGACAGTCTGCCTGCCTCGATCAAGTTCCAGGATCGCGCTGGCGAGATCATTGAGAAGGCATTGGCTGATGCCTCGCTGGATGAAATTGCATTCGCCATGCAGTTGCTGCAAGCCGAAAACTCTGCCATCCACGCCCGTCGCGGCGCGCTGGAACGCCTGTACAACCTGGCTCGCGAGCATCGTTGCCTCGGTTCCGACACCGTCAACGTGATCGCTGCGGAGGTGACGAAATGAACAATGTCGTTGCCTTTGATTTTGAGACGCATAACGTCCGGGTGGTCGTTGGCCATGATGGTGAACCGATGTTCGTTGCAGCGGATCTGCTCTCGACTTTGAATCTCGACCGCAAGGCGCTGGAACGTCTGGATGATGATGAAAAGGGTGTGAGTTCAATTCACACCCCTGGCGGGATGCAGGAAATGACGGTCGTCAACGAGTCCGGGCTTTTCAATCTCGTGCTGGGTAGCCGCAAAGCCGAAGCCAAACGCTTCAAGCGCTGGATCACGCACGAGGTTCTGCCATCGATCCGCAAGACCGGAAGTTACGCGGCACCCGGATCCGTTGCTGCCTTGCCCGCGCCCACCCAGGATCGCGTTCATGCCATCCTGATGATTGGCGAGGCGGTCGCCAAAGTGCCCGGCGTCAAACCCGGCATCGCCATGGCTGCAACCCTCACCTGCATCCATGACAATACCGGTCTGGCCATTGAGCACCTGCGGCGTGCCCTGCCTGTCGCTAAGGAGCCGATCTGCAGCCTCAATCCGACGCAACTTGGTGAGCGCCTGGGATTGTCTGCCCGTGCCGTCAACCTGCATCTCCAGTCCCACGGCTTCCAGTTCAAGAATGAGCGCGACGAATGGGAACTGACCGAGGCCGGCAAAGGCTGGGCTGAAGCACTGCCGTATTCGCGCAACGGCCATTCCGGGTATCAAATTCTCTGGAATCCGGATGTGGCCGACATGATCAGGGAGGCCGCATGATGAGCCTGCCCATCATTTCCGCTGACCAGCGCCGCGCTGAAAAGCGTGGCGTGAAGATGGCACTTCTGGGTAAAAGCGGCATCGGCAAGACCACCCAACTCAAGACACTGGGCGCCGACATCACGCTGTTCATCGATCTGGAAGCGGGCGATCTGGCCGTGGCCGACTGGTCTGGCGACACCATCCGTCCTCGCACCTGGCCGGAGTTCCGTGATCTGGTCGTGTTCCTCGCCGGGCCGAATCCAGCTTTGCCCGCCGATCAGCCTTTCTCGCAGGCGCACTTCGAGCATGTCTGCCAGACCTATGGTGAGCCTGCGCAGTTGGACAAGTACGAAACCTACTTCTGCGATTCGATCACGGCGCTGTCACGCCTGTGCTTCACCTGGGCCAAGGCACAGCCTGCCGCCTTTTCCGATCGCACCGGCAAGCCAGACAGCCGTGGCGCATACGGTTTGCTAGGGCAGGAAATGATCACCGCGCTCACCCACCTGCAGCATGCACGCGGCAAAAACGTGGTGTTCGTCGCCATATTGGACGAGAAGCTGGATGACTTCAATCGCAAGGTGTTCGTGCCGCAGATCGAAGGCTCCAAGACCGCCCTGGAACTGCCCGGCATCGTCGACGAAGTCGCTACGCTCGCCGAACTCAAGGCTGAAGACGGCACGAGCTACCGCGCCTTTGTCTGCCAAACCATCAACCCATGGGGATTTCCCGCCAAAGACCGATCCGGTCGTCTGGACACGCAGGAAGAACCTCACCTCGGACGACTGATCGCCAAGTGCGCGGCCATCGCTCAATCTGACAAGGAATAAACCATGAACTGGAACGATTTCAATGACGCTGAACAACAAACCTCTTTCGATCTGATTCCGAAAGGCACGCTGGCCAAGGTCCGCATGTCGATCAAGCCGGGTGGCTTTGATGATGCCGCGCGCGGCTGGACGGGCGGTTACGCCACCGAGAGCTTCGATACCGGCTCGATCTACCTCGCCGCTGAGTTCGTGGTGCTAGAAGGCGAATATGCCAAACGCAAGCTGTGGTCGAACATCGGGCTTCACTCTCCCAAGGGCGATGCCTGGGCCAATATGGGCCGCACCTTCATTCGTGCCGTACTCAACTCGGCCCATGGCGTCATGCCATCCGATCAGTCGCCCGATGCACATAACGCCAGGCGTATCGCGAGCTTCGCGGCGCTGGACGGTATCGAGTTCATCGCGCGTATCGATGTGGAGAAGGACAGCAAGGGCGAAAACCGCAACGTGATCAAACTGGCTATCGAGCCTGATCACAAGGACTACCCGGCTTTGATGGGGGTGCCTTCCAAGGTGCCGACCGGTGGCGGCAGTTCCGGGACTCCGGCGCAAGCGACGCCAGTTCATGCAACTCCGCAGCGTCCCGTCTCAACCAGCAAACCCGCCTGGGCTCAGTGAGGAGGGATCGTGAAATGCTGGATTTGTTCACGCGAGGCGCGTGGCTATGGAATCACCGACACGCGGTATTCCATAGCCGATCCCCGGCGCTATCCGGTCGATTGGGTGTTCTGCTCAAAACGGTGTCAGGACGCATTCCATCGGTTCTACAACCTGCGCATCGACGCAGAAGACAAGGGAAAGGAGCGTCCCATGATTGATGCGACCGAATATGAGCAGGCGGCGATCCGCCGTTGCCTCAAGGCGTTCGGCGAAGCAGCTGGCGAGATTGGCTTCAACAAACCGTTAGGCGACTACAGCGAGACGGAAGCGCTGCAAGTCTGCGATGCCATCGTTTCCTGCTTTGTGGACGCCATGACAGAACGTCATGCCTCGACGGCATTCCCCGCAGTGCGGGGTTTGCCGAATGTTGTGCAGGACCCGTTCGCCGATCTCAAGAGCGATCTGCCGTGGGAGGAACCTCAGTCGCAGAAAGGCGGTGCGTGATGCTGGATTTCAATCACCGCCCCAAGGCTCACGAAGTTGTAGCCGCGCATATCGATACGGCGCTCGTCGCCGAACGTGCCGAGCAAGCACGCCGCACCTACCTCGGCGCATCCCGCCTGGGTGTGACCTGCGACCGGGCGTTGCAGTTCGAGTTTGCTGGAGCGCCCGTTGATCCCGGTCGGGATTTCGATGGACGGGTGCTGCGCATCTTCGAGGTCGGCCATGTCCTGGAAGATCTGGCGATCCGCTGGCTGCGCCTGTCCGGTTTCGATCTCTACACCCGCACTCGCTCGGGTGGCCAGTTCGGTTTCTCGGTGTGCGACGGGCTGATCCAGGGGCACGTAGACGGCATCGTCATGGGCGCGCCTGCCGATCTTGAATGGTCATTCCCGATGCTGTGGGAGTGCAAAACCATGAACGCGCAGAACTGGCGGGATTGCGTGAAACGCGGCGTATCGGTTGCGAAGCCGGTCTATGCCGCGCAGATGGCGATCTACCAGGCGTACATGGAAGCCTCGGTCGAGGGCATCAGCCGCAATCCTGCGTTGTTCACCGCCATCAACAAGGACACGCAGGAACTGTGGTTCGAACTGTTGCCGTTCGATGCGGCGTTGGCCCAAAGGTCTTCGGATCGTGCCGTCAAAATCATCACGGCGACAGAGCATGGCGAACTGCTACCCCGGTCCTTCTCTGATCCTACCCACTATGAATGCAAGTTCTGCGCTTGGGCGGAACGTTGCTGGAGAACTACACCATGAATCAATCCACCCAACCAGAAGTTCTAAAAGCAGAACCTTTCGTGGATGCGCGCGAAGCGGCATACACGATGAATCTACCCATGTACTACCTGACCAATGCTGCCCAACGCGACAAACTGCGAATTCCGTACTATCGCATCGGGAAGATGATCCGGTTCAGGTTGTCCGAACTGAAAGCCTGGATGTCAGCGAACAACATCGGGGAGGATGCTCATGCTTGATTTCAACGAGCAACCCGTCTCTGACGTTCCACCGCCTGAAGCATTGACCCGGGAAGCGATCTTGTCGTCGCTATTATCACGACTTGATTCGGTTTTGTTCACCCTGTATCCGGCAGGAAAGATACGTCACGGCAAATTCCACATCGGCGATGTGCTGGGCAGTCCTGGCGACAGCCTTGAGGTCGTGCTCTCCGGGGAAAAGGCTGGCTTGTGGACCGACCGGGCCGAAGGTAGCGGTGGCGATGTTTTCGATCTGATCGCACGCCATCATGGATGCGATGCGCACACAGATTTTGCAACCGTGCTCGAATATGCCCAGGATCTGGTCGGTCGTGCGCCTATCCAGACGCCCCGCAAATCCAAACGCGAAGCACCGATTGACGATCTGGGTCCTGCAACAGCCAAGTGGGACTATCTCGACCGTGACGGAAAACTTCTCGCGGTGGTCTACCGTTACGATCCGCCTGGCCGGCGCAAGGAGTTTCGGCCATGGGATGCCAAACGCCGCAAGATGGCGCCACCCGATCCTCGTCCGCTCTATAACCAGCCGGGCATCACGCAGTCTAGCCAGGTGATTCTGGTCGAAGGCGAAAAATGCGCGCAGGCGCTGACCGACCATGGAGTCTGTGCGACCACCGCGATGCATGGAGCGAAGGCGCCAATCGACAAGACCGACTGGACGCCGCTGGCAGGTAAAGAAATATTGATCTGGCCGGACAAGGATAAACCGGGCTGGGAATATGCGCAGGATGCCGGTCAGGCAGTGTTGGCTGCAGGCGCCACATCATGCGCCATCCTGCTTCCACCGGAGGATCGGCCGGAAGGATGGGATGCGGCGGATGCCATCGATGAAGGATTCGATGTCGCTGCATTTATTGGCAGCGGCCCGCGCATGGAGATGCATTTGCCGGACGACTCGCCTGAAGCTGCAGCCGAAGCGGAGGCTCAGTCAGAGCAGACGGTCTGGGGCACGGAGGATGCGCTGGCCTTGTCGTTCACCCGCCGCTACCAGCACGACTGGCGCTATGTCGCCGCCTGGGGGAAATGGCTGATGTGGGATGGCCAGCGCTGGCGCACCGAGGATACGCTGGCCGCCAGCGATCTTATCCGGCATGTCTGCCGTCACGCAGCGGTGCGCGCCGACAATCCAAGAATTGCCGCCAAGCTCGGCGGCGCGAGCACGATCAGCGGCGTTGAGCGTCTGGCACGTGCTGACCGGCGGCATGCGGCTACGACTGACGAATGGGATGCCGACATCTGGCTTCTCAACACCCCCGGGGGCGTCATCGAACTGCGCACGGGACGGACGCGCCCTCATTCCAGATCCGACCGTATGACCAAGATCACGGCCGCGACGCCTCGCGGCGACTGCCCGACATGGCGACAGTTCCTCGATGAGGTCACAGGCGGAGACAGGGAAATGCAAGCCTACCTGCAACGGGTGGCCGGCTATGCCTTGACGGGATCCACCCGGGAACATGCCTTGTTCTTCCTGTACGGCACGGGCGCCAATGGCAAGTCGGTGTTCGTGAACACCCTGGCTGCGATTCTTGGCGACTACGCCACGAATGCCCCCATGGATACCTTCATGGAAACGCGCACCGATCGGCATCCGACCGATATGGCGGGGCTGCGTGGCGCCCGCTTTGTGGCGGCCATTGAAACCGAACAGGGGCGGCGCTGGGCAGAGTCCAAGGTCAAGAATCTGACCGGCGGCGACAAGATCTCGGCCCGCTTCATGCGCCAGGATTTCTTCGAGTTCTTCCCGCATTTCAAGCTGTTTGTCGCAGGTAACCACAAACCTGCGATTCGCAATATCGACGAAGCCATGAAGCGCCGGCTGCACCTGATTCCGTTCACGATCACCGTGCCCCCCCAAAAACGGGATAAGCACCTGCAGCAAAAGCTCTTGGCCGAGCGCGACGGGATTCTTGCCTGGGCACTGGAAGGTTGTCTTGCCTGGCAGCACCTCGGACGACTCGATCCACCTCAGCAGGTGATGGACGCCACCGAGGAATACTTTGAGGCTGAGGACGCTTTGGGGCGTTGGCTGGAAGAACGCTGCGTTCGCGTGACAACGGCCAAGTCACTGACGGCTGAACTCTTCAACGACTGGAAACAGTGGGCTGATGCAGCTGGTGAATATGTCGGCTCGCAGCGGCGTTTCTCGGATCTGCTGATCACGCGGGGTCTTGAAAAATGGCGCAACGGAATGGGCGTGCGCGGGTTTCAGGGCATTGGACTGAAGGTGCCACCCACGCCCGCCTATACCCCTTATGCCGACGAATGACCCATGAAAAAACAACGGTCTGACGCAGTCGACGCAGAACGTCGAAACCCCTATATCCCGCGCACGTCACGCGCACGTATAGAGACTTACGACAAACTGCGTCGACTGCGTCAGACCCAACCGAACAAGGACGAAAATTATGACGCAAACAATCCTGGCCCTCGACTTGGGCACCACGACCGGATGGGCGCTGCATGCCCGTGACGGCAGCATCACCAGCGGCTCGGAATCATTCAAGCCACAACGTTTCGAGGGCGGCGGAATGAGGTATCTCAGGTTCAAGCGCTGGCTCTCGGAAATCAAGCGGTCGGCTGACGGATTGGATGCCGTCTATTTCGAGGAAGTGCGTCGGCACCTCGGTGTGGATGCAGCGCACGCCTACGGCGGATTCATGGCGCATCTGACTGCCTGGTGCGAACACCACCAGATTCCATACCAGGGCATTCCGGTCGGCACGATCAAGAAGCACGCGACAGGCAAAGGTAACGCCAGCAAAGACGAGATGCTTGTGGCAGCGCGCAATTGCGGCCATTTCCCGGCAGACGACAACGAAGCCGATGCATTGGCGCTGCTCGATTATGCCCGCAAGTTGGAGGTGTGAGATGAAGGTGCCACAGCAGAACTACCGTTGCCCGCTGGGCAAACTGCAGCCCAATGTCACCGATCTGGATGCCGTCAAGGAAGCCGGTTGGCGCGAGCAGCACATTCTGGTCATAAGCGAAGCGGACGATCGGCTGGATTTCGTCGAACGCGAGTTCGTGCGCCGCATTGGAGATCGGTTATACGGAGGCAAGCGCCATGGCTGAATGGACCCTGGAAGAAGTCGCAGCGCGACTGACGGATGCGGCAGAAACTGCCAGGCGTCTCCCTCCTGTACGTGTTCAGGGCTATTTCAACACCTGGCCAGCCTTCGTGCGCGAAGAATGGGAAAGCTATTCGGCTGAGGAGCCCGTGTATCGCCCGATCCATCCGAGTCCTGTTGCAATTGAGCAAATGCTGGAAACGATGCGCTGGGTACAATGGCTGATCATCGAGAATCGGCATCTGGTATGGATGCGCGCCAATGGTTACGAATGGCATCAGATCGGCAGACGTTTCGGTTGTAACCGAACGACTGCATGGCGTCGATGGAAATCTGCTCTGCAAAAGCTGACAAATCATCTGAATGAGGTTGCGTGAACTGGCGTGATTAAGCGCAAATGTGCTACCGAAATGCATGAATTGCGACAATCTGCGGAGAAAATGGCATTTTTCAAATGCAACACCTGAGGCGGTTTTTGGGTATTATTTCGCTATGATCTGGACAGAAAAGCGACCAGAGCAACCAACGCAAATTTGAAGCGAATTCCAAACCCGCCCGGCAATGCTCGGCGGGTTTTTTACTTCCGGATACCCCACAATGTCTCCATTGCAGATTGAGTACCGACCGATCGAGTCGTTGATCCCCTATGTCCGCAATGCGCGCACTCATTCCGACGATCAGGTGGCGCAGATCGCAGCGTCCATCCGTGAGTTCGGCTGGACCAATCCCATTCTGGTGGATGGCGAGCGCGGCGTGATTGCGGGCCACGGTAGGCTTAAGGCTGCGCGCGTGCTGGGTCTTGGCGAAATACCGGTGATCGAGTTGTCGCACCTATCTGCCGCACAAAAGCGCGCCTACATTCTGGCCGACAACCGCCTGGCCGAGAACGCAGGCTGGGACAAGGAATTGCTGTCGCTGGAGTTGAGCGAATTACAGACGGCCGATTTCAATCTCGGACTCATGGGATTCAGCGACGACGAACTGGATGATCTGCTGAACGCTGGCGAGAAGGAAGGCCTGACCGACGATGATGCCGTACCGGAAGTGCAGGAAATCGCCATCAGCCAACCAGGGGAAGTCTGGCTGCTGGGTCAGCACCGGCTATTATGCGGCGACTCGACAAAAGCTGACGACCTCAAGCGCCTGATGCGCGACGAGCTTGCCGACATGGCATTTACCGATCCGCCCTACAACGTCAACTACGCCAATACCGCGAAAGACAAACTGCGCGGCAAGAACCGCCCGATCCTGAACGACAACCTGGGCGATGATTTTGGAAAATTCCTCACCGATGCCTGCGTGAACCTGCTGTCGGTGACCAAGGGCGCGGTATACATCGCCATGAGTTCCTCAGAGCTCGACACCCTGCAGGCGGCGTTCCGTACTGCCGGCGGCAAGTGGTCGACCTTCATCATCTGGGCGAAGAACACCTTCACCCTGGGTCGTGCCGACTATCAGCGCCAGTACGAGCCGATTCTGTACGGATGGCGCGATGGCACCGATCATTTCTGGTGTGGTGCGCGCGATCAGGGCGACGTCTGGCAGATCAAGAAACCCGCCAAGAACGACCTGCATCCGACCATGAAGCCGGTCGAACTGGTCGAGCGCGCCATTCTCAATAGCAGCAAATCGCGCGATATCGTGCTGGACTTGTTCGGCGGCTCAGGCACTACCCTGATTGCTGCTGAGAAATCCGGGCGTCAGGCGAGACTTATCGAACTCGATCCGAAGTATGTCGACGTGATTATTCGGCGCTGGCAGGATTGGACCGGCAAACAAGCCACCCGCGAAACAGATGGCTTGTTGTTCGATGACCTGGCAGATCAAGCGATCCGGTAGACACGATCGCGCCCATCTTCCTTGATCGAGGTAATTTCCAGTCCCAGTTTTTTCTTGAAGGCTCCGGCGAAGGTGCCGCGCACCGTGTGCTGCTGCCAGCCAGTAGCCTCGCAAATTTGCGCGATCGTGGCGCCCTCCGGACGCTTGAGCATGGCGATCACCTGCGCCTGTTTGCTGTTGTCGCGGGTACGCGGTTTGGCGTGCTCGATAACCGCATCAATTGCCTTGGCGCTGATCGGCGCCTTGCGTGGCACACCGAGAGCATCGTAGCCCTCTGCGGTGATGAACCAATTGTCATGCATGGGCGTGATCAGAGCGCGGTTGAACAAACCGTCGAGCACCTTCTTTCGCGCGCCGCCTTTGATGTTATCGGGGAACCAGACGATCTTGCCGTCGTTGTGCTGGTGGGCATAGGCCAGGATCGCATGTTGTGCAGGGGTGAGTTGGATGGTCATGACAATCTCCTTGGTTAGACGTTGTGGATTTGCTTGGCGCGGTCGAATCCGACCCAGACGCCTTTGTCATCGAGACCGCGCGCGGCGAGTTCTTCGCGGGCCAGCCGGTTGAGGTCCAGTTCGCCGCGTGCCGCTGCGGCCAGCACCTTGGTCATTGCGATCTGGATAAAACCGACTTCGTCGACCGTGAATTCGTTGGTGGTGTAGCTCATGTTCGTCGCTCCGTTGTTGTTGATGACGGTGACATGAACGCTTCATTTCCGGAACCAATCAAGTTGTTTCTGCAGGATTTTTGATCGTCATGGCGACTGCCGCTCCGACCCCGTGTCGTTACCCGGGATGTCCTGCTTTGCTCTCCACGCCGGGGTATTGCGACAGGCATCTGCGATCAATCAGAAGGCAGCAGGATGAACGTCGTGGATCACCCGCAAGTCGTGGATATGACTCCCGGTGGCGGAAAGCGCGGTCTGTTTTCCTGAGCCAGCACCCGCTGTGCGCGGAGTGCGAGCGCCGTGGCCGGATTACTCCGGCCAATGTCGTCGATCACATCGTTCCTCACCGGGGTGACAAGCGGTTGTTCTGGGATAGCGCCAACTGGCAGTCGCTCTGCAAGCCTTGTCACGATGCAAAGACTGCTCGCGAGGACGGCGGCTTCGGTCGGCCTGTCAAACAATCTGCTGACCGGTAGGGGGGTGAAATCCTTGCAGCCTCGCCGCGCAGCACCGCCGGTGTGCCCAAATTTTTGTGCGTGCAAAATCAAAGGAATTTTTTATGGCTACTGGCGGCAATCGTACCGGCGCCGGCCGCAAACCGTTACCCGTTGCCGTCAAGAAGATCAAGGGGACCTTGCAGAAGTGCCGCACCAATCCGGGCGAACCCAAACCCTCCGGCATGTTGTGCGATCCGCCGGAGTATATGAGCGAAGGCGCAAAGGAAGCCTGGCGCTATGCGGTGGAACATTCCCCGCCTGGCCTGCTGTCGGCACTGGATGGCGCGGTGCTGGAGCGCTGGGCCAACTGCTCCGGGTTGTATCGCGAGGCGCTGGCCAAGATCAACCGGACTGGCGTATCCGGCATGCTGGTCAAAACCCCCAGCGGCATCCTGCGACGCTCGCCGCTGATGGATGTGATCCGGGATCTTGCGCTGGAGATGAAGGGTTACGAGTCTGAAATGGGATTCACGCCAGCTTCGCGCTCCCGTGTTTCGATCCCGAACGACCAATCCAGAAGCAACGATCCCTGGGATGAGATTGCGGGCTGATGGCAGCTTCAAAATATACAACCCTCGCGCGGCATTACGCCGAGGCAGTGGTGGCGGGAGAAGTGTCGGCCTGCAAATGGGTACATCTGGCCTGTCAGCGGCAGTTGAATGATCTGGCCACATTCCGTGGCAAGGCCAGTCCGTTCCAGTTCAACCCGAAGCTCCTGGATCAGAACGGTCGCGCCTTCCATCCCGCAGACAATCTGTGCGCATTCATCGAGAGGCTGCCGCACGTCAAGGGGCCGCTGGCTGGCAAGACAATCAGCCTGGAGCCGTGGCAGGTGTTCATCCTCTCCACGGTATTTGGCTGGATCAAGCCTACAGGGCGTCGGCGCTTTCGCCGATCCTACATCGAGGTGCCGCGCGGCAATGCCAAGTCGACGCTCTCGTCAGCAGTCGCCATGTACATGCTGACGGCAGACCGTGAAGGTGGCGCCGAGGTGTACAGTCTTGCCACCACCCGGGACCAGGCGCGCATCGTGTTTGGAGACGCGCAAACCATGGCGCGCAAAAGCCCGGGATTTCGCTCCCGCTTCGGCGTGGAAGTCGGTGCGCACAACATGCATGTGCTCGCGTCGGGATCCAAGTTCGAGGCGCTGTCTGCCGAGGGCTCGACGCTCGATGGCCTCAACATCCATTTCGGTTGCGTCGACGAACTGCACGCGCACAAGACCCGCACCGTGTATGACGTGGTGGAAACCGGCACCGGAAAACGCGACAACTCGCTGCTCTGGGTGATCACCACGGCAGGCAGCAACCGGTCCGGCATCTGTTATGAAATTCGCACCTTCGTGAACCGTCTGCTGGAAGGGCTGTTCGAGGACGACTCCCAGTTCGGCATCATTTATGGCCTGGACGATAGCGATGACTGGACCACCGAGGAAGCGCTGATCAAGGCCAATCCGAACTGGAATGTATCGGTTCGCCCGGAAGTGCTGTTGCCCCTGCAGGCGAAAGCCATGCAGATGCCCTCGGCTGCCAACAACTTCAAGACCAAGCATCTGAACGAGTGGGTCAACGCTGATACCGCCTGGATGGACATGCGCGCCTGGGATGCATGCGCGGATCCCGGTATATCCGAGCACGATTTCATCGGAGAGCCCTGTTATGCCGGGCTCGACCTCGCGAGCAAGGTGGATATCGCTGCCAAGGCCAAAGTCTTTCAGCGAGACGGCAGGTTCTATGTGTTCCTGAACTACTACCTGCCAGAGTCGGCTGTCGATGAGGGGCGCAACAGCCAGTATTCCGGCTGGGCACGCCAGGGATTATTGACCGTGACGCCCAGCAACGTGACGGACTTCGACCAGATAGAAGCGGAACTGGTGAATGACGCCAGCCGCTTTCAGATTGTGGAAGTGCCGTTCGACCCGTTTCAGGCCACGCAACTTTCCGCCCACATGCTGGCCGAGGGACTGCCCATGGTGGAGATGCGCCCGACGGTGCTGAATTTTTCCGAACCGATGAAACAACTGGAGGCTCTGGTGCTGCAACAACGCCTGGTGCATAACGGCGACCCGATTCTCGCCTGGATGATCTCGAATGTCGTTTGTCATCGCGACCAGAAGGACAACATTTATCCGAGGAAAGAGCGCGAGGAGAACAAGATCGATGGTGTCATCGCCCTCATCATGGCGCTGGGCAGAATCATGACCTCGACCGAAAGCGCTCCTGTGATCGGAACCGATTATGAACTGATGGTGGTGTGATGGGGATCCGGTCATGGTTTTCCGGGCTATTTGCCAGCGGCGACCGATCCCCCTGGGGCAGTTTCTGGTTCGAGCCGGTCGGCGTGCACACCACTGCGGGGATGCGCGTCACGGCCGATGGCTCGATGCAACTTTCCGCCGTGTTTGCCAGCGTGCGCATCATCTCGAGCCAGTTTGCGAGCCTGCCGTTTCGCCTGTACCGGAACCGGCCTGATGGCGGGAAGGACCGCGTCACGAACCATCCGATCTACATTCTGCTGGCGAAGCGCCCGAACCCCTATCAGAACGCCTTCGAATGGCGGGAGATGATGGCAGGTCACCTGGCGCTGCGCGGCAATGCTTACAACCAGATCGTCTCAAATGCGCGTGGCCAGATCACGGCACTCATCCCGCTGCATCCGGATCGGGTCAAGATTCTGCTCGCAGCCTCCGGCGACTACAGCTATCAGTACACCGACCCGGCAGGCAATGAGGTGATGTTTTCCAGAGGAGAGATCTGGCATCTCCGGGGCCTGTCGTCTGACGGGATCATCGGACTCTCCCCCATTGCGCTCGCGCGAAATGCCATCGGCGGCGCCATGGCCGCGCAGGATTATGGCGCGCGGTTCTTTGCCAATGACGCCAGGCCCACCGGAGGATGGATTGAGTATCCCGGATCGTTCAAGGACAAGCAGGCGCGAGACCAGTTTCGGGAATCCTTGCAGGAGGCGCAGTCCGGGGTCAACCGAGGCAAGATCGCCGTATTCGAGTTCGGCATGAAGTACCACCAGGTCGGCGTGACCCCTGACGATGCGCAGTTTCTGGAGACGCGCAAATTCCAGGTGAACGACATCGCCCGCTGGTTCGGCGTGCCGCCCCACAAGATCGGGGATCTGGATCGCTCAACCAACAACAACATCGAGCAGCAGGCGCAGGAATTCGTGCAGGAGTGTCTCGGTCCCATGGCCGAACGCTGGGAGGCCTCGATCGAGGCGGAGTTGATCTTCGATGATGAAGGGCTCGAGGCGGAATTCGATTTCGCCCAGCTGCTGCGCGGGGACTCCGAAGCGCGCGCAAGCTTCTACATGCAGGGCATCAACGCCGGGTGGCTCACCCGCAATGAAGCCAGAATTGCCGAAAACATGAATCCGTTGCCGGGGCTCGATGCGCCCTTGCGGCCACTCAATATGGCCGAAGAAGGCGAGCAGGATGATGACGCGGCGCCGCAGCCTGCCCAGCAGAATGCGCGGCTTGCCGCCATCCTGCGATCCAACGCGGGTCGCATCGCAAGGCGGTTGATGAAGGCAGGGATCGGTCCGAACGATCCATCCATCATCGCCGAATCCTTGGGCGTCTCGCTGACAACTGCCGAGGACTGGTGCGCGGGATTTTCGGGTGAACTGGATGAAGCTGCCATCACCGAGTCGCTCGTCACGCTTTCCAATTCCGGGGCATTGCCATGACAACCCAAACAAACATCACACCAGAGGAATCCATCTTGCCGGAGACAGAATTGCGAGAGTCAAGACCAACGATCGATGCGCATGCCGTAGAGATCGCCGCCACGCCGTGGGCGCTCATGCCGGAGTGCATCCCATCCATGCTCGGACGAATTGCATTTTCTGGCCGGGAGGCCAAGCCCGTTCTGACCCGTGGCCAATCTGGATCTCAATCCGGGGCCATCGCAGTGCTCTCCCTCTCGGGTGTTATCTCACAGCACCCGGACTGGTTCGCGGACACCAGCATCGACCAGTTTTCCGCCGATCTGATGTCTGCGGTCAATGACCCGGGTGTGGGCGCACTTCTGATTTCCATCGACTCTCCTGGCGGATCGGTTTATGGGGTCCAGGAACTTGCCGGGATGATGATGGCGGCACGTGAACAAAAGCCCATCGTGGCATTCGCCAACAGCCTCGCGGCTTCCGCCGCCTACTGGATCGGCTGCAGTGCCTCCGAATTCTTCTGCACGCCGGGCGGCGAAGTGGGATCGATCGGTGTCTGGCAGGCGCACATGGATATGTCGGGAGCCCTCGAGCAGGCTGGCATCAAAACCACGCTGATTTCTGCCGGAAAGTTTAAGACCGAAGGCAATCCCTATCAGCCTCTTGACGAAGATGCGCAAGGCTTCATGCAGAGCCGCGTGGACGACTACTACAACGAATTCGTCTCGGCGGTCGCCAACGCTCGAGGTGTTAACCCCGATGCCGTGAGAAACGGCATGGGACAGGGCCGCGTGCTGGGCGCGCAGGAGGCGAGAAAGGCCAACATGATCGACGGAATCATGACATTGCCGCAGGTTATCCAGCGTATGCAGAAGAAAATAGCCCCCAACACCCAAAATAGGGGCGCAAGTACGCGCATCTTGAGCCACAGAATGTCGATTTCGTAGCAGAAATGGGTCCATAGACCCGAATTGTCGGCCCGATGGCCGTGTAACCGCCAAAACCCAGCCGTTTATTACGGCTTTTTTCGTTTTCAGACCCGCTTCGGCGGGTTTTTTCATTTAAGGAACCCCATCATGAGCAAGAAGCTCCGCGAACTGCAATCCAAGAAATCCGCTGCAGCCCAGGAAAAAACATCTCTGCTGCAAGCCGCATCCACCATCCTCGACAAGGCGTCCACTGAGAACCGCGACCTGCTGGACGCTGAAGCTGCCGAATTTACCCGTCTCAAAGGCGCTTCGGACGCCAAGTCTGCCGAGATCGAGCGTCTGCAGGCGATGATCGATCTCGAGCAGGAGATTTCGGCTGCTTCTGCTGTTGCCGGCTCGGTGGTCATCCTCAGCGGCAACGGATCTGACATTGTGGTCGGTGAAGAAAACTCCGCCAAAGACCCGAAACTCGGCTTCAGGAACTTCGGCGATTACGCCAGTTCCGTGTTCAAGGCAGCACTTCCCGGCAATGCGCCGGACCCGCGACTGCTCCCGCTGAGGAGCGCTGCGGCGCCCACCACCTACGGCAACGAGGGTGCGGGTGCCGATGGTGGTTTCCTGGTGCCCCCCGAGTTTTCCAAGGACATCTTCATGCTGTCCCTGGATGACGAGGCGCTGCTTCCCATGACCGACAACGTGACCGTCACCGGCAACTCGATGGCGTTCCCGAAAGACGAGACGACGCCCTGGGGTACGGACGGCATCACCGTGTCCTGGCAGGCCGAAGCGGCAGCGGCACCCGCTGCCAAACCGAAGTTCGGTGAATCGGCGCTCAAGCTCAAGAAGCTCATGGCGCTCGTGCCCATCACCGACGAATTGCTCTCCGACACCAATGCGCTCACCTCCTACATGCCGAAGAAGGTGGCCAGCCGCATGCAGTGGAAGATCAACGAGAGCATCCTGTTCGGTGGTGGTCAGGGCATTCCCCTCGGTGCGCTTGCCAGCGGCGCGGTGCTGACCCAAGCCAAGGATTCGGGCCAGGCGACGGGCACCTTGTCGGCCCTGAATCTGGCGAACATGATTGCACGGCTGCCGCCCGGCAGTTTCAAGAACGCAGTGTGGATCGTCAACAACGATGTGCTCCCGGCGCTCTTTACCCTGAGCCTCGGCAACTACCCGATCTATCTGCCGGTGGGTGGCGGCGTTTCGTCAATCAAGGGCTCGCCCTACGGCACGTTGCTGGGTCGCCCAGTGTTCGTCTCTCAACACGCGAATTCCTTCTCGTCCCAGGGCGACGTGATCCTGGTCGATCTCTCCTACTACCAGACCATCACCAAGGAAGGCGGCATGGAAACCGCGACCTCGATGCATCTGTACTTCGATGCCGACGCCACCGCATTTCGCACCATCTTCCGGCTGGATGGACAACCGAAGATTGCAGCGCCCATTTCGCCTGCCAAGGGCACGAACAAACTTTCCCCGTTCGTGCAACTGGCTGCCAGGTAAGTCCATAGGGGCCTGACGGCCCCTTCCTCTCACTGACAAGGAAACAACATCATGATCACCAATCAAAAGCTCTCTGAATCACTTGCAGTGCTCGCCACCATCAATCCCGCATCCCAGGCCGCCGGCGCCGCGTACAGCGGTTGGGTGTCCATGGCCGAATTCGACCGGATTATGGCGCTCGTGCAGGTGGGCACATTCGGCGCTTCGGCCACGGTCGATGCCAATATCCAACAAGCTCAGGATGCAACCGGCACGGGCGCCAAGGCGATCGGCACCGGCCGTGCCATCACGCAGATGTTGGCCGCAGGCGGCAACAACGTGCAGGCGCTGATCGACGTGCGATCAACCGACCTCGATGTCGCCAACGGTTTCGGCTTCGTGCAGTTGGAGATTCTTGTGGGCGCCGCTGCCACAGAGACGTCTGGCATCATCCTTGGCGGGGATTCGCGCTTTGCTCCGGCAAGCAGTTTCAACCAGGCCGGCGTCGTTCAGATCATCTAACCGGGATCGGGCGGCGCAGGCCGCCCAAAAACACCGATGCCATTGCAGATCATTCAGGAACCGGTGGTCGAGCCCTTGTCGCTTCTCGAGGCCAAGGTCCATCTTCGGGTCGACATCACAGATGACGATGCGCTGATTTCCGCTTTGATTGCTTCGGTTCGCCAATACGCCGAGACGATCACGCGCCGGGCTTTCATCCAGCAAATCTGGCAATACGTGATCGACTCCTTCCCCGGTCCCACCCTGACCGGCGTTCCGTGGGGAAAGACGTTCACGCTGCCTCGACACGCCATCGAGATCGAGAAATCCCGCGTGCAGATGGTCACGGCGATCAACTATCTCGACATGAGCGGCAACCCGCAGGTGATGCCGGCCGCTAACTACGTCGTCGACTATAGTTCGGAGCCTTGCCGGATCACGCCGGTATTCGGGCAGATCTGGCCCATTCCCATGCCGCAGATCGGGGCATGCAACGTGCAATTCGTGGCAGGTTATGCAGCGCCCGTAAGGTTCAGTGGTAACACCATGTCCATACAGGGCGCCTGGAAGACGTATGCGGTGATTGACGCGGTACAACTCTCGAATATCGGGGGGCTGCTGCCAGCGGCGTTGTCGCCCAACACCAACTATTTCATCCAGTCGGTGGTGAGTCCCGGCGTCTACACTCTTGCTGCCACGCCGGGTGGACCGGTAATTCCTCTCGCCGATGCGGGATCCGGCATGAGCATGGTCGGCGTGGTGCCGGAAGGCATCAAGTCCTGGATGAAGATCCGCATCAACACCCTTTATGAGCAGCGCTCGGATGTCGCCATCCTCGATCGCGGCAAGGTGGAGCCGCTGCCCTATGTGGACCGCCTGCTCGACCCTTACAAGGTGATCTTCTGATGGCGATCGTCGCCTCCGGCCGCCTGGATCAGCGCATCACTCTCCAGAGAAAGACCATCGTGCGCGGTCCTCTTGGCGGCCACGACGAGACGTGGAGCATGTTGGCCGTGGTTTACGCCGAAACCCTGGACATGTCTGGGCGGGAACTCTTCAACGCGAAGGCGATGGGAAGTTCCGCCACGATGAAAATCACCATCCGCTGGCGAAACGACGTACACCCGGACATGCGGGTGGTTTTTCAGGACGGCACCATGGCCCGCATCGAATGGATCCTGCGCGTCACGCGCAAGCAATACATGGAACTTTACTGCTTGTCTCTCGATGATGGGAGTTACGAATGAGCGAAGAAATCAAGATTGAGGGGCTTGCCGAACTGCAGTCGCTGCTCGATGAATTGCCCGCGAGAATTGAGGGCAATATGGTGCGCGGGGGGCTGCGGGTGGCGGCTCAGGTGGTCGCTGCAGAGGCCAAGAGGCTTTGCCCCGTGGGTAAAACCGGTGCGCTCAAAGATTCGATCCATGTTTCCATGCGCGCAAAACATGGCCATATCAGCGCCACGATCAAGGCGGGCGGCAGCAAAGCATTCTACGCACACCTGGTTGAATACGGCACCGCGCGGCACTGGATCAAGCCCAAGAACCGCAAGAGCCTCTTCGTCGCAGGACTGATGCGGGAAGCTGTCGATCATCCGGGTGCAAAGAAGCAACCATTCATGCGCCCTGCAATCGATGGCAAGGCGACAGACGCCATACAGGCCATGGCGGATTACCTGCGCGACCGCATCCCGAAAGAAATCGACAAGGTGGGCAAGCAATGAGGGCTGAGGCAATCGTTTATTCCCTGCTCGGCGCGTCCCCTGGACTTGCCGCTCTGGTCGGCACCCGGATCTATCTCGACACACGTCCAGAAGAAGATCCGCTCCCGGCCGTGGTGTATGAACTGATCTCGGATCGCCAGGACGATGCCAGGCTCGGTGAGCGCGAAACCGTCAAAGCAAGGATGCAGGTCAATTGCCTCGGCGCCATTGCCGAGGACGCCGTAAACGTGCGTGAAGCCGTGCGGCTCGCGGCCCACAACCAGTCGGGGACGATTGCCGGTTACACGGTGATTTCCTGCATTGAAGATTCGGCAGGCCCGGACTCCTACGACCATCTGGTGAACATTTATGCGAAGCCGATGGATTTCATCATCCACTATCTGAGGTAAAAATCATGCCCGAAGAAACATCCCCGAGTACCCCGGCACAGCCTGCCGACAAACCCGCACCTCGCAAGGGTGGAGTCGCCACCATCGAGCAGGAGGTGATCGTAGACGCGCAGCATATCGAAACATGGTTCCATGACTTGCTGGCCAGCCTGCCGCACTTGCGCGAGACGGCGACCTACAACCATTTGCGCTCCGCAATCGACGATCTGAAACAGCGCCTGACCTGATTTCTCACCGCTGATCTATCCATCCAACCCGCTCAGTGCGGGTTTTTTTACGTCTAAAGGAGTCAAGCATGCTCGCATTCGGTTCTGGAAATTTCTACGGAATTTCGTCGGCCGCGAATTCCACCCCACGCAAGTTCGCCACCATGCAGGACGTGCAGTTCGACCTGCAGTTCACCACCAAGCAGCTTTATGGCCAGAATCAGGTCGCCATCGATATCCGGCGCGGCCAGGCCAAATTTACCGGCAAGGCCAAATTCGCCCAGATCAATGGCGCCATGCTCAACGACCTGTTTTTCTCGCAGACCGCTACAACCGGCCTGCTGCTCTCCGCCGTGGGAGAAGCGGGCATCGTGTCCGCAACGCCTTTCACGGTGACGGTGGCAAATGCCGCGACCTTCGACACCGATCTGGGTGTCGTTTATGCCGCAACCGGCACGCCGTTGACTCGCGTCGCGTCAGCTCCTGCCCAGGGCCAATATTCGGTGGCGGCTGGCGTGTATACCTTCAGCTCGACTGATACCGGCGCATCGGTGCTGATCGACTACCTCTATACAGCGGCAACCGGTGGCACCAAGGTCGCACTCTCGAACCAGACCATGGGCACCACGCCTACCTTCATGGGTGTCTTTTCGACCACGGCATCCGGCAAGAGCGTGACGCTGAAACTCAATCTGTGCACATCCAGCAAGTTATCCATTCAAACCAAGATCGAGGATTACACGATCCCCGAACTCGACTTCGAAGTGATGGCGGACGCCTCCAACAACATCGGCACCCTGTCTGTCGCCAACTAAAGGAATGAACCATGATTGACGGAAAACATGTCACCCTGGGCGACCGCGAGTTCATCGCCCCGCCTGTTCCATTTTCATGCATGCGCAGATTCGCCGACGTGTTCGAGGGCCGCGCATCGCCCACGGTTGATGTCATGGCCGACATCGTATTTGCGGCGCTCAAGCGCAACTATCCCGATCTCGATCAGAAAGCCTTCGAGGACGAGTGCCTGGATGTCGGCAACCTGAATCTGGCCTTCATGGCCGTAATGCAGGCGTCGAACGCGAAGGAGAGCGATGCGTTGGGGGAAGCCCAGGCCGGGAGCCGGTAGATTGGGACGCAGTTTACTGTCTCATCATCGACCGCACCGGCTGGACCTGGGACTACATCGACAGCCACATGGATTTGCCACGCTTCCTGGGTCTCGACGCGCACTGGCGCCGCAATCCTCCGTTGCGGGACATGGTGCAAGCCTATCTGGGCATCAAACCCATGACACCACCGAATACCACCGGAAATGACCAGGCCGATCTCGACGAATTCATCGAACTGTTCAAAGCCGCAGGCGGGAGCACGACATGACCAAAGTCGCTGAATTGCAGATCGAGATTGCGGCCAATGTCGCGCGGTTGACCGAGGATTTTAGCCGCGCAAAATCCGAAGTCAATCGCTCGATGAGCAGCATCCAGCGGGACGTCAAGGAGCAGCTTGCCGGCGTCCAGGAATCGCTCGCGTCGATGAAGGAGATGGTCGAGGCGATGGGGATCGCTCTCCTGGCCGAGCACCTGGTGGAAGCGGCAAAAAGCGCTGCGGAATTCGGCGACCAGATCGAGCACGCTACCCAAAAGACGGGCATGAGCGCGGAATCGCTTCAGGGACTGGGGTTTGCAGCAAAAATGTCGGACGTCGATTTTGAGTCCTTGTCCGTCGGGCTCGAGCACCTGTCGCGCGCCATGTTGCAGACGCAACAAGGCTCATTGCAGTCGGCGTCTGCCTTCCAGTCGGTCGGGATTTCGGCGCAGCAACTCAAAGGCATGAGCATGGAAGATGTGCTCAGCCGGGTCGCCGACAAGTTTCACGCCACCCAGGACGGGGCGACCAAGACGGCGCTCGCCATGCAACTCTTTGGACGATCCGGGGCTGAACTGATCCCGTTGCTCGATCAGGGATCGGCGGGGATCGATGCACTCACCGCCAAGGCCAAGCAACTCGGCATCGTGATGAGCGATGAGGCGGTCAAGCAGTCAGCCGAGTTTGCCGACAAATTGAAGGAAATCACCGCCGAGGGAGAAGCGACCACCCGCAACCTGATGGGCGAACTCATGCCGTCCATGAACAAGATCATCGATGCATTTTTGCAGGGCAGTTCCAATGGCGGGGTACTGAAAGAGATGTTTCGACAGATCGGCGAGGGTGCAGTCTGGCTGACCGGATTTATCGCGAAACTGATGGCTACGGTCGATGCGCTCGGCAAAACGATTGCCATGGTCGCGGCGGTCGTGTCGCACCCGCTTTCCGCGAAGTCGATTTTCGAGCAGTGGAAAGCGGACGTTGACGATCTGCAAGCCAAAACCAATAAGTTCCTGGCTACGCTGAACGCAGCCCCCCAGAAATCGGAATCCGAATCAGAAGGCGCGACTGGGACGGGCTCGCTCAAGGTCTACAAGACCAGTGGTACGGGCAACAAGTCCCACATGTCGGAATATGAATCCCGTCTGGCTGATGCGAAGGTCTACTACCAAGAAACCCGCGACCTGCGCGAATATTCGAAACAGCAGGAAATTCAGTACTGGCAGGACATTCTCGAGAAGGAGAAGGTTTCCACAAACGACCGGCTGGCGATTCAGCGCCGGGTATCCACCCTGCGTCTCGATGAGATGAAGAAGGACGCATCCGATCGGCAAAAGCTGTCCGACGAAGCCATCAATGCGGAAAGTCAGAAGGCGCTCAACGAAGTCGCCATCGATGAGGAAAAAGCCCAGGGGCTGCTCAAGTCCGGTCAGATTACTTCCGAACAACTCGCCCAGATCAAGCAAGCCTACGAGGAGGAAAAATACCAGATCGAGGTTCAGGCACAGAAAAAGCGCATTCAACTCTATCAGAACGACCCGAATCACGATCCGGTGGCGCTGCAGAAACAACTCGATCAACTCGCGCAGATCCAGCAGAAGCACGCGCTCGACATGGAAAAGCTGCACACCCAGGCGGCCACCAACTCCGCCCAGGCCTGGCAAAAAGCCTTTCAGCCCATCACTCAGGCATTCGATACGACCGTCAAAGGCATGATCATGGGTACGACGACCTGGCAGAAGGGAATGAACAATATCCTCGGCGCGGTCACGGCCGAATTCGTGAATGCCGGCGTCAAGATGGCAACGCAATGGATGGCGAACGAACTCGCCAAGACTGCCGCCACCGTGACCGGAACGGCAACGCGCACGGCGGCCGAGCAATCTGCGAATTCGGCAGGTTTGGCCTCCAGCGCCATGACGGTAGTGAAGGCCATCATGAACGATGCGGCCAAGGTGTTCTCTGGCGTCTGGGCAGCCCTTGCCGGCATTCCCTACGTCGGTCCGGCGCTCGCCGCTGGAGCCGCACCCGCCGCGATGGCCACGGTCGCGGGCGTCGCGGGCAGTGTCGCGTCCTCCGCAGGTGGCGCCTGGCAAATTCCGTCCGACCGGCTCAACTTCGTCCACAAGAACGAGACAATTCTGCCAGCGGACAAGGCGCAAGGATTGGACAGGCTGATCGGCAACGGTGGGGGCGGGGCAATTCACATTCACGGTCAGCCGCAAGACCGGATTTCGGTTGCCGACCTGCAGCAGTTGCTCAAGCAGATGGGGCGAAATTTCATCAACGTGATGCCGACTTGATCCATGGGCGTTGCACCCGTACCTCGTCCGCAACTCTATCCGACGCCACGGGTGTCGAACGGATTGTCGGATGCCTATACCGACATCCTCGGCGGGGAGCCGCTGCAATCGAACATGAGCGGCAACAATACCGCGCTCAACGCGGGCGGCATTTCGGCGGTGCTGACGGTTCAGGCTGGCGGTCTCACCGGCAAACAGGTCGTCATCCCACAATCCTGGTTCGGCGGTAGCGTCACCTGGGTGCGCGGACTCTACAATCCCTCGGCCACCCCGCGCTATCAGGCTTTCATGGCGGATTTCATTGGGGCTGATACGACCAACTACGCCGACACGACACAACCGGCGGCGAACCTTTATGCGAACGGGGTGCTCTCGACCACGGTGCCTGTGCTGGCCTCGGTCGCGGTGGGGACGCAATTGCAGGCGTACTATTCCTACCGGGACGGTACCTACTCGGTCAAGGGCCAGTCGATGGAGGGCTGGCCGCAACTGCACGTCGATCCCTACCAGGGTACGGCGAACGACGGCGACGATTATCTGATGGTGTCGCTCTATCACGCCTACCTCAGTTCCGGAAACGAGAAATACAGGAAACTCGCCGACCGCATTGGCCGTGGCCTGCTCGATGCAGGCCGGTGGAGCAGCAACGACATCTCATTTGCGATTCCCTTTGCCGCCGAGGATGGGCAGGTCGGCTTCTACAGCTACAACGCGCCGACGACGCCGTTTTCGGTCGTCAACACGACCTTCGGCCTCGAGATCGAGACGACCGTCAATAGCGGTGGCCCACCCTACAACTACGCGGGCATCGGATTTTGGCCCACGATCAGCATCCCGTCTGAATCCACATTCAGTTCGCTCGCCGTGACGATGATCGGAGACGGCTCGTTCCGAAGCCTGCTGGTGAACCTCAATACCGATCCGGCGAAATCGTCGAACGGGGACTATTACCGGAAAATCGCGATGCTGCCGACGGACAGCTATGGCGAGGTGACCTTCACGCTCGTACAGTCCGATTTCTGGAAGGTCGGCAACGTCGTCTATGACTCGGCGCACCAGGACTACAGCTACATCGGGTCTTATGGCAGCAATGTTGCTACCCTTGGGCAACTGGTCGATGTGCCGAACAAACTCTCCCGCACGCAGTTCCAGTATGACTTCACCGGGAACAGCTACGGGTATGCCGGGTTTTATTTTGGCGCGGCATCCGGTTCGAGCGTCGGCACGACAGGGCTCAATTTCAGGTTTTACGCAGCGGCCGCAGGGTTAGGCACGTTTTCCGCGAAGGACAGCGCCGGAACGGTTCATGCCATTTCACTCGCGTTCGGGGCGGGATGGAACACGTTCTCCATCCCATGGGTGGGCTCCGTGCCCACCTCGATCTATTCATCGATCGACGGGATTTATTGGGGGGCAAGCGCAGGATTCTCGCAAACGACCTTCGCCCATCCGGCAACGGAGTTCTACTTCGATGCCATTGGCGCCGACATGTACGCCATCCAGATCGGGCCGTATGTCGCAGTGTCCTCGAGCCCGGTAACAGTCAACGGCGCAAACTATACCGAGACGCTGCTGGCTGGTTATCCGTCTGCGCCATTCAACACCGTCGCGTTCGACTCGGTGAGCTACGACGCCGTCCAGACGATGGCGGGAACGAACCCGGCGGTACTGAACGGGGTGCAGATCTCTTTCCCGTCAAACAGTCTCGGAACGCAGTACAAAGTCACCTTCGAGAGTATCGATTTCAGCGTCAACGTTCCTGACGGGCCGACATCGGACCCGACACGCTACCAGGGCATTCCGCGCTGGACCTACAAGTGGACGGACAGCCTCGGTTACATTGGCTACGGCTCCTGGCGCGGGCCCTCGGCGGTCGGCTACAACTGGATGGCCGGCTGGTATCACAGCGGCACCGTCAATCCCGACAACGGACGCAGCGTCTCGGACATGATGCTCGACTTCATGGCCGACTCCCAAAACCAGTATGCCGCCTGGTGGCCGTCAAAACTCAAGGGCCCCTTCGTGCCGCGATACGGCAGGCCATCCTGGGAAGCGCTGACGACCCAGGGCTATATCGCCGGGACCATGCAGCCCTCGACCTACAACCAGTGGTATTACCCAGATACCGATGACTGGTATGGCTACATGTACCGGGCGCTGCTGTCGGTCGCGCAGTACTACTACTATTCTCGATCGAGTACGGCCAAAACCATCCTCGACAACTGGATGGCGTGGCTGGATCAGAACATCGTAGCCTCCGGCAACTACTGGGCGCCGCCTTCGGACTTCTATCCGGACGGCACGGTGGGATATACCTATCAGCCGGTCTACTCCTTCGCCTGCGTCGCCGCTGCCTGCATCTACAAATACTGGGTGGATGGCGACCCAATCGCCTTCAAGTGGTACCGGCGCATGCTGGACTCGATGTTCGCCACCCAAAGGCAAACTGTGACCGGCACGCTCGCCGGGATTTATCCGACCGCCGAAGGATCGGGCTACACCATGGCCTCCGTGGCATTCACGGTCAATGCGGGAGCGACAGCACCAGTAGTGACGCCATGCATCGCGGGCGGCAGGATTACGCACTATGACGTGACGTCCTCAGGCTCAGGCATCACCAGTCTGTCATTCTCGATTACCGGCGACGGCTCGGGGGCTGCTGGCAATGCTTACCTGTCTGATGATCTGGTGGGAGCGTTCTCGACTTCCCACGCCGGCTGGGAAGCGGCGGAAATTCTGAATACCTACGGCATGCTCATCAACGGAGCGCGTGCCGGCGGAACGGTGACTTACCCGCTTCATCCCACCGCGAACGACATCACCGCCTGGGAAGGACTGGTCGCCTTCTATCAGCGCACCTCGCGCGACAGCCGCCCATCGATGCAGACCGCCGACTGGATACCGATCCATGAATACCGGGTCGATCCGTACCACAACGGGGTGGCCATCGAGAATCCGATGGTGAAAGACACCCATGCCAAGGGCGCGATGTGGACGGAAAGCATTGCGCCGACGCTTTACGCATCGGTGGAGTATGCCCGGTATTCCGGGGACTGGTCGTGGGTTGATGCGATCTACGCCTTGCTGATCGAATTCACAGGAAACATTCAGGATCACACTATGCAAATTTTCCCGAACCTTCCGGGGCTATCCTGGAACGTGCAGAAATCGCCCGAGTTCAATACCTTATCGCACCGCGCGGTATCCGGGTACGAGGTGCGCGCAGCACTTATGCAGTATCCGCTCTGGACCTTCTCGCTCGCCTACGACCTGCTGCGTGACAACGCGACGAACGAGCTCAAGACGCTCATGGGCTTCTTCCTGCAGACCCAGGGCAGTTTCGCGGCTTTCCTGTACAGCGACCCGGCCGACAATGCCGTGACAAACCAGGGATTCGGAACCGGAGATGGCGCGACCACCTCTTTCCAACTGTTGCGCGCCTACGGTGGATTCATCGAGCCGGTACAGAATCTCAATGGAACGCCAAGCATCTTCATCAATGGTGTGCAGCAAACCGTGGGCATTGGCAATCAGTGCCAGATCAGTTCGACCGGACTCGTCACCTTCATTACTGCTCCGGCGTCTAGCACGGCGCTGACCTGGACGGGCAATTTCTACTACCGGGTGCGCTTCTCGGCCGACAAGGCTGATTTCAACCAGTTCATGTACCAGCTTTATGAACTCAAGCAACTGTCCTTCGTCGGCAGCCCGCTCAACAAGGTGTGAACGATGAAAGCCGCATCCCCTGCCTTGATTGCGCTCTTGGCATCCAACCAGTACCTGTATGCTGATCTCTTCACGATCTCGCTCGTCGGGGGCGGCACACTCTATTACACGAACGCCGACGGCGGCCTGACCTTCGGCGGCAACTACTACGCCTGCACCTCCCCGCGCATCCAGAGAAGCGGCGCGAAAACGTCAAGCGGCGTGTCGGTGGACACCATGACCATGCAGATCTTCGGCGGAGCAGCCGATTTGATCCAGGGTGTGCCATTCCCGCAGTTCGCCGCAAACGGCGGATTTGATGGCGCGACGGTGAGCGTGGACCGGTGTTTCATGAACAGTTTCGGAGATACTTCGGCGGGCGTCGTGAACATCTTTTACGGCAACGTATCCGAGGTCAAACCCTCGCGCACCGCCGTGGAACTGACCATCAGTTCGATGCTGGAACTCCTGAACATCAGCATGCCGAGGAACCTCATCTCGCCCGGATGCATCCACAATCTGTTCGATGCGGGATGCACGCTCGCAAAAACATCTCACGCTGCTGCCGGCAGCATATCGTCCGGTTCGTCCACCAGCGCAATCCTGACCGCGTCCCTCACGCAGGCTGCAGGATATTTTACGCTGGGCACCCTCACGTTCACTTCCGGCGTGAATGCGGGCGTTTCCGCCACGATCAAGGCGCATACGCTGGCTACGGGCATCGCAACGCTGACGCTGGTGGGGCCGTTGCAATCCACGCCTGCAGCCGCAGACACGTTCACTGCTTACCCAGGCTGTGACAAGACCATGGCCACCTGCACAGCAACTTTCAACAACCTGATCAATTTCCGGGGCTGGCCTTTCGTGCCGGCCCCCACGGCAAGCCTATGAAAACGGATGGATCCAGAGAAGCGGCAATTGCCGAAGCCCGTGAGTGGGTCGGCACGCCCTACCACCATCGGGCGCGAGTCAAGGGCGCAGGCGTGGATTGCCTGATGCTGCTCGCCGAAGTTTATGAACGCGCGGGAGTGTTCGCGCGCATGGGGATCGATCCCGCCCAGATCGTGATTCCCGAGTATCCGGCCGACATCATGCTGCACCGTAGCGAGGAAACCTATCTCGATGGCATCAGACAGTATGCAACCGAAGTGATGGAACCTGCGCCGGGAAACATCGTCTTGTGGAAATTCGGGCGCATCTACAGCCATGCCGCACTTATCGTCGACTGGCCTGTGATCATCCATGCGCATCGACCGGAAAAAATGGTGGTCGTGGGCGATGCCTCGCGTGGCGGCCTGGAATGCCGCCCGGTCAAGTTCTTCGATCCCTGGAGGCGCGCGTGAGCGGCATCTTCGGCGGAGGCGCCAAGCCGTCGGCATGGCAAACTTCTGTCCTTGGTGGGTTGCAAATCCAGAATACCGGCTACAGCAAGCCCGTACCCATTGTCTATGGCACCGCGCGGGTGTCGCCAACCCTGATGTATTACACGGACTGGACCGTCATCCCGCATACCACCACGACGAGCGCGAGTGGCGGCAAGGGGGGCGGAACCACGATCTCGAACACCAACTACACCTACACCGCGACGGTTTGCTTCGAACTCTCGGAAGGGCCGATCCAGGGCGTCTCCAGAATCTGGCGCAATCAGGTTACCTACGCCAATCCCGCCGCCGTGGGTTTTACGATCTTCACTGGCACCTATCCGCAGTCGCCCTGGGGGTATCTGACCACCTATCATCCAACACAGGCGGTTGGCTACCAGGGCTCGGCCTACGCGGCGTTCGCCAACTACGACCTCGGGACGGGCTCGCTCGGCAACCATCTGTTCGAAGTGTCGGGGATCTTTACGAGTCCAGGGGTGGTGGATGTGAACCCGAAAGACGTGATCACCGATTTCCTGACTAACCCGCATTACGGCGTGCTGTTTCCCGCCGCGAACCTGGGCGACTACACGGCGCTCGCGAATTACTGCAGCAGCAATGGCATCCTGATCAGCCCGGCAGTCGACACACAACGGCCCGCACACGACTGGCTGACGGAATGGGCGCAGATCGCCAATGCAGGCATCGTCTGGTCGGAAAAGAGAATCAAGATCCTGCCCTACGATGTCGTGGCTACTGTGCAATACAACCTGACCGATGACGACTTCATAGTGAAGGGCGCGGAAGACCCGATCATCATCACGCGCAAACGGCGCGCTGATGCCTATAACGATGTGGTCGTGGAGTATCTCGACCGGAGCAATGATTACACGACTGCTCCAGCCGAAGCGCGGGATCAGTCGGCGCTCGAGATCTACGGTATGCGCTCCAAGCCAACCGTCACCCTGCATTCGATCTGCCTTGGCAACGTCGCGCAGTTCGTAGCGCAGGCCATCCTGCAGCGCGAGTTGTACATCCTCAACACCTACCAGTTCAGGCTTTCCCAGAAATACTGCCTGCTCGAACCGATGGATGTGGTGGCCCTTACCGACCCGATGTTGGGGCTTTATCAGACGCCGGTACGGATCACCGAAATTCAGGAAGGGGTGGATGGGCTGCTCGAAATCACCGCCGAGCAGTATGCCGAGGCGTTTTACAATCCGGCGCAGGGCACACTACCTCCTGCCACCGGATATAACCCGAACTGGGGCGTGGTCCCCACGACATTATCCAGCGCAGAGCTGTTTTTGGCCCCGCCTGCGCAGACGCAAACCGGGTCCGAGATCTGGATGGCCGTCACCAACCTTGATCCCAACTATGGCGGATCGCAGATCTGGATGAGTTATGACGATGTGACCTATTCCTCGATAGGTGTCATCCGGGGGAATTCCACTGTCGGGGTGACGACTGCCAACCTCGGGACAACGTCTGCGGATCCAGACACCACCGATGTCCTGTCGGTCAACCTCACGGCAAGCGCGGGCGTGCTGACCGGCGTCAACCAGACGACCGTCGATACCTACGGCACCTTGTCACTGGTAGGCGGAGAATTTCTGGCCTGGCGGGACGCGACGCTCACGGCCGCATCAAAATACAACCTGAGCTACCTGCACCGGGGACTTTACAACAGTGTGCAGGGATCCAGTTCCGGTGCGCGTTTCATCAAGTGCGATGCCGGGCTGTTCAGATACCCGTACAACCCGCAGCTTGCCGGATCCACGGTCTATTTTAAATTCGTGGCATTCAATCAGGTCGGTTCCGGCATCCAGGACATTGCGACGATTCCGCCCATCGCGTTCACGATCGCAGGCCAGCTGACACTTCCTGCATCTCCTTCCGGATTGGCAATTTCGCAGTCCGGCGCCGCGACACAGTTCAGTTGGGTGGCCTCCAGCACGGCGAATGTGACCTACGAAATCCGCTTCGTCCCTCAGGGCAATGCGGCAAACTGGAATGATGGGGTTGTGCTGGCTTCGGGCATCGCCTACACCGCCTACAACACCACCGGCATGGTGCCAGGCGCTTGGGACTTCATGCTGGCGGTTCGCGACGCCAGCGGGACCTATTCGGCGCCGACCGCGCTGACTTTCAGTGTTGCCGACACGCTTGCCCTGCAGGCGAGCCAAACGAATGCGCCGAACTGGATTGGCACGCTCACCAACATGGTCGAGCACTGGACCGGCAAGCTGGTGCCGCAAAGTCAGAACCTCGCCAATGCTGACCTGTGGGCTACCTTTGACAAGTTGGTGCCCAATCCCTTTCCATCCTGTTCCTTCGAATCGTCTCAGGTCATCGACCTGGGCGCTTCAAAAACGGTTCGCGCATGGGCGGCATTTGCCGGGACGATCCCCATTCCCGGCGGCGTGAATACGCTCCAGTTCTGGGTCGACGCCAGCACCGACGGCGTGAACTACGCCGGTTATGCACAGTGGGGCAATGGTTATCTGACCGCCCGCTATGTGAAAACGAAGGCAGTCATCAACACGGCGCAGGGGGTTCCCTGCCTCTCCCTGTTCAATCCGACTTTCGATATGTGAGGATTCATCATGACCGTCGCAACCTTCCTGCAGACCAATTTCACCACGCAGGACGCCACGAGTTACAAGGCGGCCATTGATGGGGATATCGCCGTCATGGCGAAACTCGCCGCCCCCTTCGCGCCGCATGCCCAGACCACCCCCAACATGACCATCGCGGTCGACGCCGGCGCGGTATTCGCAGGCGGCGCCCTGAATATCGTGGCCATGCAGAGTACCGGCACGATCGCGGCGCCGGTCTCCCACCCACGCATCGACCGCGTGGTGATTAATGCCATGACCGGGAGCATTGCCACGGTGGCAGGCACGGAATCAGCTACTCCGGTGGCGCCCGCCATTCCTTCAGGCTTCCTGCCCACCGCCCAGGTGTTGCTGCAGACAACCTCGATCAGCATCACCAATGCCATGATCACCGACGAGCGGGTCAATGGCAACCTGCTTCCTTCGCCTTCCACCAAGGTCATCGCCCAGAATGCCGTACCGCTGTCCTTTGTCGCGGTGGCGAGCACTTTTACCGGGGCAAGCTATGCCTCGAATGCCGGAAATGTGCAGCTATCCAGCAGCGGAGTGCATGGGCTGAGTGCCACGCCATCGGTGGGAGCCGATGTCTACGTCTCCTGGTCGGGCGGAACCGGGGTGTCCGGGTTTTACAAGGTATTGTCCGTCGACAGCACCACGGCGTTCACCATCCAGTTGCCCTATGCCACGGGTCTGGGCACGCCGACGGCAACACCGGTGGCCACCGACGTGGTGATGGCGAGCATCCCGATTCCGGCGGGATCGGTGTCCAGCGACGGATCGCTCGAGTGCCACACGTTTTTCGATGGCACGTCGTCCTCCAACAGCAAGACCACCGCCTGGCATGTCGGCACGAGCTACATCGATTCCAACTCGTTCACCACCGGTTCGCAGCCCTATCACTGGTGGCTGATTAACCGGGGCGCGCTGAATGCCCAGATGTATTCGCTCAACAACACCTACATTTCCGGGGGGATCGCGGTGGACTTTTCGCAAAGCCAGACGCTCACGCTCCGTGCGCAAGCGGCCGCCGCCAACGAACTCGTCACCCTCGAAGGCTACGTGATTCGCGCCAATTACTGATGATTTCATCGCATCCTCCATCAGCCGCCTGCGGGCGGTTTTTTTACGTCTGAAGAAAGGAAAAATCGCCATGATCGACACCCAACAAACGCTGGAAACCCTGCGCGCCGAGATCGACAAGATCGAATCGCCGGAATTCCGACTGCTCGCCCATTACATCGAAGCCTTCCACCAGAAGCATTCGGAAGAGATGAACGAGATGAAACAGACCTTCCTCGCCGCCAAGTTCGGGGCGAGAGTCGTCATGTGGCTGTCGGTCGTCGGCAGCGGTATCGCCGTGATCTGGGGCGTCATTCAAGGACACGGGGTGCTCAAATGAACGCCATCCTCTCGTCTCTTGGCATCCTGCACGAGACCGCCGAGCAGACCCGGCTCATTACCCCCTACGCTGACGGGCTCTCCGCCTTCGAGGCGTTTCTTGCAAGCAGCGCCCAACCGGGAACGAAACTGCGCACCATGATCTACGGCTGCACCCTGCAACCCTTCTTCGATGCGCTGATCGCGGCGCACACGGATGGGTGCGACGTGCGAGTGATCTTCGATCACACCCAGGCGGCGGGCAAGGCGGAGGCACCGCAGATCGAGCGACTCATGGCTGCGGGACTGGTGGACGGGGATCACTTCCTCATCGGCACCTCGCCCGTACACCACCAGATCGTGCATCTCAAGGCCACGGTGATCCGCACGCCGGACGGCAAGGCAATGGTCGAGGACGGCTCCTGGAACTATTCGGTGAGCGCCAGCCAGCAATTGAATGACCTGTGCTTCACCGAATCCGATGGACTCGCCCGCTATTACGAGCAGGCGTTCGATCGTCTGTGGGATTGGGTCAGCGCCCACGAGCCGCAGTACCAGAAATCCCTCACTGAGGATGAAAAATGAACCCACCCATGATCTACAGCAAAACAGGCATCCAACTCACCGAGCGTTTTGAGGGATGCCGCCTCGCCGCCTATCCCGACACCGGCGGCGTGTGGACGATCGGCTACGGCCACACCCATGGTGTTCACCAAGGCATGACCTGCACGCTCGAGCAGGCGGAGGCCTGGCTCAAAGCGGATATCCAGGCTGCCGCCGATACAGTCAATCGCCTGGTGCAGATTTCACTCAAGCAGTCCGAATTCGACGCCCTGGTGGACTTCGTCTTCAACCTCGGCGCGGGCGCCTTCGCCCGATCGACGATGCTCACGGATCTCAACGCCGGAAATTTGGCGGCGGCAGCCATGCAGTTCCCGCTTTGGGACCGAGATGCTGGGCGGGTGCTGGCCGGTCTTCTGCACCGGCGTCTGGCCGAAGAGGTGGAATTCAACGAGGAGAAAACAGCATGATGAAGTTGCTGAAAGACTGCTTCACCACGGCGGATGGGGAGAGTTTCGACGTCGGCCGCGTGCTCTGGGCGCAGGGGGTGATTGTGTTTTTGGGGCTCGCCATCTATAGCGTGGCGGGTCAAGGCCATTCCTTCGACATGCAGGGATTCGGCATCGGCCTGGGGGCGACGCTTGCCGCCGGTGGTGCCGCCCTGGGTTTCAAGGCCAAGACCGAACCGGGAGGAGGTGCGTGATGTTTCCGATTTTCAATATTCTCGCCGCACTTCCTTGGCGGCTGATTGGCACCGCCGCGCTTGCGTTGGCACTGCTCGTAAGCGGCTACCGCTATGGCGAGCAGCACGTCACAGCGCAATGGGACGCTGAGAAGGTTGCGCAGGCTCAGGTCGTGGCCAAGCAAGCCGAGCATGTTGCCGCCGTGACTACCCATCAAACCACCATCAACCAGGAGATATCGAATGAATTTGAAACCGAAAAAGCCAAAATTGTCGCTGATCGCCATAATCTGCTTGCCCGTGTTCCTCGGCGCGTGCGCCACCACGCCACAACCCATTCCGACGCAGTGCCCGAAGTTTCCGCCGTTGCCGCCGGAACTGATGCAGCCCCCGCCAACCCTGTACCTGCTGCCGGACAGCCAGAAGTCGGCGCGTCCTGCGAAAAACTAGCCGATGATGCAGCGCAGACGACGCTGATGGTAGTGGAGTTTCAGCGGTGGTATCGGGAGCAGGTGGGGGCTTCGGCTGATCTCGATCGTTAAAATAGGTGAACTAGCTACCTGTTACTGTGGCCACCATTGGCCGTTCTGAAAGACAAATGCGATTCGCCCATCATTTCTCGTGCTCAGAACGTACCTGGTTTCTCCACGGAATGGTCCACCTCGAGCTTTGCTGCGATAGTAGGGAGCCGTCTCTTGTGTGTCGTACACGTACCCTTTGTCTGAAATAACCACATAAAATGGGCTGCATCCGTGGGTATCGAAAACTTCAGTACAAATTCCACTTTCTCGACCATGGTGCGAAGCAATCAAAACTTGAGTATCGGATACGACTCGCCGGAAGTCAGACTGCCTGAGCAACGTTTCCCATCCAGATGATTCAAGATCTCCCGGGAATAAAAAATTGATGCCCGCTATTTTGAGATGAACAACCATGCTCAGGTTGTTTTCATCATCAAAGTCGGGATAGCTATTGCAAAACGACTGCCGCTCGACTCCCAAGAAATTCGGAGGTGTTGCATCTACGCCGCCGGTATAGCTTGAAGCCATGCCGACTAAGGCCTCGATGCCGCGTCCCATGCCATTCTCTGACTTCAGGTGTTCGATGGTTTCTGGCGTCACCGATTTATTGCGCCATAGCCACTCTACTTGGACATTTTCCAGCAGGTTCGGCAGGCCACTTACGTGATCTTCATCATAATTTGTAATCGCCAGCATATCGAGGCGTGTTATTCCCTGCTCACGCAGGTACGTTCCCGGCCTCCATCCAGTATCGCCATTATGCCCGCAATCAATCATCAGGCGAGTCCCGTTATCGCAGGTAAGCAAAGCGCAAGCGCCATGCTCGACATCGAATATCTTCAGTTCCATACGCCCTCCCCGGCTACCGAAGCCCCTTGAAGCCCGGCCGGTACAGATTTCGAAGAGTATCGGCATTCATTGAAAGCCAATGACTCTTTCGTGTTACAAAGTCGAGTTCACTGGAAACTACAGCCGAATTGGCAATCAGATTTGTGGCGCGGAATTTCTGTGTGTGTGGCGGAAGCGATCGAATAATCACATCCCCTGTCTTGGTAGTCATGATTGGAATATCCAGATCAAAAAGTCGCTGGCGAACTTCAGGCTTAGGGTGTTCAAACTGATTGTCAAACTGGCTCGCGCAAATCGCGATCCGTGGCTGAACTGCTTCAAAGAATGTTTTCGAATTTGTTGGGCATTCAGCTCCGTGATGTGCGAGCAGCAGGACATCCACCTCCCGCTTAAAAATCTTGCAGCGCCGAAGATATGCGCCAATATTCGCATCTTCCACATCACCTAGGCTAGCGACGTTGAAGCAGCCCTGGCGAAACAGTTTGATCGTTGAATTATTATTCGACTCGCCATCAAACAGGGTACGCGGGTGGTACAGAACGTCTCGGTACGCCAGATCCTCTGCAGTCCCGAGTCCCTTGATGTAGTCTGGATCGACGGCGATGCATTTTACGGACCGCCCCTTTTTCGAATTCGTTGCGCGATAGTTCTGAATAATTCTCAGGCATTCCTTTGCTGTATCGCTATGTGGGGAATATCCTGGATACTCGATCTTTGCTGGCTTGTAGCGCGAAAGTACTTCCTCAAGATCTGCTGTAGCGCAGTGATCCTGATCCCAGCCCGTAATATGCAGCACATCAATGGAAGTTTTTCCACATTGCGTCATCTCATGATCTAGGTTGGGGCGACTGAGGTCGGTAAGTCGCGCCTCGATCAATGTAAATGTGCTGTCTGCAAAAAGTGAAAAGGAAGCGCCGGCGGTGCCAAGCTGATATGCGCGGAACCGTGTAATGATAGAGCGAGCGGTCAT
>JAEHJW020002252.1_pt1 | contig 44062 bp, 63 predicted proteins | sample 9271431 | NCBI WGS metagenome assembly JAEHJW02
CCCGCGCCGCCCGCGCCTCCGCCGCCGAGGACGCCGCCGCCTACGCCGCCAGCGCCGCATACGCCAGCGACGCCGCCCTCGCCGCCGACGCCGCCTACGCCGCCGAGCGCGAGTGGCAGGCGCGCCGGCTGGCGGAACTGGTCGGGCTGGAGGAGGCGTAACGTCTTGACCGCTGATATCGAGACCACCAAAGCGACCTCCGAGCGGACGCTTCCGCACAACACAGAAGCCGAGGCCGCGCTGATCGCGCGCCTGCTGGCCGATCCGGGACAGGTCCCGGTCCTGGCTGGCAGCCTGCCCGCCGAGGACTTCTACGATCCGCAGTACCGGGCCGCCTATCAGGCGATGCAGCGACTGACGGCGGCCCACCGGAGGATCGACATCCTCACCCTCCAGGATGCTCTCGGCGACCGCTCCGGCGACCTCGCCGAAGGGCTGTCCCGGATCGCGGGCTACCGCGCCCCGCTCGACGAGTACGCCGCGATCATCCGCCGCGACGCATTCCGCCGGCGCGTGATCGCGGGCATGGTCGAGATCGAGAACCGGGCCTACTTCGAGGAGGACCGCGAGCGCCTGGTGGCCGAGATGCACGATGTCGTCGTGCGCATCAGCACCGGCGTGGACTCGGACCGGCTGATCAGTCCCGCGCAGGCGGCCGAGACGTACCTCGCCGCGCTGGAGACCCGCCGGGGCGGCGGGATCACCGGGCTGGACTACGGCTTCGAGTCACTGGATGCGATCCTCAACCCCGCCGGTCCGGGCGAGATGATCGTTCTGGCCTCGCGCCCGAGCGTCGGGAAGACGGCTCTCGCCGAGACGATCGCGGACCACTGGGCCGATGTCGCCCCGTACCCGGTTCTGTTCGTGTCGCTCGAAATGGGCGTCACGCAACTGCTCGACCGGACGATCGCCCGCGCGTCCGGCCTGTCAGCCAAACGCATCGTCCGGGGCCTGCTCAACGACCAGCAGCACGCGCTGGCCCACGAGACGGCCGCCGCCCGTGCGACGGTGCGGCTATGGTATCTCGACGATCCGTTCGCCACGACCGCCTCCGTCCGGGCCGCCGCGGCCAAGACGAGGCTCGTCGCTGGCGGGCTGTCGGCCATCGTGATCGACTACCTCCAACTGCTCAAGGACCCTGGCGAGTCCGAGGTGCAGCGCGTGACGCGCATCTCGCGCCAGGTCAAGGCGGTGGCCCGCGAGTTCGAGGTGCCGGTCCTGGTCCTGTCCCAGTTGTCGCGGGCGATCATGACCCGTGACGACCAGCATCCCCGCCTGCACGACCTGCGCGAGTCGGGGGCGATCGAACAGGACGCCGATGTGGTGATCGGCCTGCACCGCGACCTGGGCGGAGACACGCTCGACATTGGCATCCTCAAGCAGCGCCAGGGCGAGATCGGCAATGCGCACCTGCTGTTCGACGGCGACCACCTGCGTTTCACCGAGGTCCATCCCGCCGGAGGACCGTACTGGGATACCGGGACATGAGCGCATCGCTGATCGACCGCTTGCTGGACCTGCGCAACACGCCGACTTCCACCCTCCTGCTTGGAGACCTGCAACGTGGCAAGGGCTACACGGACACCGGCGAGCCCGCCCCGTGCAGTCCGGCATGGCAGGCCCACTATGACGCGGTTGACGCCGCGATCGACCTGATCCTGCCGGTCCTGCGCGCGATCAACGATGCTCCGGTCCTGACCAGCCACGGCCTGAAGTGTGTAGACAAGGAGGCCCTCATTGAAATCGTCGGACGCCCGCCCAGCCCCCAGTCATGGCTCCGCCGCAGAGTCGAGCGCGGCAGTGAGTGACGAGTTTCTGCGCTGGAACATCAAGGTCTGGCAGCACAGGTTCGGCCTGGACGACTGGGACGTTCGACTGGGCCACCACCCGCCCGACATGGAGGGGGTGTACGCGCAGGTCTCCTACCGGCTCGGCGAGCGGGTGGCCGAGGTCAGGATCGACCCCGCCACCCCGAACGCGGACATCGCAGAGTCGCACATTGCCCACGAGATGGTCCATCTTGCACTCAAGCCGTACACCGTCATCGCCGAGGGGGTGGCGGCGCAGATGAAGGAGCCGTTCCGCGCCTATCTGGCCAACGCCCTCGAAGACGCCGAGGAGCGGGTGATCGAGTCGATCCTGCGCTCGCACGGGTTCGCCCGGTTCGAGCCCTACGGCGATCTGGCGGCCGACTGGCCCGCATTCGCTGTTGACGATGTGTCCCGGTCTGTCTCATCATAGGGAGCAACACGCCATGACCGAACAGAAGCAGTACACCAAGCAGCCCCTGATCACGGTCAACGGCACCGTGTCCCGCGCGCCGGTCGTGAAAGAGACCCCGAAGGGTCAGCTCGTCGCCTTCGGCCTGGCCGTGACGACCGGCTACGACGAGACCGACGGCCCGCGCTGGATCGACGTGTCGGTGTGGAACGCGGGGCTGGCCCGGTTCGTGTACGGCAACATCTACAAGGGCGCGAAGGTCGCCGTCGAGGGTTTCCAGGCGTTCCGTGAGTACAACGGCAAGACCTACGAGCAGCTCGCCGCGCAGAAGGTGGGACTCGTCGAGTGGGGACCGCGCTCGCAGCGTGGCGAGGTTGTCCCGCCGATCGAGACGGCCCCCGCCGCAAGCGGCGCGGACACGGAGTGGTGAGATGAACGATGCCCTTCCGCTCCTCCTGGAGTGCGACGCCTGCCATCAGTTGTGTGAGGAACTCATGGTCGTGCGCGTCGAGCGCTTCGCGGGTCATGACCTCGACGGTCGGCGCCTGGTCAGGACCGACGAGCAGGCGATCTGCGAGTGCTGCCATCCCCCGAACACCGACTGGAACCCGGACCATCGGCCGTGATGAAGTACGCGGACATGGCGTTCCTTCCCGTCATCTGGCCCCTCTGGTCCTACAGCATCCCGAGCACCGGTCGAGGTGGTGAGCTTCGGAGTGGTCTGTTCGGCGAAGTGCGGATGATCAAGGACGGCCAGGTTCAGCAGCACTTCGAGTCGTTGACCGGAGATGGCGTGCGCGCGCTCGTCGAGACCGCAGCGCAGTACAACGCGGCCGGATGGGATGCGTACTACGGCGTACTGCCCCGCATTCGGGAGCGCGGCCGGAGCGAGGACTGCGTCAATCGAACGTATGTCCTGTGGGCCGACATCGACGCCAAGCACTTCTCAACCGATCTGGCCGTCGGCAAGCGGGCCGCCCTGGACGCGCTCTCTGCCATCTCACCCTATCCGAACATCGTGGTGGACTCCGGGGGCGGCACGCACGCGTACTGGCTTCTCCGTCGATCCGTGGCGCTCACAGAGGCCGCTAGCGCGATGCGCGGGCTCGCGCGCGCGACGGGTGGGGACGCGGTGCACGATGGCGCCCGCGTCCTGCGCTTGCCGGGGACGCTGAACTGGAAGCGAGAACCACCTACCCCCTGCCGCGTGATCCGCTTCCGAACGCTGCCCCAGTACAGCATCTCCGACTTCGACTCTTATATGTTCACTCGTGACTTCCCACCGCGCACGTCAACGGGCCCGATCCCGCGCACGGACGAACTGCCGGCGTGGCTGGTCAATCTGATCACCGACGGTGCACCGGTTGGTGTCCGCTCCGAGGCGGTCTTCCGGGTCGTGCTCGGTCTGTTGCGCCGTGGGCGGACCGAGGACGAGGTGCGCTCGATCATCCGCACGAACCGGATCGGAGAGAAGTACCAGGAGATGAACCCGGTGGCCGCCGAGCGCTGGCTGGACCGGACGATCAAACGGGCGAGGGAGCTACTGGTGTGAAGCAGCACTACACAGACGATGAGATCGCGCAACTGGAAAGCGATCTGCTCGACGCGGCACAGAAGGTTGGCCTCACGGAGGAGGAGGCACACATGGAGTACGCGCGCCTGATGCAGATCGGCAAGTCGAGCTACGAGGCCGCGCGTCTCGCGGATGGCAGCTACGCCCTCGCCCTCGCGGAGGCGCGGGCACGCTACGAGATCGCGCTGGCGAGGTTGCGGAGGGCAGTGTGATGCCGATCAATCCCGGTTCCCGGTACCCTGAGCCGACGAAGACCCAGCGTGCAGCGAAGGTGGTGCGCTCGAACGCGGTCAGCGTGGCCTACACGCTCGGCATGATCGTCGGGATCATCCTCACGCTCGTGGCGGGTGCCGTGCGATGAAGTGCCCGGCGTGCGGATCGACGAACCACCGGCGCTATCGCTCGCCGCGAGTACGGCAGGACGCGATCGTGCGCCGCCACCGCTGCCTTGATTGCCGAGCGCTGTTCGTGAGTGTCCAGATCGTGCTCACCCCTGAGGTGGAGGCCAAGGCTGCGTTCCTCCAGTCCAGGCTCGGCTTCTTGGAGTCGTTGCTGTGAGCGATGCACCCGCCGACCAGGATGCCGCCATGACCGCTGAGGAGGTCTTCACGGCAGACGCCCGCGCGCTTGGCTACCTGCCCGACGACCCACACCAGCCGGGGGATGGGCGCGGCTTGGCCGCGTACTACCGCGACGTTGGAGTGCTGTCCCCGACGGCGCTGGCGAGAATACGCCGACGTGAGCGTGTTGGCTGGCACCTGCCGGGAGAAGACCGATGAGCGGTTCCGACCTGGAGCGCGTTCTGCTCGGCCAACTGATAGCCATCCGCCTTCCCGAGCCCGAGCGCGAGTACCGCTTCCACCCTACCCGGCGCTGGCGGTTCGACCTCGCCTGGCCCGACGTGCGGCTGGCGGTCGAGGTGGAGGGTGGTACGTGGTCAGGGGGCCGCCACACGACGGGGGCAGGGTTCGAGGCGGACTGCGAGAAATACGCCGAGGCCGTGCTGGCCGGCTGGCGCGTCCTGCGCGTGACCGGGAAGATGATCGAGTCGGGCCGCGCGATGGCGCTCGTCGAGCGCGCACTGCGGCCAGCCAAGCTGCTAGACGATCCGGGCCAGCTCGCTGCCATCGCGGACTGGCTCGACCGGATGGACGACCTGGCCGACGCCGAGCTGGCCAGTCGGGGCAGCACCTACCGTGTGGGCCGCACGATCCAGGCTGACCTCCGGCGGATCGCGAGTCGTCTCGCCGACGCCCAGGCCGAGATCGCCCGCCTGCGCGAGGCCATCGGTGACCACGGTCGGTGTTGGTGCCACCACTACCCGGGCTACCCGCGCGGCGACCGGCACGCGCCGGGGTGCGACTACGACCCCGACCTGCGCGCCGCGATCGAAGGTCAACGCATCGAGGAGGGAGACCGATGACTACTGAGCGACGCGCCGAGCCGGACCCGGCCGAGGCTGGACATGACAGTCTCCGTCTCGATCCCGACTACGACGGTTGCCCATGCGCCGAGTTCGATAGGCGCGGGGGAATCGTCAATGTCGTCCGGCTCCACGACGACGACATGGCCTCAGCCCCGACCGGCCGGGCCGACGAGCCAGAGCCTGACCCGGCCGAGGCTGAGCTGTATACGGAGGCGCAGTTCCTGTTGCTGCGCGAGACGGTCGAACGGCCGTCGAACGGCTGGGAGGGCATCGACGAGCTGGAGAGGATCGACCACTGGCTGAGCAATCATCCGATCACGCAGCGCGTGCTCATGGCTGGGCTTCATGCCCTGCGTGACGACCGCGAGGTCCAAGACTTCATCACCGGCGCCATGACGGGCGATGGCTGGGAGGACGACTGATGACCGATCACCTGGTAGCCGGCATGCCCTGGCCTGCCCGCTGCCGCTATTGCGACCTCGTGACCGAGGACCCCGACGCGCACTTCTGGTCACCGGATGGTGATGAGGATACCCTGCCCGAGAGCTACCGCTGCCTCGCCTCGCCGAGCGGCCTGCATGAGCCCGCCCGTCGGACGGGCGAGGGCGTCGTGCAGGTCGCCCTATACCACGACGACATTGCCAGCGCCCGCGGCGGCGGGGGCGGGGGCGGATCGGGCCACGTCACAGTCAAGCTGGAGACTGACCGATGACCCCCGAACAGCGCGCCGAGATCGAGCGACGAGACCGATCCGCCGTTCATGGCGACGATGACAGCCCCGAGTGCATGCAGGCGGTCAGCGATCGCCACGTTCTGCTCGAAGCTCTGGTCATGGCTGAGCAGCGAGCGAACGCCTACCACGATGCGCTGGCGGATGCCCATCGGGAGACAGCTGAGCAGGCGGCTGAGATCAAGCGAATGAGGAAGACGCTCTCCGATTTGGCCATAGCCGATCGCGAGCGGGAGTTAGAGCTCAAGAGGATGATGGGGCTTGTCTCGTTCCCGGAGCCCGACTGGAGCACCGCCCTCCGGAAGACGGCTGAGCTGTACGCGGAGATCGAGCTATCGCGGTCCGACCGGCGCGCCGCCCTGCGCGAGCTGAGCAACGACGCGGACGAGCTGGGCGACTACACGGGTTGATGTATCGCATTCTTGACACATGCCGGCGTCATGTCAAGAATGGTGGACAGTCATTCGTCAGGATTGAGCAATAGGTCAATCCTGGTCCGCGGCCGAGCTGAACCTCCCCCGCCGGTCGCGGCGGACTTGGCCGATGATCGCCATCTGGTCCATCCGGTTTTCGGTATCCTTCGCGGCCTGACAGAACGCTCCGACCACGAAGGACACAAAGATGGGGGTCGCGACAAAAGCGGTGAAGTCGCCGAACCACAGCACGGTCACGGCGGCCGAAAACAGAGCGGCCACGACCAGACCCTTCCACGAGAGCATCTTCCACCTCCGCTGCGGATCATAGTCCACCAGCCGGACACAGCGAAGCCCCCTCCGTACCGTTTTCAGTACGAAGGGGGCTTTCGGATCGTAGCGCTTACGCTACGGCATCCGCTCGATCCGTTTTGCGGTGATGCACCAGGCAGGCCGCGTACAGGTTCGAGGCGCACGCAGCGCAGTACTTGCGCCTCCGGCCCCGGCCGGGATGCTCGTAGACCGGGATTGACCAGTCGCCGCAGATCGCGCACGACCGATAGCCGATCGGTTCGCGCTCGGCGAGGGGCCTGGGTTGGGCATTGCCGAGGTCGAACACGACTCGGCAGCTGATCCGGGCGGTGTAGCCGGCCGGAACCGTGATCTCGGGCACCTTACTTGCCCTCCACAACGAGCGGCCCGTCCGGCGAGTAAGGCGCCGGACGGGCCATGGGGGTGAGGCTCGGCTTGCGCCTGCGCCTCTAGCCGTCCTTACTCCGGCAGCGACGACGCTACCAGAGGTCAGGCCGGCTTGTCAAGAGGCTGTGTGTGCGCGGTCCGGGGGTCGGGCAGGCTCCATCCGCAGTTGGCGCACCAGCCACCCTCGGCCTCGGGATACTCGCAGCGCGGGCACTGATCGACGCACAGCGCCCAGGAGGGATGGTCGAGCTTCACCGTCCAGCGACGCGGCTTCTCAGTGTCGGTCTTCGCGGTCTTCACGGTCGATCCTCTCTGCCACGACCCGCTCGATGCAGGTAGCCAGGTCAGCGACCGCGCGGGTGTATCCGGTCGCGTCCGGGTCCCGGTAGCTGTGCCAGGCCATCCGTGCCCGCCACATCCGCAGCGCGGCGAGGTAGTCGTCATGGGCCTGCGCCTTCGCCTTGAGCGCGGCGAGTTCCTTCGTCGTGATCCTGGCGATCATTCCCATGTCATGTTCCCCCCGCGCCATGCCGGAGCGGCGCCCGGCCGTCCGGGGCACGGCATGCTCAATGTCGATCCGCCAACGTAGTGCTCGCCGTTGGTGTTGTCCACGGCGGCGGCCCACCCGCACGTGACGCACCACGCCACGCACGAGTAGTTGCCGTCGCGTTCCCAGTGCGTAAGCCGGTGGCCGAGCATCGACGCCGTACGCGCCGCCTGCGCGACCAGGGCGAGTGTCGGCGATCGGTCGTCTTCCCACCACCCGTGGGCTGCGTCTACGTTGTCCATCAAAACAGCACCTTGTTGCAGCATGCCGCGCACGTTCCGGGGTATTGCGGGCTCTCGACGTGGTGCCCGTCGGCACGTCCGGGGCACACGCTGTACCGGCCCCGGCGCACGCCGACGACCATCAGCCGCGCCGGTCGTCGCGCGGGTGAGAACGACCAGGCGGGATCGAATGGGACATACCGATTGCGCAAAGCATCGCGGTCCATCATGACTCCCCCAGAAGCGCCGCAAGGCGCACCTGCTGTCGAGCGATGTTGCCGGTGAGATTGGACAGGGCGTAGGGCGGCAGCGCCCCACCGGCCCGGAGTTGCCCGGCCTGGGCGCAGAGCATGACCGTGCGCTGGCCGTCCTCGCCAAGGATGGACACGTCGCCGCGGCCGCCGATCTTGGCGGCATCCCGGCAGGACTTGTTGTAGGCCATGATCCGGGCTCGCTCGGCCTCAAGGTCGGCGATCCGGGCTCGCAGTCGTTCGATCGCGTCGGGGTCGTCGCTGTAGATCGCGCGTTCGGCGGCCTGCTCGATGTGCTCGGCGCGGGAGCGCATCTCGTCGGCCTTCGCGGCGTGCTCGACCGCGCGGCGCATGCCGGAGTCGATCCGCTCGGCATCACGCCGGGCGCGAGCCTCGGAGTGGTGACCAACGAGGATCGGCTGGCCGAGCGGGATGTTGTCGGTGAGCGCATGGACCGCCTCGAAGCTCGCGGCGGCCCTGCGCTCCCGGCCTTCGGCCCAGGCGCGCAGCCGCTCCGCGCGTCGCTCGCGCCGTTCGCGGTAGGTCATCTCTCGGTACCTCCTGTGTCTTCGGTCAGCTCTACGGTCGGCCGGCCGCGGAGGGCGCCGGGGTGAGCGGCGCCTACCGTGGGCGGCGGGCCCTAGATCGTGTCGCTAATCCTCCAGGGCCGTGATCGCTCGCTCGATTGCGGCGAGGTCGTCGGGGTCGGTGTCGGCTGGCACGTTGCACCACCGACTAGGGCCGTTCCAGCTAACGATCAGCCGGGCGGCGTCTGTGCGGCTAGGCCGCGGTGGCTCGGCGCGATTGGCTCGCGCAGGACGGCCGATTGGCGAGATGCCAGGCCAGGCCGATGCCCGACATCCGGAATGTCTGCCCGCACCGCGGGCACGTCGGGCGCTCGCGCGTGGCGGTCGGGCGCTTCGGCTCGGGCGCGGTCGGCGGTGCGGCGGCCGGCTCGCGCTTCGGGGCCTTCGGCTCGGACGCGCTGGCCGCCTTGCGGGTGACGGGTGCGGGTGCGGCGGCCGGCGACTGCTTCGCTGCTTTGCGGGCGGTCAGCGCGGCGGCCAGGCGGCGGATCGCTTCGACATCGGGCTCGGGCACGGGCGCCCCCCGGTGCATATGCCAGGCCGGGCCAAGCAGGCACTTCTTGGCGGACGTGCAGACGTCGATCCCTGCGGCCCGCGCTTCGGAGAGCAGGCGGGCATGCGAGCCATCGGCCGGGATCGCGCGCCGGGCAAGCTCGCGCTCGCGATGCTCGGCGGCGACGCGGGAGAGGTGATCGGCAAACGCGACCATATCGGCCGCGCGGCCGGGGATGTCCGCGACGCATAGCCACCCGTTCGAAGGGTAAGGGTGGCGGATATGGTCGGCGCACGGGGCGTGTCGCGCGCCGGTCGGCGGCCTGGCAGTCATCGGGTGTACCTCCTGCGCTGTCGCGACTAATGTGTCGCACCCGTATTGTCTCGCGCTTGTCAACCCCCCAGGGCCATACGTGATTCCGTAGGCGTCGACGTGGAGGTCGGCCGTGAAGGCGATCCGGGTCATCAGTCGCCGCTCGCGAGGCCCGGGTGGGCCGCGAGGTAGCTCGCCGTCGGCCCCGATCCCGTGTGTTCCAATGCCCTGCGGCCGGAACCATCACAGACGCCGGCCAGGGGGCCCCGCGCGCGTCTCCACGCCGGCGATCCGGGCTGCGGGAGGTAGATGCGGTGCTCGCGGACCAGGCCGCCCTTGCGGAGGGCGACATCGGCCCAACAGCTCGGGCACCGGCCGCGTGGGAGGCTACCCACGGAACGCGCCCACACGTTCCCTGACGCCGGCCGGGCCGCCGGCCAGTCGGCCTTGACGATCCTCACTGGTGGCCGGTCCGTAAGCGTGATCGTGAGCGTCTCGTTGCTCATCCTGTGCTCCCTCTGTGTCGTGTCCTGACATGTGGCCCCTGCCTCATCGGGTTTCCGGTGCCCGGTCCCGCACCTCAATCCGCACCGCACACTCAAACCATTCGCCCCACGTCTTCGCGTCCTTCTCTGCCGCTGCCAGAGTCGGATACGGGCCGCTGTAGCCACCGCGCCGCTCCATCGCGGGAAATCGACTCCACCAAATCCCAAACATCCCGTATTCCGTTGGGGCCACCACAGCGATCGCGGGGTTTTCGTTCGTCGGCCACTCGCTCATCTTGACCTCTCACGTGCTCCTTCTGCGCCGTCATCCTGGCGCGTGGCCCCTGCCTCATCGGCGCCGGGCGGGGCATCCGGCGGACCGGACCCGGAAGGCCCGGTTTCGGCTCGGCGGTTAGGCCGCGTACTCGCGGGTACGCCTGGTACCGTCGGCGCGTCATTCGCTCTCGGGATCGAGCCGCCAGAGAGCGCGGAGCTCCGAGTCGGCGACGTAGACGCCAGCGTGGACAGTGTGGGTACATGCCGGACACTCCACCGTCCAGTCGTCGGCCATCGGGGCGGACACGGTCTGCTGGCAGTTCTCGCAGTCGAACCTGATCACGACATCGTCCATCGTCGGGACCTCCTCCTCATCCTCTGCATACGTGGCCCACGCGCGGGCGATGCGGGCGTGGTCCACTGCGTGGTGCGTCTCCTCGTGGTCGAGCCACACGAACCCCTGCGCGTCCTGCGCCGTCATCCTGGCGCGTGGCCCCTGCCTCATCGGCGCCGGGCGGGGCATCCGGCGGACCGGGCGGGTGCCCGGTTTCGGCTGTCCGTCAGATGAGACCATGTTGTCGAGCCCACTCCTGCAGCGCCATGCGCTTGCAGACTCGGCACCATTCGTCGCGACGGTCGGCGTGGTCGCGATGGTGGCGAGTCGCGTATCGCACCATCGTGACCCGCTCTCGCTCGTCGTCGGTGGCCTTGGGCTGCTTGTCGGTGGCCTTCATCTCGTTCTCCTTTGAACTGTCTGTCCTATTTGGGTTTGCTCTGATTGTCTCACGCGATACAATACTCCCCCGGAGTATCCTTGTGCATACGTGATATCGTATGTGTCGTGGTCACGCGGTAGATGCTCGCGCGTGCGTGTGTGCGCGTAGGTGCGTAGGCGCGCGGATGCGTGCAAGGATGCACGGGTGTTGTGCTAGATGCACAAGGTTTCGTTTGTGCAGGATGCACGAGAATGCTGGGGATATGTGCAAGGATGCACGGGGTTTCTACCGACTACTTGCGTACTTGCGCCAAATACGCAACTACCCCATGCAAGCACGTTCAGACATAACCCCTGTTATCGGTAGCGGTCGCAGCCCGCCTGGATGGCCCGGTAATAGAACATATGTACCACGAACGGGCCGCAAACGGAACTCATGTTCTACCGGGGGTGGCGTAGCGGGTTTTCTCAGACCTCGAAAATGCGGGTAAGACACCCCCACAACTGGGCCAAATCACTGTCGGTTACCGCCCTCCGCTACGCCCCTCACCTGTCGGTCAGCATCCGACACCACAACTACCACCACCGCGCCCCCGTGTGTCTACACAACTATGGTGAACGCACCATGGTTGATGAGACGCCCGCACAGGTAACCGTCAAACTAATGGTTCACTTTGACGGGTATCTTCACTACCGCCGTGAACACGCAAGGTGGGCACGGGAGCGGGCTAGTAGTTGCATACGCAACTAACGGAACAAAATAACCTATGGAACAAATGTTCCGACCCCCCCCTGAAAACGTACTATATATAGAGGGGGAAACACAAACCACCTATAGCGAGCCTATCCAGTGGATAGGCGAGCGTAGGAACCGCAAAGAGAGCAATGGGCGATCCCGACTCCATCAGGGAAAGAACTTCGAGTTACGAGGGATCGCCCAGACATATGAACGTAGCATCTACATAGTTCGGGGCGAGCCTGGAACTATGCCCTGCTCGTGGTGTTGAGTAATCTTGCTCACCCGTCTGAGCAATCTGTACCGCTGCGGTTCAGTTGACCGCAACCATACAAAACCGTGTGGTTCCAGGCAACGCACCGGCGGCCCCAATGAATGAGGACGGTACGCGGGATGGGTTGGGGAGACTCGGCCGCCGCGGCCCTCCTTGACGAGGTTCGTGCAGTCCCCGCGCTGCGAGCGAACCTCCTGCCGGGACTTCCGGGCGCCCGGGTAGCCGGCCTGTTGGCGGATCGGTGATGCGGGCAGAGGGCAGTGGTCCTTGACGTCGGACCCCCCCCTCTGGCCGGTCTGATTTTCAGATGGCGACGCGGACATGGTGGAGAGGCAAGTAGAGATGGCGGTCCTGAACGCAAAGCAGCGCAAGCGCTCGGCCACGGTCGTGGTCAACGGCGAGCCGAAGTACCCGATCCCCGACGCTGCCCATGCCCGTGCCGCACTGGCACGGATCAATCAGGCCAAGCCGCCCCTGACCGCGGCCCAGAAGGCGAAGGTCCGCGCCAAGGCCGAGGCGATGCTTGGCGACCACTCGATGATGAACCGTCCCCACAGGATGCCTGATGGCACGATGATGCGCGGCCGCAAGGGGGGGCGCCCCTAGGCCATGAATGGAGTGCCTGCGGCGATGCCGCTCGGGATCGACATCTCGCGCTGGAACGTGCTGCGCGCCAAGAGCCTTGCCGGCCTTGACTTCGTGATCGTCCGTGCGACGTACAGCGTCACCACCGACCCCAAGTACAACGCCCACGCGCGGGCCGTGCGGGCTGCCGGGCTGCCGCTCGGGGCCTACCACTTCGGGACCGGATCGGCCAGCCCCGAGGCGCAGGCGAAGGCGTTCCTGGCTGTGGCCGCCGATGCCGACTTCATCGCCCTCGACCTCGAACGGGACAAGACCTCGACGATGACGAACGCCCAGGCCCGCGCCTTCATCGCGGCGGTGCACCGGGCCGGTCGGAAGATCGGGCTCTACCACTCCCGCTCGCTGTTCCCGAACGTCGGCCAGGACTGGAACTGGGTCGCCCAGTGGGGCTCCCGGCCGCCCGACGGGCTCGGCCTGCGCTGGACGTTCTGGCAGTACCAAGGTAGCCCGATCGACCGCGACGTGTTCAACGGCTCAGCGGACGACCTGCGCGCCTTCCTTGCTGCCCAGCGTGTTGCCCAATCTGTCTCACCGTCCGTGATCGCCCGCCTGCGGCGCTACATCGCCACCCTCGCCCGCGTGCCGCGCCCGACCACGGCGACCCGCGCCAAGCTCGCCGCCTACCGCGACCGGCTGACCGAGTACCTGGGGCGGGGCAAGTGACCGAGGACCTTGACGCGTTCGTGACCTGCGCCGAGCCGGGCTGCGCGTGGCACGTCTCCCTGCCCGAGACGCGCTGCGAGGAGCACGGTGGCAAGCCGGGTCCGGCCTACTTCACCGACTCCGAGGGCACGATCCTCGTCAGTCGCCACCTGCTGACCGCGCTGGGCTGGGAGGACTGCGAGTGAGGCGCCTGCTCGCGCTGCTCTTCACCGCCGCGATCCTGATCGGCGCCAACGCTCCCGACTACCGAGCGTTCACCGGCCTCTCGCGCGACACGGATCGGACGCTCGTCGAGGTCCAGGCAACGATCACATCGCCGACCTGCACGTTCGTTTCTCGCAACTCGTGGTGCGCCGCATGGGTCGCCCTCGAAAACGGCGGTATCCCGCCCTGGAACATCGTGCAGGTCGGCTACATCATCTTCCCGCCGATCTGGGGTCGGCAGGTTCACTACTTCTGGGCGGCCGGAGACGCTGCATCTGGTCGTGCGCCGTATGCCCAGGACCTCGGACCGGCCGCTCCGGGCGCGCACCACTTCCGGGTCCGGGTCGTGACGACCTATGCGGGCCGTACATATGATCGCGTCCAGATGTACATCGACGGTCGGCTCGTGGCGACCTCGCCGCTCGCGGCCACGCCATGGGTTGAGGTCGTGAACTCGGCGAGCTGGCAGTGTGAGCTGGCCGTTCACGGCGATCGCTGCGCGGTGACCTTCACCCGGGCGCGCATCCGGGTCGAGGGCGGCTCCTCGGTCGCGGCCTTCCGGGGCTGGGTCGGCTACCGCGAACGCGGCCTTGCGATCACGTCCACGACCACCCTGCGCGTCTTCCGCTAGTCCCGTGTGGTACGTCCGAACCTACTTCCGTGAGCACGGCGAGCTGGTCTACCTCGACGAGGGGCCGTGGGATCGCTACCTGGCCGAGCTTGTCCTTGCCGACATCGGCATCGACGCCAGCATCCCGCGCGGCCTCGGCCGGGTGAGGGTCGAGCGAGCCGTGCTGGTGCAGGCCCGATGAGCCGCTGCTGGTGTTGCGCCGACCTGCTCGACGTTCGTGGTCTCTGCCCGCTGTGTGACTACGAGGGCGGGATGGTCAGCCCCCCGCACGTGTGCGCGAAGTCCGGCCGCCTGATCACCGACGAGCACGGCTGCGACCCCGACTGGCCGACGATTGAGCCGGACCACGAGACGTGGCGCCTGATGCAACGGCGGCCCTGATCGCCGGGCTCGTCCTCTACGCAACCGCGCTCGCGGTTGCATGGCTGCCAATGCGCTGTTCCCACGACTGCCCGGTGTGCATCGACGAGAAGACCCGCCGCGCCGAGGAACGCGCCCGCCGGGCACGCGAGGCCGAGCACGAGTGGCGGCACACCGTCTGGGGCCGCAGGAACTGCCCCTTCTGTGACGAGGACGGACGCACGGACGAATAGCTAGCCCCTACGGGATGGAGAGCATGGCAACCTTCACGACTCCGGACACGACCGACTACGCGGCGATCTACAACGCCTCCGCTCCGGCTGACGCCGGCGGCGGCGGAGACCTCGTGGCCCAGCTCGCGCGGCTCGGTCTGACCCCGGCCGACCTTGCCGGTGCGAGCGATGCGGTCCTGCGGGCATTGGCCTCCCAGCTTGCGGGCAGCACGCCCAGCGCCGCGGGAGGGGCGAGCCAGCTTGCGGGCAGCACGCCCAGCGCCGCGGGAGGGGCGAGTGCCGGTGGGGGTGCTGCACCGGGGGCGCCAAGTGCCGAGTCGTTGGCCGCGCTTGGCATGACCCCTGATCAGATTGCCCAGCTGCTGGCTGTTCTCTCTGCTCCGGCCGCGAACGTGACGGTCCCCGCTTGGCAGGGCCTCCAGCCGGGCCAGACCGACTCGGGCGGTCGGCTGGTCGTCGGCCCGAACGACGTTGTTGCCGGTCCGAACGAGACGGTCCAGTGGACCCCGGCCACGGCGCGCGCATGGTGGGACAACTGGTTCGCCAACCCATTCCCGCTCACCGGGATCAATCCGCAGGCGCTCCCCGGCGCGCTCGTCTTGACCCCCGACGAGATCGCCCGTGCGCGCATCATCAACGCCCGGTTTGGCGAGGACCCTGCACTGGCGCAGGGCCAGAACTCCGGTTTTCGTCCCGGTGACACGTCGCTCAACAACAGCTACGACGTGCTCGCCTACCTCAAGGACCTGCTCGCTCAGAAGGCCGCCGGGACATACCGGATGGTCAACGACCCGTCCCAAACCTCGGGAACGAGCCCCCTTGCCGCCGCGGAGCTTGATCGGAACATTGCCGCCGCGCAGGCAACGATCGAGCAGAACAAGCAGGTCTACGACATCCGAAAACAGCAGCAGGCGAGCGCCGGAGGACCATTCCCCACCCCGGCCGACCAGCCGTCTTCCGGCGCGGCCACGGGCACTGGGACATCCGCGGCGGCGCAGGCCCGGATCGACGCGATCCCGAAGCTTGAAGGCTACATCAAGGAGCTGTCATCGGTCAAGGCCCCGAACGCCGAGCAGGCAGCCGAGCTGACGGCCTACCAGCAGCGCCTGAAAGAGTACAAGAAGACCGCGGCCGCGCCTCCGGTGACCGCTGCGCCCCCCCCCGTGACCACGAACACGCCTCCACCGACCACCACGAGCGCGGCTGCGAGCGCGGCGCCTGTCGTGGGCTCCGGATCGCCTCCGCCGACCACCACGAGCGTGTCGGGGGCGGCTCCGAAGGTCGATTACAGCGCGGCCATCACCAAGCTCAACCAGTACATCTCGAACCTGTCCGCCGTGAAGCAGCCGACATCGACCCAGGCCGCGGAACTGGCGACGTATCGGGCTCGGTTGGCTGATTACCAGAGCCGGTAACGTGGTCGCAGGGCAGGGAAAGCCGGGCTTTTGCTCGGTTTGCGCCCATACCAATGTCGCCGAGATCAACAAAAAGGTGCGTGAAGGGCTCAACGCGGCCCAACTGAACCGCTGGTGCAAGGAGCGGTTCGGGTTCGAGGTCCATCGGACCGTCTGGTACGCCCACCGATCGCACGCGCAGAGCCCCGAACAGCGCGTCGTGCAGGCCGCCGAGCAGCAGCGGCGTGCTTTGGACATCAAGCGGGGCTCGAATACGAGCTTCCTGGAGGCCGTCCGCGATATCGGGCTCGCCAAGGCGATCACGGACCCCGAACAGGTCTCGATCGACCACGCCCTGAAGGCCGTGTCGATCCTGGAGAACCGAAAAGACCGCGCCGGAGACCAAATCAACCTGCTTGTCGCCATCGTCACCGGCCAAAACGTGCCACAAACCACCGTAGAGGCCGAATACAAGGAGATTTCGCCAGAATGATCACCGCAAAGCCCGCTTTGACCATCTATCGGGTTCTCGAACGGTCTCTGCTCAGCCCAGAGTTCATCGAACACGTCAAAACGGCCGAGCACGCGGTCGATCCGACGTTCGTGGAGAACGATCGCCCGCGCGATTACCTCTGGAGCGACGAAATCGTGGCCGCCACGAAGGCGTTCGCGCTCGTGGACCAGAACGGCAACCGCGTGGCGGAGTTTCCGACCCTCGCCGAGGCGGAAGCTGCCGCCGCGTCGGCCACGGTCACGTTCGGGGTGCAGGTCGGCGGCAAAGAGGCAGTCAAGACAGCGGCGAAGGGGTAGTCAGCGATGGGTAGCAAGGCCGACTATCTCGAAAACAAGCTCCTCGATCACGTCTTCTCGGCCACGGCGTACACCGCCCCGGCAACGCTGTATGTGGCCTTGTACACGGCCACGCCGAGCGACACCGGCGGCGGGACGGAGGTCTCCGGTGGGAGCTACGCCCGCGTAGCCGTCACGAACAACGCCACGAACTGGCCGGCGGCATCGGCCGGGTCGAAGTCGAACGGGACGCAGATCACGTTCCCGACCCCGACCGCGAACTGGGGAACGATCGTTGCCTTCGGCGTGTTCGATGCGGCGTCGGCCGGGAACCTCCTCTACTGGGGCGCCATCAGCCCCAGCAAGACCGTCAACAACGGCGACCCCGCCCCCTACATCGCGGTTAGCGGGCTGACGATCACTGAGGAGTAGCCCAACCATGGCCCTGAAGCGTCAAGTCTTCACCGCGTCCGGCAACTGGACGCGCCCCTCCGGCGTCGATAACGTCGTCGTCTTCCTCGTCGGCGGTGGCGGCGGTGGCGGCGGAGTTCCGGCGACCGCGAACCGATCCGGTGGTGGTGGTGGTGGTGGTGGCGTCATCGAGCGTGTCGTCGATGTCACCGGCACCCCGGTCGGCAACACGATTGCGGTCACGATCGGCGCGGGTGGAGCAGGGGGAGATACCACTGGCACCGCTGGCCTCAGCGGCGGCAACACAACGTTCGGCGCGCTCGCCACGGCCTATGGCGGCGGCGGTGGTGCCGGCGCATCAGGCAGTGAGGTGCCAGGCAGTGGGGGCTGCGGTGGCGGAGAAGCCGGCTTCTCCACCATCGGTACGTCCGGTGGTGGTGGTGGTGCCGGTGGACCTGGCGAGGGTGCGCCACTGCGTCTCGATCGGAAAGCCGGTGCTTCGGGAACGCAGGGCGGCCAGGGCGGCGGCGGTAGCACAGGTGGCCATGACGGCCAGGGCGGCAATGGCGGACCCGGAGTCAATGGCTTTGGTGGTGGTGGTGGTGGTGGTGCGAGTACGGGCGGCGTAGCGGACACCGGCAGAGGATCATCTGGCGGCGGGAACGGCGCAGTTGATGCTGCGGGCTCGAACGGCACGGCCAATACCGGCGGCGGCGGAGGTGGTGCCGGCAATACGACCGCGACCGGCTACGCCGGTGGCAATGGCGGCTCGGGCTACGCCGAAGTGTGGTGGGCCGAGTAGTCAACGCGGATGCCTAGTCCGCTCCTTCTCCTTCTCCTTGATCAGAGGCCCGCTGCTGCTCTAAGCGGCACCTCCGCCGGTGTAGCGACCGCCTCAGCGGTCCTGACCACAGCGATTCCGCTCGTCGGATCGAGCGCCGGGTCCGCCACTGCCGGAGGCTCGCTGACCACGGCGATCCCGCTCGTCGGGTCGGCGGCCGGAGCGGCGACCGCAGCCGCCTCGCTCACGACCGCGATCCGGTTGACTGGGACGAGCGCCGGCGTAGCGACCGTTTCGGTTGACCTCACGATCACGGGGCTCGTCACCGCCAGCGACGCTGCCCGATGGATTGCAACCTCAGTTGATGCCGCGGTGTGGCTCGCCACGGCCACCGACCGGGCGCTCTACGGCGCAACCGCCAGCGACAGGAAGATGTAAGGAGAGCTTGCGCTCGAAATGGCAGTCGGCGTATACGACATCGGGGATACCGTTCGGCTCACGGGAACGTTCACGGACAACGCGGGCACCGTTGCCGACCCGACGACGGTCACGGTGACCGTGACGAACCCGGCGGGCGTCGTGACGAACCCGGCCGCGACCAAGGATAGCGTCGGGGTCTACCACGTCGATATCACCCCCACTGTTTCGGGGACCTGGCGGTACTCCTTTTCCGGTACCGGCGGGATTGTGGCCGCCAGCCCCACGTATGAACTGTTCGTGAGGGTTCCATGACCGAAGTTGCGACGACTGCGAACGGCCTGCCTGACCTCGAACCGGTCATCAGCGACTGGGAGATGTCCGTGGTCGAGGGTCGCCTGCGCGAGGCGTGGCTGGGTACGGTACCCGACGAGACGGCCTTCGTGTCGTTCATCCAGGAACCGCGCGACATCGAGCGCGAGGGCAGGGTCTACCACATCGACCGGATGGCCGTGTTCGGAGTCCTCTCGCCGCACCCGACGAACAAGCTCGCGCCGTCGATCTTCACCCACGGCACGGTCTCCTACGAGGCATTCGACGAGGAGCGCAAGGCGCGCAAGCACTACGCCTCAACCAAGCCCGACCCCGCGCTCGTGATCATGGCCGCGGTCCTGAAGAACCACATGGAAACCCTGTCCAACCTGCGCGAGATCATCCACTGATGGCCGGCTCCGCCCGGATCGGGCAGTTCTCGATCCCCTCGCCGGTCTACGGGGCGCCCGTGTCGGTCGCCAAGCCGGCCGATAACCGCACGGCCCCCCTGCCCGCCCCGTCCACTTCCCCAACGCAGGCACAGCTGGATGCCCTGTACGAACAGCTCAAGAAGCTCGCGGGGCGGTGAGAAGCGGCGCGCGCGGTACGACCGATGGTCCGCTCCGCCTGACGGCCGACCAGGCGAAGACATTCGAGGCGCTGCGGGATGCCCGCTGGGACATCAACATCTGGGCGCGGGACGTGCTCGGGGTCAAGCTCAATCCGGCCCAGCGGCGATGGGTGAGCCTGATCAACCCCAAGGCGAACGGCTGGGAGTGGCGACTGAAGTTCGTCCTCCACGTCGCAGCAAACCAGATCGGGAAGACGCTCGGCCTCGGGATCATCATCACCTGGGGCGCGTTCTACAAGATCGGGGTCCCGACCGACGACTCGAAGCGCTGGTTCGCCGCCCCCTACCAGTGGTTCCACGTCGCCCCCAGCCAGAACCAGGCGTACCTGACGCTCAAGGATATCGTCCTGCTCATCAAGGGCGCGCACCCCGCCCAGACGCTCCCCTTCCGTCTCCCGCGCGGCCTGTTCGCCGAGACGAAGATCGAGACGTACTACGACGGGTTGTCGGTGTGGAACGGGGCGATCGTCCAGTTCCGGACGACCGAGGACAAGGCGAAGGCGCTCCAGGGCCGGCGCGCCGCGGCGATCTCGATGGACGAGTGTGCGTTCGAGGATCACCTGAACTCGGTCATCAACGAGACGCTCCTGATGCGGCTGATCTCGACCGGCGGGCCGTTCATCGGGGTCAGCACCCCGAACGGGATCAACGACTGGTACAGCCTCGTCACCTCGGTCCAGGACAACGCGACCGTCCACGAGCTTGCCACCGCCGACCACTGGGCGCTCGGCGGCTCGTGCGTCCCGGGCGGCATGGTCCCGCTCTGGGAGACCGAGGACGGGCGCGGCCTCGTCTGGTCCACGGTCGAGGATAACGTCGGGTACGGGATCACGGCGGCTGACGCCGAGCGGATGGAGCGCGACCTCGACGAGAGCACGAAGGAGCAGCAGCTTCGGGGCGCGTTCCTCGAACCGCGCGATGCGTTCTTTGTCCCGGTTCCGGCTGTCTTGAGCTGCTTCCGCAACGACCTGCCCGACTACACCCCGCCCGAGGTCGGCCACAGCTACGTCATCAGTTGGGACCCGAGCTTCGCGGCCGACCCGACCGCGGTCGTGGTCCTCGATGTCACCTCCCGCCCCTGGCGCGGCGTGTACTACGCCCACTACCGCAAGCCCCTCGGGGACACGAAGCTGCTGACCGAAATCTACAGCCTCCATGCCCTGTACAACGGCGGGGCGACCGACGTTCCGCCCGGACGCGAGCCCCCGCGCGCGATCACCGCGTATGACGAGACATCGATGGGCGGGGCGATGCTCCGCCAGTCGCTCGTGGGGCTCGTGCCCAAGCGCGGGATCAACCTCGCCGGACCGTCCACGAAGGTGGACGTCCTCACGAACCTGCGGGCGGCGCTCACGACCGGTTCGCTCCTCATCCCACCGGCCTGGCAGCAGCTCCAGAAAGAGGTCCTGTCCTACAAGTTGCCGGACACCAAGATCGCCCAGGACTCCGTGATGGCCCTTGCCGGCGCGGCAGCGGTCGCCGCGTCGGGCTGGTCCGGAGTCTCCACCCTCGCGTTTCGGCCGACCGCGAGAACCTACCAGAGGCGGTACTAGTTGAGCTACGACACGAGCACCAACAGCGGACTCGACATCGCGCTTGACGAGGCGGAGGTGACCGCGCAGGCATTGGCGCGGTACCGCGAGACCGACTCCTACTACGCGAACCTGCGCTCGCGCTACGAGCGCAACCATCACTACTACCGTCCCGTTGACGGCGACCAGTGGCCCCAGGACAAGGCGCTCCGACCGGGCATGATCCACGTCACGGCGAACATCATCGCCCCGGCTGTTGAGACCGAGTCTCGCCTGGAGTCGATCCTGCCGCGGATCACGAACACGCCCGATGTTCTGACCGAGGAGCTGCGCAAGCGTGCCGAGGCGGCCGAGAAGCTGATGTACCGGTTCCTCGAACTGTCAGGCTGGGACATCTGGCTTGCCGACGCGTGCAAGATCAAGGCGATCTACGGCAAGACCGTCTGGAAGGTGTTCTGGAACAATGAGGACGGCCGCCCCGATGTCGTCGTCCTCGAAAACCCGGCCAACCTGCGGATCGGCTGGGGATCGAGCGACTTCCGGGTGATGGACTGGACGCTCTACGAGTACTCCATCAGCCCGATCGAGGCGATGCGCCGGTACCCGGAGATCACGATCATCCCGTCCGGCGACAAGCGCGCCCCGCTCACCGTGTTCCGGGCCGGAGACCACTCGGATCCGATCGGAACGCTGGCGAATACCCAGTCATCGAGCTGGAAGACCGCCCGCCCGGCGAGCTGGACCCCCTCGGACTACGAACAGAAGCAGGTCTCGTGCTGGGACTACTGGTTCAAGGACGAGAAGGGCGTCATCAAGAACGCGATCTTCATCAATGGCGTGCTCGCCGGCCCGATCACGACGCACACGTACCTGCCCGACCTGCCGTACATCGTCGTCGAGCACGGCCACGAGCCGGGTACGCCCGAGGGGCTGGCGCTCGTCGATGACCTGCTCGACATCCAGATCGAAATCAACCGCGCCCTCAGCCACTGGGCGCAGCTCGTGGCCGACGAACTCGATCCGGCCTGGCAGGTTGATGCCGACAGCATCCCCGGCGGCTCGATCCCGCGCGGTGGCGAGATCACGCCCGCGGGCGAGGGCCACATCATTCGCGCCCTCGAAAAGCCGGTCAACCAGTTCCCGATCCAGGCGCTCCTGGCCGAGTTGTACAAGACGTTCCACTTCATCTCCGGCCTGTCCGAGATCATGTTCAGCCTGCCCCCCGGCGCGCAGACCGCGGGGCGCGCCCTGGCGATCCAGATCGAGTCGAGCATCAACCGGATCGACCAACGTCGCCGGCGCCTGTACCGGGGCCTGTACGAGCTGGTGATCTTCTGGAGCTACATGGCCGAGAAGATCAACCCGAAGATCGTCGTCGGGGTCGAGCCCGACACCGGCAAGCCGATCAAGGCCGGGCTGAAGGAAGTGTTCTCCGGCCTGCGCCGCTGGAAGTTCGTCGCCCCCGAGATCACGCCCCGCGACGTGATCGAGAACACGACCAACGTCATCAACAAGCTCCAGGCCAAGCTCGTGTCGCTCGAAGACGGGATGGACGAACTCGGCGTCGATGCCCCGCTGGAGATGATCGGCAAGATCATGCGTGAGCGCACGAACCCAGCCCTCTTCCCCGGCGAGACGCAGGCATACGTGGCGGTCATGGACCTCCTTCAGAAGATGCAGGCCCAGGCCCAGGCGCTTCCTCCGGGTCCTCCCCCGGGCGGCGGTGGCGGCTCGCCGCAGGACCAGGCGGCAGGGACGCAGGTAGCGCTGGCGCAGGCGGCCCAGCCCACGCTCGACCAGGCGGCGAACCAGTCCGGCCCGCCCCAGCCGCTCACGCAGGCGGGGAGTCCGCCACCCGTCGGTAGTCCGCCACCCGGCTCACCGATCCAGAACCAGACGCTGATCCGGTCCACGCCCTCGGGGGCCGCGCAGGCACTCCAGCAGATCAAGCTGACGACCGGGGGCGGCTAGCACATGGGCAGGGCGAGTTTCGGCGGCAGCTCTGACTACTCGGCGCTGTTCGCATCCATCTACGGTGCGCAGGATGTCGCGGCCAAGCAGGCCGAGTACGACGCCAAGCAGGCGGCGGCCGAGGCGAAGGCGAAGCAGGCTGCCCAGGACCAGGACATGGCCGACCAGTGGGCCAACGGCCTCATCAGCAACGAGGAGTGGCTGGCCTACATCGCCACCCGTGTCCAGCAGACCGCCGGTGATCCGGCCGAGCACGAGAAGTGGGTCAAGTACCAGCGCAAGTACCAGGAACAGATCGCCGATAGCACGGCTGAGTTCAACTTCGCCAACGGCGGTTCGATCAACGACCTGATCGCCTACTACCAGGTCAAGATCGCCGGCAAGACAGCGGGCAGCAAGGATACCCAGAAGGACCAGCTCCGGCTCAATGAGCTGATCGACCAGCGTGCCAGCGAGACCGTCGCCAAGGGCGCGCAGGCGATCATCGATCGGATCAACGCCGGCACGGGAACCTACGAGGAACTGCTCAAGTTCGAGAAGGCGTCCCTCGCCGACGTGCGGCCGGGCTCGGCGCTCGAACAGCAGCTCCGCGACCAGATCGACAAGGTGACCGCCCAGATCGCCGCGAACAAGTCCGATGCCCGGCTGGCGAAGGCCGAGTACGACTACAACCGCGGCAAGCTGACCGGCAAGGCATACGCCGCGATCCTGCGCGCCGAGGCCGAGCAGTACAAGCTCACTGACCCGAAACGCTACTATCAGTTTCTCGGTGCGGCGGCCGACTACCTGAAGAACCCCGGGCTCAAGGGCGCAGGCTCGGGCGCGGCCAAGGCCGCCGCCGCCGCGCACGACGCAAACCAGGCCGCGCGTAACATCGCCAGCTACTACGTGGATGCCTACAACAAGGGCCTGCGGCAGATCGCTGATTTCAACGATCCGAACAAGGTCGTGGCCCTGACGCCGGACTTCATCCACAAGCAGGACCTCGCCATGCTCGCCTCGCTCGACTCGGACGCCGGGCTCGCGGCCGCGCGAGGCGACAAGTCCGCGGCGGCGAACTACGCAAAGCAGAAGGCAGAGTACATCAACAGCACGGTTGTCGGCCACAACACGATGGCCGTAGCCGACCGCGAGGCGCACATCGCCTCCGCGCGCGCGAAGCAGCTCGACTTCCTCCAGGGTGAAGGCTTCGGAAAGGTTCCACCCTCCGGAGCAGTCGATCCGGCTTCTGCCCGCGAGACGTTCTCGGCATGGATCGAGGCCGACCGCAAGGCGCTTGCGGCGCAGACGCACGTCACGAGTCAGCAGGACATCGCCATCAACCCGCGCTTCGGCGAGGGGACGACCGCCACCAGGACCGTGGTCGGCGCAGAGAAGACCGGCGTCCGGGCGCTCGATCCCGCATACGTGGACGTGCAGACGAAGACGCTCGAAGCGTACTCGATCCTGAACACACCCGGCGTCACCGATGCCCAGGTGGCGCAGGCGTGGCAACTCATTGGCACCGCCTATGGGACCGACGAGAACGGTAACCCGAAGGCCCCCCCGAGCGTACTTCGCACGGCCAGCGCAATCCTGAACAACTCGCGCAACCTCTCCGGGATGACGGACGGGAGTCGCACCCTCATCCTCAACGCCGCCGGCAGGCCGCAGTGGGTGGACATGAAGCCGTCGGTCGATACCTACGGCCCGGATGGCAAGCCGATCGCAAAGGCTGTTCCGGATTACACCTCGGCGGGCTGGACCGGCGACCAGAACACGAAGATCGTCGATGTCGTGGTCGATGTCAACGGCGTCCCGCGCACGATGAAGGCCGTTGCCACGCTCGCCGCGTCCGACCTGTTGGTGTGGATGACCAACAAGAACATCACGATCGGCGGTACGTCCAAGGGCGGGGGAGGCAAGACGCTTCCGCCCGGTACGGTCCTCACGAGCGAGGACATCAAGGCCCTGGACGCGCTCGATCCCAACTGGCGAAACACCAATGAGTTCTCGAAGGAACCCGACCCGAACATCGGGTACTACTACAAGGTTGTCATCAACGCTGCGACGGATGGTTCCGGCAAGCCGATCGGGCGCGAGATGTGGACGCAGGACCCCGAGACCGGCCAGTGGGTCAAGGGCGACCGCCTCGACATCCGCACCGTCCAGCGCGATCCCTCGGGCGATGGCACCGTGCTCGTCCTCCCCGGCGCAGACGGCAAGGGCGTGCCGCAGGTGACGTTCGGACCGGACGCCGGTTATGCCGTCCCCTACGTCGGGCGTGACCCTGCCCGGGCACAGGAGGCTCTGAACGCCGGGATCACGAGTGGCACGGTTGCGCTGCCGCCACTCAAGGGGCGCGGGATCAACGGGACGCTCACTCCCGACCCGTCGCGGCCGCCGCAGGTCTCGCTGTACAACCCGTACCTGCCCAAGACGACCAATCCGGCCAATCGGGACGACTGGTACAACGAGGATCACGCGGCCAAGCTCGCTGAGGCGGACAAGCTCCGCCGGACGCAGTTGGCGGCCCTCAACACCGACCGTACCGAGATTGCCGCCCAGCGGGCTGGCGCTGCCGCCGATGTTGGGCGCGGCGTTCTCGACATGGCGAAGGGGGTCATCGACTTCGCCAAGTCCCTGGGCGTGAACTTCGACGTTCCGGGAACGAAGCCACAGCCGGCGTTCAAGCCGTCACTGCGGACCGGTGCCGTGCCCGATGCCGGCGGTGGTCTTGCGAGCGGTCCTTCCATCGCCCCATCGATCAAGCTTCCCGTGCCGTCGGCCGTCGCGGCTAACGATGCCCGCAAGTCTCCGACCTCGACACTGCCCACGATCACGGTAAAAACAGGCACGTTTGCCCCGACCAGCCCGACCTTCATGGCGAGCGCGACGAAAGACGACCCGTTCGCCCAGTTGCCCGCTCCTGAGACGAAGACCACGCCGGTAACGAAGACGACCCGTTCGGTGCGCGCGCTGTGACGTACAACCCCTTCTCCGACTTGCTCTACGGCTCCGGGGCTCGGTCGGCTGATGCCCCGTCCCTCCCGTCGAGCCTGCCCCGCGCGGCATCGCTCATCACTGCGGCGGCGACGAAGACGACCGCCAACAGCTACGCCCAGAACCCCCCCGAGCGGCTTGACCCGAACAACCTTCTGACCACGGCCGCAAACGCGGCCGGCAACTTCGGCGCGCAGGCGGTCGGGGCCGGGCTCCAGGTCCTCGATGTCGCCGGTCGGGCGCCGGCGTACTTCCAGGAGCGACCCGCCGCGACGGTGCAGGCTGGTGTCACGAGGTTCGAGAAGACGACCGGGCAGAAGGTCTACGTTCCGGGCCTGTCCGAACTGGCGGGTGTCGGGATGTCGCTGCTCGGCGGCGCCGGCGACGTGCTCAGCACGATCGGCAACGTCGTCCCGACACTGGCGAACGCGCAGACCGCCAGCATGCTTGTGAAGTATGCCGGGGCGTCGGACACGACGCCGATCGACCCCGGCTTCAACCTGCTCGACTATCTCCCGTTCGGGGGCGCTGCCAACGCCTGGATCAACAGGATCGCCGGGAAAGCTCCGACGACGGTTGGGCAACTGCGGGCCAACAATGCTGCTCTCGGCGAGAACGGGTTCACGGCTCAGGACATCGCCGATATCCAGGCCGGACGCAAGACTGTCTTCGACTATGCCCACAAGGCGCTCGATTCGAACCCGGTGACAGACGGGCTCTACCGGATGGCGATGGACCCGGTGGTGGTGGGCTCGTTCGCGGTTCCGGCCCTCGGCGGGGCAAGCGTTCTCGGGCGCATGGTCGGCGCGGGTCTCCTGCGCGCCACGCCGCTTCCCGTCACCGAGGCGGCGCGAGCGGTCGCGGCCGGGATCGCGCGGGATGCCACGCTGGCCGGGATCTCCGAGTACGCCGGACAGGCTGCCCGTACCGGTGCGTCCCTCGCCGGGCGCGCGGTCGCCCTGAACACGAAAGTCGGGATCGGGCTGGGGGTCGCTGAGGCTGGGATCGAGGCGCTGGCGCCGGCGACCGGGCCGCTGGCGGGGTTGCGGGAACTGAACCACGACTTCTTCACGAACCGGCCGTGGTCGGACAACACCCAGTTCATGATGATCTCGGCCCTGAACTTCCAGTACGGCCGGCTGTTCGGGGAGGCTGCCAGGACGGCGAGGGCGGCCAAATACCGCACGATCGGATCGTCCACCCCGGCGCGGATGATCGAGGCACTGGCCGAGGGACAGCAGAGCCTTCGGACGTTCGCCGCGAAGCAGGCGTGGGTCTATGACCGGTTCGGTGGCCGGGATGCCTTCTTCCAGTACCTTGACCACATTCATGGTGACATCGCCTTCGACTCGATCGCCAAGCGGTTCAAGGAAGTCCAGGGCAATGCCAAATCAACTGCCGAAGCCGCTCTGCGGGCGAACTGGATGCACGACCTCGTGGATACCGCCGTTCGTGCTCGGCGGGCCGTAAACGGCTTTTCGGCCGCCGAGACGGTCGATCGGGCAAGGCAGTTTTACAGCTATCGCACCGCCGGTGGCGACGCTCTAAACGCGGTCAAGGTTCCCTGGGACGGGTCCAAGGCAATCGACCAGTGGATCGAGTATCGAACGGCTGCTGCCCCGATCGGTCAGGTCCTCCGCGACACGATCACGGGTCTTGCCGGCAGCGCGGATGTTCCTCTCCCGGTGCTCGGACTGGCCGATGTCGTGCCTCGCGAGGCCCTGGCGATGGAGCGCATCCGGCTTGAAATCGCGGCGCGCGGGGCGGGCAAGGAGGCCACTATTGCCAACGCGGATGTGCGCGAGACGCTGCGCCGGCTTCCGCAGTTGATGCGCGATGACGCGTCCGGGTTCTGGCAGCGCCACCTCACCGACCCCGGACTCGATGCCCCGCTGGTCGAGGTCCAGAAGCGGCTGCGCAAGCTCGAAAAGCAGGCCCCGACGGCCAAGGACATTCTGGCTCCGTTCGCCCAGCGCGAGGCGAAGGCGCTCCAGGACAGTCTCGACATCCCGCTCACGAAGCCGGTCTTCCCAAACGAGTCGTCGATCGACGCGCCATCCGTGACCCTGCGAGCGTCCGACTTTCGGCCTTCCATGTTCGGTGTCGAGCGCTCGGTTGCCAAAGCGATCACCGGCCGGGGCGAGCCTGCGGTGCAGCGGGTCGAGCACAACATCGTCGATGCGATGGGCCAGGCCGGCCTTCCGGTCGGGCGGGTGAACGCGGTCATCGCCGGACCGGGAAAGTCCACCGCGCTCGATCTTGCCCTGAACACGTCGAACATCGCCGAGATGCGGGTCGCTGCGGCGCTGTCGGGCAAGACGACCGGGGCGCGGTACGTCGATCTGGTCGTCACCCGCAACCGCCTGGTGCGCTCCGGCCTGACGCCCAACGGGCACGAGATCGTCTGGCAGTTGCCCAACACCGACCGGGCCGCGCTCAATGGCGTCGCCGCGGTCCTGCGCGGGGCCGGCTTCCGCGACATCAGCATCAACGCCGAGACCGGGTTTGTGAAGGTCATCACGCGCGGGCAGACCGACGCCGAGCTTGCGGCCGTACTCGACGGACCGGTGGCGGACGGGCTCGCGCGCTTCTACCCCAAGGATGCCGCCGGTCATGACGGCATCGTGCGATCGACCAATCGCGCCTACATCGAGCGGATCGGGCGCAGCAAGGCAGGGAGTGATGTCACCTATCGAACCGTTGCCACAAACACCTCCTACGACCCCCGATGGGCCGCCGAGTCAGCCATCAGGGACCGCATCGCCTACCGAACCGCAGACACCGGACCCGGGCCAGTACGACCCGGACGAGGCGTACTTGACGATCGTCCTCTAGCGCAGGCCGATCGCTCGCTCGCCGAGACGGCGGGCACGGGCTCGCCGCTTGCCGCGCCCGCGGAGAAGGGGTATGTCTACCACGTCACGAGCCCCGAGGCGCTGCGGTCGATCTCCGAGTCGGGTCTGAACAAGTACCCGCCGGGGGCGGCAAGCGCAAGCCGCACGGAGTGGCCCGAGGGTGGCATCGGCAAGCGGGTGTGGTACTCCGACAGCCCGGAGCATGCGGCGGCCGCGACGCCGGGCCGCTCGGTCCTGCTGCGGGTGCGCGAGGCAGACGCAGGGACGCTACGGGCGGACCCACTGTCGGGCTCCCTGTTCGGTCAACGTGGCGTGCCGGCGAGTCTCGTCGAGGTGTGGGGCGGCGATGGCGCGTGGCACCCGGTGAGCAGCTTCTTCGAGCGTCCGCTGGGCAACGTCCCGCCCGAGCTGGCCGCAGCCGCCGAGACCGTCCGCGCCATCAACAAGGATGTCCCTATCGCCAATGTTACGGACAACGTAACAGCGGCGGCGGTGTTCGAGTCCGACCGGCTCGCGGCCGCCCGGGCTGGGTCGCCCGACCCGCTCAACGAGGCGATCGCCATGGCCGTCCGCGATGCCGCGCTGGAGCGCAACGTGCCGGCCCTGAAGTTCCACGGCGCGTGGGCGGACAGCCCCCAGGCCGTGCAGGACGTGATCGCGGCGTGGGACTCGCTCATCCGCGCGGAGATGCCGGGCTACCAGCTCAAGCCCCAGCCGAATGTCGCGTGGGTCAACACGTTCGAGGGGAACCCGGTCGTCGGCGCGCTGAAGGTGCGCGAAGGGCTGGCCCAGTGGCTGACCGTCTCTGGCCCGCTGTCACGCCTGGCGCGGACGTTCGACTGGTTGACCCAGGCTCCGGCAAGCTCGGACATGGTGAAGGCTGCCGAGGCCGCGATGATGACCGAGTTCGTCGCGGCCGGGGCGAAGCCGGCGGCGGTGAAGCGGTTCATCGCCGGGCTGAAGGAAGCGGTCGCAGGTTCGGAAACCCGCATCTTTGGCTCAGACATCCGGCTGTACGTTGACCCGAGTCATCTTCCGGCCGCCACGGTGAACAAGATCGGGCGGAAGGTATTCGGCGAGGAGTTCGCGGCCACGGTGGGGCCGGAGAACTTCTACAAGCTCGTCGATCGGGCGGCCAACCGCTTCACTCGCTCGATCATCGAGCAGGGCGCTGCGGGTGGCGAGGTCGGTCGTCTCTCCCGCGCCCTGAACACGCTCTACATCGCCGGTCAGGATACCCCCGGCGTGCGCGCCCTGCGAACGCTGAAGGTCTTCTACCACATGTACCGGTTCGGTCTCGACCCGCGTTGGCACGCGATGAACAAGGGCGAGGCGAACATCCTCGGCGGCCTCGAATACGGCGTGATCGGCAAGGAAGGCGGACCGACCAGCGCTGCCTACAGGACTCACGCGATCGGCCAATCGCTCGATGAAACCGGCGCTGGGGGCGGCTGGTACTACCCGCGGCGACGCGAGGGGATCACCTCGCGCTCGTTCGATCGGCTCCGTCCGGAGACCACGATCGACACGCTGAACCAGATCGGCAAGGCCGAGCTGGCCGGGCTCGAAGCCCTGTTCCCGGAAGTCCGTTCGATCGACGACCTCGCCGGGATCATCGAGCGCCAGCTCTACGACTTCGACACGAAGGGCGTCAAGGCGACGATGGGTGACACGCTCGCGGCGGACGGGACGATCCTGGCGAACGACCTGCGGGTGATGGAGGCGGCGGGCATCCTCCAGAAGGTGTACGAGGCGAACGACACCCTGTACCGCTCGATCGTGAACGTCTTCGAGGGCAACCACTCGCGGGCGAACTGGGAGCGGATCATGAACAGCTACTTCCTGTATTGGCCGCTCTCCTACCAGCTCAAGGCCGCGAAGTGGCTGACCGATGTCACGACCAAGCGGATCGCGGGCGTGAACACGGGTGCACTGGGGGCGGCTACGTACTCGCAGCTATGGGCCGCCCACGTCGATGGGATGACCAACGACCCGCAGTATGCGGCGATGTTCAACGACCACCAGGCGCTCTGGTTCCTCGCCCAGCAGCTTCTGCCGATCACCCCCGGCGACCTCGGCGTGTCCCTGTCGCGGCCCGTGCGCTACGCCGTCTCGATCGGACTCAACCAGATCGACCCCAACCGCATGGAAGACGGTTCGCCGCTTGGCTACTGGGGGAACTACAAGAAGGCCCTCGATCCTGTGACCGCCGCCCTGGCGATCACGGAGATGGGGCCTGCCTACACCGTCAAGCAACTGTACCAGGCGTGGAAGGAGTTCGGCGGCAAGCCGGAGGCCACGCCTACCACCTTCACCCCAAGGCGAGCGCCGGCATCAGCCGACGCGCCTGCAATACCGGTCCCGTAGGACCAAGGAGTACCGACCATGCCCGATCAGCTCGCCGCCCAGGGTGCGGGGGCCGACGCCAGCGGCAAGCCGCCCGTCGCCGCGAACCCTGAGATCGAGAAGATCACGACCCAGTTCGAGGAACGGCTCAAGGGGATGCAGCGCGTGATCGCTGAGAAAGACACCCGCTTGGCCGAAGCCCTCGCGCGTCTCGACCAGTTGGAGTCGGCGGGCCTGCCGCCCGACGAACAGCTCCAGCGTCGGGAACGCAAGCTTGCGGAGGAGAACCAGGCCCTTCGCGCGCAGCTCGAACTTGCCCAGCTCCGCAAGGAGTACGGCAAGGAGTTCGACCTGTACGAAGGGTTGCTCCAGAAGCAGACCGCCAAGGAGCAGTTGGAGTTCGCCCGCGAGTTCCTGGCGACCCTGGCCCCGAAGGAGCCAGAGAAGCCGGCCGCTCCGGAGGTTCCGGACGTTGACCTCAACAACCCGATGCGCCGTCCCGCCGAGGGGGTCCGCCTCCCCGACGGAACGATCATGACCGAGGAGATCGCGGATCGCATCCTCTCGGCCTTTAGCGGAGGGTAGATAGACGGGGGCGGGTAGTCCCCGACGAGAGTAGACACACATGGCTCAGACTACGGCTAGCGCGCTGAGCGCGGCCATCACTTTCCGAGTGCAGCGGGAGGTCCTCAAGAACCTCCGCGCTTCACTGGTGTTCGCTGATCCGGGGATGGCCCAGCAGGGCACGTTCAACCCGGGCTTCGACACGCTGACTTTTGTCAACGTTCCCGACCTGGCGATCAACACGACGACCCTGACGGAGGGCTCCGCCCCCGCCAAGAAGGCACTGTCGATCGGCACGGTCACCGTCTCCACGGCGAGCTATGGCGATCTCGTGTCGATCACGGACATCGCCAAGGTCAAGTCGCCGATCGAGATCGTCCAGATCGCGAGCGAGCGCCTGTCCCGGCAGGCGGCCGAGTCGATCGACCAGATCACCCGCGATGTCATCGCGGCGGGCGGCACGCCCAAGTATCTGGGTGTCGGCAACCCGGCCAGCCGGGCCGCGATTGCGGCCACCGACCTGATGCGGTCCACGGACCTGCGCAAGCTCCGGACCGCGATGGTCAAGGCCAAGGTGCCCATCCCTGCTGATGGGTACTACAAGCTGTGGGTCCATCCGAACGTGGCCTACGATCTTCGGACCGATACCACGACCGGCGGGTGGGTCGATGCCCACAAGTACTCCGACCCCGAGACGCTGTACAAGGGCGAGGTCGGGCGCATGGACGGCTTCCGGATCATGGAGGTCGTCAACGCGCCGACGGCTTCGAGCACCGTCACGGTCTACCTGTCGATCGCCACTGGGGCGATCAACGGGTGGGGCGCCGGCGATCTCCAGACCCTGACCACGTACCACGTGGCTCCGGGTGGGGACCACACCGACCCCTTGGCCCAGGAAGAGCTTAGCAGCTACGCCTACGCAGCGTAGCGAAGGGGCTCATAACTCCGAGAACTCGGTGGACACCCGATGGGGCAATACCGAGCCGAGCCTGTGATAGAATGAGCAACACTGCCCGCTCAACACAGGAAGGTGTAGAGACTATGCACGGAGCCCGCGAAAGCGGTGAAGAGATAGTCCGAACTGCGCGTATAGATGAAGGCGCAGAGTCCGGCGGAAACGACCGGACGGCTCAGGTCGCGTGGGCGGCTGGGCTGTTCGAGGGCGAAGGATGGATCACCATCTCTGCCCGCAAGCCATTCGGCAAGAACAAGTCCGTTGCCTACTCGATGGTGGCCGGTATCGTAATGACCGACCCCGAAATCCTCGAACGGTTCCAGGCGATCTTTGGTGGATCACTTCACGCAACGAGCGAGGTCAATGAACGGTACTCGCCCGCATATCGCGTGGAGTTGTATGCCAACAAGGCCGCCAGCGCTCTCCGCGAGATGTTGCCCTACTTCGGCCCCCGGCGGGCCGAGCGGGCACGACTCGCAATCGAGTTCCAGGAGTTGAAGAGCGCCCATTACCGACCCAGCATCAAGCCGGGCGTGATGGAGCAACTTCGGGCGATGCGAGAGCGAATGCTAAAACTGAACCATCGAGGACGCTGAGCGCTAACAGCTTGCCTTGGCTGGAAAGTCAGCTTCGGCGTCGCCGTGCTGAACAACAGCTACTACTTCCGCGCCGAGACGGCCGCTACGAACGTCTAACAACGTAGGGGGAGGACCCGCGCGATGCGAGTCCTCCCCAGTCCCCAAGGAGTAGTCAATGGCTTCCAACGCTGCGCCAATCGCAGCCCCTACCGTCCTCCAGGCGGCCAACACCCTGAGCGGCGACGGCACCGCCGTTGACCTCACGGGTGCGCTGCGCGCCTTCCTCGTCTTCACCTCCATCGCCGGTACTGCGGGCGTGTACACGTTCGAGATCAGCAACGACGGTGGAGACAACTGGGTTGCCGCGAATGCTGTCCGCGACGCCGCCGGGGCTGACTCCGGCGCGATCGTGGCCTCCACGCCGGCCGGGGCGCCGCTCGCGGTCTACAAGATCGACCAGCTCAACGGCCCCGTCAAGTTCCGTGCCCGCATCTCGACCAACTGGGTGACGAACGCCCCTGCGGTCACCTGCTACACGGTCGGCAAGTAACCAATCCGGGGGAGAGGCCGCGCGCTTCTCCCCCGACAACCTAGCACCGGAGCGCACATGGCGAACAACGCGGCAACCCTGAACACGAAGCTCGCTACCGCGCTGCGCGATACCACCTACGCGACGTGGGGCACGGGCGAGATCGACGACCTGATCGCCTGGTCGGTCGCGCGCCTGTTCCCGCGCTTCCCCCGCCCGATCGACCCATCGGTCAGCGGCGGGCAGATCACGATCGCGGCCGATACGTACTACTACTCCCTCCCTGCCGGGATCGCCGCCGTGTCGCGGATCGACCTGCTTGACACATCCTCGAACGAGCTTGGCCCGATCAGCGGTCGGGCATGGGAGATCACCGGCGACGTGCTCAACGGCACGGGCAAGCTGCACATCTCGCCCCAGATCGTGTCGTCCTTCGTCGGCGCGAAGCTCATGCTCCACGGCTACGCCCACTACGACGTGACGACCAACCTCATCCCCGATGACCTCGTGCCACTCGTGCTCGCCCGTGCGCGGGCAGAGGCGTACCGCCGCGTGGCAAGCGACCGTGAGCGGTTCAAGGCGTGGCTGTCACGGAACCAGACTCAGAACGTGTCCGTGAACGAGATGTTGCAGATGATCAACGAGGCTGACGCTGAAGCACGGAGGCTTGAACAGACATCCATGCGTATCTGGATGAAGCCTGTGAGTGCTCGTGTTGGATAGCAGTGCCGTGTCCGCGCGATCCCTCGTTACTCGAAGTTCTTTCCCTGATGAAGCAGGGATCGCGCTCCCTGATGTCCTGTCCGCGAGAGCGTTCACTGGTGAGTGTAGCCGCGTGAACACGACCTGTCAACACGGAACACGACCATGATCGGCATTTTTTCTGCGGACACCACCCGGCTGGCCGTGTCGTACAACGGCCTGACGCTGAACGACCCTGCGGATGCGGCCGACTCGACCTACGAGATCAACGCCGTGGCGACACGGCCGCTGTACGACACGATCGAGGACCCCTCGCCCTCGGGCGATGGCGCCGAGGTCTACGACGCGCGCAAGATCAAGCTGATGATTGCGATCGACGGCACGATCCGGGCGCAGTCGTATGCTGACCTGTACGACCGGATCAAGCGGCTGATGGCGACCTTCGATCCGGCCAAGGTGTCGCACGAGAACGCGAGCACGCAGGGGTTCCTGCCTCTTGACTTCTCCGTGCCGACTGCGGACACGACCACCTACCCATCGGGTCTCGTGCCGTCGCGCTACTACGCCCGGTCGGCCAGCCTGTACGTTCCGACCGACTCGGAATACCAGGGCCTGTCCACGTTCTTCCGGCTCGACCTCGAATGCTCCGACCCGCGGCGCTACCTGCAAACGACCTCATCGCAGACCGGGGCCGGCACGATCGACAACTCGAAGGCGGACTACCGCTCGTTCCCGACGATCACGATCACCGCGGCCGGGGCCGGCAGCGCGACCTACGCGATCCAGAACGTGACCGCCTACGCGACGAAATCGCTCACCCTGAACCTCTCGGGTCTCGTGAACACCGATGTCGTGGTCGTGGACATGGCCGCCCAGACGATCACCAAGAATGGCGTGGCAACCCCGAGCCTGTACGTGTCGGGATCGTGGTGGGCGATCGAGCCGACCAACTCGAACGTGATCACGATCACGAACCCGACCAACATGACGACCGTCATCACCTGGCGGCGCGCGTTCTGTGTCTAATCCGGCCCCGCAGTACCGCGTCCAGGTCTTCGCCTTCGGGGCGAGCTACGGGATCGGCACGCTTCTGGCGGAGTTCGAGCGGGCGAAGAACATCGGCTACGCCGATACCCTCAACGACGTGCCCGAAGCCTTCTTCACGATCGACCAGGACGATCCCAAGCTCCCCGCCGTGCGCGGCTACGAGGGCAAGGCGCACGTGCGCATCCTGCGCGGCGAGGACGTCGTGTGGTCGGGCTGGATGGGGATGGAGCACGACGCGAACGAGCGTGATGTCATCTTCACCTGCTACGGCTATCTCGCGGGGTTGTACTTCCTGGTCTCGGACTGGAACGTTCAGTACACCAACGCACAGGTCAACACAATCGTGTCCGACGCGTGGACGCGGGCCAAGACGACGATCCCGAGCAGCCCGCTCGCGTTCGTGACGACCGGCACGATCGAGGCTCCGGTGACGACCTCGGGCGGTGCCACCGCGATCGTGCTGCCCAAGTACTCGATGTTCTACAAGCGCCTGCTGTTCGTGATGCGCGAGATGGCCGCGCTCTCGATCAGCGACACCACGAACACCGTGGTCTTCGAGATCACTCACGCTGCCGCACCGACGTTCAACTTCTGGAAGAACCGCGGCATCGTCCGCCCCGATGTCGTGTGGGCCTACGGGGACCGGATCGTGTCCGGCTTCCGCGACTACCAGATGCCGATCTACCGGCGCAACGACCTGCTCGCTGTCGGCAGTGCCCCGAACAACACGCTCCTGCGCTATGAGTGGACCGCGGCCGGCGACGTGGCGGCCTACGGGACACGGCAAGAACCGCTGTACTTTCAGTACGTGCGCGATCAGACCGAGCTGCAGCGGGTCACCGGCCTGCGCGGCGCGCTCGCCCAGCGGGTGACACCCGACCTGACGCTCAGGTTCTACCCGAACGCCGTCATCCCGCCGAACGCGACCGGGGCCGGCTTTCGGATGTCCGACCAGGCCCGCGTCCGCATCTCCCGCGGTGCGACCTCGATCGACGCGAACTTCCTCATCACTGGTTATCGGGTGCTCTACATCCGTGGCAACGAGCACCTGCGCGTCTCCCTTCAGCAGCCAGCGGGGTCATGATGTCCTCCGAGATTGACGCCTACTTCGACCGTCTCAAGGGCGGCGCGTTCGGCTCATCCGATCCGAATGTCGTGCCCCAGGAGATGCTCGACATCGCCGGGGGGAATGCACAACCCCGCTACTGGATTGATCTTGCGTCCGCAGTTAGCTCGGGATATTTCGGTGGTGGAACGGACGGGGATGTAACCATCGCTGGGACAGCAACGCTGACCAGGACGATGTATTACCAAAATCTGACCGTTCCGGCCGGCGCTACCCTGAAAACCGACGGTTGGGTCATCTATGTAGAAAATCTGCTCACCGTAGACGGTGTGATCAGTAACAACGGAACCAATGCTGTTGGATCAACCCCCGGTACCTCGGCCCCGGGCGTGGCGGGAAGCGGACGGTATCCAGCAACGCCTGACTCACTAAGCGGAGCATTGGGCGCGGCAGGCGGGGAGCCCGTGCCGATCGCCGGCGACTCGTCAGTGGCCACCAGACCGGCCGTGGCGGTTTTGGTGACAGGCGCCGCGGGTGGCGCGGGTGGCGCGGGCGGCGGCGGCGCAAGCGGCGGCGGTGCGCCAGGAGGGTTGTCGTCCTACACCGGAACGTCCACAGCCCAAGATCGAAGTACGACCAGCCTGAAGACTTCGACGGGGGGTTGGGTTCCTGGACAGCCTGCTCCCGGTGGCGGCGGTGGCGGCGGTGGCGGTGGCGACTTGGGTGGCCCGGGCTACCCCGGCGGGGTGGGCGGCACGGGCGGTGGTGCGGGCGGTAGCGGCGGGGTTGTCGCTATCTTTGCCCGAACAATCAGAGGTAGTGGGTCGATACAGGCCCTTGGCGGTAACGGCGCAAATGGCACGGAGGGGGGGAGAGGCTCTCCGGGCGGCTCAACCGGCGGCGGTGGTGGCGGTGGCGGTGGCGCCGGGGGAAGCGGTGGGCTTGTGCTTCTCTATTCCTTGGACGATAGCTTTTTGGGAACGTTGTCTGCCGCCGGGGGAAGCGGGGGGCTGGGTGGAGCGGGCGGAGCGGCAGGAGGAAACCCGGGCGGCAATCCGGGGAACTCCGGTGCAAATGGGTCGGCCGGTGAGAACGGCCTTATTGTGAGGGCAACCGCATGAGCGCCGAGAACGGGTCCGGTCCGATCAGCTGGCGGGACACGTACTCGCTCGTCAACGATACCCGCCGCGAAATCCTGGCCGCGATCGGTGACGTGAAGGACGAGATCACGAAGCGCACCGACGACCACGAGGAGCGGATCGCGCAGCTCGAACTCGACCGCGCCCGCCGGGACAGCGCGAACCAGATGACCAAGACGATCCTCAGCGCGTCCCGTGCCACAGTCGCCCTCGTGGCGTCGCTCGTGGCGATCGTCGTCGGGGCGGTCTCGCTGGTGACGATGGCGGTGCGCTAGAACGGTTGTTCCGAAAAGGGGACAACTGTTCCTGTGTTTGGTGTTGTCCTACTGTGTCTCACCCGCTATCGTTCACCCATACTCTATTCGCACTAGAGTCTACCGGAACTAGCACGACAGGAGGAACATGGACGTCTTCATCGCCTGGCTGGCCAGTGTGCTCGCCAGTCCCGAGTTCACGGGCCTGATCCTGACCAGCGCCGCCACTGCCGCCACGGCGATCGCCGGCTGGGCGGTCATGGTGTTCCGGCGGCGGGTGCTCAACGAACTCTCGGCCGCCGACCTCGCCCTCCTGCGCCAGATCGCGTCGGTGGCCGTGACCTACGCCGAGCAGCGGTTCAAGGAGGCCGACGGTCCGGCGAAGCTCGATGCGGCGATCAAGGCCGCGGACACGATGATCGCATCCTACGGCCTCAAGGTGACGGTCGAACAGTTGCGGACCGTCATCGAGGCGGCGGTCTACGCCGAGCTTGCACACGCATCGCTTCCTGACGCATAACCCCTGGGGAGCCAGCCCCGAGCGTGCCAACCTCCCACGCTCGGGGCTGTTCCCTGTCTGCCTCCGATCCGCGTTTCCAAAAGCTGCCTGTTTCCGGCGAACGGAAACTCCCCGTAGCGGAGTAGGCCATGAGATGGGCTGACAATCCCCACTACGACGACGCTCTCCGGGAGATCGTCGCGCAGGGCTCGGGGGCGTCGTGGGACGAGATCGCCGCCACGCTCACGTCCACCCTTGGCGTGCCCTTCACCGGAGATCAGGTCAGTGCTCGCGCTCGCCGGATGGGCCTGGAGCGACCGACCCCCACTGCGGTGCTTGCCGCCGCAGTTTCGAACGAACGTTCCAGAGCCCTCCGGCCGGCCGAGCGCCGTGAGGCGACCGCGGCCCTGCGGGACCAGGCGCGCTGGGAGGACTTCCTCGACATCGTGCGGGGTGAACTGCTCGTCCCGCCCGCCGACCAGCGCCCCCCCGCCACGACTCCGGCAGGTCCAGGAACGCCCGAGACGATGTGCCTGGTCGTCAGCGACATCCACATCGGCAAGCTCGTCGAGAAGGACGTGACCGGCCCCGGCTTCGGGTACGACCAGTCCGTGTTCGCCGCCCGTCAGGCGGAACTGCTGAACGCGGTCCTGCGGCTGCGGGACATCCACAGCCAGCACGGTCCGATCCCGAAGCTGATCCTGTTCTTCGTCGGCGATGGCGTTGACGGCGTGGACATGCGCCGCGGCCATGCCCACCGGGTGGACATCCAGACCGCCACGGCGCAGACGATCCGCCTGGCGCAGTTCTTCGCCTGGTTGCTGCGCTCACTTGCGCCGTGGTTCCCCGAGGGGATCGACCTCAACTGGGAGTTCGGCAACCACGGCCGGGTGGGCGAGTTCGGGGTGAACCTGCCGTCCGACAACTGGGACTACCTCGCCGGCGTGATGGTCCGCGAGAACGTGGCGGACCTGCCGGCCGTGCGGGTGAACGTCCATACCCAGCAGTACGGCATCTACCGGATCGGCCCGCTCGTCGCCTATGCCGAGCACGGGAACTCGATCCGTGGTGGCGGCGGATCGCCGGCGGTGAAGCGCCACGTGGCCTCGTTGCAGAACCTGCACCGGATGGTGTTCGACCTCGTGCTGATGGGCCACTTCCACACATCCGAGTACCTGACCGCAGGAGGAGCCAAGGTGTTCATGAACGGCGCGTGGGACGGCGGGGACGACTTCAGCGTGAACCAGCTCGTGGCCGCGTCTGATCCCGCCCAGTGGGCCTTCGGCGTCCACCCTCGCCGTGGCCTGACCTGGATGTACGAGATCGCGTTGGCCCCGCGCCGGCGCTCGACCCCGGTGCTGTCATGAGCGACGAGTCGATCCTGCACGAGGCGTACAGCCTGGTTCACGGCCCCCGGCAGGAGTCCTACGGCCACCCGTTCGACGACCTGACCCGGACCGGCCGGATGTGGGGAGCGATCCTCGGCACTGAAGACATTCCCGCCGAGACGGTCGCCCTGTGTCTGGTCGCGGTCAAGATCAGCCGCGAGGTGAACGGACACAAGCACGACAACCTGGTGGACATGGCCGGCTATGCCGAGGTGGCCGCCCTCGCGCGCGCGGAGCGGGAGCGGCGCGACAGGACGTACCCGCTGTTCGTGGTTCCGGCATCCGAGCAGCCGGAGGATGGTGAGTGAGACGCCCTTGTGGCCGAGTCGGTGGTCCATATTTCGCTCGCGCCATCACGCCGGAGTGGCTAGCGAAATATGGGGAGCGTTTTCGGTCCCATGTCATAACGTCTGACGGTTGTTGGCTATGGGACGGGGCTCATCAGGGTGGCTATGCGATCTTCAGCACAAGGTCAGACGGCACGCGCAAGGCGCATCGCGTTGCCTACGCCTTGGCCCACGGCGGGCTGGCTGAGGGCCTGCCGATCTCACACCTTTGTCACAACAGGGGTTGCGTCAACCCGGCTCACCTTGTGGCCGAGTCCATGTGGGAAAACACCCAACGCTCGCCCCACATTCTCACTGTAGTGAATGCCCAGCGTCGTTTCTGTGTAAATGGACACCCACTGGAAGACGCCTACATCCGCGTTAGGAATACAACCCGGCGCCTCCGTCGCGTGTGTGCAGAGTGTGCTCGCATCTACCGCAGGGCGCACAGAGAAGACAATAGGGCCGCCGTTCGGCGGTACCGCCAGCGAAGGAAAGGAGTGGCCTGAGTGCCTAGCCGTGACGGCAAGCCCCGGGTTTACCTCTAGCCGGCCCGATGTCCGGCCTGCCCGAGTTCAACTACCCCGCCTTCCACGCCGCCACTGCCGCGTGGCGCGCTGCCGGGTGGGAGGTCGAGAACCCGGCCGAGCATTTCGGCGGGCGGACCGACCTGCCCCGTGAGACGTACATGCGCGCCGCGATCGAGTCCCTGCTGACGTGCGACTCGATTGCCCTCCTGCCCGGCTGGTGGCAGAGCGAAGGGGCGCGCCTGGAGTACAGGGTTGCGCAGGCGGTCGGCATGACCGTCCACTTCCACGGCGATCGGCCGGTCCCGCCGACATGAAGTCACGCCCGCTCGTGTGCCCCAGGTGCGCCGCGTCCGGCTCGTACTACGGGCGGCTCGTGTTCACGGCCGACCCTGCACCCGCCACGTGTCCGCATCATCCGGCCGTCGGGCTGGTCGCACCCAACATTCCTGCTACTGCCGTTACAGCCGGTGTAGCGGCCGTAGCAGGCTCCTTGTTCAACGGAGCGCACCTTACACTGAATAAGCTTACTGCCAAGTAAACGAAGCGTATCGTATGCACCGCGTCGTGCGGATGCTAAACCAGATTGCTGCATCGGACGACATGTCAGCCCGGTGCAGCATTTTCGTATGCGGAACGATGCTGCTGGCGACACGATAGTTCTACATGACGCCGACCGGAACAGATGTTCCTGTGTTTGGCCTTGCCCTGGACCGTCTCGCCTGCTATCGTTCACCCATGACGCAACCACCCTCCCCCCTCGCCCGCGCGCTGGCCGAGCTGCTGCGAGTCATGGAGCGCCGTTTGGCGGAAAGGAAGCGATGACCCCCGAAGAACTAGCGGCCATCAAGGACCGGGCGGAATGGGCTCCCGGTGTCGCCCCCGACTCACCGCTCGCCGCTGCGCTCGACGCGCGGCGGGCGTGGCTGGCCGACCCATCCGGGCCGCCGCCGCCTGAGGTGGACAACCTGTGGCTCTGGTACGACGACGCGGCCAAGGATCGTCAGGCGCTGCTCGATGCGCTGGCCGAAGTCGAGGCTGTGTACCAAGTCGAAGTTGCGCGCCTGCGCAAGCAGATCGAGGACGAGCCGCCTGAGGAAGACCTCGACTATATGTGCCCGAACTGCGTGACCCCATGGAAATGCAATGGTCCGCACGTCGTGAAGGCCGACTGATGGCATTCTCGGTCGCCGACTCCCTCGACCGCTACATCGAGGCGATTGCCGAGCCCCGCGAACCGGACGGGTTGTGGCATCCGTCCAGCCTCGGCGGCTGCGACCGCAAGGCGCTGTACGAGGTCCGCGGCACACCGAAGTCCAACCCGCCCGACGCCCGCACGCTGCGCGTGTTCCGTGTCGGGCACCTGATGCACGAGTTCGTCCAGACCGCGATCGCGGCCGATCCATCGGTGCTCTGGTTCGTCCCCGAGGTCGCCCTCGATGCGCCCGACCTGCGGGTGACCGGCCACGCGGATGGGCTGCTCCGGCATCACGATGGATGGTGGGAGGTCCTGGAGTTCAAGACGATCTCCTCGCGCGCGTTCCAGTATGGCGATCTGCCGAAGCCCGATCACGTCGGTCAGCTCTCACTCTACATCAAGGTCCTGCGCGAGCACGGCGGCCGGGCGACCGATGTGACTATCCCGCCGCTTGGCGAGCGACTGACACGCGGGCGGGTGATCTACGTCTCGAAGGACGATCTGCGGATCGGCGAGTACGGGGTCACGTGGTCAAGCTCGAAAGACGAGGAGATACGTGCGAAACTTGACCGGTTAGAGGCGCACCGGGAGGCGGGCACACTCCCCGACCGTCTACCGATGAACGGGTCGAAGCGGCACTACCTGTGCGGTTACTGCCCGTTCCAGGATCATTGCTGGGGAGAGTCATGACTGACCGCTGTTCGCGCCATCGCCTGCCCGGCGATCCCCTCTGTCCCGAGCTGTACTGGTCCACGCTCGGTCCGCCATGGGGCAAGACGCTGTTCCTGTGCGCCGCCGGGCACTACGTCACGGTCTACTGCCGACCCGAGCGGATGTCCGTTGCCCTGTTCAAGGTTGCTGCCGCGCTGAGCGGTGGACTGAACTAAGGAGGTCGCGATGCCGACACCCCCAGCCATCCCCGACGGAACCCCCATCGCCGCGCGCCTTGCGCTCGCGGTGGACCTGATCGACGGGATCGACAAGAAGGGCCGCAACGAGGCGCAGGGCTACGACTTCCTGCGCGCCGTGGACGTGACCCGTGCCGTCCGCGAGGTCCTGGTCAACGTCGGCGTGTACGCAGCGGTCTCGATCGACCGCCAGACGACCACGATCATTCCGCGCGACACGAAGCCTCCGCTCATCCTGTCGGATGTTGAGGGAGCGATCACGTTCCACAACACGGCCGCGCCCGGCGAGAGCATCACGATCCGCGCGGCCGGTCAGGGAGCGGACTACGGCGGGGACAAGGCCACCCCGAAGGCGATCACGAGCCTCATCAAGTACGCCCTGCGCTCGGCGTTCCTGATCCCCGACGAGACGACCGACCCCGAGAACGACGCTGTGGAACAGCCCCTCGCCGCGCCCGCTGATCGCCCTGCCGCCGCGGTCACCGCTCCGCCTCGTCCGGAGCCCGCCCCTGCGCTCGCCAGCGACACGATGAAGGCGAAGTTGCGGGTCGAGGCGCGCAAGGTCGGCCTGGATGGTCCGGCGTTCAAGGCGTTCATGGTCGCCGTTACCGGGAAGGCATCGAGCAAGGAGCTGACGATCGGCGACATCGACCGCGCGCTCGCCAAGCTGCGGGACAGCGAGCTGGTGGCCGAGTTTGCCACGGCCACCTACGGCGAGCAGGCAGGGGCGCACTGACGATGACCACCTACATCAAAACCCTGTGCGCCGATGGCCGGTCCCCGCACCAGTCTCACCCGTGGCCGCTTCCGACGCAGCTCCCGGATGGCACCTGGGAGCCGGGTGCGTGGGTGACGAGCCGGCACATCGCGAGGCGCAAGACCCCGCTGACGCCCAGCCAGGTCGATGTCTGCAGCCCGGCCGTCTACGCCTGCCGGCCGGACCAGCTCCCCCGTTGGATCGACGCCCGCGCCTGGTACGTCGAGCTTGATGGTCCGGTCGAGGGCCAGGACAAGGTCGGCGCCCGAGCCGGCCGGCTCCTCCGGCCGGTCGAGGGCTGGACCGACGATGCATTGCGCCGGTTCGCGTTCGAGTGCGCCGACCGGGCTGTGCGCGTCCATGCTGTCGCCGCGCTCCGGTCGGCCGGCCTGACCACCGAGGCCGACCGACTGGCCGCTCTCCCGCCGATCACGGACGAGAAGGCGGCCGCTGCCGCCTACACTGCCTCCTACGCCGCCGCCGACGCCGCCTACGCCGCCTACGCCGCCG
>JAEHJW020008598.1_pt1 | contig 44057 bp, 64 predicted proteins | sample 9271431 | NCBI WGS metagenome assembly JAEHJW02
ATCTGTTTATTTACTTGGAATAACAATGTCTATTCCTTGTGGGGAGATGGGACAATCTACAAGAATGGCGTCCAAGTAGCGACTGGATTGGATACTTCAAATGGGAAGTATTCATTTAGTTCTTTGGTCGGCAGCACGCCGAAAATGAGCCTTCAAAATGGAATCCAGGGTTATTCGTATAATGATACTGCTGGTCTTAGTGCTACTCTCCATAGCATTAACACTTCATATCCTGCAAATACAACGAAGGGGATTGTTTATCTTGATGGCACCACATACGTCTTGCAGAACTTGTTTGGCACTCAAGTAACTCCAGCTACCATTTGGGGAAGTAATATCAACTCCATTGACCAGGCTGGAGATTGGTCAGCAATCAACTTCATCACAGCTCAGATCGAGCCTGATCCAGGGATCTTTCTTGCTAAGCAGTTAATCTATGTTGTCTGCCTTAAGCAGTGGACAACTGAAGTATTTGTAGATGCTGGCAATACGACTGGTAGTCCGCTTGCTCCAGTTGAGAACTTTGAGCAACCTTACGGATGTGCTCACCAAGATTCTGTTCAGAACATTGAAAGTACATTGTTCTGGATGAGCAATAATCGAACGGCATCTCGTCAGATTGTAATGATGAGAGGTTTGCAAATCTCTGTAGTGTCAACTCCAGCAATAGACCGACTACTTCAGAATGCGGACTTAACTACTGTATACTCTCTCCAGGTAAAGATCAATGGGCATTCTTTATATATTCTGACCATCAAGAATAATAATATAACTCTGGTATATGATATTAGTCAAAATCGCTGGTCTCAGTGGACAGATGCGAATGGTAACTATTGGCCTTACATTGACTCAACATTTGACTCTAATGGAAACCACATTCTTCAGCATGAGTCTAATGGTTCGTTGTATTACTTGGATAGCACTTACTATACTGATGATGGCGAGCAGATCCCTGTAACCATTATCACTCCAGCTTTTGATGCTGGAACTCGTAGAAAGAAGATTGTCAACCAATTGGAGTTTATTACTGACCAGGTGTCTGGAAGTGCTCTGACTGTCCAATATTCAGATGATGACTACCAAACTTGGTCGAATCCAAGGTTAGTTAATCTTGGCGGCACGAGAGCAACAGCTCGCAACTTTGGCTCTTTTAGGCGCCGGAGTTGGAAGATTATCCACGCGAAAAATGCTCCATTCAGAATCCAGGGTGTTGAAATCCAGATGGATATTGGCGTGCTATGACAGTTTCTGCATCTTCACATCTTGCGCCGCCGCCGAGTTCGGCTCCAATAGTTAACCCAAAAGATGGAATGGGTACTTGGAACTGGATTCAGTGGTTTGTTGCTGCGAGAGTGAAGATTAATGCCATTAATACTAGTCTTGCAAATCTGGCTGGAACGTCTGGAACACCGGGAATACTAGTAACGGATGGTAATGGAAACTGGTTTGTCCGAGCACTTGCTGCTGGCACAAATGTAACAATAACTGATGCTGATGGAGTAGCTGGAGATCCTACCATTTCTGCAAGTGGTGGTGGTGGAGGTGGTAATGCTATTTATGTGAATCCCCAAACAGGTACATATACATTAGTATTAACCGATATTCCAGCGGCAAGTAGCTACAAAGGATATGTTCCAATTGATAGCGCTTCTGCGGCTCAGCTCATTATTCCAACTAATGCAAATGTAAACTTTCCGATCGGATCCTCCATTCGATGTGCACAGATTGGAGCTGGAACAGTTACCATTACTGGAGCATCTGGAGTTATTTTTGTTGGACCAAGTATAACTGGGGCTGGTCAGGGCGCATCTGGAGAAGCTATTCAAATAGCCACAGATAAATGGGTAATTTCTGGTGATCTTGGATATACTTTTGGGGCTGGTACAGTTCAATATCTAGTTGTTGCCGGTGGAGGCGGTGGTGGCTACAACTGGGGCGGTGGCGGAGGTGCTGGTGGAGTATCTTCTGGATCACTAAGTGTTGCCCCTGGTGTAGCAATTAATGTTGTAGTTGGAAATGGTGGTGCTGGAGCTACTAGTAACGCTGTTGGATCAAATGGGCAAGACTCAAGTTTTGATACCATTACCTCGACTGGTGGTGGTGGAGGTGGCGGAAATACTGGACTATCAACAGCTATTGCAGGTGCTAATGGTGGATCAGGTGGCGGCGGAGGTGGTGCTCCAGCAGGATTTGCCGTTGGTGGTACTGGAGTATCTGGACAGGGATTTGCTGGTGGAAGTGGAGTTGCATCATCTGGAGTTGCTCCTGCTGGAGGTGGTGGTGGTGCTTCAGCAGTTGGAGCAACTGCAACAACCGCACAGAGCGGCTCCGGTGGAAATGGAGTTTCTTCTAGCATAACTGGAAGCGCCATTATCTATGGTGGTGGTGGGGGAGGCGGAGGTAATGGAGGTAGCTGTCCAGCAGGTAGTGGTGGCCTTGGTGGAGGTGGTGCTGGATCAAATGCCGGCGCTGTAGCTGGAACTGCCGGGACTGCTAACACTGGCGGAGGCGGTGGTGGCGGCGGGATATCTAATGGCGTTGGTGGAGATGGTGGATCAGGCGTAGTTATCATAAGTTCTCCACAGCCAGCAGCTAGCTATACGGGAAGTCCAGTTATAACGACCAGTGGAGGTAATACAATTTATACCTTCAATGCGAACGGAACGATTACATTCTGAGGTGAGAATATGAAGCGGTCCAGTGGATTTAAAGGTGGACGCAAATACCAAGGTGGCTGGGTTAGTGTAGCCATTGCTGGTGTTGGGCTAGCTAATCAGCTCTTTGGTGGAGGTGGTTCTGGCGGTGGGCCAAGCCCTAATCAGATCATTCAAGCGACCGATCCATACGGTCCTTACCGCGGTGCTGCCGCCACGAAGTTAAATAACCTAATGGCTAATCCAAACAGCATCACAAGTTTGCCTGAATACCAAGCAGCTATGCAAGGCGTTCAAAGGCAAATGGCAGCGCAAGGATACCTTGGCAGCGGAAATGCTCTAACCGCGGCAGCTGATGCTAGTGGCCAAGTCTATCAGCAGGCATTTAATAATCTTGCGATGCTGGCTGGTGCTAATTACGCTCCAGGATCTGGTATGGGTACTGCTGCAGATGTTGGGCAGCAAAACTGGCAGAATCAACAGTACTGGATGGGTCAACTTGGAACCGCGGTAGGAAATAACTCATACCTTAACGGATTCTTTGGAGGCGGTGGAATGTCTACTACTCCAGGTCAATATGGATATAGTGGAGATGCTAGTGGCAGTCTTCAGTACATGAATGGTTTAGCCTATAATGTTCCCGGAGGCTAATATGAATAATATTGGCGGCTTTGAAGGCGGGTTAGAAGAAGCTCAGCAAATGCAGCTGAATCGTCAGTCTATGATGATGAATAACCTGACGATGCAGCGGGCTATGATTCAGAACTATATGCTGAATCGTCAAGTGCAAGAGCAGAAAATGATAGCTCAAGCATTTGGTGGAGATAGCAATGCTGCTGGAGGTAATGCTCCAGCTATGGGAACGCCTGTTCCTGGAGCGCCAGGAGTTAGTAATATTAACTTGCTTCCTGGTCAGCCTGGAACACAGCCTGTCGCAGTACCTCCGCAGCCTGTACCAGCGCCACAAGGTCAAGGTGGCGGAAATGCGCCGGCACAAGATCCATTAGGCACACTGTCTACATTGGCGGGGGTTTATGCACATACAGGTGATATAAATGGACTTAACGCCATAATGAATCTGCAAAGACAGTATCAGCAAACTCAGTCTAATATTCAGAAAAATACTGCCCAGACACAGCTAGCCAATGCTAATTCTGAGATAAAAGCCGCAAGTTTAGTTGGGCAGTATCTTGGTAAGGCTCAAAGTCCGCAAGACTGGGCACGTGGTTTGGCGATACTTGAATCTAGCGGAGCTATTCCGCCAAAAGAAATGGCACTTTTGAAGAATACTCCATACAGTCCAGAGGTTGCAAACAGGCTATGGGAGTCGTCGATTAATGCTGGCGCACAGGCAAGAATTGCACTAGCAAAGACAATGGCTAACTTTAGGGTTAACCAGGCTGCAGCTACAAATTCCTTCCGCAAAGCTGATCTTGGTATTAGAAGGACTGAGGCTCAGGCGGCAAAACTCCGAGCTGAGCGAGCTGGTAAAAATGGAGTTATGCACTCTCCGACTGACTCAGATATAGCTCTAGCCACAGATGTAGGAACAAGAGTATTTGGAAAAGGTATGTCTCAAAACTTAATAACTGATATTGCTGCTAAGGCACAGGCTTTGCAGCAGCGTACTCCAGGATTAAGTTCTGAAGCTGCTATGCAAAAGGCAGCTCTTGGGATATATCAAAGTGGTGCGTATAGAAAAAATAACGGACTTTTTGGTGGAGATTCTTGGAGTCGTGTTCAGGATGGTGCCTCTGCTGATACAGCAATTCCGCTTCCATTGGATCAAGCCACGGGTAAAGTTAACGAATCTGACATGAAAAATGGTAAGTACTATCTTACTCAAAAGGGACCGGCTAGATGGGATGCTAAGACCAAAAGGCTGGTTTTTGATCGCTAACTTTGTTCAATTTTTGAACATTATATCTTATGCCAAATACAAACTCAATTACCCTCGACGAAGCAGTTGCTCCGGTGAATCCTGCTCCGGCATCTTCAATGACTCTTGAGGAAGCTGTAGGCGGTCCGAGCCATCTTGAAGTTGCCCCATCTACAGGACAAGATCCTGATACAGCTGGTTGGGATACTCATTGGTATTCTCCGATAACGACTCTTCCAGGCCGTATTTGGAGTGCTATAGAGAATCGCCAGCAGCAAGATAATTCTGGCCTGATTGCACCACCAGAGCCTATGACTCAACAGGACGTGAGTGCATATAAGGACTTATTTGGCGAGGATGGTCGTCAGCTGTCGGGCGGTGGTCAGGCTCGAATGGAGAACTGGGGATTTACCCCTCAGCAAGTAACACCTCACTGGGGAGCTAGATTCACTGGCACACAGCAACAGCTCACACAATGGGAGAAGCAGAATAATCCGCAAAACTATAAGAGTATTCAAAACCCATTAAAACTGTGGGTAAACAATAGCTTGCCTGCAAACATGATTCACTATGCCTTTAATGCTCCATATTATGAGGCAATGAAGTATAATGCTGTAAAGAATTATGAGCGAGCTAACCACATTGTCATGAATGCAGCGGAGTACACTCCGCAGCAAGTTAAACTTGCTAATGTAGTTATTAAGGAACTAAAGAACACAGGTCCAGGATTCTTAGCTAACTTTAAAAACCTATACCATCAGATTGTAAGTCATCCAGAACAGTTTGGCGTCGGCTTAGTTAATGGAATTACGGCTGATCCAGAGCTTCTCTTGTCTGGAAGAATCTTTGGTGGACTCGCTGATACAGCCCTTGGTCGAGCTGGATTTGGTGCAATAGAAGGTGCTGGGATCAATGCTGGTATTAGTGCTGGCCAACAGCTTCGAGATACTGGACAAGTTCATTTTGGCCCAACTGCTGCGGCGGGAGTCCAAGGTCTTGGAATTGGTGCGCTGACAAGTTCTTTCCATGTAAAAGATGCGGAAGCAAAACCCAGTATTAAGGACATGCCAGATCATACTGGTGGGCAAGGTACGCCTCCGCCAGCAACTCCTCCAGCAGGCGGTGAAACTCCGCCTCCAGAATCAATGACTCTGGATGAAGCAATAAGAGGCATTTCTGAAGGAAAAACTCCAGCAACAGAAGGTACAACTGCTAAAGATGCAAAGAAAGCTGCATCTAGAAGTCGGGCAAAAGCTCCTGCATCAACTGATCGAGTTGCACAAACGGATAGTGGTCAACCCCTTCATCCATATACACCTGTGGATACTACGAAAAATGTAGACTTGGCTGGTGGTGTCGCTAAAAATGGTCGAGTTGTAATTAGTAAAGAAATTCCACAAACTGTTAATGTGGATGGTGTAGATGTTGATGCTCATGATGCTATCGCACTGCATGAAAGAACTGAGTGGCCGTTAATGCATCTTGATAAGCCAATGACTGCGGATGGGATTGCTAGACTTCGTCAGCAGATTGGTGGTAGAGGGCTTACCAAGTCAATTTATACTAAACTGCTTCATGGTACTCCGCTGACATATCAAGAAGCTCATTATGTCGCTACACTTGCCGAGAATCATTATGTATCAGTTCGCTATGGTATTGATCCAGAGCTATATCAGCAAGCACTAAAGCCTTACATTGAAAAGGCTCGAGCGGCTGCACAAGCGGAAGGAAATACTCATCAAGATATTGACGAGAAGCCCAACCGTGACTCAGGAGAGTTAGATGAGTTAAAAAATGCTCAGCGCAAGCCTGGTGTACGAGAGGCTGTTGGTGCTGGCCTCGGCGGTGCAGCAGGGCTAGCTGCCTATGAGCACGATAAGAACAAACCTGGCGCTTGGAAAAGACCTCTTGAAGGAATGTTTGCGGGAGTGGTTAGTGCAGAGGCTCCGATTGAATCTTTCCGTGATGCTGAAAGAATGGAAGCTGCTGGTATTGATCCAGATATTATCTGGCAAAAAACTGGCGTCATGCGAGGTATGGATGGAAAGCTGCGTTATGAGTTTAGTGATCATAATGCTAGGTGGAAGCTGGACCCAAAATCTCCTCCATCTCGTTATATGACGCTTGGCAGAGTATTAGACCATCCTGAATTGTATAAAAGATATCCAGGGATAGAAAATACTATTGTGCAATTCACTAAGGATCAGCACCCTCTTGGTTTGGCAAGTAGAGTATCTATGGGGCTTGGAAATGCTGAGAATGATTATATAGGCCTACGGAACCGACCCACAGATACTCCTGATGCTATGTTCTCAACACTGCATCATGAGATACAGCATATTGTTCAGCGTAAGGAAGGATTTTCTCGCGGAAGTAACTTTAGCTTGCACGAGAATATGAATAAAAGTAGGCTAATAGAACTAGCTCGGCAGATACGGGATTACATTACTCAATATCGTAATGATAGGGCTAATGGAAAGATGTCTGAGTTTATGTCAGATAAGCTACAATCATTACTTGATGAAGTAGCAAAACTGGAAGATGAGCAACAACACATCCTAGACTATTATGGCAATACTGGAGAACTTGAACCTCGCGTAACGGAAGATCGCCGGACAATGGATGAGGAGACTCGTAGGCGCATATCTCCTCGGCAGACAGCTAGAGAAAATCTAGAAGAAATAAAATCAATGCTTTTGAAAAAGCGCTATACTCGTGCAAATGATCTTATAGAAAAATATTTTCCTAATTTGGATGAATGGAGAAATAAGACAAGTGCTCAAGAAGATCTAAACGAACCTTCTGATAATCGTGGTAAACTTGCTCTCGGTCTCGGCGCAGCTGGTGGCGCTGCAGGAGCGCTCGCTTATCGTAAGCATCCAGTAGCTGGCGGATTGGCTGGTGTGCTGGCTGGACTAGCTCTCCCATTTGCCGGTGAGGGCAGTCACGGGTCTTTGCTGGACACTTTGCATGAAGGTGGTGCAGTTAATCCAAATGGCGAGCTCTCTGGCTTGATGGACGAAAGAGGTGAGCTGCCGAATGAACAGAACCTAATCGAACAAGCAAAGAATGGTGATAGAGCCGCATTCACAAAACTAATTAATCGCTATGGTCCAAGGTTAGTTCGCGCACTTCGGCCATTTGAACGCTCTGTCTCAGGGATGGATGCACAGGATCTTGCGCAAGAAGCTTTTATCAAAGCCTATAACAATATTCACGACTTTAATGGCGAGAGTAAGTTTTATACATGGCTACATAGAATTGGAATGAACACTGCTTATGATGCAATTCGCAGTGCAAAGCGTGAACCTCAGATTGTTCATCCATCAGAGTATGTATCCACTGGTCGTGAGGGTATGGACCCAGAAGATCAGCGCGCACATCAAGTGCAAACTGATATGGAGCAGATTCCTGAAGGACTTACAAATCCTGAGTCAATTGCTGTAAGTAATCAAACAGGCGAGTTGATTCAAAAGGCAATGGCTAGGTTGCCAGACAAACTTCGGCTGGCTGTTGACTTGGCAGATTTTCAGGGCTTTTCCGATCAGGAGATTGCAGACAAACTTGGTCTGCCGAGAGCGACTGTAGCTACTTGGCTAAATCGCGCCCATGCGTCGATTCAAGACTATTTGGCATCTGAGGGTAACACTCGAGCCATCGGTCCAAAAGGTCAGCGCGGAGCTATGTCAGTTGAGTCTATGAAACGACTCGCACTGATAGGTGGTGGTGCTGCGCTTGGGTATCACTATGGGCATTCATGGAAAGACATTATCGGCGGCGCTGCTTTGGGTGCTGGTGCTAGTGTTATGTCTGTTCGAGGAACGTACAGAGCTATCCGCGGACTCGGAGATATGAGTCCTGAACTTTCAATTAAGAGTCTTGCCGACACGCATGAGGGAAATGTTGGGGTTGCCTATCGGTCCTTGGCAGTTCTTCAGCACGCCATTGATAAGCTGGTTCCAAATACCGAAGATCGAGTTAAGATAACTCACTGGCTCGACGGAGATAAGTCAATTCAACTGACTCCAGAGCAGCTTCGCGCTGCACAAATGGCGCAGAAGTTTTTTGAGTATATGAAGCAAGAGGGGCTTAAGCATAAAGTTCTTAAAAATGCTATCAGCAATTACGTAACTCACTTGTGGGGTGGTAAGAATACTTCACCTCTAATGGATACACTCTTTAAACAAAACAAGAGTGATCCAATGAGTGCGACTAGTCGATTTGCATTGAAGCGAACATTTTCTACCCTTGCCGAGGGTAAGGCGGCTGGACTGACTCCAACCACGGAAGATATTAGTGATATTCTAGGAGTCTATGGTCGGTCGATGATTAAGGCAGTTATGAATAAAAAGTTTGTAGATGCCCTAAAGGATGCAAAGACTCCAGATGGACAGTCATTGTTAATGTCATCTACAAAGGCTCCAACGAACTATGTTCGCATTAATCATCCTCAGTTAGCGAGAGTATCTGTCCACCCTGGTATTGCGCCAGAGATGCGATTCCTGTTTGATGCAGATAATCCTAACGACATGCTGACTGCATTGGAAGGGGTAAACACTGCAGCAAAAAGAATGAATGTATCTTTCAGCCTCTTCCACGGAAAGAGCTTGTTTGACGCTGCTATGGCATCTGGGTGGAATCCTATTAAGACGATGAAAATAGTAACACAAAGCGCTGCTGGTCGATCTATTTTTAACAAGATGATCCTTGAAGGAAAGGCTGGTGATCTTGTTGATACGGCTATTAGGGCTGGACTAAGATTTCAATTTAAGCGTGGAACTGGAGTTGACCCGGACGTGCAGGAAGGATTCTATCCAATGCTGGAATCTTTGCAGCGCTTTGCCGAGCATACTATCCCCGGTGCTGGGAAAGTTCCAGAAGGCCTAATTAAAGTTAATAGGGCTGCTGATAAAGTCTTGTGGGAAAACTTGCACGCTGGATTAAAGCTCTCAGTATTTTCCAAGACCCTTGAAACACTAAAAGAAAATTGGGCTAAGGAAAGAATGAGAAATCCAGACGAAAAAGTTCCAACTGATGATGAGTTGGCGGCATCGGCAGCTAGTTATACCAATGATCTGTTTGGTGGGGTGAACTGGCGTCGTGTTGCAGAGGATGCTAGAACTGAGATTGGTCGAAGGCTGAAGATGGGAATGCTATCTCCCGCCGGACGTAAGACATTGGAACTTGCAATGTTTGCGCCTGACTGGAAGATTGCAACGTTTCGAGCTTTTTATAAAGCCCTCGGGGAAGGCTCGGGTTGGAAAGGACTTATTCACCCAAAAACTCTTGCTGACCTGCACAGAGGTTACATTCTGCGCTCAGCGATTTACTATCTAGCTACTGGTGATGCGATTAACTATCACTTCTCAGGTCACCATATTTGGCAGAACAAAGATCCAACTATGATTGATCTTGGGGATGGTAGAAAGATGCAGTGGTCCAAGCATGCTATGGAGGGTCCGGACTGGATACTAAAACCGCGGTCACAGATGTTGAATTCCCTCGGAGTTATTCCAAAGCAAGGACTTGAGCAGGCGTTGGATGTTAGGTGGCTTTCACCAGAAGGTAATGCGCCAAAGATTCGAGATCGACTAGGGCATCTTGTAAACTCAGTTCTTCCAATCTCCGCGGCATCGTACTCAGAGGGTGGTGGAGCTGGAGCGATTTCAAGTTTCCTTGGCGCACCAATCTATGGTCGTAAAGCACTCACAAAACAGCAAAAGGCTTATAAGGCCGAACAAACTCGCAGACTCCACGAACTGAGTAAATTCCAATGAGAGGACCGCGCACATACTTAAAACTAGGCGACTGGAATACAGTCTGTTATCAATGCGGATTTAAGAGGAAAGCAAGTGAGCTCGTTAGAAACTGGCAAGGGTATAGAGTTTGCCCAGAGCATAATGAACCACGACAGCCACAAGACTTTGTTCGAGCAGTACCAGATATACAGGCTCCTCCGTGGACACAGCCTATGCCTTCAGCTCAGTTCACGTATGTTAAGGTGCAAATCGGAGTTGGAGATTCAGTTACTAGAGCCTTCCAACTGGGGGATGGACTCTATCTTACAACTGTAACTGCAGTTTATGTCGATGGAGTTGCTACACAATCTTACACAACGAACTCATATGGACTGATTACTTTGAATAGCCCTCCAACAAAAGGTCAAATTGTGACAGCTAGTGGATCGGAGATGGCGCCATGAATAGGTTTGATATTTACATCGAGAGGGTTCTTTCAACTGAAGGTGGGTACACTAACAACTCCAATGATCCAGGGAATTGGACTGGTGGAAGGGTTGGTGTTGGTGAGCTGCGCGGTACAAAGTATGGAATCTCCGCTGCCAGCTATCCAACGCTAGATATTCAGAACCTGACTAGGAATGATGCTATTGCGATTTACAAAAGGGATTTTTGGGAAACTAGTGAGGCAGACTTGCTTCCAAATGCAGTAGCTTATAGTGCTCTGGATGGTGCAGTTAACTCAGGATGCACAAGGTCTATTCAATGGATTCAGCAAGCAGCTGGAGTAGCTGATGATGGTAGATGGGGACCTGTCACCGCGGCAGCAGTTAAAGCTGCTAATCCAAATGATCTCTTGTTAAGATATAATTCCTATCGCTTGACATTCATGACGGGTCTGGTAGAATGGGAGTACGCAGGAAAGGGATGGGCAAGAAGGATTGCAAAGAATCTTTTGTTCGGCGCGGAGGATAATTGATGAAGATTCAACTAGCTTCCGACTGGAAAAGACTCCACAAGATGTACGAGACATGGCTGGCAGGGCTGAGTGTCAGTACAGGCGCGCTGTCCATGTCTTGGGCTAATTTGCCAGATAGTTGGAGAGGTGGACTGCCACATTGGGTTCCGACTGCACTAGGTTGGATCGCCGTTGGCTGTGCATTTCTGGTTCCACCTGCCCGAGCAATTAGGCAGGGAGGTAGTAATGAATCTTGAAAAAGCCCACTCAATCTTGCTACAAGGATATGAGATCATGAATGAGAACATAAGGCCATCAGTGCAGGCTGGTATCTTGATGGCTGTGATTAGTGTTGCATCACTTTTTGTTGGTGTTGGTATCTCTTGGGGATTGCAGACTGGGAAGGAAAATGCAATCATTCAAACTCAGCAACGTCATGATAGGGATATTAGTAAGCTAAACAGTCAGTATGAAACCATCAGTGTTCAGCTAGCTACGCAGCAGCAGCTATTGCTGGACATTAAAGCTAAACTAGAATCAGGCCAATGATATGCTTACTAGCCTTTGGTTTAAACTTGGATCACTTGCGGTAATAATTGCTGCTGCCGCGACTGGCTTTTTTGTCCTGCGGCAGCACTTCATTAACGAGGGATACAACGAGTGCAAAGCGACACAGAAAAAGGAAGTTCAAACTGTTGCAAAAATTCAAACTAAGGTCATTCACCAGATTGAAAAAGTGTATGTACCTCAGTTAAAGATCATTCATGAAGTAGGTAAGACCACTACAAAAGAGGTACCTATTTATGTCACGGCTAAAGATAACAAGCGCTGTACTATTAACAATGGCTTTGTCAGGCTGTGGAACAGTGCCAATAGATCAGTGCCCATTACCCAGTCCAGTACTGATGAAACGCCCTCAGCCGTTGTCCTCTCTGACGTTGCATCCGAGCACTCCCGCGAAGCCGAGCTCTGTAATGCCACCACCCTCCAGCTTAATGCACTGATTACAGAGATTGAAAAAGAACATGCTGCGGTCAGTCATCAGAATTAATCCAAGTATAACTTTTATCTCCCTCGAGTGGGAAAACCTTGATTTTTATAACTCCCATACCTTTTAGGGTATCTTCGATTTGGTTTAGTTCGAGTGGAGTTATATCTCGATAGAACTTTGCCAGGACGGTCTTGCGAGTCGAGATTCCCATACGCTGGATGAAGTTCTTGATGTTTTCCAAGATGTCAGAATTTCTAGCTCTGCCAAGTCCGCCAAAGGTTTTACCCATATGGACTTCGGCTTGAGCTAGGAATTCTTTTGCTCGATGAAAGTCATGAGCAGTAATGATTAAATCGTCTGATCGGGCTGCACTGCAGCACATCATGATTTTTCTTATGTGTGTTGCCCGACGTTCACAGTATCCAGCAAACCTGGGATCTTCAATAACTGGCTGACCATTGCTGAGTTTAGTATCCTCATCAATGTACCATTGAGTGTAAAGTTCCTCAGCCTCACGATCCATTCTAAATGGACCAATCATCTTGGAGATTCTTTCCAAGTCAGCAATTAACAGTTCGCGGAGTTCAAGTTCCCTTGGTGTCATAATATGCTTGGGAACACTTTTTCTTTTGCGTTCTTCGACGATGAAGATTACTCGGCTGGTGAATCCTCCGCCGACTGCTTCGGCAGGGATCATGCTCTGTAGCCAATCCGGGGCAGTTCCACCGATTAGATTCAAGCATAGTCCAACCAACCTGTCTCGGCCACGTCCGACAGATTCATATTCCCACTCATCTTTAGAATCATACCAGTCAGTTAGATTAGCCAAGTATGTGATATTTCCTTGGCCTAGGAATACTGAGAGTTCTTCACTAACTGCACTGATTGAGCATTGATTCTTTATTTCTTTAGTAACGGGATCTTCGTATGTGTTATTAGCCCGCTTCATTGCAAGAATCATAGCCTCCCTTCCAGTGCTAGATTCTGGTGCTACGGATACACTTGAGATGGATTTTAGAAATTCTTTTGCAATTCCAAGTGCACTACCTTTTCGAGTTCGTCCGCTGGCACCCACCAGAACTATGTACATATTTGGATAGATTACCTGCCCTAATCCCCATTGCAGATATACATTTCTCCTCAACGCTCCAGCAATAACCGAAAGCGCTGACCAAGTATGATATGAGAGTGGGGACTCAGAACTGTCTGTGTATTCAATATAGGTATCAATCCAGTTGTTGAGTTCCCGACCCATTGACTACTCCCGAGTTTAGATGATTCAACACATCTTCATGGGAGTGAATATCCACCATCCCAGATGGATTTGTGTCCTTGCGTGCCTCACCCCAGTTCATCCCACACTTTGCGTCAGTCGCTATTACAAAGTCCCTACCATTGTAAGACATGGTTGGGGAAGTATAGCGATTGATCCGATCAATGATTGTATCAAAAGTGGACTTGTCTGTCAAGTGCTTGATTGGGACTTGAATTAGGATAGAGTCATGGACTTGTGCGAGAATGTCGATATTGAGAGTTTTGGTTAAGTATTCATCGTTGTAAATCTTTACCATTGCCATATTTACTGCATCGACAACAGTACTTTGTGGGATCATAGAGTACGCGGATTTAAACAGATCGTCATTGAACTGATCGAGGAACTTAACCTTTCGACCGAAACAGTTAGTTAATGTGCGGTCCTTGCTCAGTTGCCGCTGGATGTGCTGATACCATAGCCGAACGCCAGGATAGATTGAGTGATACATCTCGATGATTTTCTTAGCTTCGCGTTCTTCGATCTCATTGATTAGTGCAAAGTTCCGAAAGCGCTCATCGTAGTTTAGTCCATGATTGGACTTTTTACCACACTGTCGAAGTGACATTGTGCGTGGGAGTTGATAGAACTTTCCACCAAGTTCTCCAACCAGCCGAGCATCTTCGGCTCGAATACTTGCAATTAACTCTGCGTCAGATGTATGCCCGATTAAGGAGTTTTCATACTTAACAAGCTCAATTGGAACTCCATACATCAAGGATGCAGTATGCGCATGTACGTCTACACCACGCTCAATGGCTGAGATCATCCCAGCATCTCCGCTGGCATAAGCTACAACAACCCACTCAGCTTGGCGCTTATCAAACTCCATCATTGCATAGCCAGGATCGGCTACAAGAAACTTTTTGAACTCTTGCGGCAGGTTTTGGAAGTTCATTCCAGTATCAAAAATTGTCTTACTGGATGACAGCCGACCAAACTTCGTTCCACGAGGATTATACGAGCAGCGCATTCGGCTATCTTCGTCGAACTCAATTTCAAGATAAGTTCCTTTTAATTTCTGTAGTCCGCGGATTTCCTGCACCAAAGACGCCTCACGCATTCCAGGGCGTCGAGAAGTTCCTCGTGCGATTCGCTGCAAGGCTTTGTCATCCAAAGTTGGACGACCACCTTTTAGATAAGGATCAATCTTTTTCTCAAGGTAAAAATACCGCTGACAGTCTTTTGGGCTGTTCACATTCAAGGATCGGCCGCATAGCCTGTTTAGCTCTTCTTGCAAGATTTCAATTTTTCGCCCTATATCATCTCGAGTTTCTCGAAGTGCGGACTGATCGACTCGGATACCACGAGTTTGCATAAACATTAGGACTGGAAACAATCCTATTGTCATGTTGTACGTAGTTTCGTATCCATTGGTAGCAATGTCATCCCAGATAGCATTACGTATCTGCAGTGTGCAGGCACTATCTAGGGCGTTGTAATGGAGCATTGATTGGTCCATTAGTCGGCCTCCAAAACTCTATTCGCCATTTCTAGTAAAACTCCGGCGGTTTTGTATCTATCTGGACCGCCAGATTTAGTTATTAGTGATGTATGGTCAGTTCGACGCATGAAGATTATGACTTCATCTATATCTCCAGCATCTACTTCTTTGAGTACATTGAGGACAGTTTCTCGTACATCTGTCTTTGCGGTATTGATATGTATAACGCTCATGAGTTTCCCTTTATGTTTTTGAACTTGACCATATCTTTCCAGTATTCCTGATCTTCACAGTAAATACTGCCTAAGAAACCAAGTCCTTTTAAAAGGTCTGGATACATGATGTGATGAGCGATCATGGTGTCCTCGATTGGACCTTGAGTGATGATTCCACATCTGGCAGCAAGAAACTGAATATCGAAGATTCCATTTTGAACTACCTTGGCCGAGTTCGGATTTTCCAGAATCTTTTGAATGGCACGCCAGATTAGAAGTTCTTCCTCAAGTGACCATGTACTTGCTATTGGAATTGAACAGGCAATGTCAGGGGATGAAGCGAAAGAAATACAACTGACTTCGTAGTTCAATACCTCAATGTCAAAGGCTAGCCGAGGTACATTGACATACGAGTCTAGCCATTCCAAAACTTCATTTACATCGGAGAAGTTGTAGATTAGACTCCGATCTGGCCGCGTCAGTTCTCGAGTTTGGCAAAATCTTCGAGCCTTGCTGAAGTCAGATATCATGGGATAACGCAAGATGTAAGAACCACGCAGAGTTTCGCTTGGCTCATAAGTTGGAATTACCTTGCGTTCTTCCTTAAGTCCCATATTGGATTGAAAGATATATCCACGGTAAGTAGCTACATCTCTAATACCACAGACAGCCGATGTGGCAGCCGCACCACAAGTTACAATTACATTAGCATCGCAGGAGTTTAGCTCTTCTTTGAGTTCTTCTACACAACTATTACCAACAATTGAGAATGCCCCTGTTCTAGGATTGAACTCCTTTTCAAGATTGATTTGTCGGAACAGATTGGTTAAATATACCTCACGCCGAATAATACCAGCAGCGTGGAGACAACTTTCTAACACTCCACCTGCAGGTCCGCTGAAGGGTCGCATATCCTTGCGATCATATAAAGATATATGCGACCCGACAATGGCTATTTTAGCTTGTAAGCTACCTGCAGATGGGATGGTGGAACTATTTATGTTAGTTGGGAGAAACATTATTCTGCCTCAGGAAGTGGGATCCTATGTGGGTCCTGTTCAGTTCCATAATAAGATCGAGCTCCAAGATGAATACGAGCATCACGCTCAACTGCCAGAAGAAACTTTGGCTTATACTCACCATTAATATCATAGCCAAATCCCCTATGGCCATCATCATAGCAAGTTCGAAGCGTCGCTCCGCTGCCTAAAAATGGAACAAACACATAGGTTCGAGTAGGAAGCAGCCGACGCATTATATCTTGGATAAGATGCTTGCTTCGTTGTGTTGGGTGGTAGCGTTCGACTTCATATGGTTCTTTTAACGCATACTCATCTGGGCCAAAATAGTTTGGCTGCCCACGCATCGCCATAACGGGACTGCCCTTTCGACATACATAGAACGGCTCATAACAACGAGCGAAGTAAAGATCTGGCTGCATTGTTTGCCCAGAAGGTTTAATCCACAGAGCAGGAATCTCATCAACTAGCCATCCAGCTGCCCGCAGATTAGTGAGAACTTCATGCTGCCAGGTTGGGCCGAACCAAAAGATCATCCAACAATCTTTTCCAGCTATTCGATAAAGTTCGTTGGTTAATTTTCTAAGGAACTCCTCATAGTTAGTTTTGTCGATCTCCTCATAGGAATTAACAGCATTTACGCCGGCAGCCTTCATTCGCGTATTTCCTAAGTCAATACCATAAGGAGGGTCACACTCGATAAAACCAATTCTTCCTTGAGTACGCATTGTGGCCATACCCTTAAATACATCTCCAATTCGATAGTCACTATCTGCTAGTTTCAATGCAGCAGCGATACCATTACGAACAAATGATTGTCGATCCTGTTCATCTATTTTTGGAAAAGCTTCTGGATGAACTGACTGCGGAGGAATGATTTGAGGAGATTGATCGTCACCCTCATTATCAGTATCAGCTAAAGCCCAGTCATTTGTAGCCGCACTTGCGTATTCACTTTTCTGCCGTTTAATTAACTCCGCTGTGATAAAATCCTCTTCGACCTTTTTTAGGAACTTTGACGCCTCCGAACGAGTTTTACAGTTTAGAATATCCGGTACAACATCTATAGCATTAGCCATCTTGATAGCTTCGGAAACTCCGCCGATAGAGATATCAAGCAGCGCCGCGGTCTTGCGGGTATTCCACTTGTAGTTCTTCTCACGATACAGTTCATCAATTCGACGAACTAGCATTACTTCCTCATCCCAGGAAAAGTCTTGCCGATGAATGTTCTCGATGAGTTCGATCTCACGCAAGTCGATCTCATCTTCAATTTCTCGAATCAGCGCAGGGATTGTATCAAGTCCCAGTTGCTTCGCCGCGGCCAACCTTCGGCCGCCAGCCAACAGCTCCATTTTTGATGAAAGTGTGATGGGCTGCAATACACCCTTTTCGTTGATTGATGCTGCGAGAGTATCCAAATCCTTCATGTCAATGCGAAAGCGCTCACCAACAGAGATTTCGCTGATCTTGACATGCTTTAGTTTATCTTTAATCATCGGAGCCTCCCAAGAGTGTTTGGATTTCTTCAGGTGACATTTTACTCAGCAACTTTTCAAGTGCGGAAACATTCTTATTGTTTGTACGCTTTTCTTGCTTTGCTACAATTTTCTTTGCTACAGGCCTAGCAACCTCTCGATTGTGTCGAATCTGTCGAATACGATCTTTTAGTTCATCGTCCGACAAGTTTCGGATTGGAGAGAAAAGATCTTCCAAACGCATAGTATTCTCCAAAAAAGGAGGGGTGAGTGATCCCACCCCTCAATCCCGCAGAAATTAGCGGTGATGGCGACCGCTGTGAGACTGTTCGTGTTGCTTTTCTTCTGTAGCCAGACGCGGAAGAATGAGCGTGTTGTACACCTGCGGACGCTCATCCGTGGGTTCAGTAAGGCCAATATCACACATAGCAGTTTGACCTACTGCGATCTGACAGATTTCGTCAGTATCAATTCCGTTAGCGCCGAAGGGAATCCTGAATGCTACTAGGAATCGCTTGAGCATTAGAAGCTTAAATGCAAGCTTCTCGTCGTCCTCAGTCGGCAGACTGACGTAGTGATTGAAGGCTGGTGCATCGGGATAATCAGGGAATCCGATGGTAACTCGGAGACTATCCTTACCCGAGCGTTCGCTGGTAGTAGCTTGACATGCCGTAATCATAACTTGATAGCGGCCCTTTTCGAGTGGCTTCGGTTCGCTGACATCATTCAGGTTGACATTCAGAATAGACATTGACACTTCCTCACGTTAGGGTTTTTGTTCAAAAAATGAACGATTTTCCTATTTTCCGCCACGCCCTCGAAAGATTTCCTCAATAGTTATCAGAATTACGAAAACCAGGATCAGAAGTTCGAGTTTATTCGCGGCGGTCATAGCTTACCTTCTTTCTCCAACTGCAGCAAATGACCAAGTCCTTGTTGTGTAGGTGGCTTACTCCAGTCGATTGTCACATCCTCGTAGGGATTGAGCCCCTTTATTGAGGTTCGGACAGTCGCAGTGATTCGATCTGGAGTAGTCTGGATTCGATGCTTTATATTTCCCTTCACATCGAGGTCCGTATCACAGACAAAAATATCCGAGAATAGCAATGGAATCTTCGTCCTCAATCGACCAGTCATCATAGGCTGGCGAAAGATCTTTTTTGTCAACTCATCTTGGCGTGTATCGAGATGTCCAGTCATAAAGATTGTTTTATTCAGACTGGTTAAGGCGCGACAGATATTGGTGAATGTTACCATCTGAGGACCATAGTCATCTTGTTGCGGCCACTGACCTGCGCGGCCATTCATTGTTAGAATTCGATCCATAATCAGATCAAGCAATGTAGTCGCACTGTCGAAAGCAATTACATCAAAGTCATCGAAGAAGCTACTGTTTAGCTTATCTTCAAAATCCCGCTGCCACTCGTCGTACAGAGTGTTTTTGTGCTGACTGACGTTTGTGCCCGGAACATCCTTTTTTAAAGACTTAATATTCAAGTTCAGTCGATCCGGCATGAACTCCTCGTATTCCAGATCGAAGCCTTGGAGGGATAGGAGAGCGTTTGGATCAAACAGATAGGCAAACTTCTTGCCTGGGAGGGTAAGCAGCTGCGTGGTTTTTCCGCTGCCAGTATCACCTAGCAGAAGAAACTTATGCTTCGGATGTTCGGAGGGTTTGCTTGCATTAGGCATGTGGTATCTCCTTATTGATTAGTTGATCGAGTTGTAGAATATCGAACGGCTCCCAGGGTTCGTGAATATACCCTACAGGTACCTCAGCGAGCTTTGATGGATCTTCCGTTGTGCGGCAAATGTCTAGGAAAGGGCATGGTCCATAGCGACCATAACAACTCTCTTCATTTTTCCTGAAAATGCCCTTTTCTACTTTTCCATTGTTCTGATTCAGATTTTTCATGTCTGCCTTAATTGACATGATCCAGTTGGCAGTATTCTCCAGCCAGCCAACGAGCAGAACTGAGTGATGGGCGATGGGGATAAACTTAAACGCATCGTGGACCTTTTTGTGCACAAGTGCAGCGTCAATCCAGACTGCGTCAAGGTTGCCAAATTGCAGTACTCCGGCAAATTGATAGCCCTTGATCTGTGGTGACACGTCCCAACTTTCAACATAGTTCGGCTGAAAATTGTGCTTGATGGAATACTCACTGGTCGTTTTGTGCTCAATGATTAGACGACCTCCATTGAAAGCGATGGCTTTATCGAGTCGACCAACGTAGTAAGTATCTTCCAATCCTGGCATTGGCACAGCAAAAGGAGTTTCATTGGCAAGTAACGTGCAATTCCTCAGGGTATTGGTTCGCTGCTCGAGGTAGTTTCCAAGCATCTCCATTCCGACCATTGGAGTACGCGCACCCAAAACTTCGAGTTCATCGAGCCCTGGGTCAGGATTCATTCCGCTTTCTTCCCATGTTGCCAGGAATCGCATAAAGGCATTATGTGCTAGATCAGTGTCACGCTCTTCCTTTGCATGTTCCCAGACATATTCCATAGCACTATGCCATGCAAGACCAAAGATCAGGGCATGGCTAGTTCCCTGGATTCTCCATCCTCGAACATGCCGAAAGTAAAATGATCGAGGACACTTTTTGTAATCTGAAATTGCGCTGTTGTCGAAGTAATCACTGTTTTGTGTAAAGGTTGCCATTATCCCTCCGATTCCACATTGTTGAGATTACGCTAGGCTCGTGCGTTGGTGGAAAGGTAAACTTAATTTGACAGTTGGGACAGTTGATTTCTGCTCGATGGACTGCATATTCTACGTGTTTATATCCACAGAATGGGCATGGCCTAAGGTGCATGGTTATTCCCTCGCACGTGTAACAAGGGTATATTCCTTATACGCATTGTTGTTGAAGATCAAGAAATGGACTTCGCCAAACTTCTCCACCATGATTGCCGTTGCTACGCTGCACAAAGTTCCCAGCGAGCTAAAAATGATGCAGTCATCTGCCTGAGCGTCTGCAAGGGCGTCAGTCAGCATTCTGAACATCTGATGAATGTCATGCTTATTTAACAGCCCTTTGGAACAATAGACTAGCTTTCCAAATTCTTCGGCTGCTGAATAGTCATGTCCGCCATCGTTGAGGATATATACCTTTCTCATTATAAACTCCAGAAAAAGGGAGCAGCCCACCATGAGCCGCTCCCTTGAACATCAGCCGTTGTGCTGACGATGCTTCTGGAGCAGAGCCTTCCGATCCTCGGGAGAAAGCTTGTTGAGGGCTTCGAGAGCCTTTTCCAGATCGGACTTTGCCGGACCGCGAGTGCGGACGCCGGGCTTGAACTCGGTCACAGCCTTCTGGATTTCCTCCTGAGACTTGGAGATATTCCGGCGCATCAAGGCCTGGACGGAGATAGTGATGCTGTCAACAGCAGCGGCTGCCACAGCTTCATCACCGAACCGAGCCACCAGCTCAGGGAGGGTTTCCGGCAGATCGAACTCGCAGGTAACGACTTCAGGATGGTCCTTGGTCTTTGCACTGATAGTTGCCATTTTTACTTCCTCAGGTTATTGTGCCTTGTGGCACGGAAAATCAGTCCGCAAAACGCAGACTGAAAATTGAATTAGGGGAGAGAGTGTCGCATGATTATTCTCATGTTGTTTTTCCACTTTCACGGCCATTATACCATAACGCGGGCACGATTGCAAGCGAGTATTGCATGAGTGTGATGATAGTATGCTGAGAGGTTTTGTTCAAATAATGAACGATCTCCCTTCGCACGCACCAATCGAAGAGTACATACTCGTGGCCAGTAGATTTTCATGTCAGTTGTTTCGATTAAGTAGCTCTCATACTCACGCCAGAAACCACGATCTACACGTATGGATGGATAGTTACCGTACGGTACAACTTCGATGACAGTTCCAATCTTTGTTGGGCCTTTGGTATTCCAGCGCACTATGTCGCCAACAAAAAAGGTTCCAACGCCCTGATAGCAGGGGCGTATGCGGACCTTTCCATCGAAGCCTTTGGTGTAGTAAAAGTCATCCATTTTTATCACTTTTTGTTAATAAAGATCAAGATCATCATAAAGATCATCCTCGTCCTCGAGCAGGGAAAGTGCATCTTTCCATAAGTCTCTGCTAAAGTAATTAAATCCAAACTTTCGCTCCATCCACTCAATGTATGCAGGATCCTCCTTACATATTTCTTCAGGAGTTTTTCCCTTATATTTTCCAAATGAAAGAGGGATTTTATCGAAGTTTAGATTGTATTTCATGGCGCCTCTTCTGCGCGTGCTTGGAGCAACGATGTAAAGCGAGCCATGGTTGCTGAGGCAGCCTGAAACTTTTGATGTGCCTCTTGCATGGCCTTAGTGGCCTCCCGAATATCGCGTCGAAAATTGTAGCCCTCTGCGATCGGATAATTTTCCCCAATCTTCAAATCGGGAAATTTATCGTGATAGCCGCCTTTGTTCGCAACCGCGCGCACTTCATCGTGCAGGATTTCAACGATGTAGCCTTTTTCGCCATACTGATCAGATGAAAGCCCAAGAATCTTCATGGCTCAACCTCCAGAGAAGTGAAAGTAAGGGATCGCAGATATCGCAAACCGTCGCGCTCGGCAGTGAGTTTCTTGATCTCGGACAGCGCCTCACGGCAAAGGCGACCATAGGGAATATGGTGCGAGCAGAACGCCGACTCCTCGTAGTTCGCCATCGCGTCTTCGGGCACGCCGGCGAGCAGATCGACAAGCGGTGTCTGCGCTGCGCACTCGTGGCGGTCGCAGTATGGGCTGCATGAGTGGATGGTGTCGTCAGTCAGCACGGCACGAACTCCCCATTGGTCAGGTATCCGTGCCAGCCGCACGGTCGGTGCAGGATAGACGGCCACAGGGTGGGTGACTCGATGGTGCCGGTCATCGTCCATGCGTGTGATCTCGATAGTGGAAGCCAATCCTCACTGCCGCATCCGGGGCAACGGTACGCATAGCCTCCCGGCGTCCCGTCCTCGTAACGCTTCGAGAGAGTCATCGTCGATTACTCCTTGGAGTCAGTAGGAAGAACAACTTCGTAGGAGCGCCCATTGTACCTAAACCGGAGAGAGCCGTCTTTCAAGGTGACGTTGACTAGGTCCTTGTCGCACCATTGAAGATCGAGCGCGCGAAGCGCATTTTTCAGCTCACTATAAAGGTCTTCGGCAGTCATAGCTCATCGTCCTTCTTCACTTTATCGACAAGAATCCCGCGGCGAAGCACGACGCCCTCGCTGATCCCGCGCCGCAGCTCGTCGCGCTCGGCTGTGAGGCGCTCCAACCGCTCGCGCAACTCGTCCCGCTGTTGTTTGATGCACTCGGGACGGTCGCAGTAGTAGCTGCATGAGTGGATGGTCTCAGCCATCACCTTCCCCTTGTTCGCTCATGGCGGCGGGAGCGGCAGAGATCATGGCCGCGTAGATTCCGGCAACGCAGTCTGCTGACTGGCGGCAGGAATAGGTCCACCGATGTGCGTCGATGAGGTCATCGACGAGTTGATCCCATGCGTCCGACTCGAAGCCAGCACACTTCATCGCGTCTGTCGGAGCAACCGGCACAAGCTTCCAGCCGTCCGGCACGGTCACGCGCTTATCCTCCCGCAGCCGCGCGGCAAATGCGCGGAGCATGTCTGCTACGTTGAAGTCGCCACAATAAACGCGAATGGATTCGGTCTCGGATGCTGCGGCATCAACTTCTTCTGGTGTGAACTTGTCCATCACTCCCCCTCCGGCATCGGCGTCCGTCTAAGGCTAGCTAGCCACGCGCTATCAAAGTCTTCCATGGCTTTTTCCGGGGTGTCGCCAAATCCAGCAACTCCGTCTTGCAGGTTATCCCCGTACAGAGCGCACCATTGGTTTCCGTCAATTGAAAGCCTTGGACGAAACAAGACACTGGGGCGCACACATTCCCGCACCACACCCGCCGTGCGCTCGATCTCGGCAATCAGGTCGTCGGCAGCGTCAACGGCAGACGCAGCGATTTTATCAAAGTCGAGGGCGGCGCAGACCCGATCTGCAATAATCGCCGCCATCCGCTCGGACGCGACCCGCAGTCGCAATTTCTGTTCGTCGTTCATATTTGTTACCTCTTTAGATAGAGTCATCGTCGCCCATCTTTTTCAGACCCTTCCCAACGTTTTATGCTTTTATGTTTCATGGCTGTTCTCATTTTGTTGGGAGGGCCGAGCTAACGCCGCGTCATGGAACCGCTAGCGTTTGTCTTAAGCGCGACCCTCGGCCAGCTGCGCAGCATCGGATTCACACCATAAATGCTAAGTAGCTGAATCCGAAAGTAGTACTTAGCACCATGACATTGTTTTAGAAATGTAAATCAAGATGCGCACGTAGCCGCGCTAAGTACTCCCAGAAACCTTCGGGAGGCATCGGCGGAGGTGGAGGCGGAGTTTGGCGCAGTGGCGGCAGAATATATTCTGGGAGTGTATCTACCAGTATTGCATTGGACTTCGCTAGTGCCTCCTGTGCCTCGGACCCCAGCACCCATAGATCATAACCATCTCTGCCATACACGTCAGCGTACTGGTAGATCAGGGCACCAGGCTGAGATGGATCACTGCACACCCACTTTTGGGGATTTGTCAAGTTGGGATATGTCTTGGCCCACGCCGCAGGGACTTGATCTGCAGGAATATCAGTCCATTGGCCAGAACATGGCAAGTTTCCAGTATTTACTGTGCCATCATTCTGAATAAATGGTTTACCAGTTCTTTGCACCCACAGAATCCACAGCATTGCACCATTGTCTACAGCAGGAGCAGCTGGATTCCAATGAGGCTCAATAGTAATTGGAAAGATCATGATGAATCCTCAAGAAAGTGGCTTTCGGTTAGTCCGTAGTGTCATCGGAACTATGATTGGTCTGGAGCAGCTTTTCCAATGCCTTAACTTGAGCTTCCGCCGCATTGGCACGAGTATATTCACGATACCACTGCTTTTCAGCATCCTCCATTTTTGACTTAACTAGCCTTGTCGCCGTATGCTCCATGTTGAGCTCTTCAAAGCTTTTTGAGTTGGAGACTGAAAACTCAAGCGGCTCGCCAGACTCAGTAAAGCATGCCAGCAGTGCGTCTGTCAACTGCGCTACACGGTCATCAGGGCATACACAGATTGTGGAGTAATTACTTACGATCTTTTTCATTTATTGGTCCTCACGAATTTGTTTGAGAATTTCTCGGCCGCCTTCAGTTTTTTCTAACATGCCCATAACTACATTATGAGCATATGCTACCATGGTAAGTAAGTGCGGCGGAGGCCCTCCACCAAGGAATCCGACATCTACTCGTCCGTTCTTTTCTGAGACAGTATATAAAACTATCGCTCCGATAAAATCGTCAGGAAGGTTCTCGTTAAGATTCCCAAGAAACTCAGCCTTTGATGGCTTTGGCCCTGTAGAATGAATACTGATGGGTGCACCAACACTTGTAAATATATCCTTAGTCATGGTGTAATATCCCCTTCGATATTTTCCGCAAAATATTTCTTGATTCGGGCGTTCATATAGTCAGACATTTCATACACTGTTCTGTTATCTCCTCCCAGAATTGACCTGAAGTGAAGAACCATTAGGCCAGTTTCATCCGGTTCCTTTGAAACAAAGCATACAAAACCGGCAGCTAGATTTTCTGGAAAAATCTCCTTAATTGCTCTGATGAGCAGTTCTTGCGTAGGATGTCCAGTTGACGGACTGGTGGGTATTTCTTCCTCTTTATGCCTAAAATACATAGACATCGGATCTTTGTTCATTTGAGTCTCCTTGTTTGTTGAGGATTACTTGTGATATTTGGGATTAGTTCGGATTTTTCATTCTTCTTAACTGAGAGAAGTCGACCGCAACTTGGACATTCCCACATTACAGATAATTGCATGTACTTATTAAGGGCTAATGGACTTTTTGCAGGATCATCAAAGAATATGGCCGGTCCAAGTGAGTTATGCATCTTTAATCGCTTTCGCATAAACCTGTTGCATGGACGACACTTTTTTACTTCCCGCCACTCGGCCATTGTAAACTCCAATTTGGAGACCGCAGATCGTATGCCCAGATCAGACTGCTTATACGACTTATCCACCTAGGGGCACTGCGGTCATGATTATCGACCTCGACGTGCACGGTCTTGTGCAGTTTTCCCAGGTCGCGCAGGACCATTTGCAATCTTATCACCATCCTTATTATAGATTGCCAATAGTCGTTTGCAATTCAGATGCCATCGTGGGGCCTGGCCGAGTTTAGTCTTTTGGCCAGGTGTCATGTAGTGAGCACGCGCCATTATTTGTGACTTAGCCATATACTCCTCGCTGTACGTAATGTAAGTGTTTAGCATCTCGCTGAGCTGCGGCCAGTGTTTCTCGTTTCGATGTACGTAGATTACATGGACTACACTCGAGAATATAAGTGTATTCCGCTGGCCATCCGCAGCGGTAGGCATGCAGAGCCTTGCTGCAAACTGGACAGGTTATAGGCTCACTTACCTTGACTTCCACCTGGATCATGGTTAAAATCCCCGAATGTTAACAGGCTGGAGTTTTCCATTTCTCCATTCACATGTTACTTGTAGTTCAACTTCTTGAATGCCGAACGCCTCACAAGTAGGCCACATATCAGCCTTGTGTTCGGAATACAGGGCGGCTTCTCGCGCAGTGCGGAATACCGGAGAAAATACGCGATGAAACTCGTCAGTTGTTAGTTTTATCCACGATTGGAAGGACATTGTGTACTCCTATTTGATAGTGAATGGCCGCATGGATCGCGGCACATATTGGACGTTTTCTGCCACGTTTTGTTTCAATGCTATTGCGCGCTAAATACAATTTCTGTGAGTTTTTGATACTCTTCTTCATCGGCGTCACTCCAACTGTCAGATGCATGAGTTTTCTTTATTTCTAGCTCGTTTAGCCGGATTTGAGCTTGGCGTAGTTCAGTGCTAACTGGCGCAGAATTGTTTGCATTGGTAACTCTCGCGCCAGTCATCGACAAGCCTTCCACGGCAATTTCTGAGAATTGTTGTGGTAGTTTAATTGAACGAACTTTTGGACGTTCTACAAACTGATCCATTAGTTCAGTATACTCAAATCCTTGCCGAGTCGGTAATACTCCATTGTCCCGCAGCGTTGCCATAGCAATTCCTACCGCGGTGGCGACGGCCGCGGCAAAGGTCATTCCGGTAGTATTAACTTTTGCTCGTTCTAAGATATCTACAACAGACATACAATCTTCAGGTCGAAGCCTGATTGTTGCGACTTTTCCAGCTTTCATGGCGTTACTCCGTTTGTTCAAAAATTGAACAATTACACTAATGCACCCTCCGATCATTTGAAGGGTGCATAGATGTAATTATTCTAAATGCAGAGCATTCTTGGCGCGAGCCTGCAACTCGGCTGTCAAAGCTTCCGTGTGCGTCAAGAGATCCAAGACACTTGTTCGCGTAAACAGCTTTACCTGGGTCATTGCTGATTGAGGCTCTCCGTCGATTGGAGGGAGAATGAAACTCATAAGAATTGTCCCCGCTTGACAATCTTCCGAGAACATATCGTCGATAGCCTTGTGTAACAACTCCTTTGTCAGCGGTCCGGTGTCTTTTTTACTGCTGATTACCACTCTGGCTGCATCGCTCATTCTTCGCTCTCCAGTAGTTCATCCCATTCATCTTTGGTGATTCCGCTCAGCAAAAATTCTCGCTCATCAGGAGTGATGTGTGGCATTGCTTCTTGAATGTTGGTCTGCCTCCATTGTTGGAGTTGCGATTCAGTAATTGGAAGATCCATTGTATGCATCTTTCCAGTCAGCATGGATTGACGAGTGATTACCATATTGTCCTCACAATTGAGTTGAGTTCGTTGAGTGACAGACTATAGGTTTCCATCATATCGCGCTGCCACTGGCGATAAGATTGACAAATCTCATCTTCGATTGTTGCTTGCCGAAAGTCCTCCTCTGCATGTGGATCTTCGATGGATTGATAGGATTTTGCGTGCTTCATATCCATCCCCCTAATCTTAAAATGACTACACACACAACTGCGCAGGTAATAACGAATATAGATATCCAGCTTTCTTCTGCTGGCATTGGTGGAACTTTATGAGTCGAATTCCACGGCTCAATAGTACATTGATCTAGAAAACCTTTGTGTTCGTTGGCTTCTTCAACAGAATAAAATGGTCGATCTGCTATATTAAGTGGGGCCTTTCCACCTAGATGAGAAAATCCCCACTCAACTTCATTCTCATCAATAATGACGAATCCAGGACACTTTTCTTTCATGATAGCTCTCCTCAATCCATCCGGCAGACTTCAAACTTCAGCGTTTTCTGGTTACGCACCACTACCCATGCGTGTGGATAGACAATGATGACTTCATCACGCAAGCTTGCCATGGCGAGTGGATTCAATGGAGGATCTCCGGGATAGCACAACTGCAGCTTGTGGTCGAGGGTGAACCCTTCCATTGGTCGCCACCCTCCCCCATGAGCGTAGTTTTTGTCGAGCTGTTTTGCTGCGCTGTCCGAGTCGTTCTCATACAACATATATGGAATGAGGCCAACATCATCTGACGTGCATTGCGGAGTTATCTTTGCAAATCGTAGCATGACTATTTCCTCCAATTGTTTGTAAGTACAAAGTTACTGTCCAACAACACGAAGAAACTCAACACGCTGAGCATCTCGAATAATATCCGAAATACTCCATGAGTAATCTTTTTTAAGATCTAATGCAAGATCACCAGTTGCACCCTGTACAATAGCTCCAACTGTCTCGAATGTTGCACACCACACTGCGTGTGCGATAAGTTCTTCTGCTGATGCATATTCTGCATTCATCTTTTCTACATATGCCAATTCTCGAGCATCAAATAGCTCGTCATCAGTAGCTTTCCCACAAGCATATTGATCTGCTACGTCTATCACATGTAGTAAGTTTTGATTACTCAGCAAGCCTTGGCGATGTTTTATGCACCATACTATGTACCTTCGCCACTGACGTTCGTATTTTGGTTCTGCTCGACATGCCCATAGAGCATCACTTAATCCGCTGGTGTAGACAATCTTTGAATATGGTAACAACTCATCGTCCGCACACGTCTTGCCTAATCCTCTCAATAGCCGTTTCCAAACTTCTGGATATGGCCCAGCTGCACGGATTGCATCTAGCGTTGTTGTCATCATGATTATTCTCCCTGATCTGCTCGTGCTAAGATATAATCATAAATCTTAGCAAGTACATCTTTTGTTGTGAATGTTACGTAGCTGTTATCTGGTACATTCGCATCTATTACCATCCTCTCAATAATTTCAAACAGAAGATTCTTACTAAACCTTTCTACTTCATCCTTGTTACCATCCAGCGTTACATGTACGTACCTTGCCTGCTTTCCGTCAAATGCAAATAGTGCATAATCACAAGGTCCGTGTATTAGCCGTTTGTTTGCAGAATGTTTCATGATAGCTCCGTTGTTGAATGTTGATTGTTGCACATGTTTGACGTTTTCCTGGGTCGCATGTTTCAATGCTATTCAATAGGATGTTTGATTGTTGAATGTTGAATGTTTGCATGTTGAATGTTGATTGTAGCACACTCCCATGCTGGGCGCAACGCTCGCCAATGGGCCGATGGTGCGCTGCCCGGATGCCGCTGTGCGTTTATGTGTGCGCGCTGGATGCGATTCCATGCATGACCGTGTACATCCCCACAGGGTCGCATGGGTGTCGATTGTGGCTCGATTGGTGAAGTCAACATGTTGTATGTTGTATATGTTTAATGTTGATTGTTGCACGTGTTGCAAGTGGGTATGCCCACGTCATTTAATATTTTTTTTATTTTTTTTTAACATATTTTTAGCAAGGGGGTGGGGATGGGGGGTTACAACACATCCAACATCAAACTCCAAACATCCAACATCAAACACAATAGTACAATCCATTCATCTATCCCAATCCTACAATATCGCAATCTATCCATCCATCTAAAAAACGAAAAAAAGAGCGCACAACTTTCGCCATGCGCTCTATTCTACAAAAGGTTGCCATCCGTGGCGGAGGTTTCAATTCGCAGACGAAACCAGCCGGCCACCGAATCTTGACATTACGTGTGCCAACTCTTCGGGCGACAACCGCGCGAGCATTTCTTCCACAGTGGGTTGTGGCGCAGAGTTGCGCGTTCCCACTCGATAATCATATGCATTGATCGTCGCCGTCTCTGGAATGGTCTCTGCACGCCGCCAGGCAGCTTGCACCTTTATTACAATGGTCTGCCGTGCGAGTTCGCGCAAATCATCTTCAGTCATGTTTTCCCAATCAATCGTGAGTTCCGTGTTTTTCGCATCCGAACGTGCATTGATCTTCGTGGCGATGTTATGGACAGTTTGCATGATTGTTTCCTATTGTGGCGTTCGCACCATTGCGAACATGCGTTTGACGTTAGGCGTGTTGCGTTGTTTCATACGATTTTGTAATGTTCGACATGATGCAATGCAACAATAGAAACATGACGATTTAACTACGGCCGACATTGGATGGTGTTGTACTATGATGGTGTGTTAGCTGACCATCACACCAACGTGCCACGCATTGCCAACACAGACATTGCTCATGCAGATGTTGCCAATGCAACTATTGCCATGCCAGAATTTGCCAACGCAGAATTTGCATCGGCAGGGAAAATTGCGCGCGCGACGATTTTGACAAAAGGCACTTTCTCATGCTCGCCTATCTGAAACTTTTGTTAGGGGAATTTTTATCTCTACATTTTTTTGGGTTGTGTTTTGGGCTGCGGTGTGGTATGGTACGCGAGAAGTTTGGGAGCTGAATTATGGCACTGCGAGCGAAGATTTTTGAAGATTTGCTGACGCAAGAGCAGCTCAGCAAGCTGGACAACATCCTCGAAGTGATCCATGAAAAGTATGGATCGCAGACCAGGGATGGTGTTCAAAAATTGAACAATTCCCCTGAAACGGCCATTCGAGAAGTGTCATGAAAGGTATTGGGTCTATTGGTATGAAGATGCGGGCACCAAAGATGGGACTACAAAAAGTTCACATTGATGCAGTAAACAGGGAGTACAATGCATTGCACTCAATCCGCAGCCCGAAAGCTCGAAAGAGCAAACTCCCCGCTGTCCATGTCCCGAAAGGGATTAATCCGATAAAAAAGAGGTATTAATATGACTGGCCTAGCGATTGGCTTTGTGACTGGTGTTGCGCTAACATTCACGCTTATGCACTTTGGGATTCAAAAAGTTCTAACCGACATTAAGGACATGTTGAGCAAAATATCTGGAGGAAAGCTGTGAGTTTTATGCCTGACTATCTGGATGGCAAAAGTCGGCCGGGGACTAAGCTTCCCCCAAAGATTTTTGACCCGCTGGATGGTGAGTTAGACCTACCGTCCGAAGAAGATCTCGACAATCCCAAGAGTGAATGGACACTCAAAGTTCTTAAGCCAAAACATCGGCAGATTGCTTCGCTGCTTGCGCAGGGATGCGGACGGGATGAAGTTGCAAAACTATGTGGTTGCACCGCTAGACATATCACCATTCTAACCAAGCAGCCTTTGTTTAAGACATACCTTGACGAGATGCGACAAACAGCTGAGGATATGCTACAAGCCCAGTTTGTTGGATCTGTTGAAGCTATTGGAGATGCCCTGCGCTTTGGCGACGTTGAAGAAAGGCTAAAAGCTGCCAGATTACAGATGGAAGCAACTGGTCGAATTGGGAATCGAGCGAATCCATATAAAGAAAGTGATTCTACAGTTGATCGAGTTGCTCGGCTAGCCCATCGACTCGTAGATTTGTTAGAATCATCTCAACCACCTCAAACTGTGAGAATTATTAATGAAGAAGCTATTCCTCTCGAAGCGCCTGAACATGAACTTCGGGGATCATGTGAACGCGCACAAGCAGATGGCGATGGGCATGCCCTATCCCGAAGTTCGGCCGTCGGTTAAAAGTAACTATCGCAAAATGATTGGAGAGCTCCCACGTCCACGGAAAGTTTAAAATGCCTTACATCATCTTTCCACAAATCGAAGTTGGTGAAACCTTCCCAGCGGAGTTTGACTTCGGTGCATACTTAGCTGTTGGCGAAACCATCTCCGGAGCAACTTCCGAAGCTAGTGTCTTCGCTGGCACTGATCCAAGTCCATCTTCCATTCTGGATGGTGTGTCGACTATCAGTGGAAGTGTTGTAACGCAAAAAGTAACTGGGGGAATCTCGGGGGTTATCTACAATGTTACCGTTGTAGTTACTACCTCCGCTGGAAACGTTTTTTCCTTAGCTGGTAAACTCGCCTATACCACGCAATCTCAGTTGTTTGCTGGCAATGGGACTTAACGTGAAATGGCTGGGAAGTATTCTTACATCCTTGCGTGGAAAAGGATAGTTGATGTAATTCCTTTGGCAGTTGATTTTACTTTCCAGCTACTTCCAGGCGAGACCATTCAGCTTAGTACCGTTACAACAGATGTTTTTGTTTTTGCCGGCTACGACAGTAATCCTTCCGCAATCCTAAATGGCCAGGCTATTGCTGATCCAAATAACTCCAATGGAGTAATTCAATCCATTCAAGCAGGCCTCCAAGGTGTTACTTACGGATTAGTCATATGGATCACAACTTCAACAAATCGCCTAATCTCCGCAAGTGCGAAGATATCTGTGCTGCTCGATTCGCTCCCAGCGAATCCAGTTTATATTCCATTCTATTATACAAGCTGGCCATATCCGATCGAGTACTTGGAACAAATCAAAGTTTCAATTCTCCCGACTGCATTTTCTTTACTTTTCAATCCTCGCTACGCTGAACAAATAAGAGTATCTATCTCACCAACTTCTTTTACTCTCACAGCATCACTTATTGTTTATTCTAACTACATACCCGAACAATTACAGGTAAGCATTAATCCCACCTCATTTTCCTTGACACTTGGATTGATTGTCTATACCATCCCCGCTGAACAGATGCAAGTTGCAATTCTTCCAAAAGCGTTTACTCTTACAACTGGCTTGGTGGTTTATTCTACATATACGCCTGAGCAGTTGAAGGTTTCAATTAATCCAGTTGGATTTACACTTACATGAGTAATTTTAACCTTAAAATTAAAACTGGTGTACGTGGCCGCTTTCGCCTGTTTACAACAGACGAGACTGGAAAGATTACAAAAGATACTGGATTTTTTAATAATCTCATAACAAATGGTGGTCTGGATCAGATCGCAAACTATGTACCATACAGTACTGCATACAGTACTCCATATCTTGGGACAGTTGCTTTTGTAGGGACTGGTAATACTCCACCTGCATATACAGATACTAGCCTAACATCATATCTTGCTAGTTCGACTTGGGAAAACTCGGGGGCATTTGCCAATAGCGTATATACTCCTGCCGGCACCAATCCAGGGTATATTTCCTGGACAGCGACATACATTTTTCCTGCTGGTACAGCAACAGGAACTCTTGCTGAGGTTGGCATTGGAGAGATAGCATCCCCAAGTCCAGGTATAAATATCCTATTTAGCCATGCACTCATTGTCGATGGAAGCGGAAATCCGACAACAATAACTGTGCTGGCAAATGAGCAGTTAAATGTCGTATATGAGCTTCAGCTAATAATTGATCCAACAATACAGACTGGAACAATCACGTATAATGGTGTAACTTACAACTTAAGTTGGCTTCCGGCTAATGTTAATAACAGTACTATTGGTCCTATTTCTATGAGTGATAATACAACAACCGGTCAGTGGGAGTTTTCTGTCTTTAATGGCACCATTCAGGGTATAACGCAAGGTCCAACTGGTACTCAAACTCAGAATGGAACTGAGCCAGTACTTTCAAGTTATACATCAGGCAATTATTATATAACAGCTACTTGGAGTGGGGGGATTAATGACTGGAATCTGAGTGGTGGTATTAGTGCAGTGACGGTCCAATCCAATCTTGGATTCCCATACCAGATTGGTATTTCACCTGCGATTCCAAAGACTAATTTTTACTCCATGACTTTTTCCTGCACATTCTCCTGGAATCGTTACCCATGATGCCAGGCAATCAATTTTCACAGCGTTTAATTTATGGAGACTTTTTGTCTCCAGATAATCTACCTACAGATGGAACGATTGCTTATGAGCTGGGTGGAATTGGGCTGGATGATCCCTTCGCTGGCCTCCAGTATCAAGTCTGGACAGCCCAAATCTTAAATCCTCGAAAGTCCAACTCCTTCGTTGTAATCAGCGCACCAAACACCCCTCAACAGACACTTTTTTCTTTTTCTGGTATTAGTCAAATCTCTCTGGCATTTGACCAGAATATGACTCCAGCAATAGCATTTACTGCCCAAGGGATTGCATATCTCTGGTGGTATGATGCAACAGTTCCCGGCTATGTTTTTTTCCAGCTTCCAAATAACTCGCATTCTCCCAATGTAACTCTTGATGATAAGCGTCAGTTATCGTTAGATAATAGTTTTTCTGATATTATTCTTGCCTATCTACGAGATCAAGTCTTATACTTCCGACAACTCCGAGACCGATTTACCGTTGAGTATACACTGTTAACAAATATAACTTATCATAATGCCCAGCTGTACAAAATTGGTATGTGCAGTACGGATCGACTCCTATTCCAAATCAACGCAGACCTTTATGCCTAATGTTGTCCTGACAAGCAAACTGGTTGAGGCATTTGCGGGTGTGTTTCTGTCTCCTCGCTATGACTCGCCAAAACCGGTAGCTCAATTCCATCGAGAAGCTTGGGATGCTTATGTCAGCTCAGATACCCGAGTAGATGTTGCTGCTCCTCGAGATCATGGTAAGTCAACTGCGCTGACATTCATTTTCATCTTGGCTGAAGTCTGCTTCCGTGCATCGGACTATGTAATCCTAATTGGAAGCACTGAAGATAAGGCATCTGAACAACTTTCTAATATCTCCGAAGAACTGGCTGACAATGAAGATTTGCGTCGTGAGTTTGGAATTATAAAGTTTGAAACCGAGCAAAAGACTGAAATTATCGTAGTCTGTGATGATGGTCACCGATTTAGAATTCTGGCCAGGGGTGCAGAGCAAAAAATCCGTGGCGCTATGTGGAAGGGTAAACGTCCAAACCTAATCGTCTGCGACGATATGGAAGACGATGAGCAGGTTGAAAATAGGGACCGCCGAGCTAAGTTCCGGCGCTGGTTCTTTCGAGCCGTTATGCAAGCAAAGTCTAAGACTGGCCGGGTCAGAGTTCACGGCACAATTCTGCATGAGGATTCGCTGCTAGCGCGTCTTCACAAGAATAAAATGTGGCGATCTCTTTTGTTCCGTGCTCATCAATCCTACTCAGATTTCTCCAATATCTTGTGGCCTGAGCGCTGGTCAGCCAAAGATCTAAGGGATCGTCAGCGTGAGTTTGAGGAAGATCAAGATCCATCTGGATATGCACAAGAATTTCTAAATAATCCCCTTGATCATTCTGACGCATATCTTAAAAAAGATTGGCTCTTACCAATGCTAACTGAGGACTACGATACAAAAAAGCGTATCTCGGTCGGCGCTGACTTTGCAGTTTCCAAAAAAGACAAAGCAAATCGCACCAGTTTTACTGTCGGCGGTGAAGATATGGATAACATTCTTCACATCATTGATGAAAAGGTGGGCCGCTGGGATACCTCAGAATGGGTTGATGTGATCTTTGACCTTCAAAATGAGTACAATCCTGAGTTCTTCTTTGTCGAAGATGGAGTAATTTGGAAGTCTATCTACCCAACCATCCGAAATGAGATGCGATCAAGGAATATCTGGATCAATTTCTTCCCAATTTTGCCAGTAAAAGATAAAGCAACTCGTGGTAGGTCATTTCAGCGTCGAGTTAAGGCTGGTGGAATGAGGTTTGATAAGGAATCTGAGTGGTATGCTGGATATGAAGATGAACTTCTTCGCTTCACTGGACATTCAGATGCCATTCTAGATGATCAATTTGATAGCACAGCCATCCTTGTTCGTGGGATTGAAGAACTTCCTAGTATTGAAGATGATGAAGATGTAATGACTCCCGATGAGCGAGAGGAAGAATTTTCATACAGACGACAATCTGATAATGCTAGAGGTAGTCATAGGGGTGTGACGGGGTATTAGTATTTTTGTTCAATTTTTGAACATGGGAACTAACATGCTAAATCTAGAAAAGCACATTACACTGGACAAAGATACTATCAATGCTAGTAATCTTTGTCATCATTTTACAGAAGCTGACCTAAAAGTCATTGGTGATGAAGTCTATCGACAGTATCAAAAGGATAAATCTAGTCGAGTTCAGTGGGAAAACATGCAACAGATAGCTATGAATCTAGCTATGCAGGTTGCCGAAACAAAAAGCTTTCCGTGGCAGGACTGCTCGAATATTGTATTTCCTTTAATTACTATTGCTGCGCTGGAGTTCAATGCAACAGCATATCCAACTCTAATGAATAATGGCTCTGTTGTTAGTTTCAAGGTCTTTGGAGATGATCTGCAAGGTCAATTTCGTCAAAGAGCCCGTAAAGTTAGTTCTTATATGAACTGGCAGCTTTTGGAAGACTCCGATTGCTGGGAAGAGGGTATTGATAAAGCCCTGATGGTCGTTCCTATTGTTGGTTGTGCATTTAAAAAGACATACTTTCGACAAGATATAGGCAAAAATGTCAGTGATCTTGTCCTGCCAATGGATTTGGTTATAGATTATTATGCCACAAGTATAGAAGATGCCTCATCTATAACTCATGTTCTTTCTTACACTCGTAATGACATTTATGAGCGCATTCAGCGCGGAGTTTTCCTAGATGTATCGGAAGATGCCTGGTATAAAGGGAATGCAACACCGCAAACTAACACAAATGATGTCGAGGCAGATAAGCGTGAAGGTACAAGTCCTCCGCAAATAGATTCAGAAACTCCCTTCACTGGGCTTGAGCAGCATAGATTTCTTGATCTCGATGGAGATGGATATGCTGAACCTTATATCGTAACAATTGAGGAACATTCTCGAACCGTCCTTCGTATTGTTTCAAGGATTGCTAGTGATGCTGACATTCTAAAAGATCAGGCTGGGAATATCATTAAGATTATCCCAGAAATCTATTTCACTAAGATTCCATTCATCCCTAGTCCTGACAATAGTATTTACGATGTAGGCTTTGGTTTGCTGCTTGGTCCGCTGAATGAGAGTGTAAATAGTGCAATCAATCAACTATTCGATGCAGGTACTCTTGCAAATACTGCTGGAGGGTTCTTGGGGCGTGGTGCAAAGATTCGTGGTGGTGCACAGGAGTTTGACCCATTTTCCTGGAATCGTGTAGATTCAACTGGCGACGACTTGAAAAAATCCGTTTTTCCGCTACCTGTTCGAGAACCGAGTCCAATTATTTTTCAGCTTCTTAGTCTAATCATCGAGTATACTAATCAAATTGCAGGTGCAACCGAAGCTACAATGGGGCAAAACCCTGGACAGAATCAGCCTGCTGATGTTTATCGTACTCGAGTTGAGATGGGACAGAAGATTTACTCTGCAATTTTTCATCGAATCTGGCGAGCAATGAAAAAGGAATTTCGTCGTATCTATACCTTGAATGGAATGTATTTGCCTGATTCAATTAGTTTTGGAGGTCAGCATGCATATTTAACTCGTAATGACTTCCTACAAGATCCAACTTCAATCTCACCAGCAGCCAACCCAGCTATTGAAAGCAAGGCTGTTAAAATGCAAAAGGCTATGGCACTTCGTCAGGCAGCAGCATCTAATCCTGCGTATAATGTAGATGAGATTGAGCATCGATTCTTGGAAGCTCTAGGCATTGATGATATTCCGGCAGTTTACTCCTCTATCTCTAAGGTTCCACCAAAGATCGATCCTCGCATTCAAATTCAGCAGATGCGTACTCAACAGGCAATGGCGAATGTAAACTTCCAGAAAATGAAGTTCCTTATGAATCTCTACGAAGAACGTCGCCTCACCAGTGCGAAGATTACCAATCTAATGGCACAAGCCGACCTTTTCTTACATCAAGCAGGAGGTATTGAATCCGAACAATCTATCGCAGCATTCACAACTGGCATGGAGGCATTAAAACTCCATCTAGATTCTATCAATAGTTCCATCTCAGGTATCGAAGGAGATAGCAATGGCAACTCAGACACCCAAGGAAATCCTGGAGAAGCGGGTCCGGGAGTTCCAGGAATGGAAGGACCATCCAATAACCAAGCGATTTTACCATCTCCTACAGGGGAACAGGCAGCGCCTAATGGAGGCATGGGCGGACAGCAATGATCTTGGAGACATTGCTCTAAATGCTCGATCTGTCGGAGCAGCTAAGACACTTAAGGATATTCTAGATATGACTTCAGAGGATCTTTTCAATGATGAATAACTCAGGGCTAAAGCCAGTTGGTTGGGCAGTTCTAATTAAGCCATATACTCCTGAAATTAAAAAGGGAGTTATTGAACTTCCACAGTCAGTTCTTGACCGTCAGCGCACTCTCGATCTTCGAGGAATTGTGATTGATATTGGACCTGCTGCATGGAAAAATGAAGATGCGCCGCGAGCTAAAGTGGGAGATAAAGTCCTAATTTCCCAGTTTGCAGGAACTATGATGGTAGGTCCACTTGATAATGACCAGTATCGTATTATCAATGCAAATGACATCTTTGCAGTAATCACTGACGAGGGGAATGAAAATGGCTGATGAGCAGAATCAAAATACAGATGAACAGGATGATTCTAACGCTGATGGCGGACAAAATGCGGCATTGACAGCCGAGAAAGAAGCGCGTAACATGGGATGGGTTCCAAAAGATGACTGGACAGGCGATCCCGAAGCTTGGGTAGATGCTGGTGAATTCTTAGAGCGTGGTAAGCATGTTCTTCCCATACTCTCAGCTAATAACAAGAAACTGTTGCGACGGTTGGAGGAGAGTAGTCGTAAACAGCAGCAACTTGAAGGAGCTCTACGTGACAGTCAGGAAGCTATCAAAGCGTTACAGCGACATTACTCTGAGAACGCGAAGCGACAAGTTGAAGAGGCGCGTAAGGATCTCCTTAAGCAGCTCGCAGCTGCGAAAGAAGCTGGAGATGTAGAGACAGAAGTTGAACTTCAAGATAGGCTTGTTGATCTCAGGGAAGCTACACGAACTGCGGAAGCACATCAAGCAGGTAATACTCCACCTCCAGCTGATCAAGCTGCTGGAGCGATCCATCCAGTTATGCAAGCCTGGCTTGACGAGAACAAGGATTGGTTCGGCGTCGATAAGGAAAAGACCGACAAAGCCCAAGAGCTAGGGAACGAGATTCGAGCCGCTGGAGATACCTCTATTGGGGCTAAGTTCCTAGCTAAATTAGATTTAGCCATTGCACGCTGGGAAAATACACGAGGATCTCCGACACAGCGCGGAGCTAGTAAAGTAGATAGTGGCTCATCCTCAGGTGGCCGTGCTCGTGCGGCCGGAAGTAAATCATATGCATCCCTCCCACAAGATGCAAAAGATGCATGTATGTCAGACGCTAAGCGTCTTGTAGGCCCAAATAAAGCCTATAAAACTCTAGCTGACTGGCAGACTGCATATGCTAAGATTTATCACGGGGAGGACTGAGTATGAAACTTCGACCCAGCGAGATTTTGCCCTTCGACCTGTACTTTTCTACTCTTGTTGGCATGAATCAGCATCCAGGAAACTTGCGGGAAAGTGCGCACAAGATGACACTCGATGAGTGCCTTGCAAAAGCACAGGAAATGATTGAACTTCGTCGTAAGGTAGTTCCAACTGGAGATGAAACATGAGTACCAAAAGCAATCCTGCAAATGAAAAGAAGACGCTCCCACCTAACTTTCGCCCAATGAGCGGAGGTCAGTTGCGTCTTGATGTTCCTGAGCGTGAAGGTTTTCATCGTCACTGGATTCGTGGAACATATGAACGATTGCAGAGGGCTCAACAGGCGGGTTATACTTTCGTCGGCAAAGATGATGTGTCAGTTAACAACTTCGACCTCGGAGGCGACCCAGTCAATACTGGAAGTACTGATCTTGGTACTCGCGTGAGTGTAGCAACAGGCGAAGTTGATCCTCATTCAGGGAGTCCAGTTAGGCTATTCTTGATGGAATGTCCACTTGAATACTACGAAGCCTCTCGCTTGGTTGATGAGGAAAAAGTAGATCGAATTGCATCTGCAATCACCAATCAATCTTTTGCGCAGTCTGGCTCAGGTGAGACTTATCAGGATGTGGCAAAGAAATACGTGAAGGGCGTGCTGCCCTCGATGTTTACACGCAAAACTAACCGGAGTGGGTAATGGCTAACGCAAATCGTCCAATGGGCCTGTCCCCAGTAAAATCTATTACTGGCGCTCCCTTTAACGGACAGGGTAACATCTACCGCATTGCAGCCGCTGACACCAATGGCTACGCTGTTGGCGATCCAGTTGCTTCAAGCGGTAATGCAGATGCGAATGGCGTTCCTGGTATTACGCTAGCAACAGCGGGTACTGGTAACGCTATTCGTGGTATCATTGTAGGCCTTGGCACATCGGAAAGTGGGCTGTTCAATCCGAACAACCTTAATTCCATTGTCAGGCCTGCATCCGCACAGACGCAGGATTGGTATGCACTTGTTATTGACGACCCGTACTTCATTTTTGAAGTCCAGGAAGTTGGTACGGGTATGCAGTTTACTTCTGCATCTGTCGGTTTGAATGCGAACTTGTCAGCTGGCTCAAACAATGGCTATCTGTCGGGTTGGCAGCTGAGTAATGTCGGGGCTGCTGTGACCAACACCTTGCAGGTTCGCTTGCTTGGATTGGTGCGTAAGCAGGGTAATGGGTTCGGTGCCTATGCGAAGTGGCTCGTGATGATTAACAATCACGAACTGCACGCGGGTACGACTGGCGTTTAATAGGAGAGTAAAATGGCAGGCGTAATTAACACTGGTACCCATCCCAAACTTCTGTGGCCCGGCATTAAGGCAATCTGGGGTCAAACCTATGATGCCCACCCAGTCGAGTACACAGAACTCTTTGAAATGGACGACTCAGAGAAGGCCTATGAACAAGATGTTCAAGTAACAGGCTTTGGGTTGGCTCCTGTAAAGGGTCAGGGCGCTCCGATCTCATATGACAGTGAGACTCAGGGCTGGGTGACTACGTATACCCATGTAGCTTATGCACTTGGCTACATCGTGACTCATGAGGAGATTGAGGATAATCTTTACAAGGAAGTTGGTATGCGTCGCTCGAAGGCGAATGCATTCTCTATCAATCAAACGATTGAGAATGTGGCGGCATTTATCTACAATAATGCCTTCAGTTCTTCGTACTACGCTACCCCGGATGGTCAGCCAATCATCAGCTCCGCTCATACGAATGTGACTGGAGGTACATTCTCCAATCAGATCGCTACCGCGGCTGACTTGTCTGAAGCAGCTCTGGAGGATATCTGCATCCAGATCATGCAAGCTACAATGGATCGTGGTCTGCTGATTTCCTTGATGCCGCAAACCCTCCATATAGCGCCACAGGAACTCTTCAACGCTCATCGCATTTTGAAGAGTGTCCTAGAGTCTGATACCGCAAGTAATAACATTAATGTCCTTAAGGCCATGAATGCGTTTCCTGGTGGTATTAAGCTGAATCATTACTTCACTCAGCCGAGTGCTTGGTTCGTTAGGACCAACTGTCCGAATGGGTTGAAGTTCTACTGGCGCTCCAAGCCACAGTTCGATCAGGACAATGACTTCGACACGAAGAACGCAAAGGCAGCGACCTACATGCGTTTCTCGTGTGGTATCACTGATCCTCGCGCGCTGTGGGGTTCTAACGGTCCATAATAGGAGCTAATCATGGCTACTAAGAAATGGATTAAAGGAGCAATCAAAAAGCCTGGATCTTTTAAGGCTGCAGCAAAGCGTGCTGGTAAGAGTACAAAAGCTTTTGCCGAGGAAAAGAAGCACGCCAAAGGTAAAACGGGTAAGCGCGCTCGATTGGCGCTTACTCTGATGGCTATGCACAAGAAGTAGGAATGTTCAATTTTTGAACATTTTCTCTAACGCCGTTCGATGAACGCCTATTTTAGGCGGCAACTGGAGAAGTAAAATGGGTAATCCGCTTCGACTTAATTCTGGCTTTACACAAGATACTGTTTGGCAGCCTATGGGAGAACTTGGAACTCCCAATCCGTTTTTCTATAGTTTGTTTCATGATGACTTCCAGCCTTATCAGGCAGGTAAGTTTACTGTAACTGCGACAGGTGGTTCGGTTGCACAGACGACTGCAAATGGGACTGGTGGTAGGATTCTTTTCACCACTGGTGCGACGATCGGAAACTTCGCTGAAATCCAAGTTGATTCCTTTGGATTTAACTATTCGGCCGGAAAGAAGTTCGCGTTTCTCGCAAGGTTGCAACTTGCAGACATTGTGAATAGCGCCTTGATTGCTGGCATGATTTCCAGTAATGTGACGCCATTCACTGCAGTGGCTGATGGAATCTATTTCTACAAGGCCTCAGCAGGTTCAGTGTTGCAACTGATTGCAGTAACTGGCAGTACCGTTGTCGGCACAGTCAATCTTCCCGGCGGTCTTTTGGCTGCTGTGACAGATATTGACTTGGGCTTTTACGTCAACCCAGAAGGTACTATCAAGGCTTTTGCAGGGCTTAATCTCATCGGGCAAAAGCGTCAGAATGTTGCTATCCTTGGTCCAGCGGCATCTATTCTGAATTCTGCCCTTTCTGGAGCCTTGTCAACGGCGAATCTGTCACCGACCTTGGCAGTCTCTGCCGGTACTGCAGTTGCCCAAACGATGGTATCTGACTTCCTGTTGGGTGCTCAGGAGCGTTAATAAATGGCTAACTCATATAACATTCAAGTGTTGCGAGATGGACCTCGCAACTTTGTTGTTAGGGTAACTGGTGAGATCGACATGACAGTCGCTCCACCAGCAGATATTGCGCCAACTGTCTTGGTTGATGTAACTACCCTAAATCCCCCATGCAAAGCTCTGCGTGTAGATAGGGTAAAATACTCACTCCCCCACGGTACTCCACTGGATGTGCAACTTTGGTGGCAGGCAACTACCAATGAGCTGTTCTTTGGCGCCGGCGGTGGAGATGATGGAGACTTCTGGAACTTTGGCGGCTTGACTAATAATGCTGCTCCAGGCGCAACTGGAAATATCCTTTTTAGCACTAGTGGTATTACTGGGCAAGAAGCAGTTAACGGTACAAGTGTCTATGGTCCTGAAACTTTGACCTTTGCCATGATTGTGGAGTGCGTAAAACTTCAGCCGGATAGAAACCTGTAAGGAGCTTTAATGAGCAGCTCTGTTATCTCCAATAGTGCTTATGGCATTATTGAGGATGCTATGCGAGCAGCTGGACTTCTCGGAGATGGCGATACACCAGATAGCGAGACTCTTGCAGTAAATCTCCGACGGTTGAATGATCTGGTAAATGCATGGCAAACTCAAGGTCTTAAGCTCTGGCTTCAAACTGATTTGGCTATTCCACTAGTAGCCAACCAAAATCAGTATGTTCTTAGCCCCAATGCTGGAAGTGCCGTTGTTATGACTAAACCCTTGCGAGCTTTGCAGGGGTATATTCTTTTGGCTAATAGTAATGTCCGCAGACCGATTTATGGAATATCTTGGTCTGATTGGATGCTATTGCCACAAACAATAGGAAATACTGGAGCAATTAGCCAGTTCTTTGTTGATAAGCAAGCGGCACAGTTGAACATTAACTTCTGGCTAACTCCTGATGCAACGGAAGCAGCAAACACTGCTCATCTGTTGATCGAGCAGCAAGTAAATAATGCTGTTAACTTGGAGTCCAGTACTCAATTCCCACAAGAATGGCGTATTGCCTTGGTCTGGGGATTAGCTGATGAGATTTGTACTGGTCAGCCTGATTCCGTAATTCAGCGCTGTATGATGAAAGCTCAGACCTATCGCACAATGCTCGAGAACTGGGATGTCGAGGATGTTCCAACGAGGTTTGCTGTTAGTACTCGTTATACATCCCAGCAGCGGAGGATGCGCTAATGCAGTATCCTTCAATGCAGATACCACCTCGGTTGCCTTTAGTAATTGATCCACTAAACCGAGATGATACCACAAATAAGGATGCTCGACTGGTTAATGCATATGTTGAGTATGCACAAGGAACCGAACCCTGGATTTTCAAGCGTCCAGGGCTTTTAAAGCAGGCTGTGGTAAATAGTAACAAAGCAGGAATGGGATTGTTTACTTGGAATAACAATGTCTATTCCTTGTGGGGAGATGGGACAATCTACAAGAATGGCGTCCAAGTAGCGACTGGATTGGATACTTCAAATGGGAAGTATTCATTTAGTTCTTTGGTCGGCAGC
>JAEHJW020004449.1_pt1 | contig 44037 bp, 58 predicted proteins | sample 9271431 | NCBI WGS metagenome assembly JAEHJW02
GGACCACTACCTGGGCTGGCGTCGCATGATCGAGACATTTGGAGAGCATCTCAACTCCGCTCTGTGGTTGACTGTATCAGCTGGTCGCTATGAGCTACAACATGAAACGGCAACATAGCCAAAAAGAAAGGGACCCCTCCGGTATGGCTCCCTACGATCATCGCCGATATGCCCGTCGCTCCCTCTTCCGGAAAAAAGACCGTTGTTGGCCCGACAGACGTATCGTTGCAGCGCCCCTCTGGTCCAGCGTCGATTTGCGGGACGGGAACCAGGCTCTCGTCTCTCCGATGGACGAACAGGCGAAACTTCGCCTGTTCCTTCTGCTCGTCCGGATGGGGTTCAAGGAAATCGAAGTGGGATTTCCCTCGGCATCCAGAACAGAATATGATTTCGTCCGGCATCTCATCGAAAAGAATTACATTCCGGACGATGTGACGATCCAGGTTTTGACACAAATCCGGGACGACCAGATTTCCAGAACTTTCGACGCGCTTCAGGGCGTCCGCCAGGCTATTGTGCACATCTACAACTCCGTAAATCCCGTTCAGAGGGAGCAGGTTTTCCGTCTCGACAAGGACGGTGTCCGGAAGATCGCCGAAAACGGCGCCAGACAAGTCCGGGATGCTGCCGCCCGGTTTCCGGATACACGATGGACGTTCGAATACTCTCCCGAAAGCTTCAGCGATACGGAACCGGAGTTCGCCGTCGAAATCTGTTCTGCCGTGCGCGAAATCTGGAAACCGGAAAAGGGCCAGAAGGTCATCTTCAACCTTCCGGCGACCGTGGAGATGTCAAGCCCGAACGTATTTGCCGACCAGGTCGAGTGGTTCCTCGACCACCTTCCCGGAAGAGAACACGTGACGGTCAGCGTCCATACGCACAACGACCGGGGATCGGCCGTCGCCGCCGCCGAACTGGCCGTCATGGCCGGAGCGGACCGGGTCGAGGGAACGCTGTTCGGGAACGGGGAGCGCACCGGAAACATGGACATCCTGACCATGGCCATGAATCTGTATGCCGAGGGCGTGGATCCCCGGCTGGATCTTTCCTTTTCCGGGGAGATTTCCGCCGTTTATACGGAATGCACAGGATTGCCCGTTTCTCCCAGACATCCCTGGTTCGGTGAACTGGTCTATACAGCGTTTTCGGGGAGTCATCAGGACGCGATCCGAAAAGGAATGACGTTTTACCGGGAAAAGGGAGGTTCTTGGTCCGTCCCGTATCTTCCGGTCGACCCTTCCGACCTCGGTCGACGATACGACGAGGTCGTCCGGATCAACAGCCAGTCGGGAAAAAGCGGACTGGCGCACGTTTTCGAACGGGATCACGGCATCTTCCTTCCCGCCTGGTTTTTACCCGAGATCGCCGGACTGGTCCAGGGCGAATCGGAAAGAACCGGCGGAGAAATCTCTTCCCGCAAGCTCCTGGAACTCTTCCGGATGCATTACCTGAACCCTCTTCCGGAATGGACGATCCATCGCTATATGGTCGAGAGTTCCGACGAAAACGTCCGGCTGATGGCCACCGTCGGGACAGGAGGAAACATCCGGCTCGAAGGGGAGGGTCACGGCATTGTGGAGGCCCTGATGCAGGCCCTGTCCCAACATGGGTCCGGTCCGCTCGAGATCGAACAGTTCACCGAGCAGGCCCTGTCCTCCGGAACGCGTGCCCAGGCGATCTGTTTTGTCCGGGTGAGGGGAAAGGACGGGACCCGGTTTTCGGCGGCGGGTCTGGGAGAAGACTCGGCAGAAGCAGTCCTGCAAACAATCCTGTCGGCTGTCGGAAGATTTTTCTCTTCCCGAAAATCCTCGTGAAACGGGCCTGGTTCACACGTTCCCAGTGGGGGTTTCTATTGGTGACCGTGTCCGCAGTCGGATTCGCCGCCAAGGGGATCCTCGCCAAGATCGCCTATCAGGAAGGCGTGGACCCGTCTACGGTTCTGACCCTCCGAATGCTTTTTGTCCTGCCGGTCTATTTGTTTGGCATCCACTGGTTCGGACGAAAGAATCCGGATTCCCGACCCCGACTGAGCAGCCGGGACTTTCGGACGATCGTTCTCATGGGTCTTCTGGGATTCGATATTTCCGCCGTCCTCGACTTCGAGGGACTGGCCCGCATCAGCGCCGGGATGGAGCGGCTGATCCTTTTCCTGTACCCCACCTTTGTTGTTTTCCTCTCCGCCTGGTTTCATCGAAAACCCATCGGAGGCCGGGAAATCGTGGCTTCCGGTCTGGCGTACGCGGGCATCGCCCTCGTGACGGCCGGATCCCGGACGACCGGGGAGGTCAGTCTTGCCGGGATCGCTCTGGTTCTGGGAAGCGCCCTGTTTTACGCACTCTATCTTGTCGGCATGGACGGACTCCTCCGCCGGACAGACCCTCTCTGGCTCACGTCTGTCGTCATGTCCATTGCGACCGGCGCCATATTTCTGCAAGCGCTCGTGGCGGGCTCCCTTCATTTCGGACAGGTCGACTCCAGAGCCTTTTTCGCCATCCTCCTGATGGGACTGTTTTCCACGGTCCTGCCGACATTCTTCATGTCGGTGGGAATCTCCCTGATCGGTGCCAGTCAGGCAGCCGTCACCTCGTTTCTCGGTCCCGTCGCAACCCTTTTCATGGCTATGGTCTTTCTGGGAGAACGGATCACGCTCCTGGAAGGCATAGGCACGCTTGTCGTTCTGTGCGGCGTGGCACTCGTCACTTTGTGGAAGAAAAATCCTCAGTCCTTCCGGACAGAATCGGGCGATGCGGGAGAGATGGCGGAATAGAAAATACGGATCCGGGGCATAACAAGTCACAAAGGAACGCGTTTCAGTCTTTCGGAAGAAAGGATTCCGGGGGGATTGTCTTCTCCTTTCGACCGGAGCTTCCGACAGTCACCGGAATATACCATTTGGGACGCATCCTTCCGAAATCTCTCCGGGTGTTTGTCCGAAGCCCTTTCTTCGGGTCGAGGACACAAGCGCTCGTCCCGTTTCGGACGAACACGACCCAGTGCCACGCGGGACTTTCTCCCTGAATCTTCCATTTGATGGACAGCAAGGCCAGGTCGGGAAGATCCTCCCAGGATGTGAAAGGAAGTTCGTCCGGACCGGCTTGCGCTCCAGCCTGGGCCAAAAGCTTCCGGACGGGCGATGTCTGTGTCCACAAGGCTTTGTCTTCAGGGAAAAGCCCGATCGATCGGGCGACGGACTTCACTTCATCGTAGGATTTTCCCAGGATCGCCGCCACGCTGGCGATTGCACAACCTGTTCGATCCTGCTGGACGACGGGTTCCATCAGAACGCTTCCTTATCGGACAGACGATCCCGGATTGTCTTCCTGGATTCGTCCACACGCGAATTCGACCGGACCATCCGGAGAAGACTCTCCTGTCTCCCGGAACCCGAAAAAAGATCCGGCCTTCGCAGCGCGAATTCGCCCTTCCTCAATGGGGGCCGTCCCATTCTTCGATCCCCTGATCCGTTTTCAGCGAAAGCCTCTTGAACGAAAGGGCATCGAAGATCCGCTCAAGCGGAAACCCCACGTCTTCGGAGACCTGGATCCGGTCCGGATCCAGGACCAATGTCCCTTGGGCTTCGATATAAAATCTTTTGCGGATCGGGGCGCTTTCACTTGTGGAAAAGGCCGAACGCCACCACTCCATGATCCTGTCCCCGGCGTCAAAAATCGCCTTGGAGGACGGAAGCTTGTCGCTTTTGTTCCGATTGACCCTCACGTTTGTCGGGAAGAGATTCCAGAGGTCATCACACGGCCATGCCGCCCAGGGAAAACAGTGATCGATATCGATGGTTTCACGTGTCAGCTTTTTACCGCTCCAGACACAAAACAGCGGATTGTGCTCCAGAAAGCGCTGGGCAATGTCCTTGACCGTTGACACGTCCCTCCGGGGCTCGGACCATTTCATGGCTTCAAGCATGTCCCGGGGGTTCCTTTCGATTCCCATGCGATCAAGGTAGCCTTGCATGAGTCGCATCCATTCGCTTTGGAGAGCAGGCTCGATCCAGGCGTCATATCGGGCCAACGCGTTCCAAAGATGAAGGGGAACCAGCATCTCCCCGAAACTGCGCAGGTAAGGCTCTTCAAGCAGAAGAGCTGCCGAAACCGCTTTGGCCCTTCCTTTCCGGACCTTGAAAAGAGGGTCTTTCGTTCCGGGAAAGGTCATATAATTGGCGGGCATTTTGACGATGGTGTCGACAGCGTCCTGAATCGATCGATGAAGTGCGAGGGCTTCGTTCCCCGAAAAGCGCATGCCGGGTCTGAAGTCGAATGGAGACAGGTTCAGACGATGCCATGCATCCCGGACAAATCCGAGCCCCTGGGTCCCTCTGTTATTGGGTGTTTGGGGAAGCCCGGCAGACAAAAGGGGTTTGTAAAGACGGATCCAGAACAGCCCGACAAGCCCCAAGGGAACAGATATCGCTTCATCGTTCCGGATTCTGCCCATCCCTTGAGAACAATCCGCGATCCTGGCAACGGATCGGAGCAGGCCCAGCTTGTAGGTCGAGCTTTTGTCCGATTTCAGGATCGCATGACGTAAAAGAGGCAAAGCACCCGTTTCATCGTCGGGAACCCTCATCGCCACATGAATCCAGGTCACTTCGGAGCGCCCGAGCCGATCCGGTTCGACGCTGGCATGGAGAACGGAAATCCCATGGATTCTGGCCAATTTTTCAAGTTCCGGGAGAGAAGAATCATACATGGGACGGGTATGGTCTGGAGGTCCTTGTCTGAGGGTCATGGCAAGGACTGCTCCCGGCTTCAGCAAGGACAAAAGTTTCCGGAAGGCCCTGGGTCGGTCCTCCGGAGAAACATGCATCCAGACCGCGCTCGAAAGCACAAAATCAAACGAAAGACCTTGGCGAACAAGCTGGTCAAGACCGGGAAGAGCGTCATCGACCCAGAGGATTCCGGAATCGGGATGGCGTCGCATGCCTTCCTTCCTCATTCCAGAGGACGGTTCTACCGCCACCACATCGAACCCCATGTCCAGCAAGCCTTGGGCATCCCGTCCCGATCCGGCCCCCACGTCCAGCGCGGACCCTCTGACTTCCGGGAGAAAGGGAAGAAGCCAACCATGAACTTCCAAAAAATCGAGAGATTCGTAGCGCTCCGCAAGCTTTTCCGCCTGATCGTCATATCCGGGGACAGAATGTCGGGACATACCGCGAGATCTCCTCTTCGATTCCTTATTCAACGCATTTAGAGGTCTGCTTTTCTTTCGAAGTCGCTTCCTTAGCCGGTCCGGTACCCGACAAACCTGTCTATAGGGATATGTATTTCGGAAAAATTCTCCGTAACCGTAAATTTTCAACCCGGCTTTTCGCCATCAATTTTGGACTCATCAGCATGCCCTTCTCCGACATCGGGATCACAATCTCCTGGTGATGCCGGTTATCGATTCCTTGCCGGAAAATGCGTCCGATTCCGTTGGCGAGGATCGGACATTTTAAGGCTGAATCCCTCTGCCAACCGGATCTGTTGCCCCGCAGCCAAGTTTCCGGTACTCCGGGTTCCAATATCCTGACGAAAAGGATGAAATTCATTCACAGAGTCAAACCGGACTACCTGGCCGGCAATTCCGTGCCGCGACTCATGATCTCGATATAGCTCGCATAGCTGAAAAGGCGGTTGCGCCTTCGGGTGGTCAACTCCCTGACGATGCCGAGCCGCTCCAGATGGCCGAGTGCCTTGTTGACCGTAGCCGGAGAGATACCGGTTTTTTCGACCAGCGAACCCGAGTTGGCGATGGGGTGCTCCATCATTGCTTGTTGGACCCGCAGAGCGGATGCCTCTGCCCGTCCCAGACCTCTGATCTTGTCCTGATCCTGCTTCGACAGTTGAAGAAGCTGCTGGGCCGTCTCCACCGCCTGGGTGGCGGTAACGATAACCGCTTCAGCGAAAAAGTCGAGCCAGGATTCCCAATCGCCAGTCAGTCGAACTCTGTTGAGCAACTCATAGTAATATTGCCGGTGCGTCTTGAAGTAAAGGCTGAGGTAGAGCATCGGCTCCCGCAACACTTTTTGCTCGCACAACAGCAGCGTGATCAAAAGACGCCCCAGGCGTCCGTTACCGTCCAGAAAAGGATGGATCGTCTCGAACTGCACATGGGCCAGCGCCGCTTTGAGCAAAACCGGAGTCGCCTCCGGCTGGTCGTGGAAAAAGAGCTCAAGCTTGCTCATGGACTCCATCACCGCATCCGCCGGAGGAGGAACGAAGGCCGCGTTGCCCGGCCGAGTGCCGCCGATCCAGTTCTGGCTGCGCCGGAACTCCCCCGGCGTCTGGTGGCTTCCCCGGCCCTTGGCAAGCAGTACACCATGAATCTCCCGGATCAACCGCATCGACAGCGGCAATCCTTTCTCCAGCATGTGCAGACCGTGGTCGAGGGCGGCCACATAGTTGACGACTTCCCTCACGTCATCCAGCGGAACACCGGGTTCCTGGTCCAGTTCGAACAAAAGCAGATCCGACAAGGATGACCGGGTCCCTTCGATCATGGAAGAGAGCAACGCTTCCTTGCGGACATACATGTAAAGGAACAGCGAGGTACCGGGAAGCAAGGTCGATACACTATCCAGCCTCCCGAGCGCCAGCAGCGCCTGATCGAACTTGCTGCGGAGATCCGACGTCCATTCAATAGGAGGACGTGGCGGCAGCGGTGCAGGAATGAAAGCCTGAGCCTTCTCTCCCACCGTCGAGATAGCCACGTACTTGCCTTGGAGCGCTCGCTTCATCCTAATCTTCCTCGAACCTAAAATTCGATTTGCTGTTATTTTATTTTAAGCGGAGATAATAAAATAAAGCAGTAGAGTGGAAGAGATCAAGCAACTTTCCTCAAATGAGCATTTGATGCTGTTTTTGATTCGGTGAAGGTTGTATCACTTCCAGCAGATCACGATTGGAATAAAAGATCCTGGAGAAAGCCCTGAAAGAGATCACCCGTCTCCGGTTTTCCCGCCAAAAAAGGGGTGGGACAGTCTGCGAGCCGGAGTCCGTTATCATCGCGTTCTCCGAAGAAGAAATCACGAAAGAACGGGTCTATGCCTCTCCTGGCCCTCCCCAGGAAGGGACTTCTCCCCGAACAGCGAGGAAAAACGCTGCCGCGGAGATCTGGATAAAGGACATCCAGGAAAATTTCGTCTCGTCCTTCTCTCCAGAAGATCTGGGGGTCGAACGGGCCTCAAGAAAGGGCTTGATTCACTTACTGGATTCTCTCGGCTTGAACAGTTTGTTCTTGGCATTCGCATTTTGTATCACCGTGTTCGTAAGTGGCATTTGGGACAAGAAGACATGAAAAAAGCCCGGTTTTACGCGGGCTTGATTCACTTACTGGACTTTCTCGGATGGTACAGAATCATCAAATGGTGGAGGCGGCGGGAATTGAACCCGCAACCATGTTCCCGACTGTCCCTGTTTTCAAGGCTTCCAGCCTGATCATATGACCCCATATCAACGTAAATGATTCATGGAATGGTGACAAAATGGTGACAGGATTTTATGACCTTCCTGGGTTATGAGTGCTTTGCTCTCGGGCCTCCACTCGAGACTGAATCCAATCATCGATATCCGACATAAGCCATCCGGATGATCGGAGGGATAGTTTCAAAGGCTTGGGAAATTTTCCGGAGCTAATCAGTTTATAAATGGTTGAACGGGACAAGCCAGTTATTTGGATTACTTCCTTTAACCGCAAGATGCATTTTTCCATTGTTTTATCCCTTCACAATTATGCCAGGAGGAAAAATGCCGAAGACCCTATTTCACTGTTTTTCTCCCTTATTCCACTCACTGGCAACTCGTCACAATTTTTTCTAAAGAGTCGATCTCTCCCTTCTGCAAAACAATATCCCGATACAATGCCGACAGCATCCAGTCCCGCTTCTGTTTGACCGAGAGGCCTGCTGGCATCGGCTCATCCGATGGCAACGTTGCCAGTTTGGGGAGAAGAATCTTGCAGGGAATCGTGATCGGAACCTCGACCTTTCGATCGACATAAACAGGAGTGCAGCCGGTGAGAATCAGACCGACCATCAGAAGGGAGATAAAGAGGAGGATCAACCACGTTGCCTTCATGACCTTCCTTCCTCTTTCTGGATTTGCTGGACCGCTTCCCAGAACCGATGCTCCACACCCGACATTTCTCCGATCATCATTCGAATGTCCGGGTTTCCATAAGAATGGGCATCGGTGTCCCCGTTTTCATACTCAAAGAGAACGAGCACTCCCTTGATAGTTCCCTTTTCCTTATCACATCGTTCCACGAGTTGCGGGAGGTCCCTTTCAAACTGAGAGAAAGGAAGAATGTTAGTCACTTGATCCTCCGGACTTTTTGAAAGGTTTCCGTGACATCTTTATCGCAATCCGAATGACTTGGGAACTTGATGGGTACTTGACTGATCCTAATTGCCGTTTGCAGGATCTTCTCCGCAGTAACCTCTGCTTTCTTCGCCTTCACCTCTGAGGTCTTTTCCCGGAGCCACATCAGCCGGATCGCCCGGTTCTGAGCGGTGATCGCCTCACCATTCCGCTTCTGGACGGCTTCATAATGGTGGGTCCACGCCTCGTAGTAGTCGAGCCTCCAACGGTCCCAACCGATCCATCCCAGGGCAGCCAGGATCCCGACTGCTACCAGGATCCGTTGCCAGTTCGCCAGAAAGAACATCATGACGGGTTCCCTCCTTCAGGACCGAAGCCCGGACGCCGGGGAAATGTCGTCGTGTAATCTCCCACCTTCCCCTTGAAAAGCCGGGAGAGGCCTCCGCCACCGATGATGGCCGAGGCTCCTGTTCCATAGCTCACCGGATCGAACTGGCGCGTCTCCCACATTTTCCAGACGGACATGGCCACAAAACCCACGACCGTGAACGCCGCTAAAACGGCCGAGAGTTCAAAGGTCTCTCCGTCACGTTCGGTCAGAATGTCCTTGAGCCATTTCATTTGAAGAGCCCCTTGATCAGGGTGGTCGCTTCGCCGTAGTACTTGGCCGTCTCGGTATCGAGCGAAGCTGTGGCGCTCTCAAACCACTTGTCAATCGTGGCAGCAATATGCTCCGCGCTGTGATACACCTTTGTCGTCATAATCCGGTGCTCGATCAGTCCGGCTTCCTTTTCCACCCAATCCTCGGCCTTGTCCGCGAGGGTTTCCGTTTCGGTTACGATTCCACTCATCTCATCTCTCCTTGTTGATATTGTTGGCCCGGATGCAAAAGAGCAGAGCCAGGCCCACCATGAGCGCCAGAATCCCATTCATGCGCTCTCCTGCAAAAACATCCGCTGTTCGGCAAAGCGCCGGAGCTCGAGGTCTTTCACCACCCGACCCCCCGCATGGTCCCAAAGGGGAATCTGGGCGGCCGCCGCGTTGTAGCGTCCATCGTTCAGGTCCTCGAGAAGAGTCGAACGCTCAAGGGCTCCTCCCCCCAGGTTGAACACGAAATCCACCAGGGCGTCGAACTGGCTCTGAGAAAGGGGGACATGGACTAATTGATTGACCTCGTTCTCGGCCTCTTCCACATCGGCCTCGAGGAGAAGGAGGGCTGTCCCTTCGGTGATGGAAGACCCGGGAGGCCATTTGGAAATCTCTTCATCCGTCATGAGGTGTCCGTATCCGATCGTCCAGTTCCCGGCCACATCCTGATAGGGAGATAGCCGAAGACCTTCCTGGTTCTGAATGAACTTGAGCCCTTGCACAGACAGCTTCATTTCTTCTCCTTGAAGTTCAGGTTGTCGAGCCGATGGTTAATGAGAAGAAAGTCTTCCCGATGCACTTCCTGATGTTTTTGCAAAGCCGTCAAGATTTGCTGGTTCACTTCCCGATTCTCCTGGTGCATCCGCAAGAGCTCTTTCATGTTCGGATGGTCATGAAGATGTTCTTTTTGCCAGCCCTCCATGTCGTCCAGTCTTTTGTCCCTGTCGCCCAGCGCTTTCTTTCCTAAAAAGAAGGCGAGAAGCCACCCTCCCACGTTTGCCCACAGCGTATAGGTGGATGTCCCCTGGTCCATCGTTTTATCCATCCTCCTATCCCTGAATAATCTGGGCGGTGCCCAGAGTTGCGTTGACGGTCGTGAAGCTGTAATACCAACCGGCCGGAACCCGAAGGAAATAACTGTGAGCTTTCCCCACAACGGATCCTGCCGGTTCCGATTCGTCCGGAAGACTTCCCGGAGTGGATGTGCTTCCAAGAGCCGGGGTCATCGTTGCCGCTTCTGTCGAAGTCGGGTTATAAGTTACCGACATCAGGATCGTGATGGGCTGCCCAGTGGTGTTCCGGTAGACCGTTCCGCTGACCGGCGAGGAAGTGGAAAGGGATCCGGTCAGGGAAGGGTAAAGTGTGTTGGCCTGCGTTTCGGTAATTCCCCCCAGATTCGAGAGCGCGGCGGCCGCCGTTGTCGCACCGGTCCCTCCATCCGCAATCGAAAGGGGAAGATCACTCAAGGGAACATAGAGGGAATCGGCCTGAGAACGCGGGACCACCTGCTGCGTCCCGGAACCCGAATTCGCTGCCTGGAAGACCTGGGAGGGATTGCCACCTATGGCCGCGTACCGGGCATCCCCCTGCGCGATCGGAACGACCTCCTGCGTCCCGGGACTGGCATTTGCCGCTTCGAACGTTTCCGATGGAGAGCCGCCTTTGGGGGCAAAATCGGATTGGGCTTGCCCCAAAGGAACGGCATCCGTCTGGCTCGACGCCGTTCCGACCTGGAAGGCCTGGTTGGGATTGCCTCCCACAAGGGCGTAGCCTCCCTGGGCTTCCGTCGCCTGGGTGATGCCGGTGAAGAAGAGATTGCTGAACCGGGGCACAAACTCATAGGCCGTGTTCTGGGTGGGGACGCTTCCGGTCGGCGTCACGGAGCCGTCATCGACCCAGTGAGTGGCATTGACCACCTGGACATTCTGGAGATATCCCTCGGATCCGCTCGACCGCCCATAGACCGTGAAAGACTTTTCCCATCCACTGGCCGAGGTGTTCCCCCAATCGATCCGCACTCCCCCCGGGGCCGTCAGGGTGATGGAAACCTCGGTGCTCGGGAGTGTCTCCCCGTACGAGGAACTCCGCGTGATCTTGTAGTAGTAGGTTCCTGCCGGAAGATTCCCGGACGTCACCGCGAGGGCCGGGGGGTTGGGAGGAAGCGCCAGATTGGTCACCACTTCGAGGGTCGCCTGGGGGCCGATCTGCCGCGTGAAGGTATGATGGCCATAATCCGCGCTCGGCATCGAATCGAGCACAAATCCCCCCAGGAGAACATCGGCCAGAAGCATCCTCGGCGTTTCGATGGAATATCCCCACGCGCCGTAATTGGACCCCGAGATGCAGACAGCCGTGATGTATGGAGCCGTGAGCTTTCCGGTGTTCACATAGAGGTAGGCACAGGCCCAGAAATACTCGACAATCTCCTGGACGGTCTGAAGATTTCCCAGAATCGAGAAATTGGGAGACTGTCCCGTATTGTCGGTGACGGGTAATGTCACGATGGCCCACACTTCGAATTCTGCCAGAGGAGGATCCGGAGGGATGGAAGACTGGCCGAAGATGACCTGTGGCTGACCCCACACCACCTGCATCGCTTTCTGGTGGAACTGGAGATCATCCATATTCGAGTTCGAGGGATTGGACGCATTGACCCCATTGGAGTCGCACCCGAAGTCCTCGAAAACATACACGTCCCCGCTATCGCGGGGAAGGACGAGATTGTTGGGATTGGCCGTCTGAAATTCCTGATAACGGGAGGCCGAAGAAGGCCACGTCACCTGCGTGATGTTGTCGGCCGCCACATGCTCGAAGTAGTAGGCGTTCCAGGCAACCGGAAGATTGTAGGATTGAGCGGCCTGTTTGGCCCCGATCTGGAGCTCCCGCGTCACCCCGGAGAAATCGAATCCCGCACTGTCGAAAAAGATCCCGTCGACTCCGATATTGGCCCACCACGTTACGTTCTGCTGGATCTGGGAAAGCGTGGCCAAAGGAGGCCCACCGATGGTCACATATCCGTAGACCTTGGTCCCAAGGGCCCGGACCCCGGCAATGATCTTCGTCGTGGTGGAATAGTTGGAATCGTTCGGGTTCTCGTAACCGGCTCCGCACACCCAGATATCCCATTTGGAAATGCGGGTGATGATTTCCTGCACGTCCCAGAGATTCTGGAAGGCGATGGGATACCCGTAATAGACGAGGAGCTTCTGGGGAGCGAAGAAGGTGTTGAAAGACCCTGCGTTCCCGGGATTGATGGAAGACCGGTTCTGCCAGGCCTTTCCGTTGAAAACGAGGCTGTCTCCCACGTGCGGAGAGAGCACTCCCACATCGGCCACTTCCTGCAGGCGCATGGACGACTTCACAGCATCCCCCATCGTTCGAGGGTCTTGATGTCCTCTTCCGCCTTGTCCCCGATATCCGTCCGGTATTGCTTGTTGGGAAGGTTGATCCGGTCGACCACGGAATAGGCATCATACCGGGCTTCCCGAACGGTGGCCCCGGTTCCGGCCGGAGAGCAGATCCATCCGCCATCTCCCGCGCTCTCGAAATGATCCCCGTTCCACCACATATCGAGCGGGTTCACGCGGGAAAGGATCTCAAGATCGAAAAGGCAAGGAATATCCTTTGATGGAATTTCGGCCGTCTTGTTGGGAAAAGGTGGAATGGAAAGCGTCACGGAACAGGCATATCCCTTGGCCTTCTTGATCTCCCGGACTTGGTGATGTGCAGCCTCGACAAAGAACCGGGCCATGGGCTGATCCGTCAACTGCATGAGAGTGACGGAGGCATTGATGCCAAAACGTGGGGTCAGTTCGAGGCCCCAGACCTTGAATGTCGCTCCCTTATCGCCCGGGTTCATGGGCAAGATCCGCTCGACGATCGTGTTCAAGTCGATCTGGCCATAGAATCCGAGCTTTCCGAGGATCGGTTCGAGCTTTCGGATTCCCTGCTCGATCACCTTGTTGGATTCGGTCCACCAGAGGACATCTCCGGCACACCCGGTGTTGGGGCCGATATCGCCGTTCATGAATTTCTTGCGCTCGAGGGTGTGGTTCCAGAATCCATCGAGAAACTTCTTGCCGTCGAAAAATCCCTCCGTACTGATCTCCACCCCCCGGACTTTTGTCTGGAGGTTGATCAGGGCTCCCCCGATCTTGCCGGAATAGGTTTCCAGCATTTCGATCACGTCTTCCGGACCATCTCCCACATACGTGAGGGAGGATCCCGCTCCTTTCTCCCCATCGAGCTTGATGACAAAAGATTCGCCGGTCTTTTTGACGTGCGCGATCGCCTGGGAAACATTCCGGGTGGAGTAGGTCTCCGGAACCGCGATCCCTGCGTTTTTCAGCAGGTCCAGCACTTTGTCTCGCTCGTATTCCAGGAAGTCGGCGATTTCAGACCCCCCGTACACGGGGAGACCGATCTTCCGGAGACGGTCGGCGATCTTCCCCATGCCCGTACAGTCGACCACCACCGCATCCGGCTTCCAGGAAGCAAGTTTTCCGAGAGGGAGTTCATCCACCATCCCGACCCCGATCCGGCTTTTTCGGGGTTTCGTCCAGATCGCCCTCACTTCGCAGCCCTCGATCAGACAACGGATGGCGAAAGGAAGATAGGTCCCGTCCTTTGTCAGGAACGCGATTCGAAGCGGCTTACTGGCCATTGGCAACCGCTCCTTGCTCTTCGAGCAGGGCCAAAAGACCCGATGCCGGGAGACGGGATCGTTCGGCCAGGGCGGATGCCCCCCGCGCCGTCTTCCCGAGAAGATTTCCTGCTTCCCCCACCAGGCGCGGTGAAGACAATCCAATGAGACCCAATCCGGTTCCCGGCAAAGCGGCGGAATGTGAAAGAGCACCAGTGGCGGCCGCACCTCCTTCCCCCCAAAGAAGAGGCGCTTCCATTCCCCTCCGGAACCAGGGCTTCATTTCGAGGCCATACATTTGCGCCTGCAGATTCCCGGAAGGATCGAATTTCCCCACAAGATCTCTCCCGTATTGGCTGTGACTTCTGCCGATGGTCTGCATCTTGGTGAGGATGGTCCGGGTATTGAGTCTCTTCTTGTCGGTGGTCAGCGAAAACGCCTTTTCCATCTGATCGATCACACGCTTGCGCCGCTGATAGTCCGCTGTCAGCTTTGCGTAGGAAGGATGCTGCTTCAAAACATCATCCACAGCTTTGACAATATGCGTCATGACCGCTCGCGCGCGGCTCTTGTAGGGCGTCTCGTCGAGAAGGTTCTGCAATTGATGCTTCATGACAACCACGTCCTGAAAACCCATGTTTTTGGCATTCCAGGCTTTCCGGAAGAGCTTGTGGGCCTCCTGAAGCTGAGAAGGACCCTTCGGGCCAAGGCTCGAATTGGAGAAATCCAGGTTCTTTCCCGCCACGGACGAGACGCGCTCCTTTTTCATCTTGTCCACATATTTCTTGACGAAGGGGTCCGTCGAGAGAGGAGAATTGCCAATGGCTTCCAGATCCTTTTCATAGGCGTCGCTGTTTTCCCCTTTCAACCGGGAAAGCCTCTGGACCCCCGCATTGGAGATTTCTTCCTCCGTCGCTCCGGTCCCTCTCATCTGCCTCAAAAATCCCGGCATTCCTTTAAGGGACGCTGCAACAGATTCCGCACTGGTTCCCGTCATGCGTCCGAGGGTTTGGGCCATTCCCTTTCCGGCTACCTTTCCTGCGGCCTTGACCCCTTTTGCGGCCAAGGCCACCGGAGCCTGCGTGACTTTCTCGGCGATTTCCGCCGCCCCTGGCAATCCGGCTTTTCGAAGGAGACCTGAAGCCGGGGACAGGAGAGCGGATGCATCCAGAAGGGCACCGGCCGGATCCGTGGCCAGAGTGTTCTTGATCGCTTCTTCCGACCCGTAACGGCCGGAGAGATGATGGAGAAGGGACCGGGCCACAGCCACATCCTTCTGGTATTCCCCCGGATCGCGGTAGAGTTTGGAGGGATGGAGATCCATGGCTTTCAGGAAGAGATCGAGACCCCCGGACAATCCCCGCACCGTTGATTCAATAGAGTCCACAGGATGAAGAAGAGCCGACCCGATGTTTTCGGCCGTCTTTCCGAGGGAGGGAACAGCGTTTTTCAGGGCCTCCTTCGGGACATCGGACCAGGAGCGGGATTTGGGTGGGGACGGAGGGGAAGAAGTCGCCCGGTTTCCATTTTCCGGAACAAAATCCTTCATGTCGGACGCAGTGAGTTTGACCCCTGAATCCGGCTTGAACTCCTTCAACTGATCGGGAGTCAGGACAACTCCGCTCATTGGGCCTCCTGTGCGTAGAATCGGCCGTTCAGGAGATAGCCCTTTTGTCCACGGAAGGTTCCGGAAATCGCACCTGCAGGAAGTTTTTTAGCCGATGCGGCCCCTCCCTTTTTTCCGGAAATGGCTTTTCGAATCTGATCTTCCAGAAAAGTGCGCGTGTGGCGCATGGCCTCCATCCGGTTGTTCATCTCCTTTTTGAGCTGATCGACAACAGCCCTGTACTGCTCGGGTGTCTGAGCCGTATTGAGCATGGAGAGGGCTTCCTGCCGGGCCGAATCGGAAGTGGCAGAGGCTCCGTATCCTCCCGACATGACCTTGGCGTACTCGTTCACAAAGGTCTGGTTGGCCGCATTGAACCGGGCGACATCCGGACTCCCGCCAACAGCGCTTCTTCCGGCCATAAGCCATCGGTTGAAGACAGGGGCTCCGGTTCGGTCTACCTTGTCCGCAGCCTTGAGGGCGAGATCAGCATTCTTGTAGGCTGTATCCTCGTACTGCATGATCATTCCCTGGGACTTGGCGATCTGCCCCAAGGCCTGACGTCCTGCCTTGATTTCATTCTGGTTGAAGACCACATCGTCCGGAGTCAGACCTTCTGCTTGTTGAAGTTGGGCCGCCCGATTCATCACCGCTTCCTTCTGTTTCTGGCCCTGCATTCCGAAGGAAGGCATTGTGCCAGTCGCCAGGTATTGTTTGGCCGCAAGGTCGAGGGCCGGACCTGTCAGGGTGCTTTCCTTCTGCTGGGTAGCGAGTCCTTTTTGCCAGTTCTGGAGAAGAGGATTGATCGACTTCAGAAAAGGATCTCGAGCCGCGACAGGGAGACTCTGAAGCTGTCTGGAGATCAATCCGTTCACATCCGCTTGAGTTTTTGCGGTCCCGAGTCCTTCCTCAAAAGCCGGGAGGGCCTTTTGTGCGAGAAATGGACCAATCTCTTTGCGATCCGGAAGCGTGGACGCCATTTGCTGGACCTGCTGAAAGGCGGCATTGCGCTGCGCAGGGGGCACAGTCTGGAGAGCCTTGAAGGATTTCTGCATAAATTCCTGCTTTGTCAGAGGCATTCCATCTTGAGCCATCGGATACGAAGGAGGAGGGGTCCCTTGAGGCATTCCTGTTGGCACCCCTTGTGGTGGCCCCGCTTGGGGTGGGGAGGATGCTTGTCCGGGGGAAGCAACGCTCGCAGAAGAGGGCGACGTACCTCCCCGAGACCTACTCCCTTGCATGAGGGTCTGGAGGGTCTGTCCGAACTGCCCCATGGCCTTCTGGTTTTTCTGTTCCTGCAGGATGGCGATCGCGGATGTGGCGGGAAGCCCTGCGTCTACGAGATCCGCCATGGCGCCGGCAGTATTCCCCTGATCGAAGTTGGCGATCCCGCGCCATGCTTTGATCTTTCTGTACTGGTTCGGATCCTGTTTTTGCAGAAGCGCCATCGATTCTGGCGAATGGATCTTGTTCAAGTTATCCAGAAACAACTTCGAGGCCGATGGACGTGCGGGAACCGTCACGCTTCCTCCGACTTTGGCCACCATCTGGGGAGGTCCCTGGGCGATCTGCGCTCCTTGTGGAACCTCATTTCCGGTCGGTCTGGGAAGCATCTGGCCAGTATGAAAATTGGCCGGGAAGACGGGATCGGCTCCGTTGGCCGCCATCTGGAGCCCCCCTCCTTGGGGGCCCGGTTGTGCGAGAGGATAAACCAGGCTTCGTTGCAAGGTCGGGGAGGAGTGGGCCGGAGCCCCCTGATCTCCGGCGTTGCGTTCGTATGTCTGGAGAGCGGCTTCGGTCGCGGCCTTCTGATTCTGGTTATGGATATACTGCGGAAGTTCAAGAAGGGGAGAGACCACGGGCAGTCCCAAAACCCTTCCAGCCGTATCCATTCCTCGTTCTAGCGATGACAGCATTCCCACTTTTTCTCTCCTACAGACTGAACTTGAATCCGGAAGAACCGGAATTGAAACTTGTCGTGTTGTTGTAGTTCTGGGTCTGGTTCGTGTTTGTATTGAAGTTTCCTGTCTGGGTCGCGTTCGCCATGTCCCTCTGAGTCAGGAGGCCCAACAGCCCTTGCATGACTCCGGCGTTTTGCCCGGAGACATTGAGGCCGAGTGATGCCAGCCCTGACAAAACATGGGCGTTCTGAAATGGAAGGTCGAGCATCCCCTGCTGGTATTGCTGGTTGGCGGCCTGCACGTCCTGATTCATCAGGTTCTGGGCGTTTTCCACCGCTCCGGTCTGAGCCATCGTATCCACGGACGAGTTGGTCATCCCCCGGTCGGCCATCTGGTTGTTGATCTGGTTCATCCAGCCCCCTGGGCCGAACATCGAAAAATTCAGCCCCTGTTGGTCGGCGGCAAGCTGCGACTGCCGGATGGCCCCAAGACCGCTCTTCTGGGCCTTGGTCGGCTGCATGCCGCCCGAATAGAGGTTTGCCAGGCCGGATCCTCCAAAGGTGGTCCAAGGATTGGCAGAGTTCGGCCCATATCCGGCCAGATTCCCCATGAGCCCCTTTTCCGTTCCCGACATCGGGGCAATCGATTGCGACGATGTTTTGGACCCGGAAGAGGTTCCTTTGGTGCTGGTGGTTCCGGATGATGTTTGGGTTCCGGATTGCCCCCCGAAGTTTCCTCCAAAGCTGACTCCGGATCCGACCCCCGCTCCCAATCCCCCCAAAAATGCCGCGCTCATTCTTTCTTCTCCTCTATCGCTTTGACGTTCCCGAATCCCTTGTCCAGGTGGATGGCCATGGCCAAGGAATGGTTACGGATGGCGTCCACCGTGTGGTCACGGAAAGATCCCATCGATTCGACCATCCGGTTGATCGCCATAGAATTCTCTGAAAGAACGCCGATCTGGACGATGAACGCGCACTCCCGGTATTTCTCCGCAGACCCTGTCGCAATGTTCCGGCGCTCCATCTCGAGGAAGAACTTGCACCCCTCCTCCACGCATTCCGACTGGATCAGAGGGCACAGCGGGGTTTGTTTTTCCGGCTTCTTCATCAGTTTTTCACCCCCACTATAATGTCCAGAGAATTGATATTGAGTTCGGAAAGAGAGTGAAGATGCCCGGCTCCTCCGCCTGTATTTTGAATGGAGATTCCAGTGTTATTAAAGGTAGTATTCACATTTGCCATAACAGAGCCGCCCCCACCGACGTTACAATTCACACTATTGCCGTTTGAACCACTTATGGAAGTGTTTGGGAAATAATGATTATGGCCCGGATCATTGACGCCATGGTTGTGGGACGGCATTTCCGTAATGGAAAGAGTATGATCGTCAGTTGAGGCTCCCCCTCTCAGGATTGTCGATACTCCCGATCCGGCGTAGACTCCCCCTCCGGCCCCGCTCACCACCCGGAGAAGGGAATCGTTCTGGATCCCCGTGTCCTGCGTCCACCCGGGAGGGACCGAGGATTGCTGAAAAAGGAGCCGGGTCCCGGACGGAAAGGCGTACATCCTCACATCCACATTCGGAGATCCTCCCGGCGCCATCCCGATGACGTTCCAGTACGTGCCGTCAAATTCGAGAAGGACCCATCCCTTGGCCGGAAGCTCTCCCCCTGAAAGCGGAACCCCTCCTTGCAGGATGGTATTGGCCCCCAGACTGTTGATGTTGAGGGTGGCGCTTCCCGTGTTGGTGTTGGCCACTTTGACGGCGATCACCTGCCCTTTGGCGAGAGCGGACGGGAAAGAGGTCGTAACGGTCAGGGAATTCGTTGATCCCGTATCGGGCCCGAAGTAGAACATCCCGTTTGTGGAAACGCTTACTCCTCCCAGGACAAGCCCCGGAACGGTCAAAGGCCCTGCCATGGTGTCGCCCTGGGAATTCCCGGCATCGAGGGCGCGGGATTCGATCCATGCCAGTTCCGCATGGACCTGCGTGATATCCATGGAGTCCCCAGGTGCGATCAATGCCAGAGCGGAAGACGGCGAAATCATCGGGTTACCTCAATTCTCATTCCAGCCTCCGAAGAGATAGAACAGTTCGAACACGAAAACCTCCATGACTCCCCCCATATTCGAGAGGGACAGGGAAAACGCCGTGGAACTCCCGCCGATCGGGACATTGTTCAGGATCGGGGTTTCACCGGCTGGCCAGATCGTTCCAGTCGGCACATCGGGCCACGTGTCGGCTGTGGGCACATCCGGCCAGTCCTGTTGCGAGACCGGAGGGAAGGTGACCGGCCAGGTCGACCCGTTCTTCATGGTCAGCGTGGCCGCAATTTCCCCGGTGGAAAAATAAGCCACCGCAAGATGACGCAAAAGTTTTTCCCGGAGCAGGTGTCCCAGCGAGAGGAAAGGGAGGCTGAGCACGCCCGTAACCTGAGTGCCGTCCGCATCCGTCCCCGAGGTCCAGTTCCAGATGGAGAGACGCCGGTTCCCGTTGGTGTCGATCTGACCGGTCAGGACCCCTTTGACGTTGGTAGAGGAGATCTGATACGCGGCCACATCGGAGGGAGGAAGATTCCAGGAGGCCCACCGGTATTTGTACTGCTCCGAGCCGAACCCGTAGATGTTGATGTCGAGAGGATCGGGAGGGCTCACCACCAGGGCATAGTCGAGATGGACCCCTCCTTTGGAGAGGTAGAACACGACGATGTTTTCCGGCTCGTAATAGACGGCGCATCCGGCCCCGAGCATGGAGGCCGGGAGGGCCTGAAAAAGGGACTGGACGTTTTCCGAGATTCGGGAGGTCTGGAGGTTTCCTCCGGTCTGCATCATGTGGGCCAGCGAATAGATCCCGTCCGGGCCCTGGAAGAGCAGATCGTTCCCGACATTGACGATGCTCCGGTGGTAACCGAACATGCCCCGATAGGCTGGCTGGAGGGCAAAGTTGTCGTAGCTCGTCCCGGAAAGAACGAAGATCGCGCCATATTTCGGACCCTTGAAGATCCAGACATCCGAACCGAAGGATCCCAGCCCGGTAATGACATCTCTCCCACCTTCCACCTGGACGTTTCCGGCATCGTCCGGAGCCGTCCAGTTTCCCGGATTGTCCACGGCGCACCAGTAGAGGGTCGATGGATGGACCGAGGAACCTGCCGCATAGATCCGGTTGTTGTGGGTCAGAAAATAGGAGCAGGGGGTCAGATTGTAGGCCCCGTTCGTGATCGTGAGATCCGAAAGGGTGGTTCCGTCATAGATGTAGTTGTGGTCGGTCCCGTTCCCGAAAACCACCTTGCGCTGGAGAACGGCAAAGTTCACGGGAAGCCCGGTGTGGAGCATGGCCGTATCGACCGCAGGAGGAGCCACTCCGGGCGTGGCCGAACCGCTGTCCGTGAAAGAAGTTCCGGTCGAGTTTCCAAGGAGCCCGAGGTTTCCGGCCACCCGGCCATAGACGTTATAAGAGGTGGCTCCGGGAACCGCCTTCCAGTTCAGAACGACTTCTCCCGTCGCCGTGGTGGTGATGGAGACAGCGGGAGAGGCCAGCGTTTCCCCCTGTCCGTTCAGAGCCGTCACCGCATAGGTGTATGTCCCGGCAACGAGGGTTCCCGCGCTGGAGGAAAACGAAAGGGTGGGCGCCACGGTCGGATTGGAGACCGAAATCTGCGTCCACGTGTTCGAGCCGGAGTTGTAGACCCAAACGATGCCCCCCTGGACGACAAGAACGTATTCGCTTTGACCATCCACCCAGAAATCGAAAAGGCCATCGATGGGATCGGAGGAAGGGAAATCCGGCCCGAACCATTGGTGGCCCGGGCGACTTTTGAACGACGCCCGCACCGTGAAGTAGATATTGGTGGCCTTGTTGAACCCCAATACCTGGGGAGCGATCGGCGGAAGCCGGGTATCGAGACCAAACTTGCCAAAGTCCAGGGTGATGTTTTTGCGGAGAGAAGCGGTCGGCATCAGACCCTCCAGACCATCCGCTCGATCACGGCATCCGTGCCAAAGCGTCTCTGAAGACCGCGAAAGCTCGCCGGACGAAGTTGAGGCTGGTCATCCCAGAGGCCGTAATCGGTACACATCTGGTTCCGGATCTGGATGTATTCGGCTTTGGAGATCTGGGCCCTGGCTGGATCGTCGAGCACGTCCCGGTAAAAGATCGCCATGGCCCCCTCGATGATGGCCCTCCGGTAATTCGACGGAATCAGGATCGGATCCGAATTACCCTGGAGGTCCGGAAGCTGGGGCAGGTAGAGAAACTGCACCACGATGGGCTGGGACGGAAACGGGAAGAAGACCATCTGGGGGGTCTGGGGAGCCGAACTCCGGTACGCGATGCTCCATCTGTCCGGGTTGCCGAACCGCGTGTTGATCAGGTCCGATTGCAGTTCCCGCGTTCCCACGAACCGCATCTTCGGAGACAGCTGAAACGCCGTGATCGGCTCCGGCATCCGGAAGTCCGATGGGAGCTGATAGGAAAAGGGAAAGACCGAATAGTCCAAAGCGACGCCGGTCAACGAGAGGCTTGGGGAGACGGTCAGGACTTGACCGACCGGATCGACGCCCGTGATTTCATAAAGGGCGTTGTCCGCTCCATACCGGAGATACCAGCCGACCATGTCCAGCGTGAAAGCGGTTCCGGTTCCGGAAAGCTGGTTTCCGCCGGCCGTTCCGGAAAGCGTCCCGGAATTGACGGGAGCGACAAGAGTCAGCCGTCCCGTCTTCTGGAGGAAGGGCCACTCACGCCAGGAGCACAACTCCTGGTAGACGGCATTGACGGCATTCTTGAGGGGAGAGAGATAGCTCTGCTGCGGGAGAGAGCGCGTGCGATTCAAAACTTCCTGATAGCAGCTCTGAAAGGTCGAATACATGCCCGCGCTCCATTGTTAAGCCAGAGATCCTTCGAACCAGATCCCGTCGATCGTTGCCGTGTCTGTCGCACTCCCCAAAGTCCAGCCGAGCTTGAGCATGCTGATGGGGGTGTTGTTGTAATTGATCTGGTACGTTCCGGGAGCCGTTATCCCGGTCTTGGACCCAACCGCTCCGCTGGAAGTGGCATGAGCTCCGTCCGGGGAACTGTCCGCCAGAATTCCCAACGTACCGCTAACGGCGGATACCACGATCCAGAGAGTGATTTTTTCGGCACCGTTGATGAGTCCTCCGGTGATGTCGCCGATAATGCTTTTCCCGTCTGCATCCAGAAAATCTCCAGAAAGCCCCCCAGACCCCGAAATCGAGGCCTTGGGAATGAGTTTGACGGGCCCAAAATGGCTGGCAAGTCCCACAGGGAACCTCCTTTAGGCCGAGCCCGCGAAGACGCCCCAGGGAGAAGACGCCCCGTAGGCGATGTAGAAGCGCCCGAAGACCATCCAGTCCCCATTGAAGGGATCCTCTTTGGTCTTGGTGGTAAGACCGCCGTGGGTGAAGGCTTTGACGAAGAAGCGGTCGCAGATGATGAACCACATGGACGGGCTGTTGAGGTAGGGATCCACGATCAGCTCGATCCCGCCTGCCATTTTCTTGAGTTCGTTGTCGGCCCGGTCTGCCGTGTCGGGTCGTCCGGCCGATTTCAGGATTTCGCGTGCGGTCAGTTCGTTTTCCGGAGCAACCACCAGCTTGGACGGCCGCATGCGGATGAGAGTTCCCCGTTCGTCTGTCTGCCGCTTGATGGCCGTCAGCACCGAGTTGAAGGAGGTGTAGCAGAGGGCGCTCTGTGTGGCCAGAACGTTGGCAAACTTGTTCCCGGAGCCGGGATAGCCCGGATGGTTCACCGAGAACAGGGGCTGACCATCGGAAAGGTTCGTCGTGAATCCGTTGTTGTAAATCAGATGGACCAGAGTGTCCTCGGTCACGTTGGCCTTGTTTCCCATATCCCGGGACCTTCGCCCCATGGTGTTGTAGCGTTCGAACTCCATCAGGTCTTCGGACACCCGGAAATAGGAGGTGAACTTGGCCAGGTTGTACCGCGTATAGAATCCCTGGAAGTTCGTGTCCTCGTGGTAGTCTTCCCCGTCGCCGGTTTCGGAGAACAGGCCGATGCCGACTTCCGTGGTCTCTTCCTCGTAATACTTGTCCGTTCCGTCCGAAACGGTGAGCTTGGGGTAGATCAGCGCGTTCGCGTCGTACTCTTCGTAGATCACGTCCCGGAGGGCCGGGTACACTTCCCAGGGGAATTGATTGATATTCATGCTTCAAGGACCTCCTGCAAGGCTATGGCAACTCAGGCCACAGCGGATGAAAGAATTTCGACCAGAACCCGGGCATTCGCGTCCCCGATTCCGCCGTTCGGAAGAACTCCGGCCTGCACCCCGATCTCGATGATTTCGAAGACTTTCTCCGTGGTGTTGGTGAGATCCACCATGGCCACTCCGTTTGTGATGACCAGACCGAACTGGGCTCCCAGATGAGTCTGGGCGAGCACGGCCCCCGAGACGTTCATCCATAGGCGCTGGCCAGCCCGGGCCCGAAGAACTGGAATGACCGACTGGTTGAGCTTTCCCGAGGGGTCCGGGTATTCGGAGAGGGAGAGCCCGAAAACCGAGGGGTCCGCACTGGCTGAGGGAACAAGCTCGCCTCCCGCCAGCTTCACGAAATCGTGTGGAGAAAAGGAATCTCCGCTGGTCGGAGCGATCTGGACCACATGGGACGCCTCATCGATCTCAGGTTGCGGGGGCAGAATCGGAATGTTCATTTTCTTTCATCCTCCTTGAATGGTCCCTTTTCAGGGCGTTACGACATCGCCACGACAGTGGGCTTGCCCCGCTGCCGTTTCTCAGCCGCCTTGCGTTCCACTTCTTCGGCTTCCTCCCGGGATGCCACTTTTCCGAGAGACACCTTTTCCTCGCCGTATCCGTCCGGAGCATCGGAATCTTTCAGTTTGCGATTGAGGTTCCTTTCCTGAAGCTCCGTCTGGCGGCCTCCCATGTGTTCCCGCTGATACCGGCGATAAGCTTCCTCGCTCATGCGGACGGGAATCAGCTGGTCGACGACCTGATCCGGGATGGCTTTGCCGTCCGGATCCCGCTCCCATCCGTTTTCCCGCCAGTCCTCAAACTCGTTGGCCGTGACAAAGCGCCGGACGTTGCCGTCCTTCTTTTTGCATCCATTGACCATGATCTTGTTCATTTGCGCTTCCTCCTTCGTGGGTTGGGGTTATCCTCGGGTTCCCGTTCCGATCTCGCCGGACAGATCCCGGCTGAAAGCCGACTGCAGACGCTTTTCCGAGAATCCCAGCGCCTTGGCCAGCTTCTTGGACCCATCCGTGATCTTCGTGTTCCGGGCGCCCGTCTCTCTGGGATGTCCCGTTTCCCCCACCGGAGGACGTTCGGTCGATCTCTGTGCCGGTTTTTTCTGTCTTCGATAAGCGATCAGCTGCACCACATCCTCGAGCGTCCTGGCATCGAACTGCAGGCCATACCTCTTCAGCCGGTCGGTATATTCCTTGTCCACTTCCCGGTAGAAGTCGGACTCCGAATCCGCCAGCTCGTCGAACTGATCCTTGAGGCGCTCGAAGGTGACTTGCGCCTCCTTGGCTCGTTCCCGTTCGGCGATTTCCTTCCGCACGGATTCCGTAGCTCTTTTGGCCGCGTCCTGGGCAACAAGTTCCCGATAGCGCGCCGGATCCGTGATCGCCAGGGTATCCAGATCCTCTTCCGGCTCCCCGTTCCCGTCCGGCTTTCGTATTGCCGCCTGCTGGCGCTCCCATTCTTCCTGGCGTGCCCGGGCGGCCGCTTTTTCTTCGGCAAGCTGCCGTTCCGCCTTCTCCCGCTTCCGTCGCTCTTCTTCCAGACGATTCTTGAGCGGAACGCCCTTGTCGTCTTTTGGTTCTTCTTCGCCGGAGTTCTGAGAGCTTCCGTCGCCTGTTCCTTCGGAGCCTGCGTCTGCGTTTCCTTCCGCATCTCCGGATCCCGAATCATCGGATCCAGCCGACTCGTCGCCCCCCGAGATGGGCACATACTCGGTCTTGAGCCATTCCAGATATTCCAGTTCCTCTTCCTCTTGCGCGATGACGGGTCGCATACGTCCTCCTTGCCTTTTACGGGTGGGCTCCCGATGGTGAATGGTGAAACGGACCGGTTATCCCTTCCGGATGGCGTCCATCAGCTTCTTGGACGGTTTCTTTTCCCGTTCGAGTGTCTTGTTGGCCTTTTTGCCTCCGGCCTTGAGGTCATCCTTCTTTTTGACGAGCTTTTTGTTCGCTTTCTTGCCACCCTTTTTGAGGTTCTTGATCTTTTCGAGTGCGGATTCCATTACGGCTTCCCTCCCTTCAGGACTCGACGCGCCTTGCGGTCGATCCGGTTTTTCTCTCCGCCCGACATGCGGCCTTTCTTCCAGGCGATCCCGGCCTCCATTTCGGCCGCTCTCGCGTGGGCCCTGTCCTCCACCGGATACGAGCGTCCCGGCCCGGCGAAGTCTTTCTTCGGCAACGAACTCCGTCTCTTCTTCGAAAGCTTGGCCATGCATCCTCCTTAGACCGTAAACCCGAGGATCTTGAGGGTCCCGGCGGCCGGTGTGATGGCGGCGGCCGTCGAGTTCACAAAGGTCACGCCGATATGCCCGGCAGAACTCACCCGGATATTCCCGATACTGATCCCGGCAGGAAGAGCCTCCTGCCAATTGCCGATCAGGACATCCCCAACGTTTGCGGTCCCGTTATCCGGGAAGATCTGCTCCTCCGAGGTATTGGCCGGGACAGAGGCCGGAGTGAGGTTCAAAGATTCGACGTAGGTGTCATAGATCGAGTTGGAACCAGCCCCGAGTCGAATGCCTCCTCCACCCTTGGCGAGCAACTGCAGATCGATATGGGCATCCGATCCCTGGGCGACGATCTGAGGAGGATTCCCCGCAGAGGCCCCTTCGAGGACCACCTGGTTGGCCTGACCGTTTCCTCCCTCCACAGTGGAGCCGCTCAGCGGCCCAAGGGTCGATACACCTCCCGCATCGAAGTTGGTTCCTTTGCCGTTGGTCTGGTTTCCGTCCAAAGCGCCCATCATGACTCCTTCGTTTTGGCTATCGCTTCATCCTTGAGCCGGTCCATTAGGGCCAGCACGCCTTCCGCACCTTCCATGCGCCCTACCATCCGGTCGTAAGCGTCTTTTCCTCCTGTCCGGAGGCCGGGCATCAGCTCGTCCGAAACGGAATCGGAGATCCGCTGCTTCAGGACCCTCATGCCGGGATGCTGAAAGAGCGAATAGAGAGCCGCGCATTCCTCCAGGTTCATGGGCCTACGCATTGGGCACCGCTCCGGCCCCTGCCGCACCATTCGGCATGGAAGGAGCTCCACCGGGAACCGGCGTGTTGGCGATCGGGGAACCAGCTGGCCCACCGGGAACGCCGTTGCCCATGTCGGCCTGTTGCATCTGCTGCTGGGCCTTCATCTGCTCCTGCTTGCGGTGGCGCTTGATGTGCTCCACGTAGACCGCTGCGTTCTGGCAGAGTCCCGGTTCGGCCCGAAGCTCTTCCAGAAATTTCACGTGCGACACGATATGCGCCTGGTCGTCGTCGGCTGGGTGAACCGGAACGATATGGCCCGGGAGCATTTCGAGGTTTTCCTTGTCCGGATTGACGGACGCCATTTTTTCCTGCGGAGGCTCGGCCAGGAAGTCCTCCCAGTTATCCACATCCATGGCTTCGAGGAGATTCTTGAGGGCGTGGTAAAGGGTCTGTGGGTTCACGAGCCCCAGCTGCATGAGCATGGGGTTCATGAGGGTCTGGACGACTCCCCGCGCTTTGGCGACCTGGGCGTTCTGGTTGATCTTGTTGATGTTGGCCGTGATCTTGAGGGAGTATTTCAGAGCATCGGGAAAGGAGACCTCCGAATACTCGCCGGTGACCGCCTCGATCTCCATGGGCTTTCCGAACCGCTGATAGAGAGCGGCCGTAATGGCTATCAGCCCCGCGAGACCGGACATCTCCTCCATGTTTCCGACGATGTTGTCCCAGATCGCCTGGAAGCGGATATTGATCTCGTCCTGGACAAGAGTGCTCTGGCCCAGCGTTTTGCTCTTGGGAGCCTGCGCCAGTTGCGTGTCGCTCACCCCGTCGACCGACTGCATGATGGTGTCGATGCGGTTCTGGAGACCGGCGATCGGCCCCAGATTGGCCGCATAGTTCGGCATGTAGACCGCATTGCCGATATTGCCGTTCGGAGAGGAAAGCGGGATTAACCGGCCGGGAGCGATCTTCATCTTCTCGTTCTTGAGGCCGGCCGTTTCATCGTAGAAGGTGGGTGGAACCGCCTGGAGAGTCGCCGAATCCATCATGAGGTTGTGGACGGCTGTCTCTTCGTCGGCGAGCGGACCGATGATCGTGGGAATGCCCAGACCGTAGGAGTCCATATCGGGAATCGGCTGGACGATGATTTCCGAGAAGGGCCGCATCGGATATCCGGCCGAAGACCGGAGCTCGTTTCTCAGAATCTTTCCGGGTCCCCGGAAGATCGTGATCAGCCGGTCCTCGAGATAGTCCTTTCCGTCCCAGAAATCGAGGACGTAGCATTCCAGGATCTCGAAGTATTCCCATCCCAGAATCATGGTCGAGACACCGGCCGCCTGGCGTCTCTGCTCGACCAGATCGACGCCTCCTTCGGTTTGGACGATCGGGTCGGTGGCGTATTGCTTGAACTCGGAGTAGTCGGCCTCAAGATCGAGGTCGTAAATGCCGTCCTGGGCGCGGCTCACGATCTCCGGCCAAGTCATCCACACCCGGTGGATCACGTAGCGGCACTCCTGGATGGTTCCGGGGCTTTTCCAGAAATCCTCGGGCTTGACGGCACTATACCGGACGCCTTCGAAGGTCACGTCCGGCCATTCGACGGTCGCATCGATCCGGTCTCCCACCAGCCGGTAGCGGAGATCTCCGGTGACCTCTTCGCCGTCCCGGTCGAACCGGATTGTCCAGTGGGTATCGGATTTCTCCCGGATCGTGAATTCCCCGAAGCGGTTTTTCAGGCGCTCGAGCAGGAAGGCTCGGATCGCCGGTTCTTCAAGGTCGGTTCCACGGATTCCCGGGGGCAGCGTGAAGCGGTGCGTTTCTCCCACCCGTTGAACTTCCTTTTCCCAGACGGCCTTGGCGCGTCGGCATCCTCCCACAAGAGCCGGGCGGATCCACCTGGACGCAAACCGGAGAAAGCCCGTTTCGTGATCGAGAACGTGCCGGAGGTAGCATTCGGCTTGGTCTGCCAGGTCCTGATTTTTCGACTTGACCTGGACGAAGGGAACGGAGCGCTGAAGGGCATACAACGTGCGGGAGTGGATCGACTCGACGTGCGAGAGGGTCAGAGCCCCCCCGATATCGAGATCGGAGGATCCTTCCCAGGGGGAATCGGGATTGGCTTTGGGACGGCCCCCGAGGTAACGCGCAAGAGCGTCCTCTTCACGCTCGAGAAAAGACTCCTGCGTGTAGGCCTGTTCTGAGATCCAGTCGTTGACCCGCTGGACGATCTGGTCTTCGGTGAGAGTGTCCATGCCTGAGAAATATCAGTCTGGATATGGACTTACAAGGATTATCTTGTGACATTATGTGACAGAGAGGGACACTCCGTGGAATTCTTTCTTGGCCCGGTAATACGCCTTTCTGAACGCCTGAAAGGACTTTTCCTGCACCCTCTCGTCGAGGTAGGCGCACACCTTGTAGACTTCTTTCAAATCCGTCTTACCTCTTGACGCTCTTAGATAATTGGCGATCACGACCGAGAGGAACAAACTGTCCCCGATTGTCACACTTTTTTTCACTTTCTTCCCCCTCCCCATCGAATATCGTCATCATCCGGGAGAGCCCTTCCGCGCCTCTTGTTTGGCGGAAGATAGCTCACCGGCTCTTGCGGTTTTGGAGGAATCGCCGACTCAACCTTGGGCCCGTCCAGAATCCCGAAGGTCAGGCAGTCCACCCACTCGTCATGCGGACCGTTGGGGAACAGGGCGAACTCCTCGATGAAGGCGCTGGTCCATCGGCCGTCCTGCGGGAGAAAGACGCGTCCCGATTCCACCAGCGGACTGATGGCATACGCAGGCTGGATCTTGTTCTTGTGGCGCACCGGCTTGATGGGGAGCCGTCCTGATTTCCGAAGGCTCTGGATGAGCGATGCACCGGAAGAGGCATCCTCGATCAGAATCTGGGAACACCCAGCCGCACGCCACTTGGCGAACTGAATCGGCACCTGATGTTCGAGCTCGGGATATTCCACCCGTTCTTTCCAAGCATCCAGGAGATACCATCCCACGCGGTGGAGGCCGATCGTGAGACAGGCGGAAGGGTCGTTGTCCTCCCGGTCCTTGACCCCGGTGTCCCACACCTGGAAGATCGCCAGAAGATCCGGGACGACCGAGTAGAACTGCCACCAGGACCTCAGGAAGAGCTTGCCCGAAACAGACACGTCCCAATCCCCCTCGAGCCACGCCTTGACCAGCCAGGAAGGACCGGAGGCATAGAGCCGATCCACATAGCCGGGATCGGCCTCCATGAGGATCCGGTTGTCCTGGAGGCGCGAGGGAATATACACGCGCCAGGTCTTCTGGGCTTCCGACCAGAAAGGCTGACCGGGCACGGCCGGCTTGATATAGCGTTCCTTGAGCCATTCGTGACCCACGCCACCTGGGTTGCCGGTGAGCCGCAGGAAGCAGGGAACACCATGAGCCGACCGCATGGTCGCCCGGAGCCGGTCGATCGCTTCGGGGGTGGGATAATTCCCGCATTCATCGATCCCGATCCAGGTGTACGCATGGCCCTGATACTTGTTGGCGTCCTCGACCCGTTCGAGCCAGCGCATCTTGAGGCTGGCCTTGTTCCGGAAAAACCACGTGCGCGGACCCGCTCTCCATTCGCCGCCGATCGCCGGAAAGATCTGCAAAGCCCTTCCCTGCAACTCCTCGAGTTCCGGCATGCTCTGGCGGAACAGAATTCCCTTCGCGTGCTTCCCGTAAGCATCGGCATGCGCCAGCCAGTCTCCGAGGAGAGCATCGGATTTTCCACCTCCCCGGGCTCCTCCGAAAAACACGTCCGGGATCGGACATTCGAGGAGATCCCGCTGAGGACCGTCCTGGGGAACCCAGACGAGCGGTTCACTTGCCGTCTGCATCGATGACGGTTCTCTCGGCCAGAGCCCTCCGTTCCTCCCGGTTCTTGACCCACTCCTCGATAGACTTGGCTTTCGCTGGAATGGCCACGACCCCGAGAGTGAGGGGTTGACCGTCTGGTCCTGACACTTCGGATTTCTGAGCCGGTTTGAGACCAGCGTACTCGAGGGCCGTGTTGATTGCCTGCAGTGTCGCCATATTCTTGATCGCGCCATTGTCGATGATGGCTTCCAGTTTGAGCCGGGCTTTGAGCGCGAGAGGAGCGAATTCGAGGCGTACCTGTGCGACCAACCGCTCGGCTTCCAGATTCGCGCGCGCAAGCACATGAGGTCTTTTGAGGAGATCATGCCCTTGACGATACGCCGTTTTGGGGGAATAACCGGCTTCTTTTGCGGCCTGGGTCACATTCCCCGTAAGCGCGTAGAGCACGGCAAAGCGCTCCTGCATGGGATTCAGCCGTTTTCGCTTGGAAGGCGTTTTTTTACTCAACCAGCTCTCCCACGCTCTGGATAAGGCCCACCTCAAAGCCTTTCGCGTGCAGGACGGCGGCAGCTTCGGCAATGTGATCGGCGATGACGCAAACAAAGCCCTTTGGGGTTTTGGCCTGGAACACGCATTTGGGGGTGGAGTTGCCGACGATTGGAATTTCCTGGTGAAGTTTCAGAGTCATGGGATTCTCCTGGGTTAGAAAGGGATTTCCTCGAGGGTGTCGAAGAATTCCTGCGTGATCCTCCGTTGCTCTGGAGGAGAGGGAACCGGGTAATTGGGCCGCTCCTGGGATTCTTTGAGGGTTCGTTCGTCGGAGGGAACGAGAGGCAAGCCGGGATAGCCATCACCTGCCGGACATGAGCAACGGAAGGCGAAGGAATGCTTGCGATCCCCTGAAAACCGTTTGACGGAGCAGAAGCCGTGGGAGCAACGGGGACACGAGAAGGGGAGGGTTTGCGTTCCTTCCGGTGTCCGGCGTTCGCTGGCCCCGCGAAGAGCCGTCTTGAACTCGCCGATGCGAGGGAAAGTCTTCTGGTCCGATTCTAGAAAGTGCTGGGCTGCCTTACGGACAGATTCGAGCGGAAAAGTTCGGCATTCTTCCCACCAGAGGTCCATCAAGTCTGTGGACATTTTCTTTTCGAAGGCGAGCGAGAGCCGGTCGAGTTGTTGTTTGAATTCCAGCTTTGTCATTTACCCCTCCATCGCCCAGGCATCGAGCGGGTCTATGGGTTTTTCATCTTCCCACCGGCGCTGATTGAGCCAAGTGGCCGGATGAGGGATGAACCGGCCTTGATCTTTCGTCCACTGGTCCGATTTCTTCTGCCATTTGAGCGCCAAGAGACAGTCCCTGAGCGGAGGCTTGAGCTTTCCCCACGATTTGTAGGCTGCCCCTTTCCCGATCTTTCGCGGATATTCCCTCCAAAAGGCCTCGAACTCAGGCGCGTACTGTTGCGCCGGATTCTTCCCCGGTTGATCGACGGATTGGGGTAGGGGGGTAGGGGGGGTATTACTGGATTCAGGATTCAGAGAATGGGGATTCAGCCCGGTTTTACCCTCATTCATAGAAGGTGAAACCCTAGACTTGCCTTGGGCTTGTCCAGGGTTTTTTGGTCTATCATCGGACCTAAAACCCTGGGTTTCATCATCTATGAATGAATGCGAAGCCTTGGGTTTTTGGGTCAATGAAGGGGGGATGATACTGGGGTTTTCCTTCCAATGAGGATTCTGATGGAGGAGGAAGGAAGGTATTTCGATGAACCTTGAACCCTGGACTTCATACCTGAGGATGAATCCGAAAGACGCAAGCTGGGACAAGAGTTTATCCACGTCCACCGAGTCAAATGCGAAAATCTCAGCCTTGATCCGCTTGGGACGGTCCTCGAGGCGTCCTTCCCTGTCTGCAAGACACCATAATCCGGCAAAAAGGAGTCGACCTTCAAAGGGCAATTCCGCAAGATCCTCGTTCTTGAAAAATCCGGGCTTAAGGTTCCGTGCTCTCATTTCTGAATCTCCTCTCGTGAGAAAAGAAGCCGGGCCCCTTCCGTGCGAGAGTCACGGAAAGGCTTTTGCATCGGACGCTGTACGGGCATCACCCGGCTGCCTGGCATGAATCCATTTCCTGAATGACGATATGAAGCCCCGGGATCTCCCCGTAGACCTTCCGGGCGTTGAGCGAGCAGATCTGGCCGTCATCCTTCCAGACGATTCCGTTCAGCCCGTCGAGCGTCTTCACGAAGTTGTCGAGGTCCTTTCTGCCTGCCGGCAGAAGCCTGCAGCCCAAAGCCTCGGATTTCTTGCGTCGGGACCAGGAAGAAGGAATCGGAAGGATAATCAGCAGGTCGACGTGGAGGGGGGATTCGAGGGGAGGCTTTCCGGTCATGGCCTGACTCCCGAAAAGAGCCATCTTGCCTTCGTAATCGGAAGTTTTCTTTGGCGTAAAACAATGACCTGCTTTGGTGAAGCGGGGTCGACCTTTTGCGACCGGCTGTCCAGGGACGAAAATACGGATCATGGCCGGATCTCCTTCTGCACGATGGTTTTGAGGGCCTTGAGATATTCCTGGGGGGCGATTTCGAGTTTGAGCGCAGCGAGAATCCGGGCGTATTGCCGGAGATCCCCGTTCAGGAGCTTCGACAATTGGCTGTCCGAGACACCGACTTCGCGGGCAAGGTTCTTCCTTGGGCCGTACTGGACCAGGCGGTCCTCGATCAGCTCCAGGTTCTTTTGGTAGAGCGGGTCGGAGGTCATGAAGTTTTCCGATAGTTCGCTACGATAAGGGCCGTAATGAGTTCGATCACAAAATCTTCTCTTTCTCTTTCCCCTTCCTTGGCTCGGAATTCTTGCAGGAGGTCTCTCATGGAGAGAGTTGGTTTCTGCCACCCTCCCACCCTGTTTTCGATCGGCTCCGGGTTTTTCATTGGCGAAGGACCTTCCATGGTTGTGGTAGATTGGTTTTGGCTGTTTTCCAACACTTACCCCTTATCAAGGAGGTCCTTCGTGAATGAAACCACTGGAACAATCCAAAAACTTGCTCACGACACTCTTCACGAAATCATCCGCGCCGGTCTCTTCTCCCAGATTTCACCAATCGGGGGAAGGCAGGATGGAGAGGCCGTATCACAATTTGTGGCCGGTCTTTATTCGGGCCTCATCGAGATGTATCAGAATCCCTCGAAGCATTAAGGATCTTCCGGCTCTCCAGAAGGGCTTCCGTCACTTCTGACGCGAGGCCCTTCAGATCGTCTATGTCCCCTCTCACTCCCTCGACTAAGCAATTCCCCACCACGGAAAGCACATAATCCTCGAACGATTGTTGATGGCTCTGAAAATCAAGCATTTTTCCCTCCTCCTGAAATTCCCCCGAACTCTTTTTCCTTTTCTTCCCTGCTACACCCCTTTAGCGTGGTCATGAGGCGGATTTCTCGGACTCAAAAAGAGCAGAGAGATCTGGTCGCAATTCGGATACGGTTACCAATCCATCTGAGGCTTCTTCTATTCGGAGTGCCATTTGAGGACCAGCCTGACGGTGCGCATGGGCAATTTGAGAAAGGTAGGCACGAGAAGTCCCTACTTTTATGGCGAGTTCTTTTGACCCAAATTTTCGGAGGTATTCTATGAGTTTCATGGAGGGGAATATAGCAAAACGCTATTATGTTTTCAATAGCAAAAAGGAAGATGCAAGAAATTTAGCAAGATGCTACGATTCCCCGATGGACATCAAGGAGACAAGATATTCTAACTTAATGCAATTACTTGAAACACGGTGTGGTAATAGCCAAGCCGAAATGGGGAGAAGAGTAGGTGTTTCCCCTGCATATATGTATCAGTTGGTCTCGCGAAGAAGGCCGATGGGATACAAAACAGCAAGGAAAATTGAAGAGGCTTTTTCTCTAGAAAATGGATGGATGGATTTTCCTCAAATCCAATTCAACCCAGCCGATGCTTCGAAGAGTGATTCAAAGACTCCCACCTTGGAAATCCATGGAGAGAACCCCTTCCCCACCGAAAAATACGCCTTCATCCCCCGGTACGAGGCCAAGATCTCGGCCGGAGGTGGATATCACAACGGAGATCACGTCGAGATCTCCAAGACCCATGCATTCCGGAAAGACTGGATCAAAAAGAACGGCTGGCGCGAGGAAGATCTCTGCGTCGTCGAGGCCTCGGGGCATTCCATGGAACCCAAGATCGGCGACGGAGATGTGCTTCTGGTGAATATGGCCGACAAGGAATTCCAGTCCGGGAAAGTGTATGTGCTACTTTTCCCGGGCGAAGGCCTCCGGGCCAAGAGGGTCCACCGGACGGCAGACGGAAGAATAAAGATTTCTTCCGACAACCCCGATAAGGCTAGTTACCCGGACGAATACTATTCACCGGAGGAAGCAGCACATCTGAATATCGTGGGGAAAGTTGTTCAGAGAGAAGGGGAGGTTTAGTGACTAAAAATTTCACTATCTGTGGAACAGTGCGTTGGGTGGGGAGGGAGGTGAAATGAATGTCGAAAAGAAGATTTCTTGAAATTTTCTCGGGAATACTTTTATGCGGATGGTATTTGATGGAGCCCCCTGCAAGCGATATTCTCACTTTCACTAAGACCCCAATAGCCCAATGGAGCCAGGTAGGGAGCGGCGATACTGCCAAAGAGTGTGAGAATCAAGGAGAAAAAAACGTCGAATTTAACCAAAGAGAGGAACACTCACCAAGATTGTCTCCGGGTGCAAAAAAATTGGCTACCACTGAGACGGTCCGAAGTATGGATGCCCTTTGCATCGCATCGGACGACCCGAGGCTGAAGCAATAGCAGCGTGGGGGAAAATCGAAATTCCTCCTCACCAAAGCGCGAAATAAGGGGGGCCATTGGAAATCATTGTTACTTTGTTAAATCGTCTCAATTCTGTTCTTGAATTGTCCGGCATCAAACCGATGACCATGAATAGCTACACGTTTTGTCGTATTTTCGAATCCTGTCTGCTCCTGGTCAATGACCGTCTTTCTGCCGGCATTGCTGTGAAATCAAATATTGAGAACGGCTTTTATGATGACGAGATCAAAAAAGAGATTGATCATTGGGTGGATCAAGAAAAAGTAGGAAAGTAAAAAAGGGTAAAAGCGGAGCACGTTTTTCTTAGTGACTAAACTAGAAGACGCACCCCACCATAACGGAGAATTCTAAGCCGCCAAACTGGTAGAACGAAAGACTGGAACCATGAGGAGGAGGAACCTTGACAACTTCCATCAATCGAGATACCCTAATTCCATTCACCTCCGTTAGTAAGTTCTCCCAACATCCGGGAGAGGCCGAAACCGGAGGTTTTTTTATTATGTCCGGAGATTTGTGATGCGCGCCGCAATTCTTGTGGATGGGGCATTCTTCCTTAAAAGAATCCGGAAAATCTGTGGTCCTCTTACCCCCGAGCAGACAGCCTCTATTTTAGTCCGAGGATGCGACTCTCTGCTTACCAAATATGTCAATCACGAAAATCCTAAAGATATCTATCGAATTCTTTATTACGATTGCCCTCCCCTCAATAAAAAATTTCATAACCCCATTAACAAGCAATCCATAGATCTTTCAAAAAGTGAACTTTACATTTTTCGCACCCAATTTCACCAACATCTCTTGAATAGCGTTAATCTTGCCATCAGACGAGGATCGCTTGATGGAGAAAACCCTCAATGGACTATTAAATCCCAAAAGCTGAAAGAACTTTTCAGTCATAAAATTACATTCGATCAACTAACAGAAGACGATGTGGTTTTGGATTTTCGCCAAAAAGGGGTCGATATGAAGATCGGCCTGGATATTGCTTCTCTAACTCTCAAAAAACTTGTCGACCAGATTATTCTGATCTCTGGGGATAGCGATTTTGTTCCGGCGGCTAAGCTTGCTCGTAGAGAAGGAATCCATTTCATTCTTGATCCGATGGGCGCCCCTATCAAACCAGATCTTTTTGAACATATTGATGGACTTTTTAGAAATATTTGGGACATAACACTTCTTCCAAAACAGAAAAAGTGACCCCAAGCGAATTTTCCTTTCGGAAATTGGTCGACCTAATGACGGATCCCGTTCGCCCCAAAACCGGTTCTCCAGGGAGGATCTTGCGGAGAAGCTCACCGAGATGGTCCACCCGCTTCCATCCCTCTAAAGGAAATACTGGATCGCGAGGATCCTGGGGTATGCTACCGGAGCGACAGATGGATCGATGCAGCCGATGCTGAGACCCGGGAGGAATTGAAGTTAAGTTCCCATCAAAAAGGAGGCTTTAATGCAACAAGTTATTCGGACCCTTCTTATAATTCTCCTTTTCTCCACTCTTTCCTTTTTCCCAAAGAATGCTTGGGCAATCATTAAGCCTGTAAGCTACAATGAATATTTTGTTGGTTTCACTTCTGATTATGTAAATTATTGGGCTCATCCATCTGATCTTGGACGCCAACTCGAATCGAATTGGTGTTGGGCAGCTTCTATTCAAGTTTCCTTAAATCTTTTACATATCCCTATTAAACAATCTCAGATTGTCTACGAAACATTTGGAACCCTAGCAAATTTGCCTGGCTTTCCAAACCAAATAGCATTTGTTCTAAATAAATGGCGGTGGAACAATGATAGAAAACCGATCTTAATCCATTCATATCAAGAGCCATCCTGGCGCCAAGTTCTTATTGATTTACAAAATAATGTTCCTGTTATCTTGGGATTGAAACCGGCAAACTCAACGATAGGACATGCAGTAGTGATTACTGGCGCCGTTTATAACGCCGTTTATAAGATGAAGGGGGGGATACCTTATATTGAGTACCTTTTCATTAGAGACCCATGGCCTTACAATCAAAGTCTTCAAAAGATTCCATTTATAAATATACGGAACGAATATCAATCTGCAATTGGTATTCGGATATACGCTGCCCCTTACGGATTTTAATGTCTTAATTAATAATATTTATTATATTTTTAATACTGAAGAAACAATGTTCTCTTCACTTGAAATCTGTACGGGAGCCGGTGGGCAGCCTTTGGGACTTGAACAAGCGGGCTTCGAACATGCAGCACTGGTTTGGATCGCATGAAAATCCATGATCGATTTTGGTATGGAATCAATCCATCGAAAGGAGTTCTCTATGCCCACTCCTTCCCCTCCTTTATGGGAGATAGAGCCTCACACCAAAGCAAAACATGCCATTCTCTCTGAATACCTGAAGGCCTGGTTTCAGATCTTAGGAAGGAACAACCTGAAGGTTGGGTTTATTGATGGATTTGGGGGGCCTGGAAGATATCTCCATGGCGAACCCGGCTCTCCCTTGATTGCACTGGATATCGCAATTAAATCCGGTATCTCGTCGAAAATTTTATTCCAATTCGTCGAAGAAAATAAAGAAAGATTCCAATATCTCAAGAATGAGATCGCTGAATTAAAATTTCCGCCCTCCTTTGAAATATCGATCAAAAATGAAAGCTTTGCCAATATTCTATCTTCAATTTTGGATTATCTCGAAAGAAATAGTTTCACACCGTCCCCTATATTTGCCTTTATAGACCCTTTCGGATTCAAGGATGTTCCTTTCAGCCTCATTCAAAGACTCCTTTCTTTTGAAAGATGTGAAGTTTTCATTAACTTCATGGTTGACTCCATCAATCGATGGCTTGAACATCCCGAAGATGGAATTCGTTCTCATATTTATGCATTATTGGGATCTGACGATACTCATTCGATCATTCATTCTGAAAATCGAGTAATTTCTTTGAGAAATATGTATGAAGACCGTTTAAGAGGTGTAGCCAAATTTGTTCTTCCTTTTGAGATGAAAAACAAACAAGATCGTACACAATTTTTTCTTTTTTTTGCCAGCAACCACAGATTAGGTCACATAAAGATGAAAGAGGCCATGTGGAGAATCGACGAAAATGGAGACTTTTCTTTTTCCGATGCTTCCCATAGAAAACAGTCGATCTTTCGAGATTTCGACCTTGAACAAAAGATCAGAAGTCTGCAATCCGATATCTTACAAAAATTTGGTGGATGTACTTGTGTCCCTTCTAGAACCATTCAACAATATGTGGAAGATGAGACAATTTTTCTTCGAAAGCATATGATCAAAGCCTTGAAGATAGCCGAAGAGGAGAATAAAATTTTTGTGAGACCGACCACATCGGACGGAAAAACGCGAAGAAAAAATTCGTTTTCGGAAAATACTTTGGTCGATTTCTGTTGACTTCTAGGAGGAGATGTCATGTCTACTGATTCTGCTATCGAATGGACAAACTCTACCTGGAACCCCGTTACTGGATGCACCAAGATCAGTCCAGGATGCAAAAACTGCTATGCTGAAAGAATGGCCGCACGTCTTAAGGAAATGGGTGTTGCCAAATATCGTAATGGTTTCGCTCCGACCCTTCACCCTGATTCCCTTACCCTTCCCCTTTCTTGGAAAAAACCTCAAGTCGTTTTCGTGAATTCTATGAGCGATCTCTTTCTTCAAGAAATCCCTGACGAATTCATAAAGAACACTTTTCAAATAATGAATCAGGCCCACTGGCACACCTTCCAGATTCTGACAAAGAGGGCCGATAGGCTTGCCACAATAAGCTCAGAACTCAACTGGACCGAAAACATTTGGATGGGTGTAAGTATCGAAAATAGGGATTATCTTTCCAGGGTGAATGACCTTCGCAAAACGAGGGCTAAGATCAAGTTCCTGTCGATTGAACCCCTTTTGGGGCCGATTCCAAACCTTGACCTCAGCGATATTGATTGGGTGATTGTTGGAGGAGAATCCGGGCCTGGCTCGAGACCCATGAAAGAAGAGTGGGTTCTCGAAATCTTAGAGCAATGCCAGGAATCCAGAGTTCCATTTTTCTTCAAGCAATGGGGAGGAGTTCAAAAGAAGAAGACGGGGAGATTACTTCTCGGCCGAACATGGGATGAGATGCCTGTTAATGTTTAAAGTATCACTAAAAAACACGCACCGGGATTTAAAACCCGATGCGTGCCACATTTTTCTAACGTTTTTAAGGAAAGTTTTAAGATTCTTTTTCTTCGTTTCTGTTCGGTAACCCAAGCTTCCAGCGGATCATGTCTCCAATAATTGGAGAGATATCATTGTGTTTCGCTCCAAATCTCATCACACCTGCATTTTTATCATACTTTCCAAGATCCCTGTTGGCTCCTTCCGTCTCAGAAGGCAGATAGCTGCTCAGGTTTGAAAGGTTAAACTGCTGTCGCTCAGATTCAGTCAGATCGTAGTATCTCCACATGGGGTTGGAGTGAGAGAAATCAATCGTGAGAATTTCATTCAGGAATTTCTCAAGTATTTCTGGATCAGCGGATCGAGAAAAGCCAAACTGATATGTCAACTTGGCCAAAGCTTTGAGAACCACAGGTTGACCAGCGACAGTAGTAGCTTTAGCCCCTGACTTCCCAAATCCTGGAATCTGGATGATGGTCTTCCAAAACCTTGTTGCTATCTCTTCTTTTTCCTCAACTTCTAGGGGTTTTGCCTGTCGAATATTGGTTTTGTTTAAAAAAAGAATGGCATTAATTGCGACAAGATCCTTCCTCGTCATCTCTCCCTTATCATCATCCCAGTCGATCTTGTCTTTGTCGATTATTTCTAAACCTATGTCGCCATCATCAATCAATACTTCTTTAATGTATTGATTAACCGGATTGGAACTATCAAATTGAAGCGCTAAAGCTGCTTGAACCTTTTTGCCCAGACTATTGAGATCATAGAATAACTGTCTTTCTTCCTCGATCCCAAGACCAAGGTGGCCCTCAATAGTTACAGTACAAAACGACCGCGCCACTTCCATGCACACCTGCCATCCTTGAATTTCCTCCGAGGTCAGTTCAATTTCTCCAAGATGTGGATAAAGGCTCTTTTTTTTGGGATATTTTCTACTACGCGTAACTTCGTCCAAAAACTCAAACACTTTTTGCATCCCATACCTTCGGTGCTGTCCATCAACTACCCAGAGAATATCTTTCTGCTGAAGAATGATCTTATACGCAGCCGTTTCAACCCCATTAACAACCATTCTTTCACCTACAATGCTTCTTCCTTCGGGTCCACAATCTCGGATGTTGACTACAATCGGTTGAAGGGAAAGGTAAGATTGTTTCCCTAGGCGGTCTCTGAAGGTTTCTAAGATAGAAAGTTTTGGCTTTTTTCCTCTTTCCTTCCATTGAATGGCAGAAGAAACTAAACCTTTCAATATATAAACAGCTAAACTATGAGCATGATTTTCATCCAACGGTCTCTGGGCAACCAGGCTATCGTCATCATCATCCCCCCTTTCATTTGCAACCTCAGACAGGCTAAAAAACTCATACATTGGAATGGTAAAAACAAAAATTCTATTTCCTAAGTTATGACCAATAAATACTTTAAAAGGCTTCCCTGAAGTGTCTCCATCTCCCATCAAATCATCCAGGTTGCTGAGCCCCGTCAAAGGTCTTGGTAGTCTTTCTTCAAAGTCGTCCATTTTACATCCTCCATTTAATTTTTAATCCTGGAATATTTATTTGTCGATAATAATTCAAATAATAAATACCCAGGATATTTTTGTCAACTATCCTGGATTATAATTTTACAAATCATTTTGAATCATTTTCCCCTCCCCCTTGTCCTCATTTCCCTTTAAACTTTCGTCTATGCACAAATTCTGGTGCCAATTACCGATGGCATCCTTCTCCATGGAAAGTGACCCGTTGGATAACGTCTTGATCATCAACAAAGAAGTCCGTTCTACACGAGAAGTGTAAAATCACTCCCGGTTGGGTCGTCGATTGAAAATTTCCCTGAGCATCAAAAGAGCCAGTCGTATGACTTTGTGAAGCCATTCCTGCCAAAAAAGCTTCTCCAAAGGTAGGGGTACCTTCCCGGAGATATTCGTCCACATGAAATTTTTTCCCCGAAAAGGTTCCTGTCGGCACTCCCCATGCTGCCAAGAGATCCTTCTCCGGTTTTCCCAGCCAGTCGGTCACCGATTTGTTGTAATTGGCCGTTGTGGCACATCCTGAAAAAAGTACGAGAAAAATAGGAACAAGTAAGAGTCTCATTCCAGACACGTTTTCCTCCTCTTTGGCTTTTTATCCGCACTGATTCTTTGCCGGAGATTATACCTTCCCTTTCGGAACTTCCCGCTACCCACTCCACCTCTTGTCCCAATATATTAATTTGCTATTGATTTGTTAATAGCAATTTGCTATATTTCTCCCAGTTCCAACCGCTCCCTCGAGGAGCCCTTGAATCGCGGAATGGTACAGGGTCCGCGGGCGGTGAGGAATAACCCGGTCACTTATTTCTAGCGGATTTTATCCGGCAATTATGTTTCCCCTCCTCTCCGGGTCTCCCGTGGGGAGACCTCTCGCTCCTCATGGCCATGCGGAGAACTCTCTACTCCAATTGGCATCTGGGAGGCCCAGACGGGAGGGGAATCCACTCAAGGAGAAAAAATGAAACCCGAGCACGAACACCAGCTCATGACAGAACTCTCGGAACTCAACGAGCTGAAGAAGCAATTCAAGGAGACCCTGGAGGAAGTGTCCGAACACACCGGAATGCCCGCATCCGCCATCCGGAAATACATCTCGGCAAAACTGAAGGGGGAACTGGACAAGGTGACGCTTGAAGCCTCCCTTCTGACCCGTTTGTGCGCCCAGGAGGGAGGGAAACAATGAGCCCTCACCCTTTTCTGGTTTTGGAACCGGCAAACGAACTGCCGTCTGTACCTTCGGAAGACCTTATCAAAGAGGCTCTCGCCCACTTGGGAGCGGCGAAAGTGCAATTCATCGCTTCCGACGATCCGCAGATCCGGGAGCACGTTCTTGCGGCTCATGGACTTCTGACACTCGTGAGCCGGAGGCTTCCATGAATCGCATTCATCGTTTCCTGAACTGGTTATACAGCGAACGGATTGCCAATCGGATTCTGAGGGGCCTTTTGATTCTGCTGTTCATCGCGCTCCTGGCGAAGTGGGACAGGTGTTGACGATGGAGAAATTTGAAGATCCCGGGACCGAAGTGTGGGTGTGCCCCTCTTGCTGCGCACCGCGCTCCGAATCTGGCCTTTGTCTCACGTGTGAAATGGAGAGAGTGCGTCCGGTGGAATTTCCCGTCCCGATGATTGCCTTTCTCGCGCTCGCAGTGTTCGTCATCCTGCTCGCGGCTGTCCTTCTGATGCTGGACGCCGCTTGGCTTGCCCACCTGACTTTTGAAGGAGTCAAACAATGAGTCTTGCAGAATATGTGGACGTGGACGCTTTTCGAAAGGAAGGAATTATCACGATGAAATACCGGCAACCCCGCTGTCCCGGCTGCAACGAACAGCGTCCTTTCGACGAAAGGAGCTTCATCCAGAAAATGGGGTGTTGCCGTCCGTGCGACATCGAAACGAGGCCAGCCATTTACCGAAAAGGAGAATCCGCATGAGTACCGAAATCGAAGTCCAAGGATCAGCACCACCGATGACAGCGGTCGATATCCGGGCCCAGGTCAACCGGATCCAGGAAGTAATGAAGACCGTCATGCAGGAAGGACAGCATTTCGGGAAGATCCCGGGAGCCGGTGACAAGCCGACCCTGCTCAAGGCCGGCGCGGAAAAGCTGATGATGACCTTCCGTCTGGCCCCGGAGGTCGAGGTTGAACCCCTCTTCCTGCAGGACGCGATCGGATACCGGGTCAAGGTCAAGCTCAATACCTTCGACGGACGGTTTGTCGGATCCGGCGTGGGGGAGTGTTCTTCCCTTGAGGAGAAATACAAATGGAGAGCGGCGGTCTGCGATGAGGAATTTGAGGCAACTCCCGTCGACCAGCGACGCACAAAGTTTTCGAAGAAATACGGGAAGGTGGACAAGATCAAGCAGGTCCGGACGAACCCGGCTGACCAGGCCAACACCATCCTCAAGATGGCGAAGAAGAGAGCCCTGGTCGATGCCACACTGACGTGTCTGGCGGCCAGCGATATCTTCACCCAGGACATCGAGGACATGGACCCGGAGACGCTTGGAAACCACGGAAAGACCAATGGATCGGCCAGTCCTGCGAAGGATAGCGGGGCAAAGCCAGATCAGGGCGCGTTTCACACCCCCGATGATCAGTACATCTCGGACCCGCAGCGCAAGAGGCTCTTTGCCATCGCACGGGAAAACGGCGTCTCCAATGACGAAATCAAGGCTCATCTTTCGGAACTCGGCATCGAATCCTCGAACAAGCTCCGCAAGGATCAGTACGAGGAATTCATCGCCTGGATCGAAGGGCGCGGGGATGCTCAGGAGAACGGTGAGGTATGAAGGACCTCACCTTCGAGCCAGAAACCCATACCTACCAGGTGGGAGAAGAAATCATCCCGAGCGTGACCCAGATCCTGAAAGAAGTCGGGCTGATCGATACGTCCTTCTTCACGCCGGAACATGCGGAGCGGGGAACCCTCGTTCATGGAGCGACACAGTTCTGGGACGAAACCGGGATGGAGGACGATACCATCCCGGGAGAGCTTCTTGGGTATCTGGAGGCCTGGAAAAAATTCCGGGAGGAAACGGGGTTCATCCCCTCCCATATCGAGCAGTCCTTGTATTCGAGGCAGGGGTACGCGGGAACGGTCGACCGGATCGGGAAGACCCACAAGATCAATGCATTGCTCCTGGACATCAAGAGCGGCCCCCCGCAGCCTTGGCATAGGCTCCAGTTGGCGGCCTATGCGCTCATGGTCAAGTACGAACTCAACATCCCGGCCTGGGAGTGCTGGGGAGTGCATCTTAAGAAGGACGGGAAATATTCCGTGGAAGTCTACCGGAGCATCGATGATTCGGCGACGTGGCTCTCAGTCCTAAAGGTCTATCAACTCAAAAAGGAGATGAAATGA